>Ga0153917_1000029_pt1 | contig 172013 bp, 163 predicted proteins | sample TSFL001MetaG_FD_104695 | JGI IMG/M metagenome (GOLD analysis project Ga0153917, IMG submission 104695) | Attine ant fungus gardens microbial communities from Florida, USA - TSFL001 MetaG | ecosystem: Host-associated > Fungi > Mycelium > Unclassified | place: USA: Florida, Paynes Creek Historic... | reverse complement strand
GTGGCGCTCTAGCCAGCTGAGCTATGTCCGCGTGAACTCGGGGAGTTCCGTGCGCGATACTGGGATCGAACCAGTGACCTCTTCCGTGTCAGGGAAGCGCGCTACCGCTGCGCTAATCGCGCCCATGTGGGCTTGCAATCTCCTTGTGGAGGTGGGGACGGGATTCGAACCCGCGTATACGGCTTTGCAGGCCGCTGCCTCGCCTCTCGGCCACCCCACCAAGTCCGTGCGAACACGGTGTCCGGCGAACCGGCCAGCAAGTGGATTGCGAGCGGACAACGGGATTCGAACCCGCGACCTCCACCTTGGCAAGGTGGCGCTCTAGCCAGCTGAGCTATGTCCGCGTGTGGTGTTCCGCTCCGATCTTCCCGGTCTCCCGTTCGGCCCGAAGCGTCGTGCCAACGAGAGAAGACTCTAGCCCACGCCCGCCCGTCCCACCAAATCGGGGTTTCCCTCCCATGACGAATCTGCGTTGCCGGTGCGGGGGAATGCCGAACACGTCGCGACGGGACTGTCGGCGGCCCGTGTGAGGATGAAAGCATGACGCAACCAGAGCTCGCCCACGCCACCGACTTCGGCCGCATGTACTCGCGTCGGATCGGCGGCCTGCCGGAGGTCCCGTCCATCACCACGGTGATCGCTCAGGGCGCTAGCGACCTGAGCGGTTGGGCGGGGCACATGGCAGCCACCGCCGTCGTGGCGGACGAGCGCCTGGCCGGGGCGCTCGGCTCGCAGGCCAAGTTGCGCGGGATCGCGCGGGATGCCTCCTCCGCGGCCGCGCGTTTCCGCGACGAGGCCGCCGCCCGCGGCGACCGGGTCCACCAGTACGCGGAACAGATGGCTCTGCGCCAGCTGGGCCATCCGCACGAGGTGGCGAACACGCGCGAGCTGCTCAGGTCCCACGGGGAGGGCGCCTTCGCAGACCGCTTCGACGAATGGTGGGACGCCTACGGCGTGCGTCCCCTGGCGCCGGAGGTGACGGTGTGGAACGCGGAGGTGGGGTACGCGGGCACCCTGGACCTCGTGGCGGAGATCGGCGGCCGGGTCTGCCTCATCGACTACAAGACCAAGGGCACCACGCGGGACGGTCGGGTCAAGGCCTTGGATCCCAAGGTCGTCATGCAGCTGGCCGCCGGAGTACAGGCCAAGGAACGGCTCGTCGACGCCACGCTGGGCGAGTGGGACGAGTGGCCCTATCCCAAGGACGCCGTCCTGCTGGGGGTGGCTCTGGGAGAGACCGAGGTGGTGGCCCACCGTGCGCAGGAGGCGGTCCTCCCCGCGGCATGGCGGCGCTTCTGGGCGCTGCGGCAGGTCTGGGAGGCGGATCACCAGCTGGCCGGGCTGGGCCCGGCGTTGCGCCCGGTGCCGCCGCCGGCGTGAGGCGGCGCTCGTTCGGTGCCCGACGCCGCCTGGTCCGGCGGGTGCGCCCCGTAGACTGGGGCGCCGGCTCCCCGCCGCGGGGCGGGGCCGTTCTATGACTTGTCGACCCTCCTGGAGGAGAAACCGTGACGATCCTGGCCGTGCGGCTGGTGGGGGACCCGGTGCTGCGCACCGCGGCCGACCCCGTGACACGCTTCGATGGGGCGCTGTTGCGCCTGAGCGAGGACATGCACCAGACCATGGACGAGGTCAACGGCGTGGGCCTGGCCGGACCCCAGGTCGGGGCCGGGCTGCGCATCTTCACGTACAACGTGGACGGCCAGCGCGGAACGGTGTGCAACCCCGTCGTGGATGTTTCCCCCGGCGAGGGCCTCGAACCGGACGGCGGCTCCGAGGGATGCCTGTCCGTACCCGGGCTGGGTTTCCCTTTGGCGCGTTCCGCCGCGGTCCGCCTCACGGGCCAGGACGAGCACGGCGAGCCGCTCGAGATCGAGGCCACGGGCCTGCTGGCGCGGTGCTTCCAGCATGAGACCGATCACCTGGACGGCACGCTCTACGTGGACAAGCTCGCTGGCGAGGAGCGCAAGCGGGCCTGGAAGCTGATCCGCGAGTCCGGCTTCTCGCAGCACGCCAACAAGGTCGCGGCCGAGCGCTCGGGCGCCGTGGGCTCCGCCTTCGGTGGCGCGGCCGTCACCTCTTCCTTCGGGGGCACCTCCTTCGGAAGGAACGCCTCATGAGCCGCCTGATCTTCGCGGGGACGCCGGCCACCGCCGTCCCCGCCCTGGAACGCCTCATCGCGGACGGCCACGAGATCGTCGCCGTCCTGACCCGACCCGACGCGCCGCTGGGTCGCAAGCGCGTGCTCACGCCGTCGCCCGTCGCGGCGGCGGCCCAGGCCCACGGCCTGCCCCTCATCAAGGCCTCGCGCATCGACGACGCCACCCACGAGGCCATCGCGGCTCTCGGCGCCGAGCTCGCGGTCGTCGTGGCGTACGGCGGGCTCATCCCGCGCCGCACCCTGGACGCCGTGGCCCACGGTTGGGTGAACCTGCACTTCTCGCTCCTGCCCCTGCTGCGGGGCGCCGCACCCGTCCAGCACGCGCTGATCCAGTGCCACGACGTGACCGGAGCCAGCGTCTTCCTGCTGGAGGAGGGCCTGGACACGGGCCCCGTCCTGGGGATGATGACCGAGGCCGTGCAGCCCACCGACACCTCGGGAGTGCTCTTGGACCGCCTGGCCCACGCCGGCTCCGAGCTGCTTTCGCAGGCGGTGGTCGGCTACCTGGCCGGCCGTGTGGTGCCCGTGGCACAACAGGGCGAGCCGACCCTGGCTCCCAAGCTCTCCCGGGAGGACGGGTTGGTCGACTGGCGCCAGGCCGCCATGGCGGTGCGTGGGCGCATCGCCGGCGTGACGCCGGAGCCGGGCGCGTTCACGCACCTGGACGGCGCGGTCCTCAAGCTCGAGCGCGTGGACGAGGCGCCGGACGTGGCCCAGCTGCCGCCCGGCGAGCTGCGGGTGGAGCCGGGCAAGGGCGGCCGCGTGCTCGTCGGGACCGGATCGCACGCCGTGGCCCTGACCCGCGTGCAGCCCGCGGGGAAGAAGATGATGGCGGCCGGAGACTGGGCCCGCGGGCTCCATACGGAAGGAACGGTGAGCCTCGGATGAGCGGCGCACAGAACGGTTCGAACGGGGCCGGTGGGGGACGTGGCGAAGGGTCCGGCCGTGACGGCGGTCGCCAGGGCGGGCGCGCCGGCGCGCCCCGGCGCGGTTCGCGCGGCTCCGGCTCCTCCGATCGCCGCGACGAGGCCGGACGCCAGCGTCACCGCGGCCAATCGGGGGGGCCCCGCCGGTACGGCGAGCTGGCCCCCGGACAGCGCTCCCGCACCGCCGATCCCTCGCGGGCGGCGGCCTTCGAGGTCCTGCGGGCCGTGGAGTCCGACGACGCCTACGCCAACCTCTCGCTCCCCGCGGCGATCCGTCGGCATCGCCTGGACAAGCGCGACGCCGGCTTCGCCACGGAGCTGAGCTACGGCACCCTGCGCGGTCGCGGTCGCCTCGACGCCGTCCTCTCGCGCTGCATCGACCGCCCGCTCGGCCGCGTCGACCCGCCGGTGTTGGACGCCCTGCGCCTGGGCGCCTACCAGCTGCTGCAGATGCGTGTGCCCGCCCACGCCGCCGTGGACGCCACCGTGGCGCTGGCTCGCGACCTTATCGGCGCCGGCTCGGCCGGCTTCGTCAACGCCGTGCTGCGCCGCGTCGGGGAGCGCACCCCGCAGGAGTGGGACGAGGTCCTGGCCGCGGAGACCCCCGACGAGACCGAACGCCTGGCCCTGACCAGTTCCCACCCCGCATGGATCGTGCGCGCCCTGCGCCAGGCCCTCACGGTCCACGGCCGCGACGCCGCTGAACTGGGCGAGTTGCTTGAGGCGGACAACGCGGCGCCAGCCGTGAACCTCGTCTCCCTGCCCGGCCTCGGCGAACCGGACGCCCTGCTGGAAGCCGGGGCCACGCCGTCGGGCACCGTCCCCGGCGCCTTCCTGGCGGACGCCGGCGGCGACCCCGGGCGTCTGCCCGGCGTGGAGGCCGGGCGCGTGCGCGTCCAGGACGCGGGGTCGCAGCTCGTGGCCCGCGCGCTGGCGGACGTCGAGCTGCCCTCCGGCGACCGGGACGTGGCCTGGCTGGACCTGTGCGCCGGCCCGGGCGGCAAGGCGGCCTTGCTGGCGGCCCTCGCGGCGCAGCGCGGAGCGCACCTCGAGGCCAATGAGGTGGCCCCGCACCGGGCCAAGCTCGTGCGCGAGGGGCTGCGGGCCGTGGACCCCGAGGCGTGGCATGTGGAGGTCGGCGACGGGCGGCGCTACGGTGGCGAGGCCCCCGGCTTCTTCGATCGCATCATGCTGGACGCCCCCTGCTCCGGCCTCGGCGCCCTGCGCCGCCGCCCCGAGGCGCGCTGGCGCAAGCAGCCCTCCGACATCCCGGCGCTCTCCAAGCTGCAAGCGGAGCTGCTGGACTCCGCGTTGGACGCCCTGCGCCCCGGCGGGGTGCTGGCGTACGTGACCTGTTCGCCGCACGCCGCGGAGACGATCGCCATCGTGGAGCAGGTGCTGCACCGCCGCAAGGACGCCCGCCTGCTGGACACGGGCGCCGCGGTGGACGGCGTCTCCGTGAGCGGCGGGGTGGGCGCCACGCGCGCGGCCGACGCCATGGTGGCTTCGGAGACCGGTTCCACCGTGCAACTCTTCCCGCATGCCAACGGCACGGACGCCATGTTCATGGCGTTGCTGACGCGCGGCTGAACCACACCCGATCGAAGACCGAACGAAGCGAAGGAGCACCATGTCGACGCGTGCCTGCGCCATCCATCCGAGCATCCTCTCGGCCGACTTCATGAACCTGGAGTCGGAATTGAAGGCGATCTCCACGGCGGACGCCGTCCACGTGGACGTCATGGACAACCACTTCGTGCCGAACCTGACGCTGGGGCTACCCCTGGTGCAGGGGGTGCAACGCGTCTCGCCGATCCCGCTGGACGTGCACCTCATGATCGAGGACCCGGACCGCTGGGCCCCGGCCTACGCCCAGGCCGGCGCGGCCTCGGTGACCTTCCACGCGGAGGCCGCGGTGGCACCCGTCAAGCTCGCGAGGGAGCTGCGCTCGATCGGCTCACGTTCGGCCATGGCACTGCGGCCCGTGACGGCGCTGGAACCCTACCTGGACATGCTCCCGGAGCTGGACATGCTTCTGCTCATGACCGTGGAACCCGGCTTCGGCGGGCAGGCCTTCCTCGACCTGGTGCTGCCCAAGATCCGCCGGGCCAGGGCCGCGATCGACGCCTCCGGGGCGTCCGTGGCGCTGCAGATCGACGGCGGCGTCACGGCGGACACGATCCGCCGGGCGGCCGACGCCGGCGCCGACACCTTCGTGGCCGGTTCCTCCGTGTACGGGGCGGGGGACGTGGAGGCAGCGATCGCAGGTCTGCGGGCCGCGGCCGGGGCGGGGGCCTGACATGGCTTACGACGTCTTCCTGCACCACGTGGGTCTCTACGTCGCGGACGTGGACGCGAACGTGCGCTTCTACACCGCGGCCCTGGCACCCCTCGGCATCGTGGCCGGCGCCGAGTACGAGCGCGGGGTGGAGTTCTGGCGCGAGGGCGAGGACACTCCCAGCCTGGGGGTGGACCAGGTGCACGACGGCGACCCGGTCACCTCAGGCGTGCACCTGGCCTTCTGCGCGGACTCGCGCGCCGGAGTGGACGCCTTCTTCGCCGCCGCCGTCGCGGCAGGAGGAGAACCGCGCCACGCGCCGCGCTTCTGGCCCGAGTACCGGGCGTACTGCGCCTTCGTGAGCGACCCGGGCGGGAACAACGTGGAGGCGCTCATCAAGGAGATTCCCGCGTGAGCCCTGCGATGGATCGGCTTCCCGAGACCCTCGGGGACGGGGAGGCCTACTACCAGCTGCTGGGCCGCGAGGGGAACATCGCCACCTTCCGTTCCACGATCCACGCGCAGGGGACCTGGAACCCGGGAGAGCAGCACATGGGCCCGGCCACGGGCGTGCTGGTGCACGAGCTGGCCCGGCTGGAGAGGCCCGGGACGCGCCTGGTGCGGATCGGGTTGGACATCCTGGGGCTGATCCCGGCCGGCGAGTTCACCGTCACGACCAGGATGGTGCGGCCGGGGCGGACCATCGAACTGCTGGAGGCAGCGCTGGAGGCCCACGGGCGCACGGCGATCGTGGCCCGCGCCTGGCGGCTCGCCACGGGGGACAGCGTTGAGGTCGAGACGGCCCAGACTCGGCGGATGCCCGGTGACGAACACTTCGTCGAGTGGGACGTGGCGGGCACGTGGCCGGGCGGATACATCCGTTCGCTGCGGGGATGGCACGATCCTCGGTGCGAACCCGGTCACGGGCGCGTGTGGCTCTCCAACCCGCACCCCATGGTGGAGGGTGAGGAGACCCCGGCGCTCGTGAAGCTCATGGGCATGGTGGACACCGCCAACGGCGTGGCCTCGCTCCTGGACCCGCAGCGCTGGGTCTTCCCCAACGTGGACCTGCAGATCCATCTGTTCCGTTCGCCGAGGGGCGAGCGATTGGGGCTGGAGACGCGTCAGAGCGTGGGGCCGGACGGGGTGGGCCTGACCAGCAGCACCCTGCATGACGCGGCCGGCCCGTTCGGCACGGCGGAACAGATCCTGACCGTCAGGCCGAGGCCGCGGCCAGAATCGTCTTGATGCGTCGCTTGGAGACGGGAACGAATCCCGCCTCGAGGTGGCTGCGGCGCAGCGCGGGGTCGGCCCGGTAGAGCGCCAGGCCTCGCTTGAGCAGGAAGGGCACCGGCTTGCGGTGCTCGCGCACGTCGCGGGCGAAGCGCTGGATGGTGGTGAGCCAGCGCGGCGAGTCTACGTAGTAGGCCGTGACGGGCAGACCGGCGGCACGGAAGAGCGGCAAGGCGGTGGAGGCGAAGATGGTCTCCGCCACGATCACGCCGCCCTCGGGGCGACGCACGCGGCGCCTGCCCACGTAGGAGCTGATCGAGGAGTCGTACTTGGGGGTGCTCGTCTCGCCCGTGGCGAGCAGTTCGCGTGTGGCCGCCAGGGCGGCGTCGGCGTTCCAGGTACCCGGGTGGTCCCAGTCGATCTCGCCGTACGGGGTGCGAGGGAAGGAGTCCGTGACGTCCTCGGCGATCTCCCGGTAGAAGTCGTCCAAACGCAGCCGGGGGCGGCCGTAGCGCCTGGCCAGGTAGCTCTTGCCGGAGCCGGAGGCGCCCCCGAGGAGGATCAACGGGGTGGGGGTCTGGGCGGCGGCTGGATCTGGCACGCCCAGCATCATCCCATACGGGGCGCTGGCACCCGAGCCCGCGGGGGCGCCGTCACGATGGCGTTCCGCGCCACGCCGCCCGCGTAGCATCGAGCGAGTGAGCAATGCCGCATCCCTGACCCTGCTGCGCGAGGACGTGAGCGCCGACCCCGTCGCAGACCTTGAGCGCTCGCTCACCCTCCTGCGCGAGGTCTCCTCCGGGACCCGGGGGAGCTTGCTGCGGCTCTACTCGCCGGCTCCCACGCTGGCGTTCGGGCAGCGTGACCGGCGCCTGCCCGGCTTCGACGCCGCCTGGAGCGCCGCGGAGAGGCACGGTTTCACCCCCGTGGTGCGCTCGGCCGGGGGACGCGCCGCCGCTTACCACCGCGGGTGCCTCATCGTGGATCAGATTCAGGCCGAGCCGGAGCCCATGCTGGCGCACCAGGCGCGTTTCTCCGAGTTCGGGGGGCTCTTCGCGGCGGCCCTGCGCGGGGTCGGGGTGGACGCGGCGGTGGGGGAGATCCCGGGGGAGTATTGCCCTGGGGAGTTCTCCGTCCACGGCACGCCGCCAGGCGGCGCCGTCCAGGGCCCGACGGCGGGCGGCCGGGTCAAGCTCGTCGGCACCGCGCAGCGCGTGGTCGCCGGGGCGTGGTTGTTCACCTCCGTGGTGGTGGTCGCCCACGCGGCGCCGCTGCGCGAGGTCACGGGCGAGGTGTACGCGGCGTTGGGGATGCCCCTCGACCCCGCGACGGTCGGAGCGGCCGAGGACCTCGTGGTTGCGGGGGTGCGTTCGCCCACGGTGGTGGACGTGGAACGCTCGCTGCTGAAGACCTGGGCCGAGGCCGGATACTCGGTGGCCGGTGCGGGACGATGAGGCCTGGTGCCGGTGCCCCTGTCCGAGTTCCGTAGCAATGCGGAGCGACTGTATCGCGGCCGCAACGAGAGTCCGTGGGAATTGCCTCTCCCGTAGCAGGTCCATCTGGTGATCTATTTCGGGTAAATGTTCTCGTACCCGGTCGCGTCGATGAAAATCATCTTCGTCGGGGCGATACCGAGCGTGTTGAGCCGCGACCATAGATAGTCTGCGACCCCTCCGGCGCTGGTGTCCTTGTCGTAGTGAACGACGAGGACACCGTTGCTGGGCGAGCCCCATGACTCGATCTGGTTGAAGGGGTCGTCCAGTGCGGCGATGCTCTTGGCGGTCTCCGAGTGAACCCACGTGGTGATCTCGGAGTCCGCCCAGGCCTGGCGCTCTTTGGCGTCGCCGTCCGTTGTGCTGCAGGCAGCGAGGCCCCCGAGGAGCACGACGGCGGCGGCCGTGGCAAGGATCTTCCGGATCGGGTTCATGCTTTCACCGTACTTTCTCGTCTCGTGATGTCACGTCCCCCGGGCATCGTGACGGTGTTGTTGCCGCCCCACCCCGCATCGCGCGGGGTGGGGCGCTTTCGTGCGTCTATGGGGGTCAGTGGGGTAGATGGCGTATCTGGTAGACACGCTGGCGACTGAGCCCGGTCTCTGCGATGACGTCTCGCACCTTGAGCTCGCCGGATTCGAGGCCCTCACGGATGACGTTGTAGAGCTCGGCGCGGGCGGCGTCCGCCGCCTCCTGCGTCTTGAGGGCGCGAGAGGCGGCGGCGCGTAGGGCATCAGTGACGGCCACGGACACCCCTGGTGATGGTGACGGCCTGCAGAGCCGTGAGGATGGCCAGTACTGCCCACGCGCCCCAGTAGAGCGGGTGGGGGTGCTGGAGGTTGGCCCACGCGACGATGAGGATGCAGGCCACCAGGGCGAGCGCGCTGGTGGTGATTCGTTTGTTCATGATTCCTTCGGTGACGGTGGAGAGGATGTGGTCCCGAGGGACCGGGTATCTAGGGTTTACCCGGTCCCTCGGCTTTCAATGTGCGTCAAAACGAGTGGTCATTCTGGTGGATTCAGGCCGCTCAGATACGCGCCCGACGACCATCATGTCGCGGACCCGGCCTCCATGAAGCCGACGATGACGTGAGCCCGGCAACGCTCGCAGTCGGTAACACCTGCAACACGAAAGCGCACCATGGCTGGGTGGGGTGCCTTCGTCGTCCACGGGGTCAGCGGGTTCGGTGGCGGATCTGGTAGACGCGCTGGGTGGACAGCCCGGTGAGCTCGGTGATGTCGCGGACGGTGACCGTCTTCGCCTCGAGGGCCTCGCGGAAGGTCTCGTTCATGGTTTCTCGCGCCGCTTCGGCGGCCGCCTGTGCTTGCGCGTAGGCGGCCGCCGTGCGGGCGATGTCGTCAGGACCGGGCATCGCGAGCCTTCCAGATGCCGACGAGGGTGAAGCCGGCGGCGACGGCGACGGCCGCCCAGGCGATCCAGAACCAGGGGTAGAGGCGCTCGCCGGTGGCGATGTTGGTCGAGGCGACGACGGCCGCGAAAAGGATCGTGGGCCATGCGATGCGGTGCTGGTGTGCGTTCATAGTGATCGGATTGGTGGGTATCCTGGTGAGGTTGGGGGACCCGAGATACTTTCTCTATCTCGGGTCCCCCTCCGTCGCTTCCGGTGCTTCCCGTTCCCCTTGCGGGGCCAGGTGATGATCAGGTTGATCACCGTGACCGTTACGGCTCCGGGTGTCCAGGCTATCCAGTCAATCGCTCTCACCTCCTTTCGTTCTCGCTTGCTGATGACTCAATTCCAGTGCGCTTTAATTCAAAATGCAAGCGCTAGAAGAATGGTTGAGGTGGGCACGCGACAGCGGCCCCCTCCTCGAGCGAGGGAGGGGGCCGCTGTTGGGGATCACGACGCGGACGCGCGGCGCGACTTTTCACCGTCCGCGGTCGATCCATTCCTGCAGGTGCGGGGCCTCGGCGCCGATGCTCGTCTCGTCCCCGTGCCCCGTCAGCACGCGCGTCTGCGCGGGCAGGGTGAGGAGCTTGTCCTTGATGGAGGCGACGATGGTGTCGAAGTCCGAGTAGGAGCGGCCGGTCGCCCCGGGGCCACCTGAAAACAATGTATCTCCAGAGAGGCAAACATTGAGTTCAGGAATGTAATAAACGGTGGATCCCGGTGTGTGGCCCGGCGTCGCGATGGCCAGCAAGGCCACGCCCGCCACGCCGAACTCGTCGCCGTCGTTGACCTCGCCGTCCGGTGCATCCGAGTGCACGGCGTCCCACAGCATCCGGTCGGCCGGAGGCAGCAGGACGGGCGCGTTCAGCGCCGTGGCCGCCTCGCGGGCGGCGCGGATGTGGTCGTCGTGCCCATGGGTGAGCAGGACTGACTTCACGGAACGGGAGCCGACCGCGGCGGCGACGGCGGCGACGTCGTGCGCGGGGTCGATGACGATGACCTCGGTGTCGTCGCCGACGATCCAGACGTTGTTGTCGACGTCCCACGTGCCGCCGTCGAGTGAGAAGGTCCCGGAGGTGACGACGCGCTCGACCCGGGCCGTCACTTGGCGCCCTCGAGCTCCACGACGGAGCGCAGGACCTCGCCCGTGCCCATCTTGACGAACGCCGCCTCAATGTCGCCCAGGGAGATGCGCTCGGAGACGAACGCGTCCAGGTCCAGACGGCCCTCGCGATAGAGGTCAACGAGCATGGGGAAGTCGCGGCTGGGCAGGCAGTCGCCGTACCAGGAGGACTTCAGGGCGCCGCCGCGGCCGAACACGTCGTCCAGCGGCAGGTCCAGGCGCATGCCCGGCGTGGGCACTCCCACGAGCACCACGCGGCCGGCCAGGTCGCGGGCGTAGAAGGCCTGCTCATAGGTCTCGGGGCGGCCGATCGCCTCGATGACCACGTCGGCGCCGAAGCCGCCGGTGAGGGCTCGGATGGCCTCGACGGCGTCCTCCTCGCGGGAGTTCACGCCGTGCGTGGCGCCCAGGCGCAGGGCCTGGTCCACCTTGGCCTGGTCGATGTCCACGGCGATGATCGTCGTGGCGCCGGCCAGCTTGGCGCCCTGGATCGCCGCGACGCCCACGCCGCCGCAGCCGATGACGGCGACGGACTCGCCGCGCTTGACCTCGCCCGTGTTGATGGCGGCACCCACTCCGGCCATGACGCCGCAGCCGAGCAGGCCGACGGCAGCCGCGTCGACGTCGTCTCGCACGGGGGTGCACTGGCCAGCGGCCACGAGCGTCTTCTCGATGAAGGCTCCGATGCCCAGGGCGGGGTTCAGCTCGGTGCCGTCCTCCAAGGTCATCTTCTGGGTGGCGTTGTGCGTGGCGAAGCAGTACTGCGGCTGGCCCTTGCGGCACGCGCGGCACTGCCCGCACACGGCGCGCCAGTTGAGGATGACGCGCTGGCCCACCTCGACCTCGGTGACGCCCTCGCCGATCGCGGAGACGACGCCGGTGGCTTCGTGGCCAAGCAGGTACGGGAACTCGTCGCCCACGCCGCCGTGCACGTAGTGCAGATCCGTGTGGCAGACGCCGCAGGTGAGGATGTCGACGACGGCCTCGCCCGGGCCGGGGTCGGGGATGACGACATTGACGGTCTCCAGCGGGGCGTCCTTGGCACGGACGATGACGCCCTTGACGGTCTGCGGCATGGTGGTCTCCTGCACGTCGGGGCACGGGCCGTCGGTGGTCCGCGCACTTTGGACCCATCCGATCATGAATGCGGCAGTTCCCGCACCAGGGGGCGCGCGGTGTGTCACGCTGGGGTCATGTGCGGAAGAATCGTGATCGCCCAGGCGGTCGGAGACCTCGCTGACGATCTGGACGCGTGGGACCCGGAGGAGACGCTGCTTCCCCCGCGCTACAACGTGGCACCGACGAGCGATGTGCCCATCGTGCTGGAGCGTCTGGTGCCCGCCGGTTCGCCGGGGACTCCCGCCGCTGGCGATCCCGACGAGGAGGTCCCGGTTGCCCGCCGCGAGCTGCACGTGGCGCGCTGGGGCCTGGTGCCGCGCTGGGCCAAGGACCTCTCCGTGTCCTCCAGAGCCTTCAACGCGCGCAGCGAGACCGTGCTGGAGAAGCCCACCTTCCGCTCGGCCGTGAAGTCCAAGCGCTGCGTGGTACCCGTGGACGGGTATTACGAGTGGTGCGCGCCCGCCGAGGGCAAGGCGGCCAAGCGGCCCTTCTACGTGCATCGTGCGGACGGCGAACCGATCACCTTCGCCGGCCTGTACGAGTGGTGGAGGGACCCTGCGGTCGCGGAGGGGGAGGCGGGGGAGTGGGTGCTCTCCTGCTCCATCCTCACCATGGCCTCCCCGGCGCCCGACGCCGCGGGCGTGCGTGGGCGCCTGGGCCGCCTTCACGATCGCCTGCCGATCGCCCTACCGGACGAGGAGGCGATCGCCGCCTGGCTCAATCCGGTCGACGCCGATGCGGCGTCCCTCGTGGCGATGGCGCGCGCACGCGCGTACGAGGCGACGGATGGCTGGGAACTGCGCGAGGTGGGCGCGGCCGTCGGCAACGTCCGCAACGATTCGCCCGCGCTGATCGAGCCGGTGGGTTCGTTGTTCTAGCCGCCCGGTTGGTTCCGCCGCGCCCCGGCGCGTGGCGGGCCTACGCTTCGTGGCATGTGGCGGCGCGTGTACTGGTTGGTCTGCGGGGCCCTGCTCGGGCTGGCCCTCGTCTCGACGCTGACGATCGGCGTTGTCGTGTTCCCCTTCGCCGCGGCGATGCTCGTCGTGGGCCTGTGCCTGCGGGCGCTGCGGAACCGGGCAGCGCTCATGATGCTGAGCGGGGCGGCGCTCGTGCCGCTGTACGTCGCCTGGCTCAACCGCGGCGGCCCCGGCCAGGTCTGCACGGTTCACGGCGACGTGACGGAGTGCTTCGGGGCGTGGAGCCCCTGGCCCTTCGTGGCCGTCGCGGCGGGGATGGTCGCGGCCAACGTCGTGGCGCTCGCCGCGACGCGTTCCCGCGACCGGCGCCCCACCCCGGCGAAGCCGGCAGCCTGACGCGGTATACCCCGTTGGTCCACCTTCACCCACGCAAGGTTGCAAGGGCGAAGGTGGAAGAACGGGGCGGAGCGATTGACCCCGGCGGAGTACCGGGGTCAATCAGCCCAGGGTCGCGGGGCGCTGAGCGGCGGCCTTGCCGAGCGTGTGTTCGTCGAGGAAGTCGATGACCGCGTCGTACCAGACCTCGGCGTTGCCGCGGCCCAGGATCCAGTGGCCCTCGTCCGGGTAGTAGAGGAAACGGTGGCGGGTGGAACCGTCCTCGGCGGGCGGGGTCGCCGAGCGCGTCTGCAGGTCGTACCAGAGCTGCTGGCCCTGCCCGATCGGCACGCGGTAGTCCTTGTCGCCGTGGATGACCAGCATCGGCACCCGGATGTTCTCGACGTAGTGGTGCGGCGAGTAGAGCGCCGACTGCTCCCGCATGGCCGGCTCCCACTCGGCGTTGTCCGTGGTGCGGCCCATCGTCTCGGTGTCCCAGAGCGAGGCGTGCGTGACGATGCACCGGAAGCGCTCGCCCGTGTGCCCGGCCACCCAATTGGCCATGTACCCGCCGTAGGAGCCCCCGGCGAAACTGGTCCGCTCGGGGTCCAGGCCGCCCGCGGCGAGCGCGGCGTCCGTGAGGGCCATGATGTCGGTGAAGGGGGTGCCGCCCAGTTGGAACTGGCCGCGGTCGATCATCGCCTGGCCGTAGCCGGTGGAGATGGCCGGGTCCGGCATGAGGACGGCGTAGCCGGCGTCGACGAAGGGGTTGGGATTCCAGCGGTAGGTCCAGGCGTTCCATGAACCCCACGGGCCGCCGTGTGCGAAGATCACGAGCGGATGCGGGCCCTCGCCCTCGGGGACACGCAGCCAGGCGCGCAGCGCCGTGCCGTCCTCCGCGGTGGCGGTGACCTCGCTCAGGGTGCCGACCTGGCGGGGCTGGGTCGCGGGGTTGGGCAGCTCGGTGAGGTGGCCGGAGGCCGGGTCCACCGCGACGGGGAACGGCGCCACGGAGATGCCGGAGGCGCTCGTGACGACGCGGCCGCCCGCCACGCGCGGGTGGGAGAAGGTGAGCTCCTGTTCCGGCCCGCCGGCCAGGCGGCGCGGCACGTCGTCGGCCACGGAACCGATCCACAGCGCGCCGCGACCGGTCTCGTCGCTCGCGGCCACGACGGTCTCGTCGTCCAGCCAGGCGGGATCCAGCCAGAAGTCGTGTCCCGGCCAGAGCTCGGTGGCCTGGCCCGTGCTCGTGTCCAGCACCACGGTGGTGGAGCGCAGCGTGGTGGTGGCGGTCCAGTGGCGCTCGCGCCCCACCAGGGCGTGGCGGCCGTCCGGGCTGATCTCGCCGATCCAGAACGAATCCTCCACGCTCGCGTCGACGAGCAGACGCGGCTCCGTTTTCCCGTCCAGGTCCACGCGCCACAGGCGCGTGGCTCCCAGCTGGCCGGGGATGGACGCTTGCGTGGTGACGAGGGCGAAACGCCCGGACGGGGCCGGTTCCCAGCCCAGCACGCGTCCGGCGGGCATGGGCACCCAGCGGAAGGCGAGCGCCGGGGGCGCCGGGGCGTCGTCGGGCTCCTGTCCGCTCTCCTGCCCGACGCCGGAGGGCGGGGTGAGCGCAGAGAGATCGGCCGGGAGCGTGGCCACCCCGAGGACGGTGCGGGTGGGGCCGAGGTCCTGGGTCCAGTAGCGGACGGGGAAGCCGGTGTGGAGGATGGCGCTGACCTTGGCGTCCTTGCGGGCGGCCGTGAGGTCGGCGTGCTCCTTCTCGTCGGTGGCCTGCGAGTGCGCCTCGAGCTCGGCGACGAGCACCGTGCCGCGTGTCTCGAGGCGGCCGATTCCGCCCGGTCGTTGAGCCAGTTGGACGGCCTCGCCTCGCGGGGGCAGGCCCCAGAGCTGGGCGTCGTCGGCCTCCTTGCCGTCCTCGCCCACACGCTTGGCGGTGAAGTAGGTGGAGCCGTCTTCGGCGAGCGCGGCGGAGCCGACGGACGCGGAGCCGCGGGTCAGCGGCAGGACCCGGCCGCCGTCGAGCTCCACGAGCGAGGAGCGGTAGGCGGTTCCCTTGGCGTCCGGGGCGCTCGTCTTGGCGACGATGCGGCCGCCAGGGGTGGTGAGGAGTCCGTCGAGGCGTGGTGCGTCAAGCAGTTCTTTCACAGTGATGCGCGTCATGACGGCATCCTGCCACGTGGGGCCGACGCCCACGCGGAACGGGGCGCCGGGGAGCCCTTTCGTTAATCGTCGCCATCGTGATGATTTGTGTCAGGTGTGCACCCATGGCGGGTCTCGGCGCATTAATAGCTACGATTTTATTGATTTGATGTTGACGGCTCGGCCGGGACCGGCAACTCTTGATTCATCATCATGTCCGTGACGATTAAGAGGTGCCGCCATGCGGGTTCGAAGGAGTCGTGCGACGCTGGCCGACCGAGCGGTCGAGCGCGGAGCCCTTGCGGCGGCGGTCTTCGCCGCGCGAGAAGACCTGGGGTTGAGACAGGAGGAGCTGGCCGAGCTGGCGGGCTGTTCCGTCGGCTTCCTGCGCCAGCTTGAGCAGGGGTCTCGCTCACAGGGCCTGTCCAAGGTTCTCGACGTTCTCGAGGTGCTGGGGCTCGGCCTCCGGGTCTCGGTGGGCGGCGCGGGTGACGTGACACTCGACCCCGCAGTGGAGTCCCGATTCGAGTCGAGGATCTCGTGAGCATCGTGGTGGCCGATGCCGGCGACGTCTACAAGCAGGGTGACTTGGCTGCCAGGATCACCAGGACGGCCGCGGGTATCGAGTTTCGATACCTCGAGGAGTGGGTCAGGAGCGATGGTCCCGCAGTGGCCTCGACCCTTCCCGTGACGCGCGAACCGGTGGTGACGCATGGTGGCGCGGTACCGGCGTTCTTCGCCGGTCTTCTCCCGGAGGGACGTCGTCTTTCCGCCTTGCGGCGCGTCGTCAAGACCTCCCTGGATGACGAGCTCGGGCTACTGCTGGCTGTGGGCAGTGATCCCGTCGGTGACGTCCAGGTGGTACCAAGGGGGCGGGCCCCTCTTCGCGTCGAGGCTCGGGTGCGAGCGGACGCGGGGGACTTCGGCGGCATCAGCTTCGATGACGTGCTCAGGGACTATGGCATCGATCCTGACAGGGTGGCCCTGGCCGGGGTGCAGGACAAGGTCAGCCTTGCGATGCTCTCGCTGCCGGTGCGGGGGACGACAGCGGAGTTCGTCCTGAAGCTCACGCCGCCCGAGTACCCCGGCATCGTGCAGAACGAGGCCTTTTTCCTGCGCAGTGCCCGCCTCGCTCGCATGGAAGCCGTACGCTCGCAGCTCGTCAGGGATGCGCAGGGGCGCGAGGGTCTTGCCGTCTCGCGCTTCGACCGGGTGCAGACTGCTCAAGGTGTGGTGGCGCTGGCGGTGGAGGATGGTTGCCAGGTGCTGGGCCTGCATCCCGAGGCGAAGTATCGCGTCAGCACCGAGCGGTTGATTTCCGCTCTCTCGACGCTGTGCGCGGCGCCACGCGTGGCGGCTGCGGTGCTGTATCGGCAGGTTCTGTTTGCCTATGTTTCGGGCAACGGCGATGCACACGCGAAAAACTTTTCTGTCGTTTCAGGGCGGAGTGGGTATCAACCGGCGCCGGCCTACGATCTTCCCTGCACGGCGCTCTACGGGGACACCTCCTTGGCCTTGTCGGTGGCCGGAAAGCGGGACGGCAACGTGAGCCGTGCCCGGTTCCTGGCGCTCGCGGACGGGGTGGGAATTCGGGATGCCGCGGCCAGGCGGATCATCGACGAGGTGGCCGCCTCCGTCGATCGTTGGATCGACGACATGGACGAGTTGCCCTTCGACGTCGGAAGGCTTCGGCAGGTCAAGCGTGTCATTCGTCACCGGCAACGCCTGCTGAGTGCGTAGGCCGCCCGAGGCCTGACCTGGGGTCTCGCCCGTTCACTCACACGGAGACGGATCCGTCCGGCCCCACGTGGAAGAGCGGGTTGTGGACCACGTCGACGCGGTAGCCGTCCGGGTCCGCCACGCAGGCGGAGGTTCCGCCCCAGTCCTGGGTCGCCGGAGCGCTCACGAGCGTGGCGCCCGCGGCCAGCAGCGCCTCCACGAGGGGTTCCACCTCGGCGCGGGTGCCGACGTTGTGCCCGATCGAGACGGGCGGCGCGGACGGTCCGAAGGCCACGTCGCCGTACTCGCTCGGCATCGACGTGACGTTCCAGAGGGCCAGGAGCTGGCCGGGGGCGCCCTGCAGGAAGGCGATCTCGCCCGGGATGTGCTGAACCACCCGGAGCCCAAGGCCTTGTTCGTAGAAGTCCCTCGCGACCTCGACGTCGCGGACGCCCAGGGTGATGGCGGTGATGCTGCGGGTGGGTTCCATGCGGTCAGGCTAGACCCGCCCGGCGGGGCGTGTCAGGCCTGCGCGGCGTCCGTCTCGCCTGCGCGTCGCTCGGCCAGCAGGTTCAGCCGGGAGAGCATGCGATCGGCGTCGCGCGGCAGCCGGGGCGCCTTGGTGATGTCCGCCTTGGGCGTCGCGGCCGTGACGTGCAGGGGCTTGTCCGCGTCCACGAGCACGTCCAGGAGGTACGCCAGGCGCTGGAACGCCTCCGGGCCCATGATCTGCGGGCGCGGCACGCCGATCAGCTCGAACGCGTCGAAGCGCGCGGCGAGGGTGAGGTAGTCGCCCACCGAAACCGAGCCGTCGCACAGCTCTGCCCAGGTGACGCGCAGCGTCCCGTCCTCGACGGAGAGCGCAGCCAGGGTGCGGGTGGCACTCAGGGCGACTGGAACGACGTCGGGCACCGGCTTGGGTGTCCACACGCCAGGCGTGACCGGGGCGGGCGGGTACACCGCCCAGGTGCCGGAGGCGAAGCCGCCGGCGTGCGCGCTGTCCTCGCGGTAGTCGTGCTCGCCGGACAGGTGCACTGTTTCGAGGCTCGCCTCGATCGCGTCGATGGCCGGGCGGACCGCCTCGTGGAAGGTGGGGTCGGGGAGGAGGCGCTGCGGCGGGTAGTTGGAGGTCATGAGCAGCGCGACGTCTGACTCCAGGAGCGTCACGAGTGTGCGGCGCAGCATGATCGCGTCGGCGATGTCGTGCACGTGGAACTCGTCCAGCAGCAGGAAGCGGGCGTCCCCCACGAGGTCGCGCACGGCATCCAGCAGGGGCATGCCCTCGACGGCGGTGCGCTCCTGCAGGCGCTTGAGGAAGGTGTGGATGTGCAGGCGGGCCTTGGGGGCCTCGACCGCCTCGAGGACGCGGTCGGCGAGCCAGGACTTGCCGCGGCCCACGGAGCCGTGCAGGTACACGCCGCGCTCGTGGGGGGCGGCGAGCGCGGCCACGGCCTCGCGTTGTTGTGCGTCCAGCTCGTGTCCGGCCGCGGCGGCCGCGTCCAGCAGGACGGCCTCGGTGATCGCCTCCCAGGGAGAGGGGATGGTGTCTTCCGTGGGCGTGTCGAGGGTTTCGGCGGCGGACGTCATGGTTTCCATTCTCCCGCATGCGCGGGAGGGGGTCGTGCGGTCGGGGCCCGTGCCCGACGTCGCGTGGTCGGGGTGTGCTCTTAGATCGTCGGGGGCGTGGTGGTGAGGTTGCGGAGCCAGGCGCCCAGGAGTTGGACCGAATCGGGCATGAATTTTTCCGGTGTCGCGGTGAGGGCGGTCAGGAGATCCTTGCGGGTCATCCACGAACCGCCCTGCACCTCCTCGGGTTGCAAACGCAGCGGCCGATCGGTGAGCGTCCAGTAGAGGAAGGCGTGGAAGGTGGTGTTGGCGTCCGCGTACTCGGCCTCGCCGATGCGGTGCAACTCCGAGATGACGCCCAGTTCCTCCTCCGCCTCGCGGGCGGCGGAGTCGGCAGGGTCCTCGCCGGCCTGGATCACACCGCCGGCCGTGAAGTCGTGCAGGCCCGGGTAGACGTCCTTGATTTCCGTGCGTTGCTGGACGAAGATCCGCCCTGCCGGATCGAACACGACCACTCCGGTAGCGGCATGGTGCAGGTTCTCCGCGCGGCCCCTGGAACGGGGCGCGGAGCCGATCTCGTGCCCGTCGCGGTCGTAGAGGGCGGCGATCTCTTCCATGGCCTCAGTCAATCATCGCGACGCGGGGAGCCTCCGGTTCGTTCCATGCGAAGAGGGTGAGGTGCCATAGGCCGGGTTTCTTGCGTGAGGGATCGATGAGCCCCAGGGCCCCGGCCTCCTGCAGGCGCTCCCTGACGCGCCACGAATCGGGCGTGGAGCCGGCGGCGAGGGGGCCCTGCCAGTCCCCGGCCGCCAGGGCCGGATCGATTCCGAGCTTGCTCATGGCGGCGTGATCGCGCAGGTCGGCGATGCGCGTCGCCCTGACCTCGAACGTCAGGAACTCGAGGTCGTGGACCCGGGCGTCGGCGTGTTTGATCATCGCCGCCGCGACGCCCTCCGGGGACGAACTCAGGTACAGCGCGGGCTTCTCGGCGCAGGAATAGCGTCCGTTCCCGAGTGAGCCGGCCAGGGCGGTTGCCCGGTGCCGTGGATCGACGGCGCGGTAGAAGGTCCCGCTGACCTCCACCAGGGCATCGGCGCTGGGGACTACGAGGGGCTGTGGTGTATCCGAGGTCATGGGAGGCACGTTAGGCCATGCGGTCCCGTATGAGCACGACGTCGATCACCGCGCCCGTCAGGCTTCCTCGCGTCTCGTGGGCCACGACCTCCATCCCGAGGTGTTCGTAGATCGCGATGTTGGTCTCCTCCTCGGCGCGGACCGCGCAGCTCAGACCGCTCAGGCCTTCGGTGAGCGCGCGCTTGCGCAGGGCGCGGACCAGGAGCCCGGCCAGGCCCCGTCCCCGCTGGGCGGGATCGACGGCGAGGCGGGAGAAGTACAGCGTCCCATCGGCGGCGGGGTGGTGCTTCACCGAGGCGACGGCCGCGCCGTCGAGCCGCATGAGTCCCAGGCGGGTGCCGGACGCCATCTCCTCTCGCAGGGACGCGGCGGTTTCCAGGAGCGCCCCGGAGGGCTTGCCCGTCGCGGAGAACTGCTCGAAGGCTCGGTGCATGACGGCGATGGCCTGGCCGGCGTCGCTGGGTCCGGCCTCGAGGTCGAGACGATGCGTTGGTGAAGGTGGCACCATGATCACCGACCGTAGTCTCCGAGTGCCGATACGGCGGTGCCCACCGCTCCCTGTGACGCGGTCCGGTGCATGGCAGGATGTCGGGTCGGGATCGACGAGCGCGGGGGGCAACGATGAGGGACACGGCCGACGACACGGCGGCGGAGGCCGGGCCGACGCGACGCCGCCTAGTCACCCATCCCGCCGTGGCCAGCATCCTCGGTGCCGCGGGATTCAGCGCGGTCAGCACGGGCATCCTCAACGTCGCCAACGACCTCGTGGCGATCCTGGCCCTCGGAGCCGGCTCGCTCCAGGTCGGGGTACTCAACTCCCTCGAGTCGCTCTCCTTCCTGCTGCTCTCCGTCCCCGTGGGCTGGTGGCTCGACCGGGTCGACCGGCGCGGGACCCTGCTGTGGACGCAGGCGATCACCACGCTCGCGCTCCTCTCGATCCCCGTCGCCTGGATGCTCGGCGTCCTGACCTTCTGGCAGTTGGGCGTCACGTCCTTCCTGGTGGGCACCTCAGGCATGATCTGGGGCCTGGGCCTGAGCACCCTGATCCCTGCGGCAGCGGGGAAAGAACGCGCCGCCGCCACCTTCGCCCGCCTGCAGGCCGTCGAGACCTCCGCGGCGCTCGCCGCGCCAGGCGTCACCGGCGCGCTCCTCATGGTCATGGCCGCGCCCCTCTCGCTCTTCTTCGCGGCGCTCGCCGAACTCGTCGCCGGGATCGTCCTCGTCCTCGGCGGGCGGGCGGAACGGGCGGCGAGGCCCGCCCCACCCGGCCCGACGGCGGGTGGCGACCGGGCGGCGTCGGGCACGGAAGATCCCGGGAGGTTCCCGTTCTGGGCCGGCGTGGCGGAGGGGTTCCGCTTCTCCGTGAGCAGCAAGCCGATCATCCTCTCCACGCTCGTCTCCGCCGTGGGGAACGCGGCGCTCGCCCTCATGGCCGCGGTGGAGACCGTCTACCTGGTGCGCCACCTGGGCTTCTCCCCGGCGCTCGTCGGCCTGCAGGGCACGGTCATCGCCGCGGCCGGGTTGGCCGGATCGCTCCTGGCGGCGTGGCTGCTGGAGCGCTTCGGCGGGCTCTCGGTGTCCGCGCTCGTCGGCGTGATCGGGACGGGGTCGGCCTTCCTGCTGCCCCTCACGGCGCTGCACCCGCATTCCCTGGGTTTCACGCTGCCGCTCGTGATCGCGTTCAACGTCCTCTGGAACGTCAGCGCGGTGGCGGGATCCGCGGGCAAGTTCGGTCTGCTCGCCGCCGTGGTGCCGGACCGGATCATGGGGCGCGTGCAGTCCTTCCGCCGGCTCGTCTCCATGGGGCCTGTTCCGATCATGGGCATCGCGGGCGGCTGGTTCGGCGAGGCGTGGGGCCTGCTCCCGGCGCTGTGGGTGTTCGTGGCGCTCGCGACGACCTCCGCCGGGTTGTCCCTGTGGCTGTGGATCGCCTCCCGTGCGTGGGAGCTGCCGTTGCCGCCCAGGGCGCGGCGGGCTTAGGCCGATCCCTCCCGGCGTGGGCGCAGGGCGCCCCAGCCGAGGGTGCCCGCCCCGGCGGCGAGCGCGGCCAGCCCCATCAGGGCGATGGGGAGCGTGGTGGCGGCGGCGAGGGCGCCGACGAGCAGGGGGCCTCCGGCGTCGCCCAGTTCGCGCCCCAGCTCGGCGTTGCCCATGGTCCGTCCCATCCGTTCCTCCGGCGTGTTCTCCGCGAGGTGGGCGAAGGCGAGCGGGGTGACGACGCCGGTCATGACGCCCAGGGCGATGGCGGCGAAGACGAGCGTCACCGCGTGCGGTGCGAGCGCGAGGGTGAACAAGGCCGCGCAGGCCAGGGCGAAGCCGACGGCGCCGCCGACCCGGGTGCCGACGCTGCCCCGGTCCCGCAGGCGCCCGTGACGGGCTGGAGCAGCGTGGAGGTGAGCGCCAGGACGGCGATCGCGGCGGCACCCAGGAGCGGGGGCAGGCCCAGGCGGGTCGCCAGCAGGGGGAGGAATCCGACCGCGACGCCGAGGATCGCGGTGCAGGCCGCCAGGAGCAGCGTGGGGACGAGGAAGCCGCGTTCCGTGGTCTGTCGCACCAGGTCGGCGAGCGTGTAGCGGCGGCGGGGGAGAACCTCCAGCGCCGGCATGGCGACCGCGACCCAGACTGCCGCGCAGGCCCCGAGCAGTGCGAGCGCGGCGTAGACCACCTGGATGTTCCACAGCGTGGCGAGCGCCACCCCCAACAGGGGTCCCTCGACGTAGCCCAGGCTCTTCCAGGCCCCGTACCTGCCGAAGGCCCGGCCGAGCCGTTCCTTGCCGACCAGGCGCGCCACGGCGGAGGAGGAGGCCGGGGAGAACGCCGACGCGGCCGCGCCCTGGCCGAGCCTGGCCAGGGCGAGAACGAGTGGTGCGGGGGAGAGCACCCCGAGCAGGGAGGCGAGCACGAACGCCACGAGGCCCCCGACGACGACCGGTTTGGCCCCGATGCGATCGCTGAGCGCCCCGAAGGCCGTGGTGAAGCCGGCCAGGTAGAGGGGAACGACGGAGGGGCCGGGGCGGTGATGTCTCACGCCCGCGAACGTAGCAGGAGCCCCGTCCGTCCCGGCTCGTTCGACCGCTGTTCCGATGGAACGGAGGTTCGGTCATGGAAAGCGTCGCTTTCTTCCCCGGTGATCGCGTTATCTTCCCTGGCCGAAGGCGAAGTTACGCGGATGTGGAGAGGTGAAGGACGTCGTAGGCGACCGTGTCTGCCTCGACGCTGGCGTGGTCTACCTCCTGTGTGGTGAGTTCGACCAGGATGAGGTTCCATGTGGTGACGTCGACGGCTGTCACGAGCGCGACGGTCGTGTCTGAGACGTGGGTGAGGAAGTGCTCCGTCGTGTTCTGCAGGGCGATACCAGGAGCGTCCTTCGTGGAGAGGCCAACCGTCTTGACGGTGAGGCTGCGGGTCTGGTCGTAGTCGGCGGGTCCGTTGACGAGCCGATGGAGCGTCCAATCCTGGATGGGATGTCGTCCGAAGTCTCGCACGATGGAGGAGTAGCCCGGATCGCCCCAGCAGAACGCTCGCATTCCATCGATGTTCCGCCACACGTAGAAGGGCGCGTAGGTATTGCTCGGAGCGCCGCGGGCCTTCTCTTGGATGAGGTAGGCCTTGAACTCCAAGCCGATGAATCCATCCATGAGATGTCCTGTGGTTCTGACGCGTTCCCGGATGATGCCCATGTCGTAGTCGGCGGGGAGGGGGACGCGGTATTGCATGGCGTACATCTGTGGTGCTCCTTGAACGGTGTGATGTGGAAAGGACCGGGCTGCTCAGCGACCGCTCGAACGGGTGAGGAGTTCCACCGCACCGTCCACGGCGGCGTCGAAGGCGGCCGGATCCTGTTGGGCGCGCGCCAGGACATAGCCACCCTGGACGGTTGCGACCACCATGGAGGCAAGGCGGCTGGCGTCAGTGTCGCGGGGGAACTCGTGTTGTTCCACGCCGCGAGTGATGACGAGGGCGAGGGTGTTGACCAACCAGCTCAGTGTTTCAGCGACGGGGCGTAGAAGAGTTGGCTCGGCGAGGACGTCGGCGTCGTAGGTCATGCGTCCCATGCGGCATCCCCGCAGGGAGTCTCGTTGGCGTTCCAGGTACGCGACGACTCGTTCGAGCGCGGTTCCGCCGCCGGAGAGCAGCGCCTCGGCTTCCGAACGCATCTCGGCCGCGCTCTCTTCCAAAGCGGCCTCTGCGAGTTCCTGTTTGCCGGTGAAGTGGTGATACATGCTGCCCTGCCCCGCTTCGGCACGCTTCAGGATGTCTTTGGGGCTGGTTGCTGCATAGCCGCGTTCCCAGAGTAGATCCTGGGTGGCCCGGACGAGCCTCGTCCTCGTGTCCATGCCTTCATTGTACATACCGGTAGTTACAGACCTTCGATCATTATGAGGTGTGGTGTGCATCGCTGACCGCGGGAGCCCCGACTCCCGCTTCCAAGCGTCAGGGGGTACCCTCATGATGAGACTGTTCGAACACCCGTTCGAGCATGAAAGGGCCGGCCCTTCCCGCTTCCCAGGGGTGTCCGGCCATGCGATGGATCGCGCCGGTCTCTCACGCCCGGCGCCCTTGGAGGACCCGGATGGGGTTGTTCACCCAGTCGGTCGAGGTGACGCTGAGTGCGGCCGGCCTGCCGCTGCGCGTGGCGTGGGGCGGACGCAGCTGGCGTGTGTGCGCCGAACCCGTGCGCTGGTACGAGCGCAGGCCCTGGTGGCTCGAGAGCTCCAGGGCCGAGCGCGGGCACGGCCCCGGTCTCGTCGACCACGAGATCTGGCGGCTCCAGGTGCGCCTCGGTGCGCGGGACGCCCCGCGTACCCTCCACGTCTCCCACCAGATCGAGACCGGACGCTGGCGCCTCATCAACGTGCCGGAAGCCGCCCTCATCGAGAGGGCGAGCGCATGAGCTTCACCCACCTGCACGTCTCCACCGCCTTCAGCGCTCACCACGGGGTTGACCGTCCCGAGATCCTCGCCGCCGCGGCGGCGGGCGACGGCGCCTGGGCCCTCGCCTGCACCGACCGCGACGGCCTCTATGGCGCCGTTAAACACGTCGGCGCCTGCCTGCGTGCCGGCCTCACCCCGATCCTCGGAGTGGACCTGGCCGTCTTGCCCCGCGACGCGTCGCGGGGCCGCGTCGTCGTCCTCGCCAGGGGCGCCGCGCAGCACGGTGGCTTGGGGACTCGCTTCCTGCCGCGCACCGGAGGAAGGCCGGCCCCGCTGCCCGCCCTCGCGGGAAAGGGCTACGCCGCCCTATGCTCCCTCACCAGCGCCGCCCACTCCGGCGGCTTCCCCGCGGACATGGGCCTGAGCCCCGAACGAGACCTGCCTCCGGAGACCCGACACACCACCAAGCGCCGCAACGCCGCCGCCCTGCGCGCCGTCGATGCTCCCGTCGGTGTCACCGTGAGGCAGCTCGCCGAACATTCCCGCCACGGCGCCACCCCGGTGCTCACCGTCCTGCTCGGCCCCCTCTCCGACGTGGGCCGTGCCGCCGTCCGGCGCGACTACCGCGCGGCCCGCTCCGCCCTCCTGCGCTGGAAACAGGCCCTCGGACCCGGCGCGCTCGCCGTCGAAATCGTCTGTCACCTGGCCACCCCCGGCGGCCCCTACAGCGTGGCCCACGCCGTCCGCATGCTCCGGATCGCCCGCGAGCTGGGCGTCCCCGCCGTCCTCACCAACGCCGTGCGCTACGTGGAGCCGGACGGCGCGGCCACCGCCGACGTCCTCGACGCCGTCCGGGTGCTCGGGCCGTTGAACACGGACCCCTCCGCAGCGAAACCAGGCGCCGCTCACGCGGAGGGAACGCAGGTCAACGGCCAGGGCTGGCTCAAGCCGGCCCGCGACATGCGCGCGCTCGCCGTGGAGCTGACCCGCGAGCTGGGCAACCCCGCCGCGGCGGGGGAGCTGTTGCGGGATACCGAGGAACTGGCGGAATCCTGCGCCCTGGACCCGCGAACCGATCTGGGCTGGGGCGTGAACGCGATCCCTGAGCACCGGGTCTTGGGCCTGAACGGCGATCCCCAGGCGCTCCTGCGTGCCCGGTGCGAGGCGGCCCTGCCCCGCTGTTTCGGCCCCGATGCGGCGAGGAGCGAGTTCGGCTCCGGGGGGCGCGGGTCGGAGACGGTGCGCCTCGACCATGAGCTGGCCATCATCGAGGAACGGGGTCTGGCCTCCTACTTCCACACCGTGGCCACCGCCACCGACCTCATCCGGGACCTGGGGGTGCGCACGGCGGCCCGCGGTTCCGGTGTCTCCTCGCTCGTGGCCTTCCTGATGGGGATCTCGCACGTGAACCCTTTGGCCCACGACCTCGTCTTCGAGCGCTTCCTCTCCGCCCGGCGCACCACCTTGCCCGACATCGACGTGGACGTGGAGTCCGCGCAGCGTCACCGGGTCTACCGGGAGCTCTTCCGTCGTTTCGGCTCCGAACGCACCACGCTCATGAGCATGCAGAACGCTTATCGTGCCCGCGGCGCCGTGCGGGACGTCGGCATGGCGCTCGGCATGGGGGAGGAGGACGTGGACTCCGTGGCCAAGAGCCTGTGGCGCTTCTCCGCCTCCAGCTTCCGCGAGGCACTCGACACCATGCCGGAGTTGCGCCCCCTCGCCGAGCGTCTCGAGGCCGACCGGGCCGCGGGAGGGCACCAGGTCGACCTGCTCGTGGACCTCACCGAGCGGCTGGACCGCCTGCCCAGGCACATCTCCATGCATCCCTGCGGTGTCATCCTCTCCGACGCCTCGCTGCTCTCCCGCACCCCCGTGGAGCCCTCGGGGCTCGGGCTACCCATGAGCCAGTTCGACAAGCACGACATGGACCCCATGGGGTTGATCAAGTTGGACGTCCTTGGCGTGCGGATGCAGTCCACGATCGCGTACACGCTCGACGAGATCGCCCGCATCGGTGGGGGAGGCCCGATCGACCTGGCCCGCGTCCCGCTGGACGACGAACCCACGTTCGACATGATTCGCACCACGAACACGCTGGGGATCTTCCAGATCGAATCGCCCGGGCAGCGCGAGCTCATCGGCAAGCTCGCTCCCACTCAGTTCAACGACCTCATCATCGACATCTCGCTCTTCAGGCCTGGGCCCATGCAGTCCGACATGGTGCGGCCCTTCCTGGAACAACGGCACGGCTTCGCGAAGGAGGACTACCCGCACCCCGACCTGGAGCCCATTCTCGCGGAGACGCACGGCGTGGTGGTCTACCACGAGCAGGTGCTGCGGATCATCGACCTCATGACAGGTTGCGGCCTGGACGAGGCGGACGTGCGCAGGCGGAGGCTGGGACGGCCGGAGCTGCTCCCCGAGCTGGAGCGGCACTTCAGGGAGAACGCGCTGCGGAACGGCTACCCGATCGACCTCGTCGATCGGGTTTGGAACACCGTGGCGGCTTTCGGCGCCTTCGGTTTTTGCAAGGCTCACGGGGTGGCGTTCGCCGTACCCACCTATCACTCCGCGTGGCTCAAGGCCCACCACCCCGAGGCGTTCCTGGCCGGGCTCATGGAGCACGATCCCGGCATGTACCCCCGGCGGCTGCTCGTTTCCGAGGCGCGCCGCCTGGGGGTGCCGCTGTTGCCGCTGGACGTCAACGACTCCGGGCTGCACTTCCGCGTTGAACGGATGCTCGATCCTTCCGGGACGCCGGTGGAAGGCATCGAGGCCGTGCCGGGGACGAGGGCCTCGGGGCGGTTCGGCGTGCGCCTGGCGTGGAGCCTGATCTCTTCGCTTTCCGAGGCGGAGGCCGTGCGCCTGGAGGCGAACGCGCCGTACGACTCGGTGGCGGACGTGCGCGAGCGCGCCAGGCCCACCCGTGCCAACCTGCGCCGCCTGGCCCAGCTCGGAGCGTTGGATCGTTTCCTGGTGCCGGGGGCCGGCGGCAGGGAGGATTTGGTGCATCACCTCGACGCGCAGCGGGAGGCGACCGTGCGCGGCAGCGGGGCGGGGCGGGCGGCCGGTGCCTCCACGGTCCGCGTGCCGCGGCGCGCGCAGGTGAACGGGCAGATGGCGCTGCCGTTGGGCATGGACCTGGAGACGAGCGCCCTGCCGCCGCTGTTCCCCGCCCTTACCCCGGCGCAGAGGATCGGTGAGGAGCTGGACCTCACCGCGACGGACCTGTCCGGGCATCTCATGAGCGCGCACCACGGGTACCTGTCTGCGATCGGCGCCACATCGTCGGATCGCCTGCTCTCCCTGCACTCCGGTTCGCGGGTGCTCGTGGCCGGTGTGCGGGTGGCGACGCAGACGCCGCCCATGCGTTCGGGCGAGCGGGTGGTCTTTCTCTCGCTCGACGACGGGCACGGCTGCTCGGACATCGCCTTCTTCACGCGGGCCCAGCACGGCACCGGGCCGCTGCTCTTCTCGGCGAGCCTCATGCTCGTGGAGGGGGTGACGCGGCGGACCGGGCCGCGCGCCGTCTCCGTGCAGGCGCTGCGGGCCTGGGACCTGAAGGGTCCTTCCACCGAGCTGCCGGGTCCCGGCTACCTGGCCGAGACCGAGGGAAGCTGGAGGGCGGAGCTCTCGCGCGAGCCCGTCGCCTCGGTTCCGCACGAGGGCGGTGGCTGGTACGGGAGCCTGTTGCGGGCGGGGACGAGGGGCGTCATGGCGACGGAGCTTGCACCGGCTGGGGCGTTGGCACCCGTCCCGTGGCGGCCGGGGGACGGATCCGATGCGACGGGCGGCAACCGGGACGAGGAAGCGGCCATCGGCTGAGTCTCCGCCACCCGTCGTCGGGCACGGGGCCGGGACCGTCTGCACTAAGCTGGTGGGCGGCTGGCCGTGGTCCCCGTACGCCACATGCCATGAAGCCTTCACCGCGAAAGAGGAACCCGACGTGTCGCAGAACATCACGCTCACCATCGACGGCAACGAGCGGGAGGTGACCCAGGGGACCACCGGAGCCGAGTTCTACTTCGAGGCGCGCGAGATCGTCGTGATGCGCGTGGACGGTGCCCTGCAGGACCTCTCCCGCGAACTCGTCGCAGGCACCACCGTCGAGGGCGTGAGCATCGATTCCGAGGACGGCCTCAACGTCCTGCGCCACTCCACGGCCCACGTCATGGCCCAGGCCGTGCAGCAGCTGCGCCCCGACGCCAAGCTCGGCATCGGCCCGTACATCGCGGACGGCTTCTACTTCGACTTCGACGTCGAGGACCCCTTCACGCCGGAGGACCTCAAGACGCTGGAGAAGATGATGCTCAAGATCGTCAATCAAAACCAGCGCTTCGAGCGTCGCGTCGTCACTCCCGCCGAGGCCCGCGAGCTCATGGCGGAGGAACCCTACAAGCTCATCCTGCTTGACAAGGCCGATGCGGCGGACGAGTCCGGTGAGGGCGTCTCCGTGGAGGTCGGCGCCGGCGAGACCACGATCTACTCCAACGTTGACCGCAAGAGCGGCGACGTCGTGTGGTGCGACCTCTGCCGCGGCCCGCACCTGCCCAACACCAAGCTCATCTCCAACGCCTTCGCGCTCACCCGCTCCGCCGCGGCCTACTGGCTCGGCAGCGAGAAGAACAAGCAGCTGCAGCGCATCTACGGCACGGCCTGGCCCACCAAGGAGGCCCTCAAGGCCTACCAGGAGCGCCTGGCGGAGGCCGAGCGTCGCGACCACCGCAAGCTGGGCTCCGAGCTGGACCTCTTCTCCTTCCCCGACGAGTTGGGCTCCGGCCTGCCGGTGTTCCACCCCAAGGGCGGCATCATCAAGCGGGAGATGGAGGACTACGTCCGCGACCGCCACGTGGAGAACGGCTTCCAGTACGTGGGCACGCCGCACATCTCCAAGGACGGCCTCTTCCACACCTCCGGCCACCTGCCGTACTACGCCGACACCATGTTCCCGGCGCTGCGCGTGGACGAGGAACGCGATGAGGACGGCAACATCACCAAGCCGGGCCAGGACTACCGCCTCAAGGCGATGAACTGCCCCATGCACAACCTCATCTTCCGCGGACGCGGACGCTCCTACCGCGAGCTGCCGCTGCGCCTGTTCGAGTTCGGCCACGTCTACCGCTACGAGAAGTCCGGCGTGGTGCACGGCCTCACGCGCGTGCGCGGCTTCGCCCAGGACGACTCGCACTCCTACGTGACCAAGGAGCAGGCCCCGGCCGAGGTGGAGCACCTGCTCACCTTCATGCTCTCCTTGCTGCGCGATTTCGGCATGGACGACTTCTACCTGGAGCTCTCCACGCGCGACCCGGAGTCGGACAAGTTCATCGGTTCCGACGAGCAGTGGGCGGAGGCCACCGAGGTGCTGGAGCGCGTCGCCACCGAGTCCGGTGTCAAGCTGGTGCCGGATCCGGGCGGGGCCGCGTTCTACGGCCCCAAGATCTCGGTCCAGGCCAAGGACGCCATCGGCCGCACGTGGCAGATGGGCACGGTGCAGTACGACTTCAACCAGCCCGCCCGCTTCGGGCTGGAGTACCAGGCCGCGGACGGCTCGCGCCAGGAACCGGTCATGATCCACGCCGCCAAGTTCGGCTCGATCGAGCGCTTCCTCGGCGTGCTCACGGAGCACTACGCCGGTGCCTTCCCGGCCTGGCTGGCCCCCGTCCAGGTGCGTGCCATCCCCGTCGCCGAGGCCTTCAACGACTACCTCGCCGAGGTCGTCGCGAAGCTGCGCGCACAGGGGATCCGGGCCGAGCTGGACGACGCGAGCGACCGCTTCCCCAAGAAGATCCGCAACGCCTCCAAGGAGAAGGTTCCCTTCGTCCTCATCGCAGGTGGCGAGGACGCCGAGGCGAACGCGGTCTCCTTCCGCTACCGCGACGGCGAGCAGGACAACCAGGTGCCCGTGGACGAGGCCGTGGAGCGCATCGTGGCCCACGTGCGCAACCGCGTGAACACCGATCATGTCTGAGCAGCCCGGTGCGGACGCCGCGGCGGACGCGGCCGTGACGGACGGCTTCGAGTTGCCGGGTGACCCGGACGCGCTCGGTCGCCTGTGGACGCCGTACCGCATGGCATACATCGCCAAGGGTCAGGACCAGGTCACGGGAGAGGACACCTGCCCGTTCTGTGCCGCGCCCGGGCGCGGGGACGAGGACTCACTCATCGTGGCGCGCGGTGAGACGTGCTTCGTCAACCTCAACCTGTATCCGTACAACCCCGGCCACATGATGGTGCTCCCGTACCGTCACGTGCCGGACTACACGGACATCACGGTGCAGGAGACGGCGGAGATGGGTGCGCTGGCGCAGAAGGCCATGCGCGTGCTGCGCCACGTCTCCGCGCCCGCCGGCTTCAACCTGGGCATGAACCAGGGCCAGGCCGGAGGCGCGGGCATCGCGGCCCACCTGCATCAGCACGTCATTCCGCGCTGGAACGGCGACGCGAACTTCTTTCCGATCATTGCGGGCACCAAGGCCATCCCTGTGGTGCTCGGCGACACCCTGCAGCTGCTCAAACGCGGCTGGGACGAGGTCAAGTAAGTGCTGGATCAATACGCGCGCGGTGCCTTCACCGCCATCATGACGCCCCTGGCGCGCTCCCTGCGCCGCGCCGGCATCACCCCGGACCTGGTGACGATCATCGGCACCCTGGGCGTGGTGCTCTCGGCGCTCATCGCCTACCCCCGGGGCTGGCTGTTCTGGGGCACGGTCGCCGTGACCGTGTTCATCTTTTCCGACATGATCGACGGCATCCTCTCCCGGCTGCCCGACGAGAACGGAAACCCGCCGGAGCGCTCGGAGGGAGCCAAGGCCTGGGGCTCCTTCCTGGATTCCACCCTCGACCGCGTGGCCGACTTCGTCCTCTTCGGCGCCGTGGCCTTCTGGTTCCTGACCGGAGGGGAACGCGCGGACCTCGGTGCCCTCGCGCTGCTGAACCTCGCCCTGGGCGGCGTGGTCTCCTACTCGCGGGCCAAGGCGGAGTCGCTCGGCCTCGATGCGAACGTGGGGATCGCCGAGCGCAGCGAGCGCATCGTGTTGCTGCTGGTCTTCACCGGTTTCACGGGCTTGGGCCTGACTCCGTGGGTCCTTTACGGCGTGCTGTGGTTGCTGGCCCTGGCCAGTGGCTTCACGGCCCTGCAGCGCTTCGCGCTGGTGCGCAAGCAGACCAGGGGCTGAGCCCGTCGCCACGGCGACGGGGAACGGGCGGTGCACGACGACGCGTCGGGCACCGCCCGTCGTCGTCCCACGACTCTCACATCGGGGCCCAAGGGGACGCGTCATATGTGACGCGCCCCCTTGGGGGCCGTGCGCCGAACGTTCCTAGCGTGGGCGTGCCCCCGCAGTTCAAGCTAGGAGTCCCCGTGTCCCAGAGCCCCCAATCGTCCCCCGAGGTCGGCGGAAACCGCGTCAAGCGCGGCATGGCGCAGATGCTGCGCGGCGGCGTCATCATGGACGTCGTCACGCCGGAGCAGGCGCGCATCGCCGAGGACGCCGGCGCCGTGGCCGTCATGGCGCTGGAGCGGGTCCCGGCCGACATCCGCGCCCAGGGCGGCGTCTCACGCATGTCGGACCCCGACATGATCCAGGGCATCATCGACACGGTCTCCATCCCGGTCATGGCCAAGGCCCGCATCGGCCACTTCATGGAGGCCCGTGTCCTCGAGAGCCTGGGCGTCGACTACATCGATGAGTCGGAGGTCCTCAGCCCGGCCGACTACGCCAACCACATCGACAAGCACGAGTTCACGGTGCCCTTCGTCTGCGGTGCCACGAACCTGGGCGAGGCCCTGCGCCGCATCACCGAGGGCGCGGCCATGATCCGCTCCAAGGGCGAGGCCGGCACGGGGGACGTCTCCAACGCCGTGACCCACATGCGCACCATCCGCGCCGAGATCGCGCGCCTGGCTTCCCTGCCGGCCGACGAGCTCTACGTCGCGGCCAAGGAGCTGCAGGCACCCTACGAGCTCGTCGCCGAGGTGGCCAGCACGGGCGAGCTGCCCGTTGTCCTCTTCACCGCCGGCGGCATCGCGACGCCCGCGGACGCTGCCATGATGATGCAGCTGGGCGCCCAGGGCGTGTTCGTGGGCTCCGGCATCTTCAAGTCGGGCGACCCGGCCAAGCGTGCGGCGGCCATCGTCAAGGCCACGACCTTCCACGACGACCCCGCCGTCATCGCCGAGGCCTCGCGCGGTCTTGGCGAGGCCATGGTGGGCCTCAACGTGGACGAGGTGCCCGTCCCGCACCGCCTCTCCGAGCGCGGCTGGTGAGCGCGGCGTCGTCCGGCACGCGTCCCCGGGTGGGGGTCCTCGCCCTGCAGGGGGACGTGCGCGAGCACGCCGAGGCGCTCGCGGCCGTGGGCGCCGAGGCGGTGCCCGTGCGGCGGCCAGGGGAGCTGGCCGGGCTGGGCGGGATCGTCCTGCCGGGCGGCGAGTCCACGACGATGGGCCGCCTGCTGGAGCTGACCGGGCTGCTTGAGCCGCTGAGCGCGGCGATCGCCGCCGGTCTGCCCACGTTGGGCACGTGCGCAGGCATGGTCCTGCTGGCCCGGGAGCTCGACGACCCGGCGACCGTGGCCGGCTCCCCGCAGCGGCTGATCGGCGGCCTGGACATCACGGTGCAGCGCAACGCCTTCGGCCGCCAGGTGGACAGCTTCGAGGTGGACCTCGCCCTGGCGGGCTTCGCCTCGATGCCCGACGACGCCCGGGTGCGTGGCGTCTTCATCCGCGCGCCCCGTGTGAGCCGGGTGGGCGAGGGTGTCTCCGTGCTCGCCGAGGTGGGCGGCTTTCCCGTGGCGGTGGCCTCGGGGAACATCGTGTCGACCGCGTTCCACCCGGAATCCGCGGGGGAGACGGCGCTGCACGCGTGGCTCGCGGACGCCGCGCGTCACGGCGGTGCGGGGCGGCCCCGCGCCGACTAGAGCAGCCCGCGGCGCGGCCCCGGCGAGGCACAAACGCAGGAGGGTCTGCTCCACGAGCCGGGCGTCCTTGCCCCGCAGCCCCGGCTCGTTCGCGGCGGCCTCCTCCAGCCGGGCGTACAGAGCGGGGTCCAGCAGGACGGCGTCCCTGTGCGCCGTGACGGCCGGCGCGATGAGCGCTTCCGCCCGCCGCATCTGCGGCGTGCCGTGCGAGGGAATGATGTTGTCGGCCGGCTCCTCATTTCCGGCGATGGCTCGAGCCCGGAAGGCTGTGCTCATGCTCACACTCTTTCATGCTGCTCTCGCCGCGGATCGCCTCCGCTGCCGGGCGCGGCGCGGGCAGCGGCTAGGATGGACGTCGATCCCTCCGGGCCCCTCGCCCGTGGTCCCGTCCCGCGTGTCGCGACCCCCGCGAGCCGCGTCGCCCGGTGCACACGCGCGAACGACAAGGAGCTTCGATGTCCGGGCACTCCAAATGGGCCACGACCAAGCACAAGAAGGCGGCCATCGACGCCAAGCGCGCCAAGGCCTTCGCCCAGTTCATCAAGAAGATCGAGGTCGCGGCCCGCGCGGGCGGCGCCGATCTCTCCGGCAACCCCGGCCTCGAGCTCGCGGTCTCCAAGGCCAAGAAGAACTCCGTGCCGATCGCCAACATCGACCGAGCCATCAAGCGCGGCGCCGGCCTGACCGGCGAGGTCATCGACTACACCGAGATCATCTACGAGGCGCGCGGCCCGCAGGGTTCCGCCCTGCTGGTGGAGTGCCTGACGGACAACAAGAACCGTGCGGCGTCGGAGACGCGCGTGGCCATCACCCGCAACGGCGGCACCATCGCCGATCCCGGCTCCGTGTCCTACCTCTTCGCCCGCAAGGGTGTGGTGTCCCTGCCCAAGGAGGGTCAGAGCGAGGACTCCCTGCTGGAGGCCGTCCTCGAGGCCGGCGCCGACGCCGAGGAGGTGCAGGAGATCGGCGAGACCTTCTCCATCATCTCCGAGCCCTCCGATCTGCGCGCCGTCGCCGAGGCGCTCGACGCCGCCGGCATCGAGTACGAGTCCGACGAGGTCGAGTTCGTCCCCTCCATGAAGGTGGAGCTGGACCTGGAGGGTGCCCGCAAGTTCCTCAAGCTCGAGGAGGCCCTGGAGGAGCTGGATGACGTCCAGAGCGTCTACTCGAACGTCGACATCCCGGCCTCCGTCCTCGCGCAGCTCGACGAGGACTGAGCCGTGCCGCTGCGGGTGGTCGGGGTGGACCCCGGCCTGACCCGTTGCGGCCTCTCGGCGGTGGACGTCGCGAAGGACCGTTCGGCCGTCCTCGTGGGGGTTCAGGTCATCGGCACGGCGTCCACCCGGCCTCTTGACGCCCGCATCCTCGCGATCGCGGACGGGATCGACGCCTGGCTGGACGAGCACCGCCCCGACGCGGTCGCGATCGAGCGGGTCTTCACCTACACCAACGTCTCCACCGTCATGGGCACGGCCCAGGCCACGGGGGTCGTTATCGCGGCCGCCGCACGCCGCGGCATCCCGGTGGGGCTGCACACGCCCACCGAGGTGAAGGCGGCCGTGACCGGTTCCGGACGGGCGGACAAGGCCACCGTGACCGCCATGGTCACCAAGATCCTGCGTCTCGATGCGCCGCCGCGCCCGGCCGACGCCGCGGACGCCATCGCGATCGCCCTGGCCCACGCCTGGCGAGGCGCGGCCCCCGGATCCCTGGCCGCGGCGTCGTCGGGCACCGCGGCGGGCCTCACGCCGGCCCAGCGCGCCTGGGCTCAGGCCGCGGCGAAGGCCTCCGGGGGGAGCCGCCGGGCCGAGGAAGCCAGGCTGAGGGCGCTGGCCCGCCGCACACCGTAGGATGATCGAAGACGTGTTCGGCTCATGGCGGGTCGGACGGGAAGGCCTCCATGATCGCGCAACTGTCTGGGACGGTCGCCTCCGTCGGCCTGCACTCCCTGGTGCTCGACGTCGGCGGCGTGGGTTACCTCGTCAACGCCACGCCGCGTGCGCTGGCCGGGATGCGGGTCGGGGAAGCCGGCGTTCTCCACACCGCCCTCGTGGTGCGCGAGGACTCCATGACGCTCTTCGGCTTCGAGACCCCGCGGGACAGGGAGACCTTCGAGATCCTCGTTTCCGTGCAGGGGATCGGGCCGCGTCTTGCCCTGGCCATCCTCTCCGTGCACCCCTCCGAACAGATCGCGCGCGCTGCGGCCACCGAGGACACCAAGGCCTTCACGCAGGTGCCCGGGATCGGCCCCAAGGGCGCCCAACGCATCGTGCTGGAACTCAAGGGCAAGCTCGCCCCCACGGGCGAGGAAGGGGTCGCGGAGGCGGTCCCCGCGGCGTCGCGCGCCGAGGAGCGCGTGGGACAGGTCATCGAGGCCCTCGCCGGCCTCGGCTGGAGCGAGAAGGACGCCGGCAAGGCGGTGGACTCCGCGCTCAAGAACGATCCCGGGCTGGAGGAGGCCGCCGTGCCCGAGCTGCTGCGCAGCGTCCTTAGCGGGATCGGCCGCGGCGTGGGCGTGAAGGCGGGCCGCTGACGTGGCGGAGCAGCATTCGCTCGTGGATTCCGGCTCGGAACCGGAGGAACGCGCCCTCGAGGCGGCCATGCGCCCCAAGAACCTCGACGAGTTCGTGGGCCAGGCCCGTGTGCGCGAGCAGCTCTCGCTCGTGCTCGAGGCCTCGAAGCTGCGCGGGCGCGTGGCGGACCACGTCCTCCTCTCCGGCCCGCCCGGGCTCGGCAAGACGACGCTGGCCATGATCGTGGCCTCGGAGATGCAGGCGCCCCTGCGCATCTCCTCGGGGCCGGCCATCCAGAACGCGGGAGACCTCGCGGCCATCCTCTCCTCCCTCACGGAGGGCGAGGTGCTCTTCCTCGACGAGATCCACCGGCTCTCCCGTCCCGCGGAGGAGATGCTCTACCTGGCCATGGAGGATTTCCGCGTCGACATCATCGTCGGCAAGGGCGCCGGGGCCACCGCGATCCCGCTGGAGCTGCCGCCGTTCACCCTCGTGGGCGCCACGACGCGCGCCGGCCTGCTGCCCGGTCCGTTGCGGGACCGCTTCGGCTTCACGGGGCACCTGGAGTTCTACTCGCGCGAGGAGCTCGAGCTCGTGCTGCGCCGCTCGGCCGTGCTGATGGATCTGGGCGTGACGTCGGAGGGGTTCGCGCAGATCGCCGGCCGCTCCCGCGGCACGCCCCGCATCGCCAACCGCCTGCTGCGCCGCGTGCGGGACTGGGCGCTGGTGCACGGCCACGAGCGCATCGACGCGGAGGCCGCCGGCGCCGCCCTGGACATGTACGAGGTGGACGAGCGCGGGCTCGACCGTCTGGACCGTTCGGTCCTGGAAGCCCTGTGCCTCAAGTTCGGCGGCGGGCCGGTGGGGCTCTCCACCCTCGCGATCGCCGTGGGGGAGGAGACCGAAACGGTGGAGGAGGTCGCCGAGCCCTTCCTGGTGCGCGAGGGTCTGCTGGGACGTACTCCCCGCGGTCGCGTCGCCACGGCGGCGTCGTGGGTCCACCTGGGTCTGTCCGCGCCGGAGGGTGCGCCGGGCGCCTGGGGGGAGACCCAGCCCCTGCTGTGAGTGGCTCCGCCTCGCGCGAACGGGGGCGCGGCCAACGCCCGGCCCCGGTTGTCAACGGTATGCTTGAGATCACGTGCGTTCGTGTGACGGCGCTCGTTCACAGCATTTCGAATCCACGGATGGGAATTCCAAGGTGACTGACTCCATGCTCCTGGCGGCCGACCCGCAGCCGACCGGCGGCTTCAACCCGATGCTGATCATCCTGATCGTGCTCTTCGCGCTCATGATCTTCATGATGTTCCGCAACAAGAAGAAGGCCGCCGCGGCGCAGGAGGAGAAGAAGGCCCAGCTCGTTCCCGGTGCGGAGATCATGACCACGGCCGGGATTTACGGCACCGTTCTCTCGGTGAACACCGAGACGAACCGGGTCGAGGTCCAGGTGGCCCCCGGTCAGGTCATCACCTTCGACGTGCGCGCCATCAGCCAGTTCGTGACGGCCGCCGACGAGGCGCCGAGCGAGTCCCCGGCTGACGCGGCCGCCGCGGAGAACCAGGGCAACGAATCCCGCCTCGACTTGCGCAAGGACGAGGGCGAGAGCGGCCCCGCCACCTCCGCCTGACTCGTACCCTTCTCGGCGCCGCCGGGACCGGCCCCGCTCCGGTCCCGGCGGCGCCGCCCTGAACACTCGAAGGAGCTTCATGGCTTCCCCCGCCCCCGTCCGCCACGCGCGCAAGGCGCTGCTGTGGCTGGGCATCATCCACTTGGTGCTGTTCGCGGTGCTGACCACCGGCGTGGTGCTGACGAACACCGGTGCCATCGGCAAGGACTCCGCCAGCTTCACCCCCAAGCTGGCATTGGACCTGCAGGGTGGCACGGAGATGATCCTCGCCCCGCAGCTCGCCGACCCGAAGGCACAGATCGACCAGGACCAGCTGGACCAGGCCGTCGCGATCATCCGAGAGCGTGTGAGCGGCGCCGGCGTGAACGAGGCGCAGGTCTCCACGCAGAACGGCCGCAACATCGTGGTCACCATGCCGGGCGAGATCGACACCAAGACGCGTGAGCTGATCCAGTCCTCGGCCAAGATGGAGTTCCGCGCAGTCCTCGAGGCCTCGCAGACCATCACCGCGCTCCCCGAGGCCTCCAGGACCCCCGCGGACAAGCTGCCCAAGCCCACGGCCAAGGCGGACCCGAACAACGGCTCCGACCCGAACTGGATCACGGCGCAGTGGCAGAAGGACTTCGAGGCCTGGGACTGCGTCGCGGAGATGGGCAAGACCCCGCGCACGCAGTTCAAGGAGGACGGCCCCGCCATCGCGTGCGAGATCGACCCGTCCACGGGGATGGCCGTCAAGTACCTGCTGGGTCCCGTCGAGGTGCAGGGCTCCGACATCTCCTCCGCCACGAGCGGCCAGGTGCAAAATTCCCAGGGTTACAACACGGGTCAGTGGGGCGTGAACCTGTCTTTCAACGCTCAGGGCACCAAGGACTTCAAGAAGGTCACCACGCGTCTGACGTCGCTGCCGTCGCCGCAGAACCAGTTCGGCATCGTCCTCGACGGATCCGTGGTGTCCGCCCCCGTCTCGCAGGTCGTCATCAACGACGGCAAGTCGCAGATCACCGGCAGCTTCACGCAGGAGTCCGCAGCGGCGCTCGCGCAGCAGCTCAAGTACGGCGCCCTGCCCATGAGCTTCGCGATCCAGTCCGACCAGCAGGTCTCGGCGACGCTCGGAACCGACCAGCTCAAGATGGGCCTCATCGCCGGTCTCATCGGCCTGATCCTCGTGGCGGTGTACTCCTTCTTCCAGTACCGCCTGCTCGGCCTCGTCACGATCGCCTCGCTCGTCATCGCCGGCCTGCTGACCTACCTGGCCATCTGCGTGCTGGGCTGGAGCGCCAACTACCGCCTGTCGCTGGCCGGCGTGGCCGGCATCATCGTCTCGATCGGTCTGACCGCGGACTCGTTCATCGTCTACTTCGAGCGCATCCGTGACGAGCTGCGCGACGGCCGCCCGCTCACCCTCGCGGTGGAGAACGGCTGGTCCCGCGCCAAGCGCACCATCATGGCCTCGAAGGCGGTCAACCTCCTCGCCGCCGTGGTGCTCTACTTCGTCTCTGTCGGCAACGTGAAGGGCTTCGCCTTCACCCTCGGCCTGACCGCCATCGCCGACCTCGTCGTGGTCTTCCTCTTCACGCACCCCATGCTGCAGTTGTTGGCCCGCACGCGCTTCTTCGGCGGCGGGCACCGCCTCTCCGGCCTGGACCCGTCGCTCCTGGGCGCGGAGCCCCTCTACCGGGGCGCCGGCAGATTCCGTGAGCGCAAGGACATCACCGAGCTCAAGCCGCGCGAGCGGGGCGCCGCCAAGGAGGCCCAGCGTCGCATGACGATCGCCGAGCGTCGTAGGGCCGAGGAACTGGCCCAGCGCGGCGGCGTCGCCACCGCGGTCCGCGAAGACACCGAGGCAACCCTGACCGAGACGACCGAGGAGGACTCCCGTGGCTAACCTCGCGACGTGGGGCAACGAGCTCTACACCGGCAAGCGCTCCTACCAGTTCGTCGGCCGCCGCAGGCTGTGGTTCCTGATCGCCGGGGTGCTGGTGCTCCTCTCCCTCCTGGTCCCGGTGCTGGGCCACGGCTTCAACCTCGGCATCGACTTCCGGGGCGGCAACGAGTTCCAGGTGGCCCAGGCCGCCACGACGCAGACGCAGCCGGGCACCGACGCCGTGAAGTCCGTGCTGCCGGACACGACACCGCAGGTGACGCACCAGGCCGGCGACACCATGCGCGTGCAGACCGAGACGCTCACGCCGCAGCAGGCGGCCGACGTCCGGGTCGCGCTCGGCAAGGCCTACGGCACCGATGCGGAGAAGAACGTCTCCGTCAGCTCGATCGGCCCCACGTGGGGCCAGGACGTCTCGCGCCAGGCACTCATCGGCCTCGTCGCGTTCATCGTCCTCGTGGCGCTGCTGATGGCCATCTACTTCCGCACGTGGAAGATGTCGCTCGCGGCGATCGTGGGCCTGCTGACGGTCGTCGTCATCACGGCGGGCATCTACGCGGCCACCGGCTTCGAGGTCACCCCCAGCGCCGTCATCGGCTTCCTCACGATCCTGAGCTACTCGCTCTACGACACGGTGGTGGTCTTCGACAAGGTCAGGGAGAACACGCACGATCACTCGCAGCAGGCCGTCCTGACCTTCCCCGAGCAGGTCAACCGCGCCGTCAACCAGACCCTGGTGCGTTCCATCAACACCTCGGTCGTGGCCATCCTGCCCGTCGGCGCCATCCTCTTCATCGGCTCCATGCTCCTGGGCGCAGGAACCCTCGAGGACCTCTCGCTGGCCATCTTCGTCGGCATCATCGTCTCCGCCCTGGCGACCCTGTTCATCCAGGCCCCGCTGTACGCGCAGCTGCGCGTGGGGGAGCCGGAGATCAAGAAGCACGACGCCGGCATCGTCGCCGCCCGTGAGAAGGCCGAACTCGCCACGGCGTGAGTCCCGGCCCCTCCGCGGCGGCGCGTCAGCGCAGAAGTGGTGATCCGGGCCTCGCCCGGTGACCTAGGATGAAACGTCATCCGGCCTTCACGGCCGGATGACGTTTCTGGTTCCCCGCCCGTCCGGTGGTGGGTGGCAACGAGAGGGGATGCGCGTGGCAGAGCAGACGCCGACATCAGGGCTCCGACAGGGCGGCACGTTCTCGCGCCTGGTCCGCTTCGCTGGGCGCTCCAGCCAGTCCTCCGCGCCCCCCATCCTCGAGCCGCTGCTGCGCACCGTGCGGGCCAACAGCCCCCGCGAGGACCTCGACCTCATCACACGGGCCTACAAGACGGCCGAGCGGCTGCACGACGGCGTCAAGCGCAAGTCGGGCGACCCCTACATCACGCACCCCGTCGCGGTGGCCACGATCCTCGCGGAGATGGGCATGACGGGCTCCACCCTGGCGGCGGCGCTCCTGCACGACACGGTGGAGGACACGGACTACTCCGTCGAGGAGCTCACGCGGGAGTTTGGCGAGGAGATCGCCATGCTCGTGGACGGCGTCACCAAGCTGGACAAGGTCAAGTACGGCGCCGCCGCGCAGGCCGAGACCGTGCGCAAGATGATCATCGCCATGGCCCAGGACATCCGCGTCCTCGTCATCAAGCTGGCCGACCGCACGCACAACGCGAGGACCTGGCGCTACGTCAATCCGGAGTCGGCGGCCAAGAAGGCCCGCGAGACGCTGGAGATCTATGCGCCGCTGGCCCACCGCCTCGGCATGAACACCGTCAAGTGGGAGCTCGAGGACCTCTCCTTCGCGGTGCTTCACCCCAAGGTGTACGAGGAGATCGTGCGCATGGTGGGGCAGCGCACGCCCGAACGCGAGCGGCACCTGACCCAGGTCCGCGAGGCCATTGACGAGGACCTGCGCACCGCGCGGGTCAAGGCCACCATCACGGGCCGTCCCAAGCACTACTACTCCATCTACCAGAAGATGGTGGTGCGCGGTAAGGAGTTCGACGAGATCCACGACCTCATGGGCGTGCGTGTCCTCGTGGACTCGGTCAAGGACTGCTATGCCGTCCTCGGCGTCATCCACGCGCGATGGAACCCGCTGCCGGGGCGCTTCAAGGATTACATCGCGATGCCCAAGTTCAATATGTACCAGTCCCTGCACACCTCGGTGATCGGACCGGGCGGGCGTCCCGTCGAGGTGCAGATCCGCACCCACGACATGCACCGCAGGGCCGAGTACGGCGTGGCGGCGCACTGGATGTACAAGGATGCGGCTCGGGGCGAGGGGGGAGCGGGTGGCCAGGACATGGGCTGGCTGCGTTCCCTGGTCGACTGGCAGAGGGAGACGAGGGACCCGGGGGAGTTCCTCGACTCGCTGCGGTACGAGATCTCCGCGGCGGAGGTCTTCGTCTTCACGCCCAAGGGCGAGGTCATGTCCCTGCCGGCCGGCTCCACTCCCGTGGACTTCGCGTACGCCGTGCACACCGAGGTGGGCCACAGGACGATCGGCGCACGCATCAACGGCAAGCTCGTGCCCCTGAGCACCGAGCTGCGCAACGGCGATTGGGTGGAGATCTTCACCTCCAAGGCGGAGGGCGCCGGCCCCAGCCAGGACTGGCAGGGCTTCGTCAAGTCACCGCGCGCCAGGAACAAGATCAGGCAGTGGTTCTCGAAGGAACGCCGCGAGGAGGCCATCGAGAAGGGGAAGGACCAGCTCACCCGGGCGCTGCGCAAGAACAATCTGCCGCTGCAGAAGCTCATGACGCACGAGATCCTGACGGCGGTGGCGCAGGAGCTGCACCATGTCGACGTCTCCGGCCTCTACGCCGCCGTCGGCGACGGGCACATCTCCAGCCAGAACGTGTTGGAGCACCTCCTGGCGCTCGTGGGCCCCCCGGACGTTGAGGACGACGACGTCGATGCGGACGTCCTGACGCAGCCGGCGCGCACGGCCGACCTGCATTCCGACTCGGGCGTCATCGTCCAGGGGACCAGCGACGTCATGGCCAAGCTGGCCCGCTGTTGCACGCCCGTTCCCCCCGATCCGATCTCCGGCTACGTCACCCGAGGTTCCGGCGTCACGGTGCACCGGGCGGATTGCCCCAACATCGCCCACCTCGAGGGGGAGGAGGCCCAACGTGTCGTGGACGTCGAGTGGGCGCCCACCGCCAAGAGTCGCTTTCTCGTGGAGATCCAGGTCGAGGCCCTGGACCGCACCTCCTTGCTCTCCGATGTGACGCGCGTGCTTTCCGAGAACCACGTCAACATCCTCTCCGCCTCCGTGAGCACCACGCGCGAGCGCACGGCGCTCTCGCGCTTCGCGTTCGAGATGGGGGATCCGCGTTTCCTCGGCCATGTGCTCACGGCCGTACGCAAAATCGACGGCGTGTACGACGTCTACCGCACGGTGGCCGGTCAGCGGAAGGCCTGAGCCGGGCTTACCCCGCGGCGCTGACCCGGCCCATCCGGTCCCAATTGCGCAGCGCCGACGCGCGACGCATGGCCCCGAGGTGTTCAACGCGTTCCTCCGGAGGGGGCCGGTGGCCCACGAGCTCCCACAGTCCCTCGAAGCGGAGCAGGCGCCGCACGGTGTCCACGGGGAGCGCGGAGTCTCCGGCATCGGCGAGCAGGTCGAGGGCCGTGCGCGCGGGCGTCGTGAGCCGGACGCCGTCCAGCAGGGCGACCTCCTTCAGCGCGGGAAGCCCGCCGCGGGCGCGCAGGGGCGGGTCCCTCGGCGCCGGGACGCGGTGCACCTTGTCCACGCGAAAACCCACGCGGGTGGGGGCGGGGCCACCCACCCAGACCCATGCTGCCGCCTCGTCGCAGAACACCGCCCGCGGGGGGAGTCCCCCGCACGCCCAGTCACGTAGGCCGTGTGCTCGCACGCCGCACGTGCTCGCGCCGGATCCCAGTGTCACCCGGTCGCCGATCAGGGGCCTGACGACCTGGTCCAGGAGCAGGGCGGACAGCTCCGCCCGGGTGACCCCCAGGCGCCCGCCCGCCGCTGAGCGCGTCGGCCCGTCCTCGTCGATCTCATCCATGCCCCAAGCCTGGACCTGTCGGTGCCGGAATGCGACGGGGCCCGGTCGTCCTGTGGACAACCGGGCCCCGTCGGGGTGGCGTGGATCAGCCGAGCTCGGAGGAGGAACGGCGGACCGTCTCCAGCCAGAGGCGGCGGGCCTCGAGGGCCTCCTTGGCCTTGGCCACGGCGCGGGCGTCACCCTTCGCCTCGGCCTTGGACACCTCGGCCTCCAGCTCGGAGATGGCGTCCTCGAGCTGCGAGAGCATCGAGTTGGAGCGCGCCTTCGTCTCCGGGTTGCTGCGGCGCCACTGCTCGTCCTCGGCGGCCTTGACGGCGTCCTCGACCTGGCGCAGGGCGGATTCGACGCGCTGCAACTCGCCGCGCGGCACCTTGCCTGCGGCCTCCCAGCGGTCGCGGATGGAACCGAGGGCCCGCTGCGCGGCGGCGAGGTCCTTGACGGGCAACAGGGCGCGGGCCTCCGTGAGGAGGGCCTCCTTGACCACCAGATTGTCGGCGAACTCGGCGTCGACGGCGTCGTTCGCGGCCTTGCGGGCGGCGAAGAAGACGTCCTGGGCGGCGCGGAACCGGGCCCACAGCGCATCGTCGTCGCGGCGGGAGGCGCGCTTGGAGGCCTTCCACTCGTCCATGAGGTGGCGGTACTCGCGCGCCGTCTCGCCCCAGTCGGTGCTCGTCTGCAGTGCCTCGGCCCGCGCGATGAGGGCTTCCTTCTGCGCCTTGGCCTCCGAGTTGTCGGAGTCCAGCTTGGAGAAGAAGGCGCGGCGATGACGGTCGAACACGGTGCGGGCCGCGCGGAAGCGCTTCCACAGGGCGTCCTCGGTGGAACGGCCCACGCGGTGTCCGGACTTCTGCTCGGCCTTCCAGGCCTCGAAGAGTTCGGTCATGCGGGCGCTGGCCTGCTTCCACTGCACCTGGGCCGGAGGGCGCGCGGAGAGTTCCTCGGCCTCGGCCACGATGGCCTCGCGCTTGGCCAGCGACTCGGCGCGCAGCTTGTCAGCGTTGGCGCGCTCGTCGGCCCGGAGACGGTCAACGGCCACGCGCAGGTTCTCGACGCGGGTCTCGAGGGCGGCGATGTCTCCCACGACCTTGCGCTCCTTGACGGAGGCCTCGATGGCGTCCAGCGTCTTGGGCATGTCGCCGGACGGCGCCTTGGCCACGACGCGCTGCTCCAGCAGCATGACCTGGGCCACCAGGTCGTCGTACTTGCGCACGAAGTAGGCCAGGGCCTCGTCCGGCGTCTTGTCCGGGTACTGCCCCACGGCAACCTCTTCGCCGTCGACCGTCACGAAGACGTGCAGGTCCTCGCTCACGCGGCCGAACTTGCGGGCCTCCTCGAGGGAGGTCACGGGTGCCACGGGGGTGACGACGGCCGCGGGGGCCGCGCCGCCCTGGGTGGAGGAGGGCTTGCCTGGCTTCACGGCGGCCGGGGTCGGCGCCGCAGGGACCGCGGCGGGCGTGACCTGCTCGGGCTGCGTGGGCCGCTCTGCTTCGGTGGCCTCTGCCGTGGCCTCTTCCTGCTGGGGCTGCTCGGGGAGTTGCTGCTCGCTCACCGGATTCTTCTCTTTCCTTGAAGACCGTTCCGCCCCGCATCGATGCGGCGCGGAACACACACGTACGTGTCCCACCCTACCGGGAGAGGTGCCGGCACGCCCAGGAGGCGGGCCGGTGCCGGATCGGCCGCGCTCCGGTCGCCTAGAATCGGATCTCGGTACGTCGCGGCGCCCGGTGGTCACCTCCCCGCCGCCCGTGCCCACCCGATGACCCTCGCGACACAGGAGCGCCACCCACTCATGGCACGCAAGCCCTCGCTGACCGGCTTCCCAGAATGGCTTCCCGCGGAACGCGTGGTGGAACAGCACGTGCTGGACACCCTGCGTCGCGTCTTCGAGCTCCATGGCTTCTCCGGAATCGAGACCCGGGCCGTCGAGACGGTGGGGCAGCTGCTGCGCAAGGGGGAGATCGACAAGGAGGTCTACGGCGTTTCGCGTCTGCAGGAGGACGCGGGCAAGGAGGCGGCCCCCAAGGACGACCCCAACGCGCTCGCCCTGCACTTCGATCTCACCGTCCCCTTCGCGCGGTACGTCGTGGAGAACGCCGGTCACCTGCATTTCCCCTTTCGCCGTTACCAGATGCAGAAGGTCTGGCGCGGCGAGCGTCCCCAGGACGGACGTTTCCGCGAGTTCACCCAGGCCGACGTGGACATCGTGGGCGACGGCTCCCTGCCCTTCCGCTACGACGTGGAGCTCGCGCTCGTCATCGCCGAGGCCCTGACGGCCCTGCAGCTGGGGGACTTCCGACTGCGCGTGAACAACCGCCAGCTCTCCGAGGGCTTCTACCGCGGCCTGGGCATCGAGGACACGGCCGCCGTGCTGCGGGCCATCGACAAGCTGGAGAAGATCGGTGAGGACAAGGTCGCCGAGGAGCTCGTGGCGTCGGGGCTGAGCGAGGAGCAGGCCCGTAAGGCGCTGGCCCTCGCCTCGATCCGTTCGGAGGACGGTTCCTTCGTGGAACGGGTCCGGGCGCTGGGCGTGGAGCACCCGCTCCTCGACGAGGGGCTGGAACAGCTGCGCGAGGTCGTCGAGGGTGCCGCCGTGGCGGCGCCCGGCCGCGTCATCGCCGACCTCTCGATCGCCCGCGGCCTGGACTACTACACGGGCACGGTGTATGAGACGGTCCTCGTCGGCCACGAGAAGCTGGGCTCCATCTGCTCGGGCGGGCGCTACGAGTCGCTGGCCTCCAACGGCAAGCGCACCTTCCCCGGGGTCGGCCTCTCGATCGGCGTCTCGCGTCTCGTTTCGCGCCTCCTGGCCGAGGGCACGCTCGTGGCCTCGCGCGAGGTCCCCACCGCCGTCCTCGTGGCGCTGCCCAACGAGGGGGAGTGGCACCGCGCCCAGGCCGTGGCGCGCGCGCTGCGCTCGCGCGGCGTCGCCACCGAGGTGATGGCGACGGCGGAGAAGTTCGGCAAGCAGATCAAGCACGCGGACCGCCGCGGCATCCCCTTCGTCTGGTTCCTGGGCACCGACGGTGCCGCCGACCAGGTCAAGGACATCCGCAGCGGCGAGCAGATGGACGCCGACGCCGCGCTCTGGACGCCCCCGGCCTCCGATCTGACACCCACGGTGGCCCCGCCCGCCGAGGCCGGGGACGGCGTCGTCGGGCACTAGGTGTCCCACCCCACAAGCGCGTGGCCGCCGCAGCGGCCACGCGTAGGATGGGGGCATTCGTGTCCCTTCATCGGGCACGGTTCCTGAACCCTCGAAAGGACCTTTCGTGCTGCGCACCCATGACGCGGGAACCCTCCGCGCCGAGCACATCGGGCAGACCGTCACCCTCGCCGGGTGGGTCGCCCGCCGCCGCGACCACGGCGGCGTCGCCTTCCTCGATCTGCGCGACCGCTCCGGCGTGTCCCAGGTCGTGGTGCACGACGAGGCGGTGTTCTCCCCGTTGCGCAACGAGTACGTGGTCGCGGTGACCGGCACCGTCATGGCCCGCCCCGAGGGCAACGAGAACCCCGAGCTGCCCACGGGCGCCATCGAGGTCCACGCCGACAAGCTGGAGGTCCTCAACGCCTCCGCGCCCCTGCCGTTCCAGGTGGACGAGCACGTGGAGGTCGGCGAGGAGGCGCGCCTCAAGTACCGCTACGTCGACCTGCGCCGCCCCAAGCCGGCGGCGAACCTCCGCCTGCGTTCCGAGGCCAACCGCGTGGCCCGCGAGCTGCTGCACGAGGAGGGTTTCCTCGAGGTCGAGACCCCCACCTTGACGCGCTCCACCCCCGAGGGCGCCCGCGACTTCGTCGTGCCGGCCCGCCTGGCCCCCGGCAAGTGGTACGCCCTGCCGCAGTCCCCGCAGCTCTTCAAGCAGCTCCTGCAGGTTGGCGGCGTCGAGAAGTACTACCAGATTGCCCGTTGCTACCGCGACGAGGACTTCCGCGCCGACCGCCAGCCCGAGTTCACGCAGCTGGACATCGAGGCCTCCTTCGTGGACCAGGAGGACGTGATCCGCCTGGGTGAGGAGATCGTCAAGCGCGTGTGGGCCCTGGCCGGTGTCGAGATCGAGACGCCCATCCGCCGCATGAGCTACGCCGAGGCCATGACCAAGTACGGCTCCGACAAGCCGGATCTGCGCTTCGGCCTGGAGATCACCGAACTCAAGGACTTCTTCAAGGACACCACCTTCCGCGTGTTCCAGTCGCCGTACGTGGGTGCCGTGGTCATGCCGGGCGGCGCCTCGCAGCCGCGCCGCCAGCTGGACGGCTGGCAGGAGTGGGCCAAGCAGCACGGCGGCAAGGGCCTGGCGTACGTCCTGGTGCAGGAGTCGGGTGAGCTGACCGGTCCTGTGGCCAAGAACCTCACCGACTGGGAGCGCGAGAACCTCGTCCCCACGGTGGGTGCCAAGCCGGGCGACTGCATCTTCTTCGGCGCGGGCGAGACCAAGCCCACCCGCAACCTGCTGGGTGCCGCGCGCAACGAGATCGGCCGCCGCACCGGGCTCATCAAGGACGGCGACTGGGCTTTCGTGTGGGTCGTGGACGCGCCCATGTTCGAGCCGGCGGCCGACGCCGTGGCGTCGGGTGACGTCGCCGTCGGCGGTGGTTCCTGGACCGCGGTGCACCACGCGTTCACCTCTCCCAAGCCGGAGTTCGTCGACACCTTCGACACGGATCCGGGTTCGGCCCTGGCCTACGCCTACGACATCGTGTGCAACGGCAACGAGATCGGCGGCGGTTCCATCCGTATCCACCGTGCGGATGTCCAGGAGCGCGTCTTCAAGGTCATGGGTGTGACCGACGAGCAGGCCGCCGAGCAGTTCGGCTTCCTGCTGGAGGGCTTCAAGTACGGCGCCCCGCCGCACGGCGGCATCGCGTTCGGCTGGGACCGCGTGGTCTCGCTGCTGGCCGGCGAGGACTCCATCCGCGAGGTCATCGCCTTCCCCAAGACCGGCGCCGGATTCGACCCGCTGACCGCGGCCCCGGCCCCCATCACGGCCCAGCAGCGCAAGGAGGCCGGCGTGGACGCCGTCCCCGACGCGCCCAAGGCCGAGAAGAAGGTGGAGAAGGCCGAGGCCTGATCTTTCCAGAGCACGACGGCGCCGCCGCACCTTTCGGTGCGGCGGCGCCGTCGTGCTCTGTCTGCCCTCGTTCGGCTGTTCCTCGGTTCGGCAGTTCCGCCGAGTCCACCCACACCGTGAACGGGCCGTCATTGACGAGGTGCACGCGCATGTGCGCGCCGAACACGCCCGTGGAGACGTCCAGGCCCAGCCCCCGCAGGACGCCGCCCACCTCCTCGTAGAGCGGCTCGGAGACCGGGCCGGGCGCCGCCGCGCTCCAGCCTGGGCGGCGCCCCTTGCGGACGTCGCCGTAGAGCGTGAACTGGCTGATCAGCAGGATCGGTGCCCCGGCCTGCAGGGCGGAAAGCTCGCCCGGCAGGATGCGCAGCTGCGCGATCTTGGTGGCGACCTTGACCGCGGTTGCCTCGTCGTCGGTGTGGGTCACGCCCAACAGGACCACCAGGCCCGTGCCGTCGAAGCCGCCGGTCACGCGCAGCCCATCGTCGGTTTCGGACTCGACGTGGGCGCCGTCGGCGACTTGGATCAGTGCTCGCATGCGGGCGGCTCCTCGCTTCTCTGGTGCCGGCGCGCGGCGCCGGTGCGGGACGGTTGCTCCCAGCCTATCCAGCGGAGGACCTCGGCGTGGTTTCCTCCGGGCGCCACTGTGGGCGTGGTGCCGCCGGTGTTCCCCCCGTTGTTTTCCTCACAGAGGGGAAATATCCACAAGTATGTCGCTGGCGTGGTTGTTTTGCGTATGAGCTGTCGGGGGTGTGGTTCATACTGGTAACGGGCAGTCCTCCGATTCCAAAAAATGGGCGCGCTAATTTGCAGGAAGATACGGGCCAGCAAGGTGCTTGTGGTCGTGGCCCAAGGGTGACTTCCGGCGCACGAATCCCGGTGTAACGCGCATCAGGGCGGGCCGGCGTGCGCGTCGTGACTCCTCGAACGCGGCACCGAACAGACGTTCTCTCTTCCACCAGGAATGATCGTCAAAAAAAGAGGTTATCTCTTGACGTGATGGTATTCATGTTCTATTCTGGATGGATACGGCACCCCGCAGGCAACCCCTCATTTCTGAGGTGGTGGAGACGGGGTCGGATGATTCATCTCTGGGGGAGGTGAGTGGGGGATGGTGGCAACACTTTCGGCCGGAGCGCAGGACTCGTCCGGGCGCGGCAGTCGGCTCGGCAGTCAATTTGGCGGGCTACGGGCCGGGGGTGCGGTCTCGAGCACTGGCGGGCAGGGCTTGGGCGGTGATGGCAATCCGGTGGGTGGGTCGCCTGTGGATCGTGCGCTGGGTGCGGTGGCTGAGGTGGCGGGGCGCTTGGGGGAAGCGTTGTCGGTGGTGCGTGGCCTGGACGCGGACGTGAGGGCGGGCGATCTGGATGCGGAGGAGCTCTCCCGGGTGCCGTCGTTGCTGGCGTCGATGAACGCGGCCCAGGTGGCGGGGTTCGCTGATGCGGTAGGGGTGTTGGGGCGGTTGGTGGTGGGTTTGGAGCAGGTGGTGCTGCGTGAGGTTGTGATGCGCCCGGGTGGGGCGAACCTGCCGAGTCTGGTGAAGGAGCTGGGGTATTCGCGGGCTTCGGTGTTTGCCGAACAAGTGTTCGGGTATCGGCCTGGACAGGGGCGGGATGTCGTGAAGTTGGTGGAGGCTACGGCCCCGGAGCGGGGCTTGTCTGCGGGGCTTCTTCCGGCACGGTTTGCGTTGTTGGCCCAGGCTTTGGACGCGGGGGAGCTCACGGTGGAGCAGGCGTTGCCGCTGGTGCGGTGTTTACCTGGTTCGTGTCGGGGTGTGGATGCCGAAGTGTTGGGTGTGGCGGAAGCGTCATTGGTGGGAGCCGCGACGGCCGGGGTTGTGGGCGTGCCGTTGATAGACGCTGAGGGAAATGAGGCACTCAAGGCCGTGTTGGGCGCTGATGCGCCGGCCTTGGAAGGAGATCCGCGGGTGGTGTGGCCCGTGCCCACCGGCTCCATCTCGGGCACGGGTGCTGCTGGTTCGATGGCCGGGGTGCGGTGTCGTCCGGTGGTGGTGGAGGACTTGGCGAAGACGTGGGCGGCGGTGTTGGATCCGGACGGGGCGGAGCCCGCCGCCGAGGCGCAGCGGCGCAGGCGGTCCTTGCGGTTTGTGCACCTGGCTTCGGAGGGGATGTGGCGTTTGACGGTGCTGGCCCCGGAGCTGGAAGCGGCGGAGTTGAAGAGCCTGCTGGATGCTTTGACCCCGCCCCCGTCCGCCACGAGCAAACAGGACCAAGATCGGGACCAGGCTTCGCGTGCTCGGGCCGAGCGGGCGAGCTCCGACGGGCAGGTGCCGCTCGGGGACGCGAGCGCCGACGCTTTGCTCGGGCTGGAGCCGGGACCGGTTGTCGTGGATGAGGAAGCACGTTCGCCGGAGCAGGCGCGGTTTGATGCGTTTTTCGAGGTGGTGCGTCATCACGCGCGCAGCCCTTTGGCGCCGAGCGTGCATCAGGCCTCGCCCACGGTGCTGGTCACGATGACCCTGGATGCCCTCCAGGCCGCAGCCGCCGGTGATGGGGCTGAAGGAGAGCCCGATTCACGCGTGCAGAGGGGGAGCCCACCGCATCGGACGACACCAGGCGGGACTTTGGCGCGGCCTGTGCCCAAGTTTTTCGAGGATCCGCCTCCGTCGGGATCGACATGGCGGAAAGCACCGCCTCCTGGACCGGCTTCGCCTGGTTCGCATCCGGCGTTGCCGCTGGTGCCTGCGCCGTTGCTGTCGCCGTGGAGCGGCGAAGGCGGTGAGGCGTGGGGTCCGCCGTCGCTTGGGAGTGGTTGGCAGGACCTGAGCGAGGAGCGTCGGCTCCGGGAGCAGGAGTGGGACGAGTTCATGCGCACCACCCCGTCCGGCCACGCCGGTGCCTGGGGCACGAGCGCGACCGAGGATCCCTGGAAGCGATTCGATGACGGTGAACGGGGCGAGGACAACATCGCCATGCGCCCGGGCACGGAGCGTGGGTCCGTGCTCGCGTCGGAGGCGGCCGTCGGCGAACAGGTCGCTGGTCAGGCACCAACGAGTGAGGCGGGCAGCTCGAGCGACGCCACGGTCCCCGAGCCGTTGGCTTCTCCGTCGGTGCCAGGTGAAGTTTCGGCCGCGATGCCGGTGGGGGACCCGGCGGTGGTGTTGCGGCGGGATCGGGCGTGGTTGCCGGTGACGAACGCGTTCGTCCCCGTGAGCACGGTGGCCCGCTTCGTGTGTGACGGGGCCTTGCAGTTCCTGGTCTCGGATGAGGACGGGGTCCCGTTGAGGCTGGGTCACAGGATGCGTTCGTTCACCCAGCATCAACGCCGCGTGCTGATCGCCAGGGACGGGCACTGCCGGGCACCGGGATGCACCATGCCGGCCGGGTACTGCGAAGCTCACCACCTGCTGCCCTGGAGCGTGGGCGGTCCCACGGACGTGGACAACGCCGTGTTGCTGTGCAGCTTCCACCACCACCTCGCCCACACCCGCCACTGAACACGCGGCGTCTGGCCCCCTCGCTAGGCTGGGGGAGTGAGCGATCTTTTCAACCAGGACGAGGACGACGACGCACCGGCGGAGGTCTTCGGGGGCGTCCCCGGCGCCCGGCCTCGCCCGCCGTTGGCGGTCCGGATGCGGCCGCGCAGCCTGGACGAGGTCGCCGGCCAGCGCCACTTGCTCCGCCCCGGTTCGCCCCTGCGCCAGCTCGCGGAGGCGGAGGGCTCCGGTCCCGCCGGCCTGAGCTCGGTCATCCTCTGGGGGCCCCCGGGCACGGGCAAGACCACCCTCGCCCACGTCATCGCCCGCGGACCGCGTCGCCGCTTCGTGGAGCTCTCCGCCATCACGGCCGGCGTCAAGGACGTCCGCCGCGTCATGGACCAGGCGCTGCAGGACCGCGATTTCCGCGGCGTCACCACGGTGCTCTTCCTCGACGAGATCCACCGCTTCAACAAGGCCCAGCAGGACGCCCTCCTGCCCGGCGTGGAGAACGGCTGGGTCGTCCTCGTGGCCGCCACGACGGAGAACCCGAGCTTCTCCGTGGTGCCACCGCTGCTCTCGCGTTCCCTCATGCTCACGCTGCGGTCCCTCACGGACGAGGACCTCACCGAACTGCTGGAGCGTGCCCTCGCGGACGAGCGCGGCCTGGGTGGCACCGTCGCCCCAGATGACGGCGTCCTGGAACACCTCATCCGCCTCTCCGGCGGTGACGCGCGCAAGGCGCTCACGGGCCTGGAGGCCGCCGCGGCGGTGGCCCTCGGGGCGCACGACGGCGACGGCCCGGCCCCCGTGTCCCTCGAGGACGCCGAGCGCGCCATGGACGTGGCCGTGCGCCGCTACGACCGGCAGGGGGACAACCATTACGACACGGCCAGTGCACTCATCAAGTCGATCCGCGGCTCCGACGTGGACGCAGCACTGCACTACGCCGCCACGATGATCGAGGCGGGGGAGGACCCCCGCTTCCTGGCCCGCCGACTCGTGATCTCCGCCTCCGAGGACATCGGCATGGCGGACCCGACCGCCCTGCAGACGGCCATGGCGGCCGCGCAGGCGGTCCAGCTCATCGGCATGCCGGAGGCCCGCATCATCCTGGGGCACGCCGTGGTCCACCTGGCGACCGCCCCCAAGTCCAACGCGGCGTACAACGCCATCAACGAGGCCATCGCGGACGTGCGCCAGGGCAAGGGGAACGGCATCCCCGCGCACCTGCGCGACGCGCACTACAAGGGAGCCGAGCGCCTTGGCCACGGGAAGGGCTACGTCTACGCCCACGACGCCCCGCACTCGATCGCCCGCCAGCAGTACCCGCCGGACGACCTCGTGGGGGTGGACTATTACCGGCCCACCGAGAACGGAGCGGAGCGCGGCATCAAGGCCCGCCTGGAGACCCTGCGCGACATCGTCCGCGGGCGCCGCCGCTCGTAGACGTCGTTTCCGCCTGCCCGCGCCGGGCCGCGAGAGGGCACGACGCCGCGTGCCCGGGTGACGCGGGGCACCCGGCCGGGCGGACGGCGTCGGGCACGGGAAACGGGCGGGCGCTGGTAGAGTGGATCCTTGGCTGGCAAGCCGCACCCCTCCCCGGAGCGGGCCGCGCGCTGCAGAACGGCGGGAAGCGAGCTCCCCCCTCTCTCCACTCACAGGAGGCCAGACCGACTGAGAGCTCGCGGAGAAGAGAAGGACACTATCGTGGCCAGCAATCGCGCACGCAACACCGTGCGTCTGTCCCGTGCCCTCGGCATCGCCCTGACGCCGAAGGCTGAGAAGTACATGGAGCGCCGTCCGTACGGTCCCGGCCAGCACGGCCGTGCCCGCAAGAAGCAGGACAGCGACTACGCGGTGCGTCTGCGCGAGAAGCAGCGTCTTCGCGCCCAGTACGGCATCCGCGAGGCGCAGATGACCCGCGTCTTCGAGGAGGCCCGCCGCACCAAGGGCCTGACCGGCGAGAACCTGATCGAGCTGCTTGAGATGCGTCTCGACGCCCTCGTGCTGCGCGCAGGCTTCGCCCGCACCATCCAGCAGGCCCGCCAGCTCGTGGTGCACCGCCACATCCTGGTCGACGGCGTGCGTGTTGACGTTCCTTCCTTCCGTGTGAAGGAGGGTCAGCTGATCCACGTGCACCAGCGCAGCGAGACCATGGTTCCGTTCCAGCTCGCCGCCCACGGCGCCCACCGCGACGTCCTCCCGGCCGTCCCGGGCTACCTGGACGTCAAGCTGGAGGCCCTGCAGGCCAAGCTGGTTCGCCGCCCCAAGCGCTCCGAGGTCCCCGTGACCTGCGAAGAGCAGCTCGTGGTCGAGTACTACGCCCGCTGATCTTCCCCGCCCGGCCCGGCCGGTGCGGCAGAGGCCCGCGACCCCGTTCTCCGGGGACGCGGGCCTCTCGCGTTGGCGGGTGCTGCCGCCGCGGGTGGACACGGGCGGTAAGGTGGACGAGGCCCGCGCTGGCGCGCGGGCTCCCACGTCCACGCCGTCACGGCAGAAGGAGAGAGGCCCCCATGAGCGGAGCAGACATCGCCGGACTGATCGCCGCCGGGGTGTTCCTCGTGCTGGTGGCCCTGCTGGCCGTGCCGATCATCAAGCTGGGCAAGGTCTTCGACGAGTTGCGGCGCGCCGTCAGGGAGGTCACCGACAACACGACGCCGATCCTCGGCGAGGTCTCGACCACCGTGGCCACGAGCCATCAGCAGCTCGAGCGCCTGGACGCCATCACCTCCAACGTCCAGGACGCCACGGCCAACCTCACGGCGGTGTCCTCGCTGACCGCCGCCGTGGTGGGCAAGCCCCTCATCAAGATCGCGTCCTTCAGCGCAGGCGTTCGCTCGGCCATGGGTGCCATGCGTCCCGGGTCCCGCCGCGCCCGCTGAGGACCACCGTTTTCCCCATTCACCGATTGAGGTTTCATCGTGAAGAAGCTCTTCTGGGTCGCCCTGGGCGTCGGCATCGGCGTCCTGGCTGCCAAACAGCTCGCCAAGGCCCGCTCCACGAGCCCGCTCAAGGCCGCCGACACCTTCCTCGACCGCGTCACCGCCGTCGTTGACCACGCCGCCGGCGCGTTCAAGGACGGCATGTCCTCGCGCGAGGGCGAGCTCCGCACGGCCCTGGGGCTCGACGACGCCCCGCGCGGTCGCCATGCCGGCGACCCGCGCCCCTGATCCCTTCCACAGCACCTCTCCAGGAGAAGCACGCAGCATGAAATCCCAGGACATCGCCCGGCGATGGATCGAGTTCTTCGAGGCCCGCGGTCACACGCCCGTGCCGAGCGCCTCGCTCGTCTCGTCCGATCCCTCGTTGCTCTTCACGGTGGCGGGCATGGTGCCGTTCATCCCGTACCTGACCGCCGTGGAGCCGGCCCCGTACCCGCGGGCCGTGAGCGTGCAGAAGTGCATCCGCACCGCCGACATCGACGAGGTGGGCCAGACCGTGCGTCACGGCACCTTCTTCCAGATGTGCGGCAACTTCTCCTTCGGTGACTACTTCAAGGAGGGGGCCATCACCAATGCGTGGACTCTGCTGACCTCCTCGCAGGACGACGGGGGCTTCGGCCTGGACCCGGAGCTCCTGTGGGTCACCGTTTACGAGGAGGGAGACGAGAAGGACGAGGAGGCCCGCCGCATCTGGGAGGACGTCGTCGGCGTCCCCTCCGAGCGCGTCGTCGGCACCGGCAAGGCGGACAACTACTGGAACACCGGCCAGCCGGGGCCCGGCGGCCCGTGCTCGGAGATCTACTACGATCGCGGTCCCCAGTACGGCCTCGAGGGCGGCCCCGCGGTCGACGAGACCCGCTACATCGAGATCTGGAACCTCGTGTTCATGCAGTACCAGCTCTCCGCGGTGCGCTCCAAGACCGACTTCGACGTCGCGGGCGAACTGCCCCAGCGCAACATCGACACGGGCCTGGGCCTGGAGCGCCTCGCCATGATCCTGCAGGGCGTCGAGAACATGTACGAGACGGACCAGGTCCGCCCCGTCCTGGACCGTGCCGCGGAGCTCTCCGGCAAGGAATACACCTCAACCGAGGATCCGGAGGACCCGCACCACGCCGACGACGTGCGCCTGCGCGTCGTCGCGGACCACGTCCGCAGCGCGCTCATGCTCATCTCTGACGGCGTCACCCCCTCCAACGAGGGCCGCGGCTACGTGCTGCGCCGCCTCATCCGCCGCGCCGTGCGCGCCATGCGTCTGCTGGGTGTGGACCAGCCGGTCCTGCCGGAGCTGCTGCCCGTCTCGCGCGACGCGATGAAGGGCGTCTACCCCGTCGTCGAGGAGCAGTTCGAGCGCATCGCCCGTGTGGCCTACGCCGAGGAGCGCTCCTTCCTGCGCACGATCGCCTCCGGCACCACGCGACTCGAGGAAGCCCTCAAGGGCGCCCGCGCCGCCGGCGCGGCGCTCTCCGGCGAGGACGCCTTCACGCTGCACGACACCTACGGCTTCCCGATCGACCTCACCCTGGAGATCGCCTCCGAGGCCGGCCTCGGCGTGGACCGCGAGACGTTCACCTCCCTCATGGAGGAGCAGCGCCAGCGCGCCAAGAAGGACGCCAAGTCCAAGAAGACCGGCCACGCCGACCTCACCCTCTATCGCGAGCTGCATTCCTCGGGCGACACCCGCTTCACGGGCTACGACGAGCTGGCCACCGAGTCGGCCGTGCGCGGCCTGCTGCTGAACGGCTCGCGCGTCGACGTCGCGGAGCAGGGCTCCGAGATCGAGCTCGTTCTCGACGCCACCCCGTTCTACGCGGAGGCCGGCGGCCAGGCCGCCGACACCGGCCTCATCACGGGCGACGGCTTCGTCGTCGAGGTCCTGGACGTCCAGGCCCCGCTCAAGGGCCTCTCGGTCCACCGTGCCGTGGTGCGCGAGGGCGAGCTGTCCGCCGACGCCCGCGTACTCGCGAGCGTCGACGCCGCCCGCCGCCACGCCGGCGAGGAGGCGCACACGGCCACGCACCTGGTCCACGCCGCGCTGCACCAGGTCCTGGGCCCCGAGGCGCTGCAGTCCGGCTCCTTCAACAAGGCCGGGTACCTGCGCTTCGACTTCACGTGGGCGGACGCCCTCTCCGACGCGTCGCGATCGGAGGTCGAGGAGGTCGTCAACCACGCCGTCAACCGCGACTTCGACGTCGTCACGCGCGTCATGAAGAAGGACGAGGCCATGAGCCTCGGCGCCACGAGCCTCTTCGGCGAGAAGTACGGCGACACCGTGCGCGTCGTGGAGATCGACGGCGCGTGGTCCCGCGAGTTCTGCGGTGGCACGCACGTCAAGCGCACCGCCAACATCGGCACCCTGACCCTGCTCGGCGAGCAGTCCGTCGGCTCGGGCAACCGCCGCGTCGAGGCGCTCGTGGGCCTGGAAGCCTTCCGCCACAACGCCGCGGAGCGCGCCCTCGTCACGGAGCTCACCGAGATGTTCCGCGTGCCCTCCGGGGAACTGCGCGAGCGCATCTCCTCGACCGTGGCCAAGCTGCGCGCCGCGGAGAAGGAGGTGGAGCGCCTGCGCCAGGAGAAGCTGCAGGCCGCCTCAGCCGGGCTCGTGGCCACGGCCAAGGACCTTGCCGGCGTGCGCCTCGTGGCGCACGACGCCGGCCGGGTCGATTCCGCCGACGACCTGCGCGCCCTTGCCCTGCCCGCGAGGGATCGCCTCGGCGCCGGGGCCTCCGTCGTGGCCGTCGCCGGCGTGGTTTCCGGCAAGCCGGTGTTGTTCGTGGCCACCAACCAGGCGGCCCGCGACGCCGGCGTCAAGGCCGGCGCGCTGGTCCGCGCCGGGGCCAAGGTGCTCGGCGGCGGCGGCGGGGGCAAGGACGACGTGGCCCAGGGCGGTGGCCAGGATCCGACGCAGCTCGGCGCGGCCCTCGCGGAGGTCACCCGCCTGGTGGCGGAGCGTGCCTGAGCCCGGGTCGCCGCGGGGCGGGGAGGACGCGCAGACGTCCTTCCCGCCCCGGGGACCCCGCCTCGGGGTCGACGTCGGCAAGGCGAGGGTCGGCCTCGCCGCGAGCGATCCCGACGGCCTCATCGCCACACCGGTGCGCACGCTCAAGCGCGACGCCAAGCGCGGCTACGACCGCACCCTCGTGGTGCGTCAGGCCCTGGAACGGGGGGTGCTGGCCGTGTACGTCGGCCTGCCGCGCAACCTCGGGGGGGCGGACACGCCCTCGACGCAGGACGCGCTCGACTATGCAGTCGCCCTCTCGGAGGAGCTGGCCGCCGCGGATTCCCCCGCCGTGGTGCGCATGGTGGACGAACGCCTCACCACCGTCTCCGCGCAGCGCCAGCTGCACCAGAACGGCCTGGACGCCAGGGCCTCCCGCGCCGTCATCGACCAGGCGGCCGCCGTGGCCATCCTCCAGCAGGCGCTGGACGTGGAGCGGTCGCAGGGCCGCCGCGCCGGCCATCCCCTGAGCTGAGTCCTTCCCTGCTGCCCCCGCCGCAGGGAGAACGGAGAAAGACTGTGAGCACCTCGGAGCCCGGGGAACTGAACCCGGAGAGCGCCCCCCGCCAGCGCCGGCGCCGCCGCCGTGCCGATCACGCGCGGCATTTCACCGGCGCCGGCCGCCACGTGGCGCCCGAGCCGGACGTCCTCGCGGCCATTGCCGCAGAGACTGCCGCCGCCGGCTCCGCCCCCGCCCTGCCCGGTCCCGTCCCGGCCGCAGCACGGGCCGGGACGCCCACCCCCGGGGCCACGGACGAGTTTGACGTGGTTCCGAGCCGCGAGGACGCCCCGGCCCGTATGCCCGACGACGCCCCACCCGCCACGCCGCCGACGAGCTCCCCGGCCCCGGGGGACGGCCTCGACTTCCTCCTGGCGGACACCGCCGGGCCGGCGGAGCGGCCGCTCGAAGCGGTCGCCGCGCCGACGGAGCCGGAAGGCACCCGCTGGCTCGGGGACCAGGATTGGCTGGCCTCGGCACAGGTGGAGGCCAACGCCGTCGAGCACCACGGGACGGGCTACGCGGACGCCCTGGCGCGCTTCGACGCCACCCCGGCCGGATACCTGCCGGCCGAGGACCTGTTCTCCGAACAGGTCCCGGACATGGAGGGCAGGCGCAGGCGTCGCCGCCGCAGCGCCGGCATCCTCGTGACGGTGGTCCTCGTCGTGCTCCTGGCCCTCGGCGCCGGTGGCTACGCCGTCGTCAAGCGCCTGACGGCCCCGCCGGAGGACTACCCGGGTCCAGGCACGGGGCAGGTCACCTTCACGGTCGGGGACGGCTGGGGCTCCAAGCAGATCGGCCGCTCCCTCCTGGAACAGGACATCATCAAGTCCACCGGAGCCTTTGACGCGGCGGTCGACGACGCCCCGGACGGCGTGCCCACCTTCCACCCCGGCGATTTCCAGCTGGCCAAGCAGATGGCGGCCAAGGACGTCGTGGCCGCCCTCACGGCGGATCCCGCCAAGGTCTCCTACGTGGCGCTCGAGCCCAATGCGAGGCTCTCCTCGGCGATCTCGTCGATCGCCGAGGCCACGGGCCTGAGCGAGGCGGAGCTGAGCAAGCTCTCCCGGCGACCCAAGGACTTCGGCCTGCCCGCCACCGCCACCAACCTGGAGGGCTGGCTGCACCCCGGCGCCTACCGCTTCCCCCTGGACGCGAGCGCCAAGGACGTGCTGACCGAACTCGTCGACGCGACGAAGGCCAGCCTGGAGAAGGCCGGCCTGAGCGATCCGGTGCAGCAGCAGCGGGCGCTCATCGTGGCCTCGATCGTCTCGGCCGAGGGCATGCAGAAGGACTACGCGAAGGTCGCGGGCGTGATCGAGAACCGCCTGGCGCCGTCCAACAAGGAGACCAACGGTCTCCTGCAGTCGGACGCCACGGTGATCTACGGCCTCAACCGCTTCTCCCTCCGGCTGAGCCGCGAGGAGCAGCGGGATGCGTCCAACCCGTACAACACCTACGTGCACAAGGGCCTGCCGCCCACGCCCATCGGCTCGCCGGGCAACAGCGCGATCGAGGCGGCCGCCCACCCCGAGGCCTCCGAGTACTACTACTGGGTCACGGTCAACCTGGACACGGGCGAGACCCTCTTCGCCAGGACCCACGCCGAGCACGTGGCGAACGTGGCGAAGTACAGCCAGTGGTGCTCGGAAAACCCCGGGCGCTGCCAGTGAGCGCGCGCGCCGCCGTCGTCGGGCGGCCCATCGCCCACTCGCGCTCCCCGCTGCTGCACTCCACGGCCTACGGGCTGCTGGGGGCGGGCATCGACTACGGGCGCATCGAAGCGGGGGAGGAGGACGCTCCGCGCCTGGCGGCCGCGTTGCGCCAGGAGCCGGGCTGGCGCGGCCTGTCCGTGACCATGCCGCTCAAGCGCGCCATGCTGGCCCTGGTGGACGAGGCCTCGTCCGAGGCCTCGGCACTCGGCGCCCTCAACACCGTCGTGGTCTCGCGGGCCGCCGGCGGCGCCGTGCGCCTGCGCGGCGAGAACACCGACGTGCAGGGCGTGATCGGTGCGCTGGGGGCGGCCGGCCTGAGCGGCCTCGCCCCCGCCGCCTGGACGCCGCTCGTGCTCGGTGCCGGGGGGACGGCGGCGGCCGCCCTCGCGGCGCTGCGGCGGCTCGGCGCGACGTCGGCCACCGTGGCCGTCCGGGAACCAACGCGAGCCGGCTCGCTGGAGGGGGTCGCGGCGGCGCTCGGCATCCGATGCCACGTGATCTCCCTCACGTCCGTGAAGCGTCTCGGCCAGGTGCCCGTCGTCGTCTCGACGCTTCCCCCGCGCGCGGCGGACGCGTGGGCGGCCGACGTCGCGGCGCTCGCCTCCCCGGGCGCCGTGCTGCTGGACGCGGCCTACGACCCGTGGCCGAGCGCGCTGGCGGCGGCCTGGGCGGGCCGCGGCGCCCGGGTGGTGCACGGTCTGTCGATGCTGGTGCACCAGGCCGTGGAGCAGATGGTGCTGTTTTCCGGCGATCCGGGCGCGCGGGACGGGGCCGTCGTGGCAGCCCTGTGTGACGCCGTGGGCATCACCCCCGGCGGGGAAGCCCTCTGAGCGCATGGCAGGATAGGGCGCATGTTGCGTTGGCTCACCTCCGGCGAGTCCCACGGTCCCGCACTTGTCGGGATTCTCGAGGGTCTTCCCGCCGGCGTCCCCCTCACCACCGCGGCCGTCCAGGCCGCCCTGGCGCGCCGTCGGCTCGGCTACGGCCGCGGCGCCCGCATGAAGTTCGAACAGGACGCCGTGACCCTCACGGGCGGCGTGCGCCACGGCAGCACGCTCGGCGGACCCGTGGCCATCGAGGTCGCGAACACCGAGTGGCCCAAGTGGTCGCAGGTCATGAGCGCGGATCCGGTCGAGGAGGGCAGCCTCGACGGCAAGGCCCGCAACGCCCCGCTCACGCGCCCCCGGCCCGGTCACGCCGACCTCGCCGGCATGCAGAAGTACGGCTTCGACGAGGCCCGCCCGGTGCTGGAGCGCGCCTCCGCCCGCGAGACCGCAGCGCGCGTCGCGCTCGGCTCGGTCGCGGCGTCGTTCCTCGCCGAGCTGGGCATCGGCCTCGTGAGCCACACCGTGGCCGTCGGTGAGGCCGCGGTGCCGCGGGGCGCCGCGCTCCCCACCCCTGCCGACGCCGAGGCGCTGGACGCCGACCCGTTGCGCTGCTTCGACGACGCTACCTCCGCGGCCATGGTCGCCGAGGTGGACGACGCTCACGACAACGGCCAGACGCTGGGCGGCGTCGTCGAGGTGATCGCCACCGGCCTGCCAGTGGGCCTCGGCTCCTACGTCCACTGGGACCGCCGCCTCGACGCGCGGCTCGCCGCCGCCCTCATGGGCATCCAGGCCATCAAGGGCGTCGAGGTCGGCGACGGCTTTGAGACGGCCCGCCGCCGCGGCGGTGTGGCGCACGACGAGATCGGCACCGACGAGGCCGGGCGCCTGGTCCGCGCAACGCAGCGCGCGGGCGGCATCGAGGGCGGTATGAGCGTGGGTGGCTCCCTGCGCGTACGCGCGGCCATGAAGCCCATCGCCACGGTGCCACAGGCCCTCGCGACGGTCGACGTCGCCACGGGCGAGCAGGCCAGGGCCCATCACCAGCGCTCCGACGTGTGCGCGGTCCCGGCCGCCGGCGTCGTCGCCGAGGCCATGGTCGCGCTCGTCCTGGCGGACGCCGTGCTGGAGAAGTTCGGCGGGGACAGCGTGGCGCAGGTGTGCGCCTCCATCGCGGCCTTCGAGGCCTCGATCCCCGTCCATCTCACGCCCGGCGCCTGATGCCGGGGGCCGCACGCCACATCGTGCTGGTCGGTCCCATGGCCAGCGGCAAGAGCACGGTCGGCGCGGCGCTAGCCGCGCGGCTCGGCATGGCGTTCGTGGACGTCGACGCCCGGATCGTGGCCGAGCACGGCGCCATCGCCGGGATCTTCGAGAGCGAGGGCGAGGAAGGCTTCCGCCGGATCGAGTCGCGGGTCCTGCTCGCGGCCCTCGACGGCCCCCCCGCGGTCGTCGCCACGGGCGGCGGCGTGGTGCTCGGGGCCGCGAATCGCGAGGCCCTGCGGGGCCATCGCGTGGTGTGGCTGGACGTCTCCGCGCGGACCGCGGGGCGACGCCTCGCGGCGGACGGCTCCCGCCCCCTGCTCGCCGGCACCGATCCGCTCGGTGCCTGGGCCCGCATCGCCGGGCAGCGGGCACCCCTGTACGACGAGGTGGCCACCGCCAGGGTGGACGCAGATGACGATGGACCCGAGGCGGTGGCCGGGAGCGTGCTCCTGGCCCTGCGCGGCACCGACGAGGAGATGGCATGAGCGTGGAAGCGACAACCCTGCACGTGGGGACCCCGGAGGGGCACGGTTACGACGTCGTCGTGGGACGCGGCCTGCTCTCGGCGCTCCCGGGCGTCCTGGGCGAGCGCGTGCGCAAGGTGCTCGTGGTGCACCCGCGCGCGCTGCGCTCCACGGGGGACCTGGTGCGCGAGGAGCTCGTGGCGGCCGGGCTGGAGGCCCTCACGGCCGAGATCCCCGACGCGGAAGAGGGCAAGCGCGTCGAGGTCGCCGCCTTCTGCTGGCAGATCATGGGCCAGTCCGACTTCACGCGCAGCGATGCCGTCGTCGCCGTGGGCGGCGGATCCGTGACCGATCTGGGCGGCTTCGTCGCCGCCACGTGGCTGCGCGGCGTGCGCTGGGTCGCCATGCCCACCACCTTCCTCGGCATGGTCGACGCCGCCGTGGGCGGCAAGACCGGCATCAACACGGCGGAGGGCAAGAATCTCGTGGGCGCCTTCCACCCGCCGGCCGGCGTGCTCGCCGACCTCGACGCGCTCGCGACGCTGCCGAGCAACGAGCTCGTGGCCGGCATGGCGGAGGCCGTCAAGTGCGGCTTCATCGCCGACGAGAAGATCCTGGAGCTCTTCGAGGCGGACATGACCGCCGCCACCGACCCCGGCTCCGCCGCCTTCCGGGAGATCATCGAGCGCACCATCGCCGTCAAGGCCGAGGTCGTCACGGAGGACCTGCGCGAGAGCGGGCGCCGCGAGTTCCTCAACTACGGTCACACCCTGGCCCATGCGATCGAGCACGCGGAGCGCTACCAGTGGCGTCACGGCGCCGCCGTGTCCGTCGGCCTCGTCTTCGCCGCCGAGCTGGGGCGCCTCGTGGGGCGCACGGACGACGCCACGGCCGATCGCGTTCGCTCCTTGCTCGAGGCCCTCGGTCTTCCCGTCGGCTACCGTGCCGACCGCTGGAAGACCCTGCTCTCCACGATGCGCAGGGACAAGAAGTCCCGCGGGGACCACCTGCGCTTCATCGTCCTCGACGGGCAGGGGCGCCCCGGCGTCCTCGAGGCCCCCGAGGATCACCTGCTCTTCACTGCCTACCAGGAGGTCGCCTCGTGAACGCCGCCGAGCACCTGATGGACACGGGGATCCCCGGCGTCCGCTTCCGCCTTCCCGAGCTGCGGCCCGTCGTCGTCGACGAGGACCTGGCGCTCTCCGTCCTGGGCGCGCAGGACGCGGCCGACCGCATCGTGGTCCTCATCGCCTTCGGCCGCTACGCCGACGCCGCGGAGGTTGTTGCGGAGGCCAGGCTCATGGACCCGGCGAATCCCCGCCTGCGCCTGCTGGACACCGAGGTCACGCGCTGGAACGGCGACACCGAGCGCGCCATCAACCGCCTGCGCCGCCTCCTGGAGGAGTTCGCGGGGACCGAGGTCGAGGCGGACGTGCTCCAGCAGCTCGGTGCCGACTTCTACACGGCAGGGGACGTGCAGGCGGCCGCGACACGTTTCCGCGCGGCCTGGGAGGGGCGCGAGGCGGCCGAGCAGGACCCTCGCCTCGTCGAGTGCTCCCGCCGCAGCTACGAGCTGGCGCGCGCCGAGATTTCCTGACGCGGCGCGTGAGCGATCCCACCGCGTCCGCGGCGTCCCGTCCACGCGGGGCGTCGGCGCCCCTGCGGTAGGATTCATCGACGAAGACCCAACCCTTTCCCCGTTCCGTGGTCGGCGCGTGCGTGCCGCCGGGCGGGGCCGCCCACGAAAGAGGAACCTGTGGCCACGAGCAATGACATCAAGAATGGAACCGTGCTGAAGATCGATGGCCAGCTCTGGTCCATCATCGAGTTCCAGCACGTCAAGCCGGGCAAGGGCGGCGCCTTCGTGCGAACCAAGATGCGCAACGTGGTCTCCGGCAAGGTCGTCGACAAGACCTACAACGCCGGTGCCAAGATCGAGACGGCCACCGTGGACCGCCGCGACTACCAGTACCTGTACCAGGACGGCGCGGACTACGTCTTCATGGACCTGGACGACTACGACCAGATCACGGTGGCCTCCGAGACCGTGGGCGAGGCCTCCCACTTCATGCTGGAGAACCAGAACGTCGTCATCGCGATGCATGAGGGCGCCCCGCTCTACGTCGAGCTGCCGGCCTCCGTGGTCCTCGAGATCACCTACACCGAGCCGGGCCTGCAGGGCGATCGTTCCTCCGCCGGCACCAAGCCGGCCACGCTGGAAACCGGATACGAGATCCAGGTGCCGCTGTTCGTGGAGCAGGGCACCAAGGTCAAGGTCGACACCCGCAACGGCGACTACCTGGGGCGAGTCTCCGAGTGAGCGCCCGCAGCAAGGCCCGTCGCCGCGCCCTCGAGGTGCTGTTCGAGTCTGAGCAGCGAGGCGTGGGTGCCGCCGAGATCCTGACCCGACGCTCCGAGGGCGACGGCGTCGTGAACCCGTACACGCGCGAGCTCGTGGGCGGGGTGCAGACGCACCAGGACCGCCTCGACGAGATCCTCTCCACGTACTCCCAGGGATGGACCCTGGACCGCATGCCCGCCGTGGACCGGGTCGCCCTGCGCCTGGGTCTGTGGGAGCTGCTCTACAACGACGAGGTGCCGGACGCGGTCGCGGTCTCGGAGGCCGTCGCGCTCGTCAAGGACCTCTCCACCGACGACTCGCCTGAGTTCGTCAACGGCCTGCTCGGCCGCCTGCAGCGCCTCAAGCCCAGCCTGCTCGCCTGAGCCGGTGCCGCACCACGGGGGCCCACCGCACGGTGGGTCCCCGTCGTGGTCTTCCGCGCCGGAGGCCGCGCGGCTCAGTTGGCGGTCCAGCCACCGGGGCCGTGGATGACCGCGGAGCGCAGCGCCTCGCGGGCGCTCTGGCTCCTGGCCAACAGCCGCGCCTCCTGAGCCCGGCGCGCCACGTCCCGGGGGCGTGCCTGCACGCGACGGCGGGCGCGGGCCAGCGCGTCCGCCGTCGAGACGACGTGGCGGTACTGGGCGCTCGCGCGGCGCCTGGCGGCCCAGCGCAGGCCCTCCCGGCGCGCGGCGGGGGAGGAGAGCTGGGCAGCCTCGCTCTCGTCGAACCAACCGGCCCCGGCGTAGAGCTCCAGCGCCTCCCGGCGCCGCCGACGCGCGCCGCGTAGTAGCACGCACCACCCCACGCACGCCGCCGCGAGCACGATCGCTGTCGCGGCGGCGAGCCAGCCGGGCGCGTCGGCCGCTCGCAGCGCCAGGAGCGCGGCACCGCCGGCGACGACGAGGCACAGACCCGGCCACACGACGTCGGGCACGGTCAGGAGAGCGGAAGAGGGGGACGGGGTCCCGATCCGCACCGCGCGGACCACACCAGGGGCGGGCGGAACGGCGGTGGGCGCTGGGGAGCCGGGCGCGGCGGAGGGGGAGGCCATGCCCTCCAGGGTAGGCGCGCCGATGTGACGGGCGCGGCAGGCGCTCCGGGGTCACGAACACCGTTGCGCTTCTCACCCGCATGATAGATTCGAGCGCGGAAGACACCCTTTAAGTTCCGTCCGGAGAGGCGGGGAAGGAGGTCGGCCATGAGTCACACCCCGACGCGGCGCCAGCACGGCGCCGCCCGCGAGGTCCTCAGCGCCGCCGAGATCGATCGGGCCCTGACCCGGATCGCCCACGAGATCGTGGAGACCACTAAGGGCGGTGACGAGCTGGTCCTGCTTGGCATCCCGCGCCGCGGCGTCCACCTCGCGGCCCGCCTGGCCACCCGCCTCGCCGCCATCACCGGCCGCGAAGCCTCCGAGTTCCTCGGCAGCCTCGACGTCACGATGTACCGCGACGACCTGCGCCATGTCGCGGCCCGCACCCCGGCCCCCACTCGTCTGCCCGCAGGCGGCATCGACGCCCGCACCGTGGTTCTCGTCGACGACGTCCTCTTCTCGGGGCGCACCATCCGCGCCGCCCTCGACGCCCTCAACGACCTGGGCCGGCCCGCCGCGGTCCGCCTGGCCGTGCTCGTGGACCGAGGCCACCGCGAGTTGCCCATCCGGGCCGACCACGTGGGCAAGAACCTGCCCACCTCCACCTCGGAGTCCGTCAGGGTCGAGGTCGCCGAGCTGGACGGCTCCGACCGCGTGCTGATCACGGACGCTCCTCGTCCCGAGAACGGGGGGGCCGCCGCGTGAGGCACCTCCTCGACACCGTCCATCTCTCCCGCGAGGACGCCATCCGCATCCTCGATGTCGCCGAGACCATGTCCGACGTCTCCGGGCGCGAGGTCAAGAAGCTGCCCGCCCTGCGCGGGCGCACCGTCGTGAACCTCTTCTTCGAGGACTCCACGCGCACGCGCATTTCCTTCGAGGCCGCGGCCAAGCGCCTCTCCGCCGACGTCATTAACTTCGCCGCCAAGGGTTCCTCGGTTTCCAAGGGCGAATCGCTCAAGGACACGGCCCAGACCCTGCAGGCCATCGGGGCGGACGCCGTCGTCATCCGTCACCCCGCCTCGGGTGCCGCCCAGCGCCTGGCCCACACCGACTGGATCGACGCCGCCGTCGTCAACGCGGGGGACGGCACCCATGCGCACCCCACGCAGGCCCTCCTCGACGCGCTCACGCTGCGCCGCGAGCTGGCCTCGCGTGCCGGCGTGGAGCCCACGGGGCGCGGCCTGGACGGGGCCCACGTGGTCATCGTCGGCGACGTCCTGCACTCCCGCGTGGCCCGCTCGGACGTGTGGCTCATGCACACGCTCGGCGCCACCGTCACCCTGGTCTCGCCTCCCACGCTCCTGCCCGTCGGCATCGAGGCGTGGCCGTGCGAGGTCGAGTACGACCTCGACCGGGCCCTGGCGGCCGGGCCGGACGCCGTCATGATGCTGCGCGTGCAGGCCGAGCGCATGCGCGGGGCTTTCTTCCCCTCCGTGGCGGAGTACACGCGCCGGTGGGGACTCGGCGACGCGCGCCTCGAGGCGCTGCCGGAGCACGCCATCGTCATGCACCCCGGCCCCATGAACCGCGGCCTCGAGATCTCCGCCGCCGCGGCCGATTCGACGCGTTCGCGCGTGCTAGACCAGGTCTCCGCAGGCGTTGCCGTGCGCATGGCCGTCCTCTACATCGTGCTCTCCGGGGCGCAGCAGCCAGAAGGAGCCTGAGATGACCTCTTACCTGATCCGCAACGCCTCGCTGCTGGGCGGGGAACCCTCCGATCTGCTGTTGCGCGACGGCGTCCTCGCCGCCGTCGGTGCGCCCGGCTCGATCGATGCGGGCGACGCGAACGTGATCGAGGCCGAGGGTCTCGTGGCCCTGCCAGGCCTCGTTGACCCCCACACCCACCTGCGTGAGCCCGGCCGAGAGGACGCGGAGACCGTCGAGACGGGAACGCGGGCCGCGGCCAAGGGCGGCTACACGGCCGTGTGCGCCATGGCCAACTCGCTCCCGGTGGCGGACACGGCCGGCGTCGTGGAGCAGGTCTGGCGCCTCGGCCGCGAGGCCGGTTGGGTGGACGTGCATCCCGTCGGCGCCGTGACTGTGGGCCTGGGAGGCGAGAGCCTCGCCGAGCTGGGCGCCATGGCCGATTCTCGCGCCGGCGTGCGAATGTTCTCCGACGACGGCATGTGCGTCTCCGACCCGGTCCTCATGCGCAGGGCCCTGGAGTACGTCAAGGGCTTCGACGGCGTCGTCGCGCAGCATGCCCAGGAGCCCCGCCTCACGGAGGGCGCCCAGATGAACGAGGGCGTCGTCTCCGCCGAGCTGGGCCTGGCCGGCTGGCCCGCCGTGGCCGAGGAGGCCATCATCGCCCGCGACGTCCTGCTGACCGAACACGTGGGCTCGCGCCTGCACGTCTGCCACGTCTCCACCGCCGGTTCCGTCGAGATCCTGCGTTGGGCCAAGGCCCGCGGCGTGGACGTCACGGCCGAGGTCACGCCGCACCACCTCTTGCTGACCGACGAGCTGGTGCGCGAGTACGACCCGGTGTACAAGGTCAACCCGCCCCTTCGCACGGGGGACGACGTCCGCGCGCTGCGCGAGGCCGTCGCGGACGGCACGATCGATTGCATCGGCACCGACCACGCCCCGCACCCCACGGAGGCCAAGGAGTGCGAATGGGCCGCCGCCGCGATGGGCATGACGGGGCTGGAGACCGCCCTGCCCGTGGTGCAGAGCACGCTCGTCGACACGGGGCTGATCACGTGGGAGGACGTGGCCCGCATCATGTCGGCCACCCCGGCGCGGATCGCCCGCATTGCCGACCAGGGCCGCCCGCTCGCCGCGGGCGAGCCGGCGAACCTCACTCTCGTCGACCCGGCGGCGCGCACCGTCGTCGATCCGGCCGAACACGCCACGAAGGGACGCAACTCCCCGTTCCGCGGCCTCGAGCTGCCCGGCCGCGTGACGCACGTCTTCAACCACGGCCACGCCACGGTGCTGGACGGCGAGCTCGCCGCCCCGGCCGCCCCGGTCCAGGAGGCCTGAGGAAAGAACATGGACCCGAAGTACATCCCCGCCGTCGTCATCACGATCCTCGTGGTGCTGGCGGTCATCGGCCTGATCCTGCTCGGCTGGCGCAATCGCCGTCGGCGCCAGGCCCACGTGCCTGCTCCCGCCGCGCTGCCGTCGGAGTTGAGCGAGCCCCGCACCGAGATCGAGGGCAGCTACGTCGTCACGACCTCGGCCGGCGACCGCCTCGACCGCATCGCCGCCCACGAGCTGGGCACGCGCGGCCCCGCCCTGCTCTCCGTGGGCGCGGACGGTGTCGCGGTCCTGCGCGAGGGCATGCCCAACTTCTTCGTGCCGGCCGCCGAGCTTGAACTCGTGGACACCACGAGCAACATGGTGGGCAAGGCCGTCGAGAAGGACGGCATCGTCGTGCTGCGCCACACCCACGACGGATTCGGCTTCGACACCGGCTTCCGTCCCCGCTACCACCAGCAGAAGGCGGAGCTGCTCTCCGCCCTGCGCGCCCTCGTCCCCGCCGGGACCACGACCCCTGGGAAGGATTCCAAGTGAGCTCACATCGCACCCCCGAGGCGTTGCTCGTCCTCGAGGACGGCAAGGTCTTCGCGGGCCGTCCCTACGGTGCCGCAGGCATCGCCTTCGGCGAACTGGTCTTCACGACCGGCATGACGGGTTACCAGGAAACGCTGACCGACCCGTCCTTCGCCCGCCAGATCGTGGTGCAGACGGCGCCCCACATCGGCAACACCGGCGTCAACGCCACGGACGAGGAGTCCTCCCGCATCTGGGTGGCCGGCTACGTGGTGCGCGACGCCGCCCGTCGCCCCTCCAACTGGCGCTCGGAGCGCTCCCTCGAGGAGAACCTGGTGCAGGACGGCGTCGTCGGCATCAGCGACGTCGACACGCGCGCCATCACGCGCCACGTGCGGGACAAGGGCGCCATGCGCGCCGGCATCTTCACGGGCGGGGCCGCCGCCCGCCCCGAGGCGGAGCTCGTCGCCGAGGTCGCGGCGCAGGCGCCCATGGCCGGTTCCCGCCTGGCGGAGGAGGTCTCCACCTCCGAGGCGTACTGGGTGGAGCCCGCCCAGCACGGCTTCGAGGGCGAGCCCCGCTTCACCGTCGCCGCCCTTGACCTGGGCATCAAGGGCATGACGCCCCAGCGGCTGGCCGAGCGCGGCGTGCGCGTGCGCGTCATGCCCGCGGAGTCCGCGCTCGAGGACGTCCTCGCCGTGAACCCGGACGGCGTCTTCCTCTCCAACGGCCCCGGCGACCCCGCCACGGCCGACGTGCAGGTGAACCTGGCCCGCGAGGTGCTCGATCGCAGGCTGCCCTTCTTCGGCATCTGCTTCGGCAACCAGATCCTGGGCCGCGCCCTGGGATTCGGCACCTACAAGCTGCCCTTCGGCCACCGCGGCATCAACCAGCCCGTCCTGGACCGCACCACCGGCAAGGTGGAGATCACGGCGCAGAACCACGGCTTCGCGGTCGACGCGCCCCTGGACGGCCCCGTGACCGCTCCCGAGGCGCGTTTCGGGCGTGTCGAGGTCTCGCACATCTGCCTCAACGACGACGTCGTCGAGGGCCTGCGCTGCCTCGACCTGCCAGCCTTCTCCGTGCAGTACCACCCGGAGGCCGCGGCCGGCCCGCACGACGCCGCGTACCTCTTCGACCGCTTCGTCGACGCCATGGCGGCGCACCGCGCCGGCGTCGACTCCACCGCTACCACCCAGGAAGGCTGAGGCCAGTGCCCAAGCGTGAAGACCTGAAGTCCGTCCTCGTCATCGGCTCCGGCCCCATCGTCATCGGCCAGGCCGCAGAGTTCGACTACTCCGGCACCCAGGCCCTGCGGGTCCTGCGAGAGGAGGGCATGCGCGTCATCCTCGTGAACTCCAACCCGGCCACGATCATGACGGATCCGGAGCTGGCGGACGCGACCTACGTCGAGCCCATCACCCCCGAGGTCGTCGAGAAGATCATCGCCAAGGAGCGCCCGGACGCGATCCTGCCGACCTTGGGCGGCCAGACGGCCCTCAACACGGCCATCGCCCTCGACAAGAACGGTGCGCTTCAGAAGTACGACGTCGAGCTCATCGGCGCCAACATCGAGGCCATCGAGCTCGGCGAGGACCGCGAGAAGTTCAAGGGCGTCGTGGAGCGCGCGGGCGCCGAGTCCGCCCGCTCCGTCATCGTCCACACCCTCGAGGAGGCCTTCGCGGCCGTCGAGGAGCTCAACTACCCCGTCGTGGTGCGCCCTTCCTTCACGATGGGCGGCCTGGGGTCCGGCATGGCGTACGACGCCGAGGACCTCACCCGCATCGCCGGCGCTGGCCTGCAGTACTCGCCCACCACCGAGGTGCTCCTGGAGGAGTCCATCCTCGGCTGGAAGGAGTACGAGCTGGAGATGATGCGGGACAAGAACGACAACGTCGTCGTCGTGTGCTCCATCGAGAACTTCGACCCGGTCGGCGTGCACACGGGCGACTCCGTGACGGTGGCCCCGGCTATGACGCTCACCGACCGCGAGTACCAGCGCCTGCGCGACATCTCGATCGCGGTCATCCGCGAGGTCGGCGTCGACACGGGCGGCTGCAACATCCAGTTCGCCATCGAGCCGGACACGGGCCGCGTCGTCGTCATCGAGATGAACCCCCGCGTGTCCCGTTCCTCCGCGCTGGCGTCCAAGGCCACGGGTTTCCCGATCGCCAAGATCGCCACCAAGCTCTCCCTCGGCTACACGTTGGACGAGATCCCGAACGACATCACGCAGAAGACGCCGGCGTCCTTCGAACCGACCCTCGACTACGTGGTCGTCAAGGTGCCGCGTTTCGCCTTCGAGAAGTTCCCCGCAGCGGACGCCACCCTCACGACCACCATGAAGTCGGTGGGCGAGGCCATGGCGATCGGCCGCAACTTCACCGAGGCCCTGCAGAAGGCCCTGCGTTCCCTGGAACAGAAGGGCTCGGAGCTCTCCTTCGTGGCGCCGGGCGCGGACGAGGTCGACGCGCTCGTGGAGTCCACGCGTCTGGGTTCCACGGAGCGCCTCGCCAACGCCCAGCGCGCCCTGCTCGGCGGCGCGAGCGTGGAGCGCCTCTACGAGGCCAGCGGCATCGACCCGTGGTTCCTCGACCAGCTCGTGCTCATCAACGAGGTCGCCGCCGAGGTCGCGGCCGACGCCGACCTGAGCGCGGCCACCCTGCGCCGCGCCAAGCGCCACGGCTTCTCCGACGCCCAGATCGCCTCGCTCACGCACCAGCGCGAGGACGTCGTGCGCGGCATCCGCCACGCGCTCGGCATCCGCCCCGTCTACAAGACGGTGGACACCTGCGCGGCCGAGTTCGAGGCCTTCACGCCCTACCACTACTCCTCGTACGACTCCGAGACCGAGATCGCGCGGCACGAGAAGCCCTCGATCCTCATCCTGGGGTCCGGCCCCAACCGCATCGGCCAGGGCATCGAGTTTGACTACTCGTGCGTGCACGCCACGATGGCCCTGCGCGAGGCGGGCTACGACACCGTCATGGTCAACTGCAACCCGGAGACGGTCTCGACGGACTACGACGTCTCCACGCGCCTCTACTTCGAGCCGCTCACGCTCGAGGACGTGCTGGAGGTCATCCACGCGGAGCAGGCCACGGGCGGCGTGCTCGGAGTCTTCGTCCAGCTGGGCGGGCAGACGCCGCTCAAGCTGGCCCAGCAGCTGCAGGACGCCGGCGTGCCGATCCTGGGCACCTCGCCCGAGGCCATCGACCTCGCGGAGGACCGCGGCGAGTTCGCGCGCGTCCTCGACAGGGCCGGGCTCATCTCCCCGAAGAACGGCACCGCCGTGTCCTTCGAGGACGCCAAGAAGATCGCCGACGAGATCGGCTACCCCGTCCTGGTGCGCCCCTCGTACGTCCTGGGCGGGCGCGGCATGGAGATCGTCTACGACGAGGCCAACCTGGCCCGCTACGTCTCCACCGCCACGGAGATCACGGCCGAGCACCCCATGCTCGTCGACCGCTTCCTCGAGGACGCCGTCGAGATCGACGTCGACGCCCTCTTCGACGGCACCGACATCTACGTGGGCGGCATCATGGAGCACATCGAGGAGGCCGGCATCCACTCCGGCGACTCGGCCTGCACCCTGCCGCCCATCACGCTGGCCCGCGACACGCTCACCCGCGTCGCCGAGGCCACGCGCGCCATCGCCGAGGGCGTGGGCGTGCGAGGCCTCATCAACATCCAGTTCGCGCTGGCCTCCGACGTGCTCTACGTCATCGAGGCGAACCCCCGCGCCTCGCGCACGGTTCCGTTCGTCTCCAAGGCCACGGGCGTGCAGATGGCCAAGGCCGCCGCGCTCATCGGCGTGGGTGCCACGATCCCCGGGCTGCGCGGCACCGTCCTGCCCGCCGAGGGCGACGGCGCCTCGTTGCCGGAGTCGGCCCCGGTCTCCGTCAAGGAGGCGGTCATGCCGTTCGCGAGGTTCCGCACCCCGGCCGGCCGCGTCGTCGACTCGCTGCTCGGCCCCGAGATGCGCTCCACGGGTGAGGTCATGGGCATCGACTCGCACTTCGACACGGCGTTCGCCAAGTCGCAGGCAGCGGCCAACAACCCGCTGCCGACCTCGGGCAAGGTCTTCGTCTCCGTCGCCAATCGCGACAAGCGCTCCATGATCATGCCGGTCAAGGTCCTGAAGGACCTGGGCTTCGAGATCGTCTCCACGGGCGGCACGGCGGACGTGTTGCGTCGCAACGACGTCGCGGCCACCGTGGTCCGCAAGGTCCACGAGGCCGGGACCGACTCGCCCAACATCGTGGACATGGTGGAGGCGGGGGAGATCGCCATGATCATCAACACCCCGTCCGGCGGCGACTCCCGCTCCGACGGATACGAGCTGCGTGCCGCCGCCACGAGCGTCGGCACGCCCGTCATCACCACGGTGGCGGAGCTCACGGCGGCCGTCCAGGCGATCGAGGCGCTGCGCCAGTACCCGTGGGGCGTCTCCAGCCTGCAGGAGCACGCCGCCCGCCTCGCGGCGGCCCGCTCCGGCGCGGTGGCCTGACGTGGTCCCGTTCGGGGCGCGCCTAGCGCAGGCCATCGCGGCCAACGGCCGCCTGTGCGTGGGGATCGACCCTCACCCGGCGCTGCTGGCCTCCTGGGGCCTGCCCGACGACGCGGAGGGGTTGCGGCGTTTCTCCTCGGTCGCGCTCGGGGCGGCGCTCGGGGCGGCCGCGGCGATCAAGCCGCAGGTGGCGCTCTACGAGCGCCATGGCTCGCGCGGCTTGGCCGCCCTGGAGGAGCTGCTGGCGGAGGCGCGGGAGGCGGGGATGCTCACGCTCTCCGACGCCAAGCGCGGCGACATCGGCTCCACCATGGCCGGCTATGCGCAGGCGTGGCTGGGGGAGGGCTCGCCCCTGGCCTCCGACGCCGTCACGCTTTCGCCCTACCTGGGCGTGGGCGCGCTGGCCCCCGCGATCGAGCTCGCGGCGGCCACGGGGCGCGGTGTGTTCGTGCTCGGCATCACCTCCAATCCGGAGGGCAAGCGCGTGCAGCACGCCGGCGGGAGCGACTCGGCGGCGCGGCGGGTCGTCGAGGACGTCGCCGCCATCAACGCGGCGCAGGCCTCGGGCGGCGCTTCCGCGCTCGGCTCGATCGGCCTCGTCGTCGGGGCCACGGTGGGGGAGGACGTGGCCGCCCTCGGGCTTGACCTCGCCGCCGGTGCGCCTCCGCTCCTGACGCCCGGCTACGGCGCGCAGGGCGCCACGAGCGAGCAGCTGCGCCGGGACTTCGCGCCGGTGTGGGAGCAACTGCTCGTGCCGGCCTCGCGTTCCCTGCTGCGGGCGGGACCGGACGGCATGCGGGCCGAGGTCCTTGCGGCCAGGGACGAGCTGGCGGACTGAGCCCCGCGCGAGGGGGCCGGTAGGATGGGCGAACCCCGTCCGACCGGCCCCCTCGCGTGCCGGGATCCCCGTTCCCCAGGAGAGACCCTCGCCCATGAGCGACTCGCCCACGCCCCAGCCCCGCGTCACCGTCCTGGCAGGACCCACGGCGGTGGGCAAGGGCACCGTCTCCGCCTACATCCGCGAGCACTATCCCGAGGTGGAGCTCTCCGTCTCCGCCACGACGCGCGAGCCGCGCCCGGGCGAGGTGGACGGTGTGCATTATCACTTCGTGGGCCCCGAGCGCTTCCGCGAGATGGTGGAGGGCGGCGACATGCTCGAATGGGCCGTGGTCCACGGCAGGAACTCCTATGGCACCCCGCGCTCCACCGTGCTGGCCGCCGCGGACGAGGGCAAGTACGTCCTGCTGGAGATCGATCTGCAGGGCGCCCGCCAGGTGAAGGAGTCCATGCCGGACGCCCACTTCGTCTTCCTGGCGCCCCCGAGCTGGGACGAATTGGTCCGCCGCCTGGTGGGACGAGGCACCGAGAGCGCCGAGGAACAGCGCCGTCGGCTCGAAACCGCTAAGATTGAGCTGGCCGCCGAGCCGGAGTTTGACGTCACGATCGTGAACGACGACGTGCGGCGCGCGGCCGAGGCCCTGGTGCGGACCATGGGTGTGCCCACCGCGCCTCGCCCCTGAAGACCCCCGCCTGGCGGTACCCGTCCGGCGTCATGAAGACACGAAACGAAGAAGGACTCCTGTGGCCCAGAACCTCGAAGGCATCATCAACCCGCCGATCGACGAGCTGCTGACGCGCGCCGAGTCGAAGTACGCCCTGGTGATCGACGCCGCGCAGCGCGCCCGCCAGATCAACGCCTACTACGCGCAGCTGCACGAGGGCCTCTTCGAGTACGTCGGCCCCCTCGTCGACACCCGCATGAACGAGAAGCCGCTCTCCATCGCCATGCGCGAGTTCAACGAGGGCATGCTGGAGGTCACCCCGCTCTCCGAGCTGCCCGCTGAGAGCCCCGCCGGGGACGACGCGTCCGAGGGCATCGAGCTCTGACGCGCGGGGGACGGGCGTGAGCTCCTCGGCCAGGATCGTTCTCGGCGTCGCCGGAGGCATCGCCGCCTACAAGGCGACGGGCCTGGTGCGCGCGCTCAAGGAGGCCGGCCACACGGTGGACGTCGTTCCCACCGCGAACGCCCTGCGCTTCGTCGGGGCCCCGACATGGGAGGCCCTCTCCGGACGCCCCGTCCGCACGGAGGTCTTCGAGGCCGTCGACACGGTCAACCATGTCCGGCTCGGCCAGGAGGCGGACCTGGTCCTCGTGGCCCCGGCGACCGCGGACCTGCTGGCGCGTGCGGCCGCCGGCCGCGCCGACGAGCTGCTCACCGCCACACTCCTGGCCACGAGGGCCCCCGTGTTCATGGCCCCGGCCATGCACACCGAGATGTGGCAGCACCCGGCCACCGCAGCCAACGTCGCGTTGCTGCGGGCCCGGGGCGTCACGGTCATGGATCCGGCGGTCGGCCGGCTGACCGGCCCCGACTCAGGCCCGGGCCGCCTGCCGGATCCCGAGGACATCCTCGCCGCCGCCCTGCCGCTCCTCGGGCCCGCCGAGGCTCCGTTGGCTGGGCGGCGCGTCGTCGTGACGGCGGGGGGCACCCGCGAGGCGCTGGATCCCGTCCGCTTCCTCGGCAACCGCTCCTCCGGCAAACAGGGTGTGGCGCTGGCCGCGGCCGCCCGCGATGCCGGCGCCGACGTCGATCTGATCGCCGCCCACCTGGAGGTGGCGGCCCCTCGCGGAGTGCGCGTGCACCAGGTGACGAGCGCGCGGCAGTTGCAGGCCGCCGTCGGGCGCCTGGCCCCGGGCGCGGACGCCCTCGTCATGGCGGCGGCCGTGGCGGACTTCCGCCCGGCCGAGTACGCGGGCGCCAAGATCAAGAAGACGGACGACGTCGAGGCCCCCACGCTGAGCCTCGTCCGCAATCCCGACATCCTGGCCGGCGCCGTTGCCGCCCGCGCGGCGGGGGAGCGCACGGAGGCGGGCCCTTGGCCCGGGCTCATCGTCGGCTTCGCCGCCGAGACCGGGGATGCGGAGCATTCCGTGCTCGAGTACGCCGGCGCCAAGCTGGAACGCAAGGGTTGCGAGCTGCTCGTCGTCAACGAGGTCGGTGCCGACAAGGGCTTCGGCACGGACGGGAACGAGGTCGTCATCCTCTCCCGCGACGGCTCCGCGCCCGTGCACGCGGGGGGGAGCAAGGCGGACGTGGCGCGGGCCGTCATCGGGCGCCTCTCGGCCGCGTGGGGTGTCGGCACCTCCCGGTAGAGTGTCCGGGTGAGCCAGACCCCTTCCAACCTTCGCCTCTTCTCCTCCGAGTCCGTCACGGAGGGCCATCCGGACAAGATCTGCGACCAGATCTCCGACGCCATCCTCGACGCGCTCCTGGAGCAGGATCCGGATTCTCGCGTCGCGGTGGAGACCCTGACCACCACGGGCCTGGTGCAGGTCGCCGGCGAGGTGACCACCAACGGCTACGTCGAGATCCCGCAGCTGGTGCGCAACACCATCCTCGACCTCGGCTACGATTCCAGCGCCAACGGCTTCGACGGCGCGCGGTGCGGCGTCAACATCTCGATCGGTCAGCAGTCCCAGGAGATCGCCGACGGCGTGTTCAACTCGCTCGAGGTGCGCCAGGGCACGGCCAAGGACGATCGCGACCGGCAGGGCGCAGGAGACCAGGGCATCATGTTCGGCTACGCGAGCGATGAGAACGACGCGTACATGCCCACCCCCATCCACCTGGCCCACCGCCTCTCCCACCAGCTCACCCGCGTGCGCCGCGACGGCATCCTGACGGGCCTGCGCCCCGACGGCAAGACCCAGGTGACGATCGGCTACGACGGGGACACCCCGGTCTCCCTGGAGACGGTGGTGGTCTCGAGCCAGCACGCCGTGGACTACGACATCACCGATGTCCGCGTCGACCTCCTCGAGCACGTCGTCAAGCCGGTCCTGGCCACCACGTCACTGGACGTCTCGGCGACGGACGTCATCCTCAATCCCTCCGGTGAGTTCATCATCGGGGGCCCCGTCGGGGACGCCGGGCTGACGGGCCGCAAGATCATCGTGGACACCTACGGTGGCTTCGCGCGCCACGGTGGCGGCGCCTTCTCCGGCAAGGACCCAAGCAAGGTGGACCGCTCGGCCGCCTATGCCATGCGCTGGGTCGCCAAGAACGTCGTCGCGGCCGGCCTGGCGCGCCGGGCCGAGGTCCAGGTCGCCTACGCCATCGGCAAGGCCCGCCCCGTGGGTTTGTACGTGGAGACCTTCGGCACCGAGACAGTGGACCCCGTGGCCATCTCCCGCGCCATCGACGAGGTTTTCGACCTGCGTCCGCTCGGCATCATCGAGGACCTCGACCTCAAGCGCCCCATCTACCGCAAGACGGCGGCGCACGGTCACTTCGGCCGCCCCGATCCCGATTTCACGTGGGAGCGCACCGACCGCGCCGAGGCGCTGCGCTCGTACTTCGGCGCCTGATCGGGTGCAGGGCGAGGAGGCCTTCGGGACGGCGGCGCTCTTCGACGCGCCGAGCGCGCCGGAGGAACCCCCGGCGCTCGGCGCCGTCGTCGCCGCGGGGCGCGCACCAGTGGCCCGGGTGCTGCTGGAGACCCCCGTCCCGCACCTCGACCGCCCCTTTGACTACCTTGTCCCGGCCGAGCTGGACGACGCCGCGCGGGCGGGTGTGCGCGTGCGCGTCCCGTTTTCCGGGCGGCGCCTGACGGGCTACCTCCTCGAACGCGTCGACCACCCCGAGCCGGGCGTGCGGCCCGTCCCCCTGACGGGGGTCGTCTCGCCGGAGGTGGTGCTGGCACCCGAGGTCGTGGGGCTGGCCCGCGCCGTCGCGGCGCGCTACGCCGGCACCGTCGCCGATGTGGTCCGCGCCGCCGTCCCGCCCCGAGTGGCGCGGGTGGAGAAGGAGGAGGCGGACGAGCCCGTCGCGGCCCCCGCCCGACCCGCTCCGGGTGCCTGGGCGTGCGACGACGGCGGGGGCGACTTCCTCGATCGCCTGGCGCAGGAGCCGGCGGGGGCCCCGGCCCGCGCCGTCGTGTCCGTGTGCCCGGACGGCGGCGCTGGCTGGGCGGCCAGGCTGGCCGTCGCCGCCGCGACCACGCTGAGCGCCGGACGCGGCGCCGTGATCGTGGTGCCGGACGCGAGGGACCTCGAGCTGCTCTGCGAGGCGCTCGACGAGCTCCTGCCGGAGGGTGGCTATGCGCGCCTCGCGGCGGACGACGGCCCCACCCCGCGGTACCGCAACTTCTTGGCGCTCTCGCGCGGCACCGTGCGCCTCGCCGTCGGCACACGCGCTGCTGCCTTCGCCCCTGTGCGGGACCTCGGCCTCGTCGCCATGTGGGACGACCACGACGCCTCGCACCAGGAACCGAGGGCGCCTTACCACCACGCGCGCGAGGTGCTGCTGCTGCGCGCGGACGCGGCCGGCGCCCACGCGCTCTTCGCCTCGCCCGCCCGCAGCGCCGAGGCGCAGCGCCTCGTGACGAGCGGCTGGGCGCATGAGATCACGACGCCGCGCTCCCTCCTGCGCAACGCAGCCCCGTGGGTGCGGGCCAGCTCGGACGGTTACGAGGCCGAACGTGACCCCCTGCTGCACGCCGCGCGAGTGCCGCACCTGGCCTGGGAGGTGGCCAAGCGCGCCCTCGTCGACGGTCCCGTGCTGGTCCAGGTGGCGCGCACGGGGTTCCTCCCCGCGTTGCGCTGCGAACGCTGCCGGGAGCCGGCGCGTTGCCGGCACTGCGCCGGGCCGCTCGCCCTGTCCCGGGCCCAGGCCGATCCGGTGTGTAGATGGTGCGGCCGCTACGACCGGTCCTTCGAATGCCAACAGTGCCACGGCCGCGTGCTGCGCGCGGCCTCGGTGGGTGCCGATCGCACGGCGGAGGAACTGGGGCGGGCCTTCGCCGGAGTCCCCGTGGTGCGCAGCACGGGGGCGGACGGCGTGCGCCGCGTCGGCGCGGAGCCCGCGCTCGTCGTCGCCACGCCGGGTGCGGAGCCTATCGCGGCGGGCGGCTACGCCGCCGTGCTCCTGTTGGACGCGGACGCCCAGCTGGCCCCGGAGGGGCTGCGCGTGGGCGAGGACGCCGTCCACCGCTGGTTCGCGGCCGCCTCGCTTGCGCGTTCTAGGGCGGACGGCGGCGTCGTCGTCCTGACCGGCCACCCCTCGCTGCAGGGGCAGGGACTGGTGCGCTGGGACCCAGCCGGGGTCGCGGAGCGCGAACTCGCCGAGCGCGCGCAGGCCGGCCTGCCTCCCGCCGTGCGCTCGGCGGTGCTCACGGGCCCGGCCGCCGCCACGGACTCCTTCGCGGAGGACATCGTCGCGGCCGCACCCGGCGTGCGCGCCATCGGGCCGACGCCGGGAGAGGAGCCGGGGGAGCATCGTTGGATCCTCTTCTTCGACCACGCCCACGGGCCGCGCGTCACGGATCTTCTCCGGCGCCGCAAGGGACTGGGGTCCCTGCGCAAGGACCCCGTGGTCAGCGTGCGGGTGGACGATCCCCGAGCCCTCTGAGGAAGTCCTCGATGGCGTCCGCGGCGGTGCCTGGCGTCTCGTAGTGGATGAGGTGGCCCACGCGCGGGACCATGACCAGTTCGGCGTCGGGGAACCGTTCGGCGAGGCGCCGCTGGCCGACGGGGCTGCCGAGGGGATCGGCCTCGCCCGCCACGAGGAGCGTGGGAACGGGGATCGAGGCGGCGACCTCGAGGACGGTGTGCGCCACCGAGGCCCGGTAGGCCTCCAGCAGCGTGGCCGGCGAGGCGAAGCCGGCGAAGTAGGCCCGGTGCTGGGCCGCCACGTAGGAGCGTGTGGCCGCATCCGGTGCGGTGAGCATGGCCGCCGTCGTCGCGTCGACCACGGTCCGCGCGCGCAGCAGGGCCTCGCCGGCCCGCGGCGCAAGCGCGGCGCCGGCCCAGTAGTAGAACTCGGCGAGCTTGGTCGCGACGGCGGAGGAACCCTCGAGGGCCGGCTCGCAGATCGGGTTGACGAGCACAAGGGAGGCGAAGCCGTCGGGGCGGGAGGCCAGGTGGTGGGAGGCCACGACGGACCCGTAGGAGTGCCCGAGCAACACGGTCCGCCGGTCCAGGCCGAGGGCGTCGCGCAGGGCGGAGATCACGAGGCCGTGCCCCTCGACGTCATGGGCCGGTGCGCCGGGGGAGGAGGGGAACGGGGTGGAGGCGCCGAAACCGGGTAGGTCGGGGACGATCACGAGGTGGCCGGGGAGGGCGTTGACGAGACGGCGCAGCCCGTGGTGATCCCCCCTGAAGCCATGGACGGCCAGGATCACCGGGCCGGGGGTCGCCCCCGCGAGCGACGGGTAGACGCGCACGGCCACGCTGCTGCCCGCCGCGTCGAGCCGGAAGGCCAGGCTGGGGCGGTCGTCGTCGAGCGGGGGATCGAGGGGGGTGCTCACGGCGCCCAGCCTACGGCGCGCCGGCCGTGAGGACGGCCCGGGCGGCCGTCTCGTCCACGACGACGTCCGTGAAGAGGCCGGAGCGCAGCGCGCCGAGCAGGCCGGGAACCTTGCCGCGCCCCTGCACCACGCCCAGGCGCCGGGGGACCCTGGAGAGAGTCTCGAAGGAAGGGCCGGTGGAGCGCTCGTTGAGATCGATGTCTGCGTGCGTGCCGTCGCTGCGGAAGAAGCGCGTCGCGATGTCCCCCACGACGCCCTGGGCGTCGATCGTCGCGTAATCCTCCGCGTCGAGGAAGTCGCCGTCGTAGAGGTGGCTCGCCACCGTGGCGCTGCGTGAGCCGATGCCGGCCACGAAGACGCTCATGCTCTCCTGCAGTTCGAGGATGCGGCGGATGGAGCGCTCGCGCCAGAGCAGGCGCCTGGCCCGGGGGTCGTCGAAGAAGGCCGGCACCGGGAAGGACTGCACCGTGGCGTCGAAGGCATCGGCGAAGCGGCGCAGGATGCCGGCGGCGTAGTCCTCTCCCGTCGAGGTGGGGGAGCCGGCACCGTTGAGCTGGACCACGGTCAGACCGCTCACGGGCTGACGGGTCAAGCGGTGGGACACGGCGCGCAGCGTGGTGCCCCAGGCGACGCCGACCACCGTGTCCGGTCTGATCATGGTGCTGAGCAGGCCTGCGGCCACCGAGGCCACACGGTCGAGCTCCTGCTCCGCGGAGTCGCCGATGATCGTGGGAACCACCGTGAAGCGCACCCCGTGGCGGCCGTGCAGACTCTCGGCGAGCGACCTCACCCCGTGGCTCGGGTCATGGAGGCGGATCTCGACGATGCCGCGTTCCCTGGCCTCCGCGAGCGCACGTGAGACGGTGGAACGGGAGACGCCCCAGTCCCGCGCGAGGGAGTCCATGGTGCGCTGCTCCTCGTAGTAGCCCTTGGCGATCGCGAGCAGCATCGACTGGCGCCGGTGATGCTCGTTCGTTCCCATTGGTGACCCGTTCACTCCGCCTCCTTGCACATATGTGCACTCTCCTTGATCGTACTTGCAGTTGAGCGAAGGATCACAACAGGGCCGCGCGAGGAACCGCGCGGCCGCAGAAGACGAGTCAGCACCACGGAGGCACTTCAATGCTCAGCCCGGACAGCCACGTCCCCGGATCTCTCGACGCACCGGCGCCGCGCGGCGGCGACGACCGCCCCACGGTGGCCGCCCTGCGCGATCGTCCGCGGGCGCGCGTCCTGATCATCGGCGGCGGCGTCAACGGCGTCGGCACCTACCGCGATCTCACCCTGCAGGGCATTGAAACGGTCCTCGTCGAGGCGGCCGACTACGCCAACGGGGCCTCCGGCGCCTCGAGCCACATGATCCACGGCGGCATCCGCTACCTCGAGAACGGCGAGTTCCGCCTGGTCCACGAGTCGGTCGTGGAGCGCAACCGCCTGCTGCGCCTCGCGCCGCACTACGTGCGTCCCCTGCACACCACGGTTCCCATGCGCAAGGTCTTCTCCGGCCTGCTCAACGCGCCCATGAAGTTCCTCTTTCACAAGCAGGGCAAGCCGGCCGAACGCGGCGCGATCGTCATCAACCTCGGGCTGACGATGTACGACATCTTCTCCGGGGCCGGTCGGGTGGCGCCCCGGCACTCCTTCACGTGGGGCCGCAAGAAGGTCGCGGAGGAGATGCCCAGCCTGCGCCCCGACACGAAATACCTGGGCACCTACTACGACGCCTCCGTCCACAACCCTGAGCGGCTCATCATGGACCTGCTCCGCGAGGGAGACGCGACGGGCAACGGCCGCAGCGCCAACTACGTGCGCGCCGTCGGCCACGGCCCGGGCGGCGTGACGCTGCGCGACGAACTCACGGGGAAGGAGTTCGAGTTCGCCGCGGACATCGTGGTCAACGCCACGGGCAACTGGGTGGATCCGACCAACGAGGCGCTCGGAAAGGCCACGCGGCTCATGGGTGGGACCAAGGGCAGTCACATCGTCCTGGACCATCCGGAGCTGCTGGAGGCCACGCGCGGGCGCGAGATCTTCTTCGAGCACGAGGACGGACGCATCGTGCTCATCTATCCCATGCTGGGCCGCGTGCTCGTGGGCACCACCGATCTCGATTCCGAGCCGGGCGCGGAGCCGGTCACGACAGACGATGAGGTCGGATACTTCTTCGACCTCATCCACCACGTCTTCCCCGACGTCAAGGTCACCACGGACGACATCGTGTACACCTTCAGCGGTGTACGCCCCCTGCCTCGCCACGACGGCGACACCCCCGGAGCCGTCTCCCGCGATTACCACGTGGACCGCCGTGTGGAGCACGGGCGCCCCGTCCTTTCCCTCGTGGGAGGCAAGTGGACCACCTTCCGCGCGCTGGCGGAGACGCTCTCCGGCGACGTCCTGAAGGAATTGGGTGCCGCGCGCCGGGTGTCCACCGAGGAGCTGCCCATCGGCGGCGGCAAGGACTACCCGGAGGGGGCTGCGGCCCAGCAGCGATACCTGGAGACGCTCACGGCCACCGGCCTCGACCTGGGCCACGCCACGGTGCTCCTGGAGCGCTACGGCACGCGCGCCACCGAGGTCGCGGCCTTCCTCGCCGAGGGCGACGACACGCCGTTGGAGTCCACGGACGAGCTTTCCGTCCGGGAACTGGCATGGTTTGCGTCACACGAGCAGATCGGTCACGCCGTGGACGTCTTCGTCCGTAGGACCAACCTGGCCTTCCGGGGCCTCGTGACGCGGGCCATGATCACCGAAGTTTCCGAGGCGCTCGCAGGGCACCTCGGGTGGGACGCGGACCGCACGGCGGCCGAGTCCCGGTTTGCCCAGGCCGTCCTGGTCGAACGTCACCGCATGGCCTCGCTCGGGGCCACGTTGTAGTTCTCATCGCAGTACGGGGCCTTCCCGGCCGGGAGGGCCCCTTCGCACCCGGCGGATCGAGGTCCGCCCTCCGAAGGAGTCAATGATGAACCTGGGAGCAATCTTCTTTTCCGAGGTGGCCGGCACGGCCATGCTCGTCCTTCTCGGCTGTGGCGTCGTGGCGAACGTCGTCCTGGCCAAGACGAAGGGCCTGGGCGGCGGAACCCTCATGGTCAACTGGGGATGGGGCCTGGCCGTCTTCGTCGGCGTCTACGCCGCGTTCGCCTCCGGTGCCCACCTGAACCCTGCCGTCACGCTCGGCATCGCCGCCTCCGGGGCGGACGAGTTCGTTCCGGGTGTCGCCGTGAACCTCGGCTCGATCCTGGTCTACCTCGCCGGTGAGTTCCTTGGCGCCTTCATCGGCGCCGTGCTGTGCTGGCTCTCCTACAAGCAGCACTTCGATGCCGAGGAGGATCCGGCCAACAAGCTGGGCGTCTTCTCCACCGGCCCGGCCATCCGCAACTACGGCTGGAACCTCGTCACCGAGGTCATCGCGACCTTCGTGCTCGTCATGTCGGTCCTCGTCTCCGGCTACACCAAGACCGCGCTCGGCCCGTTGTTCGTGGCCCTCGTCGTCGTCGGCATCGGCGCCTCCCTCGGCGGACCCACCGGCTACGCCATCAACCCGGCCCGCGACCTCGGTCCCCGCATCGCCCACGCCGTGCTGCCCATCAAGGGCAAGGGTTCCTCGGATTGGGCCTACTCGTGGGTGCCCGTCGTCGGCCCCATCGTGGGTGGTGTGATCGCCGGCCTCGTCTACATGATCTTCGTCAACGTGTACGGCACCCCGGCCGAGTTCCTGGCCTCCATGGCCGGCTGATCCATCCGAGTCAAGAACCCTGTCACTAGGAGAACAAGCATGAGCGAGAACAAGTACGTCATCGCCATCGACCAGGGCACCACCTCATCGCGTGCCATCGTCTTCGACCACGACGGCCAGATCGTGTCGGTTGGCCAGCTGGAGCACGAGCAGATCTTCCCGCAGGCCGGCTGGGTCGAACACGATCCGGCGGAGATCTGGAACAACACCCGCGAGGCCATCGGCCAGGCCCTGTCCAAGGCCTCGCTGACGAGGCACGACATCGTCTCCGTCGGCATCACCAACCAGCGCGAGACGGCCGTGGTCTGGGACAAGAACACGGGCGAGGCGGTCTACAACGCGATCGTCTGGCAGGACACCCGCACGCAGGGGATCGTCGACGAGCTGGCCAAGGACGGCGGCACCGACCGCTTCAAGTCCGTCGTCGGCCTGCCGCTGGCGACCTATTTCTCCGGGACCAAGATCAAGTGGATCCTCGACAACGTCGACGGCGCGCGCGAGCGTGCCGAGGCCGGGGACCTCATCTTCGGCACCACCGATTCCTGGGTGCTGTGGAACCTCACGGGCGGCGTGGACGGCGGCGTGCACGCCACCGACGTCACGAACGCGTCCCGCACTCTGCTCATGGACATCCGCACGCTCTCGTGGCGCGAGGACATCGCCGAGGTCTTCGGCGTGCCTCTCTCGATGCTCCCGGAGATCAAGCCCTCCTCGGGCGAGTTCGGCAGGGTCCACGGCTCTCAGCTGCTGCGGGAGGTGCCCATCACCGGTATCCTCGGCGACCAGCAGTCGGCCACCTTCGGCCAGGCCGCCTTCGACACCGGCGAGGCCAAGAACACCTACGGCACGGGGTGCTTCCTCATCTTCAACACGGGCGAGGAGGTCGTCGAGTCCAAGAACGGGCTGCTCACCACCGTGGGCTACAAGCTCGGGGACGAGCCGACGCACTACGCGCTGGAGGGCTCCATCGCCGTGGCCGGCTCGCTCGTGCAATGGCTGAGGGACAACCTGCGCATGATCGATTCCGCCCCCGAGGTGGAGGAGCTCGCCGCATCGGTCGAGGACAACGGCGGCGCATACGTCGTCCCGGCGTTCTCCGGGCTCTTCGCGCCCTACTGGCGCCCGGACGCCCGCGGCGCCATCGTCGGCCTGACGCGCTACGTGAACCGCGGGCACATCGCCCGCGCGGTCCTGGAATCCACGGCCTTCCAGACCGCGGACGTCATCGACGCCGTCAACAAGGACTCCGGAGTGCCCCTCTCCGAGCTGCGCGTGGACGGCGGCATGACCGCCAACGAGGCCCTCATGCAGTTCCAGGCCGACATCCTCGGCGTGGACGTGGTCCGCCCGGCCGTCACGGAGACCACGGCGCTCGGCGCGGCGTACGCGGCCGGTCTCGCCGTGGGCTTCTGGTCCGGGCTGGGGGAACTCAAGTCGAACTGGGCCGAGGACAAGCGCTGGACCCCGTCTCTGGAGCCGGCCGAGCGCGAGCGCATGCTCCGCCTGTGGCACAAGGCCGTCTCCAAGTCCTTCGACTGGGTGGACGAGGACGTCAGGTAGCCGCGACGCCCTCGAGGGGCCCGCCCCGGCCGTGGCCGGGGCGGGCCCCTCGTCGTTGCTGGCTACCGTAAGATGAGGACACGTTCCCGTCCCGCCGGAGTCCCCGGCCGCGACGGGACGATGTTGTTGATGACGCGAAAGAGGTTTGACGGTGTCCGACGCGCAGAGCGCAGCCACCCCCGAGGCGATGCAGGACGCCTACGACGTCAAGGCCATCGAGGCCCGCTGGGGATCGTACTGGGAGGAGGCGGGCACCTTCGTGCCGGCCGACGACGGTGAGCGGGAGCGCCGTTACGTCCTCGACATGTTCCCGTACCCCTCCGGTGACCTGCACATGGGCCATGCGGAGGCGTTCGCCATGGGCGACGTCGTGGCGCGCCATTGGCGCCACCGCGGCTTCGACGTCATGCACCCCATCGGCTGGGACTCCTTCGGCCTGCCGGCGGAGAACGCCGCGATCAAGAATGATCAGCACCCGGCCGAGTGGACCTACAAGAACATCGACACGCAGGCGTCCAGCTTCAAGCGTTACGCCATCTCCGCCGATTGGTCCCGCCGCCTGCACACCTCCGACCCGGAGTACTACCGCTGGACCCAGTGGCTCTTCCTGGAGCTCTTCAAGAACGGCCTGGCCTATCGCAAGGACTCGCCGGTCAACTGGTGCCCCAAGGACCAGACCGTGCTGGCCAACGAGCAGGTCGTGGGTGGCCGTTGCGAGCGTTGCGGCACCGAGGTGACCAAGAAGTCCCTGAACCAGTGGTACTTCAAGATCACCGACTTCGCCGACCGCCTGCTGGACGAGATGGACTCGCTGCAGGGTCACTGGCCGGATCGCGTCCTGGCCATGCAGCGCAACTGGATCGGGCGCAGCCACGGCGCGCACGTGCGCTTCGGTATCCAGGCCGCCGGCGACAAGCCGGCGCACGACGTCACGGTCTTCACGACCCGACCAGACACGCTGTACGGGGCCACTTTCATGGTGGTCGCCGTGGACGCCGCCCTGGCGGACGAGCTGGTCTCCGACGAACGACGCGCGGACTTCGAGGAGTATCGGGAGTCCGTCAAGGCCCTCTCCGACATCGAGCGCCAGTCCACCGAGCGGGAGAAGACCGGCGTCTTCCTCGGCCGCACGGCGATCAACCCGCTCTCCGGCGAGGAGATCCCCGTCTGGGCCTCGGATTACGTCCTGGCCGACTACGGCACGGGCGCCATCATGGCCGTGCCAGCCCACGACCAGCGCGACCTGGACTTCGCCCGCGCCATGGGCCTGCCCGTGCGCGTCGTCGTCGAGACCGGCGAGGAGGACCCCGCGTCCTCCGGTGTCGCGACGACGGGCGAGGGGCGGCTCGTGAACTCCGGCTCCCTGGACGGGCTGGCCAAGGCCGAGGCGATCCCCGCGGCCATCGGTGTGGTCTCCGAGCGCGGTCTCGGCGAGGCGACCACGAGCTACCGCCTGCGCGACTGGCTCGTCTCCCGCCAGCGCTTCTGGGGCGCCCCCATCCCCGTGATCCACTGCCCCTCATGCGGCGAGGTCGCCGTGCCGGACGAGCAGCTGCCCGTGCGCCTGCCCGACGACCTGCGCGGCGAGGCCCTGGCGCCCAAGGGCCAGTCTCCTCTGGCCTCGGCCGTGGACTGGGTCAACGTCGCATGCCCTTCCTGCGGTGGTGCCGCGAAGCGCGACACCGACACCATGGACACCTTCGTGGATTCGTCCTGGTACTACCTGCGCTTCGCCTCGCCGAACGACGCCGAGGCGGCGTTCGACCCCGAGGCCGTGCACAAGTGGCTGCCCGTGGACCAGTACGTGGGCGGCGTCGAGCACGCCATCCTGCACCTGCTCTACTCCCGCTTCATCACCAAGGTGCTCAACCACCTGGGCCACCTGGACTTCACCGAGCCCTTCAAGGCCCTGCTGAACCAGGGTCAGGTGCTCAACGGGGGCCGGGCCATGTCAAAGTCCCTCGGCAACGGCGTGAACCTGGGCGAGCAGCTGGACGAGTTCGGCGTGGACGCCATCCGCACCACCATGATCTTCGCCTCCCCGCCGGAGGACGACGTCGACTGGGCCGATGTGTCGCCTGCGGCCTCGGTCAAGTTCCTGGCCCGCGCGTGGCGCCTGGCGAACGACGTTGACTCCGAAGCGAGGGCCGACGCCGCGTCGGGCGACCGTGCGTTGCGAGCCGTCACCCACAAGGCGCTGCACGACGCGATGGAGCTGCTGGATTCCGGCAAGTTCAACGTGGTCATCGCCCGCACCATGGAGCTCGTCAACGCGACCCGCAAGGCCATCGACGCCGGTCCCGGCGGCGCGGATCCCGCCGTGCGCGAGGCCGTCGAGGCCGTGGCGCTGCTGCTCTCGCTCGTGGCCCCGTACACGGCCGAGGACATGTGGGCGCGCCTGGGCCACGAGCCCTCCGTCGCCGACGTTCCCTGGCCGGCGGTCGACGAGTCACTGCTCGTGGAGGACACCGTCACGGCCGTGGTGCAGATCCGCGGCAAGATCCGCGCCAAGCTCGAGGTCCCGGCGGATATCTCCGAGGAGAAGCTGCGCACCCTGGCGCTGGCCGACGACGCCGTGAAGCGTTCCGTGGGCGAGGCCGAGATTGTCAAGGTGATCGTCCGGGCACCCAAGCTGGTCTCGCTGGTGGTCAGCTAAGCGCATGCGGGTGGGCGACGACGCCCCGAGCGGGGGCCTCTGGGGCGAGCTGCGCACGCGGTTGCTCCAGGGGCCCCTGGCGCGTTCGCGGGCCAGGCAGCCACGCACCCACGTCATCACGGACACCGCGGCCGCCCTGCCAGCGGGGTACGTGGACTCCCGCGCCGCGTGGCTCAGCGTGGTGGCCATGCCGGTGACCGTGGACGGCCAGGTCTACGTCGAGGGCGAGGACGACGTCGTCGGCGAGCTCTCGCTCGGCCTCGCGATGGGGGCCAAGGTCTCCACCTCCCGCCCGGCCCCCGGCCAGTTGCTGCGCTGCATCGAGCGCGCCGTCCAGGCCGGGGCCGAACGCGTGGTGGTCGTGTGCATTTCCTCGGTCCTCTCCGGCACCGTGGATTCAGCCCGCTGGGCGGCCGATCACGCCGCGGTGCCCGTCCACGTCGTGGATTCCCTGTCCGTGGCGATGGCCGAGGGCTTCGCCGTCATGGCGGCCGTGGAGGCGGCCAGGGCCGGGGCCCCCCTCGAGGAGATCGTCGAGGCGGCCGGGAGCGCGGGGCGTTCAAAGGTCTGGTTCTGCGTTCCGAGCCTGGAACAGCTACGGCGCGGCGGACGCATCGGTGCCGTGGCCTCCGTCATCGGTACGCTCCTGAACGTGAAACCGCTGCTGACCGTGGACCGGGCGGGAGCCGTCGTGGCCACGGAGCGCACGCGCACCATGCCGCGCGCCATCGCGCTCATGACGGAGTTGGGGATCGACGAGGCCTCGCGTCCCGGAAGGGTGCGCGTGGCCGTGCACCACTTCGGCGCGGCCGAGGAGGCCGAGCGACTGGCCGCCGTGATGGCCCCGCATAGCGACGAACCGATTCTCGTCTCGCCCGTCCCGGCCGTCCTCGCGGCGCACACCGGCGCGGGCGTGCTCGCGCTCGTGGTCCGCCGGGAGGCGTGAGCGCCCCGCCGCAGCGCGAGCCGAGCGGCGGCCGCCGCCGTCCCCCACAGGCATGTGCTCATCCACCGACGGCGCCCCGGCCCGAGCGGGCCTCGGCCCGGGAGGCTTAGCGTCGGGACATGGGGAGGCACGGGCAGCGCGATGACCCCTTCGGAGGGGACGGGGGACCGGGGGAGGAGAGTCCCCACGGTCCGGCGCCGTGGGACGTCCCCGGCCCCGCACCGCGGCGGGCGGGAGCACGTTGGGGGCTGCGGGGGTTGCTCGTGCTGTTGCTGGCCGCCGCGGCGGTCGTGGGCTGGCGCTGGGTGGACTCGGTGCAGGCCGCGGGCGTGCGGGTGGCGGAGCCGAGCGCGGCGGCGGAACCGTCCGCGGCGATATCGACGAGGGCGGCGCGGACCGCGACCCCCACGACCACGCCCACCGCCTCTGGGTCCGGGATTGCGGCGATCGGCGAGAGCTCCGGGGGCGCCTCCGCGCCGGGGGCCGGGGACGCGGGCGTCGTCGTGGTGCACGTCGTCGGCGCCGTCAAGCACCCCGGGCTCTATTCCCTGCCGGGCGGGTCCCGCCTCGCCGATGCGATCGAGGCTGCGGGCGGGGCCACGGCCGTCGCGGCGACGGAGGCCGTCAACCTCGCCGCCCCGGTGAAGGACGGCACACAGCTGCGCGTGCCCACCCGTGCCGAGGCCTCCGCCGCTGCCCCGGGCGCCGGGGTCGCGGAAGGGGCGGTCCCCGGCCCGGCTGCCGGGGGAGCGACCGGGACGCCGCGGGCGGTCGTCCCGCTCAACAGCGCGGACGCCGCGGCGCTGGAAGCGCTTCCCGGGATCGGCCCTGCCCTCGCCGCCCGGCTCATCGACTTCCGCACCACCCACGGGCCGTTCCGCTCCGAGAGTGATCTCGACGCCGTGCCGGGGATCGGCCCGGCCATGCTGGAGCGTCTGCGGGGTGTGGTGAGCTATGACTGAGCCGCTCGGGGGATCGGTGCGCCGCGGGGGCCGGGCACCCTTGCTCCTGGGACCCGCGGCGTGTGCCTGGATCGTGGGCGCCCTGTACGGGGCGGTCGGCTGGGGCGAGCGGGCGGCGGTGCTGGTTTCGGCGGGTCTGCTCGTCCTGGCTGCGGCTCTCTGGTGGCGCGGCCGCGCCGTCATGCACGGGAGCGGGGCGAGTGGGGAACGGCCGGGCGGTGCCGGGCCCCAGGCCGTGTCGCCAAGGGGAGGGCCACCGCCGTGGTGGCTCCTGCTGGCCGCCTGCGCTGCCGCCGCCGCGGCGGCGGTAGCGGGGACGGCGGCGGACGCCGCGGCGCGGGAGGACGTCGAACGGCGCTGGCCGCCCGGGACGCTGGTGGAGGCCACGTTGCGCCTGGGCGGAAGTCCTACGGAGCTGGCCTCGGGTTCCTCGCTCGTCCCCGCCACCGTGGAACGGCTGGGGGAGAACACGGCACGGGGCGGGATCCCCGCGTCCGTCTTCGTCCCGGACGCCAAGATCGACGACGCCGTCGGGGCCTCGGGGGTGCTCTGGACGACGGGCACGGTGTTGCGGTGCTGGGTCAGCGTACGGGAGCCGGGGCGGCGCACGGCCGAGCGGCTCACGCTCTCCGTGGTGTCCGCGCCCACGCAGCCACCCCGGGCGCCGAAGGGAGGCTTCGCGAGGGTCCGGGCCGGCCTGCTCGCGAGCGTGAGGCCTTTCGGCTCCGGCGCGCTCGCGGGGGGAGCCGCACTCGTCCCCGGTGTCGTCACGGGGGACCGCTCCCTGCAGGACCCGGAGCTGGCCGCCACCATGAAGGCCTCCGGGCTTTCGCATCTGACCGCCGTCTCAGGATCCAACGTCGCGCTGGCCTTGGCGGCGGTGGCGGCGGCGTGCCGCCTGCTGAGGATCCCGCGCAGGCTGCGACCGGTCCTGAGCCTGACGGCCCTCGTGGCGTTCGTGGTCCTCGTCGGGACCGATCCCAGCGTCCTGAGGGCCGCGGTGTCCGGAGGAGTGGGCGCTTTGGCCCTCGTGGCAGGACGCCCCAGGGCCGCCTTGGCGCTGACCTGCGCGGCGGTCGTGGTCCTCGTCGCGGCGGACCCGTGGCAGCCGTCCCGGCCCGCATTCCAGCTCTCGGTCGCCGCCACGGTCGGGATCGCGGTCGCCGGTGCACCCCTGGGAAGGTTCCTGCACGAGCGGATGCGGGTGCCCAGGGTGATCGCCGAGGCGATCGCGGTCTCGGCCTCCGCTACGATCGCTTGCACTCCCGTGCTCGCGGGTCTCTCGCCCCAGCAGTCGGCGCTGACGGTGCCCGTCAACGTGCTCGCCGCGCCGGCCGCGGCCGTCATCGGTCTTCTCGGCCCCTTCCTGCTTATCTTCGCACCCTTCTCGGCGATCCTTCCGACCGGAGCGTACGCACTCGTGACCTGGCCCATCGCCGCGCCCTGCGTCGCGGCGGGCCAGGCGATCGCGGGGTTGGGGGCGCTCTCCGTCGCCTCCGGGGCGAGGGTGAGCTGGCCGCCCGGAGCCCCCGGCATCCTCCTGGCCGCGGCTGTGTGCTGGGTCATGCCACTCGGGCTGTGGTGGGGCGCCGGCCGCCTCCCGGAACGCCGGAAGCGCCCGCGTACGCGGAGCCCGCGCGCGGTCCTCGGAAGGCGCCGGCCGCCGCCCCGTGGCAACGATTGGCTCTCCCCGCACCGGCGCCTGGCCGCGGGGGCCAGACGACGCCGGCTGGCGTTGCGCCTTATCTCGACGCTCCTCGTCGTGGTGCTGGGGTGTGCGGCGGGGGCCGCCGCGAAGCGCTGGGGACCCGTGCCCGCAAGCCTGCACCCGGTGGACGGTGACATCGTCCTGTGCGACGTGGGGCAGGGGGACGCCACGCTGCTCGTCGGGGACGCGGGGAGGGGAGTCCTCATCGACGTCGGTCCTCGCGACGGTGGCGTGAGCGCGTGCCTGCGCCGCTCCGGCGTGCGGAGCCTCTGCGCTCTCTTCCTCACCCATCTCGATGCGGACCACGTGGGGGACCTGGCTGCCGCGCTGCGCCGCGCACCGGCCGCCGCCCTCTACTACGGGACGGCGGACAGGGACGCCCCCGCCCCGGAGGCGGTCCGGGCCAGGGGAGGGGAGGAGGTCGCCTGCGGTCACTGGGACGTGGTGGTGCGGTTGGCGCCGCATGCCTCCGAGGAGAACGACGCGTCGCTCGTCCTCCGGGCCCGCAGCGACGCCGGCGGCGGGTTGGACCTGCTGGACGCCGGGGACCTGGAGTCCACCGGCGCGGTCGGTGCCGTCGCCCAGGGCGCTGCCGATCCCGGGGACGACGCCGTGCCGCGCGTGCTCAAGGTGAGTCACCACGGGGCCAGGAACGGGGGGACGGAACTGCTGGACACCTTCCGGCCTCGCCTCGCGCTGATCGGCGTCGGCGCCCACAACGACTACGGCCACCCTGCACCCGTGACTCTGGACGCCCTCGCCGCGGCGGGCGTGACCGTCCGCCGCACGGACCTGGACGGCACGGTCGTGGTCAGGCCGGGTGCCGCGCCGGGGGAGGACCCCCTCGTCGGAGGGGCGGGCTAGGATGAAGTCTTCCGCAGAAAGGACGTCATGGCATCGCGCACCGCCCCCAGGCAGGGGGCACGGCCCGCCCGGGGCCCTTCGTTCCGCGAGGCGGAACCTCGGCCGCTCGTCCTCCTTCACGGCGCGGATTCCTACCAGGCGGCCAGGGCCTTCCAGGCCATCAGGTCGGCGGCACGCGCCGCCGACCCGGAGACCGAGGTCAAGCGCTTCGACGCCTCGGGCTACCAGCCGGGGGAGCTCCTGCTCGCCGCGAGCCCCTCGCTCTTCGGGGGCTCGGCCCTGATCGAGTTCCACGGCCTCGAGTCCATGAATGAGGCGGCCCAGAAGGATCTGACGGGCTACGTGGCCGGCGCCGACCCGAGCGTCATCCTCGTCGCCCACCACGGCGGTGGCAACCGCGGCAAGTCGCTCGTCGACGCGTTCAAGGCTGCCGCGCTCGTGATCGATTGCTCGCCGTTGAAGAAGGACGCGGAGAAGCTCGCGTTCGTGCAGGCGGAGTTCAAGGCGGCCCGCCGTCGCATCGACGCCGAGGCGGCGGGCTCGCTCGTCGCCGCCGTGGGAAGCGATCTGGCCGAGCTGGGCTCGGCCTGCCGACAGCTCGTCGAGGACACGGAGGGGGTGGTCGGCGCCGAGCAGGTCTCGGCCTATTTCGGAGGCCGCGTCGAGGCGACGGGCTTCGCCGTGGCGGACGCGGCGACCTCGGGCCGCGGCGCCGTGGCGGTCTCGCTGCTGCGTCACGCCTTCGCCACCGGGGTTGATCCGGTCCCCGTGGTGTCCGCTCTGGCCATGAAGGTGCGTCAGGCCGCCTCGGTGGCCGGTGCCAGGGAGTCCTCGTCGTCGCTCGCCTCGCGCCTGAAGATGGCGCCGTGGCAGGTGCAGCAGGCCCAGGAGGTGGCGCGTCGCTTCGCCCCGGCCGATCTCGCGGCCAGCGTTCGGCTCCTGGCCCTGACGGATGCGATGGTCAAGGGCGCCGCCCGCGATCCGCGATACGCCGTGGAGCGGGCCGTGGTGCAGATCTCCCGCTACGCCGGGCGCTGAGGCTCCCGGTACGGGGCGCACCCCGCACCGGGCAAAGGGAAACACGAAGGAGGGGCACCGCCGATCCGGCGGTGCCCCTCCTTCGCCTCTTCACGCGGCGGGACCGCGTTCGGAGCCGACGCGAATCAGAGCGCGTTGACCTTCTTGGAGATGGCCGACTTGCGGTTCGCGGCGTTGTTCTTGTGGATGACGCCCTTGCTCACGGCCTTGTCCAGCTTGCGGCTGGCGGCCTGGAGGGCCGGGGTGGCGGCCTCCTTGTCGCCGGCGGCGACGGCGGCATTCACCTTGTTGATGGCCGTGCGCAGTTCCGACTTCACGGAGTTGTTGCGCTGGCGGGCCTTCTCGTTGGTGAGAATGCGCTTCTTCTGGGACTTGATGTTCGCCACGGTTGTCCTTGCTTGACGAATGGATGGATGGTCTGAGGGTTTCGCGTCGGACAGGACTGAGATGGCGTGGGGATACCGCGTCCGCCCGGCGACGAGTGCCCGCAGACCTCGCGGACACACTGAAGAAAAGTGTAACAGCACCCCGCAGTGCGGGGCTCGGGCGGGGGGCGCTGTGTCCAGCGCCACGCCCTCGAGTCGCCTCAGCGAGCGGCGAGCGCGGCGGCCACGACGTCGAAGCGGGCGCGTCCGAGCACGGCACCCTCCCGACGCACCGCCGAGGGGTCGAGGCGCAGCACCCGGTCGAGGCGCACCTCGCTCTCGCGGCCCTGGCGGTCCCACGCGCCCGTCCCCACGTCGACGTAGCGGGGGTCGTGCCCGCGGGTGTGGTCCTTGGAGGTCATCATGAGACCGAGCAGGAGGGCCCCATCCCTGCCCACGAGCAGCACGGGCCGGTCCTTGCCCTGCGAGTGGTCCTCCTCGAAGGGCACCCAGGCCCAGACGATCTCGCCCGGGTCTGGCCGACCGTCCGGCCGCGGGGAGTAGACGGGACGCAGGCGACCCGTGTAGTCGCCGGCATAGGTGCCGCCGCGGTCGCCCGTGGCGGCCGTGCCCGCGGAACGAGGGGAGGGCCCGACGCCGCGGGGCCGGGGCGTCGCCGCTCCCCGGCGCGGCGAGGACTCCGGTTTCTTGGGGGAGAGCAGGGGCTTCAGGAGCGCGCGGGCCAGGGTGAGCCAAGGATTTCGCTGGGCCATGCGTCGATCCTACTGTCGAGACCGCCGGACCGGCCGCGCGGCTGCGTGGGGCTCCCGTGCGGGGCGTGAGAGAATGGCCGCTGGTGTGCCCTGCGCACACGTCGTCCCGTCCCCGAGTCCCAAGCGAGGCTGACCCCGTGTCTCCCCAGGCCCGCACCGCGCCGGTGCCCGCCGCCACCGATCCGGCCGTGATCCGCAACTTCTGCATCATCGCCCACATCGACCACGGCAAGTCCACGCTGGCGGATCGCATGCTGCAGTCCACCGGCGTGGTCCAGGCCCGCGACATGCGCGCCCAGTACCTGGACCGCATGGACATCGAGCGTGAGCGCGGCATCACCATCAAGTCGCAGGCCGTGCGCATGCCCTGGGAGCTGGATGGCACGGCGTACGCCCTGAACATGATCGACACGCCGGGGCACGTGGATTTCACGTACGAGGTCTCGCGTTCCCTCGCGGCCTGTGAGGGCGCCATCCTGCTGGTGGACGCCGCGCAGGGCATCGAGGCGCAGACCCTGGCCAACCTCTACCTGGCCATGGAGAACGACCTCACGATCATCCCGGTCCTGAACAAGATCGATCTGCCGGCGGCCCAGCCGGAGAAATTCGCCGCCGAGCTCGCCGGCCTCATCGGCGTGGAGCCGGAGGACGTGCTCAAGGTCTCCGGCAAGACGGGCGAGGGCGTCGAGGAGCTGCTGGATGAGATCGTGCGCCAGCTGCCGGCCCCCCGAGGCGTCCGGGACGCCCCGGCGCGGGCCATGATCTTCGACTCCGTCTACGACTCCTACCGCGGCGTCGTGACCTACGTGCGCGTCGTCGACGGCGAGCTCAAGCCGCGCGAGCGCATCCAGATGATGTCGACGCTGGCGCAGCACGAACTCCTGGAGATCGGCGTCTCCGCCCCCGAGCCGCAGCCGAGCAAGGGCCTCTCCGTGGGCGAGGTGGGCTACCTCATCACGGGTGTGAAGGACGTGCGCCAGTCCCGCGTGGGAGACACGGTGACGGGCAACGCGCGCCCGGCGACCGAATCCCTGGGCGGCTACCAGGACCCGCAGCCCATGGTCTTCGCCGGCCTGTACCCCATCGACGGCTCGGACTACCCCGTGCTGAGGGACGCGTTGGACAAGCTCAAGCTCAACGACGCGGCCCTGACGTACGAGCCGGAGACGTCCGCGGCCCTCGGTTTCGGCTTCCGCGTGGGATTCCTGGGTCTGCTGCACCTGGAGATCGTGCGCGAACGCCTGGAGCGTGAGTTCAAGCTCGACCTCATCTCCACGGCCCCCAACGTCGAGTACGACGTCGTGACGGAGGACAAGCAGCACCTGCACGTCAAGAACCCCTCGGAGTTCCCCGGCGGCAAGGTGCTCGAGGTCCGCGAACCCATGGTCTCTGCCACGATCATCGCCCCAAGCGAGTTCATCGGCGCCATCATGGAGCTGTGCCAGCAGCGCCGCGGCATCATGGGCGGCATGGACTACCTCTCCGAGGAACGCGTGGAGATGCGTTACCGCCTCCCACTCGCGGAGATCGTCTACGACTTCTTCGACCACCTCAAGTCCAAGACCCGCGGCTACGCCTCCCTGGACTGGAAGGCGGACGGAGAGCAGATCGCCGACCTGGTCAAGGTCGACATCCTGCTCCAGGGCGAGCAGGTGGACGCCTTCAGCGCCATCACGCACCGCGACAAGGCCTACTCCTACGGCACCTTGATGACGTCCAAGCTGCGCGAGCTCATTCCCCGCCAGCAGTTCGAGGTGCCCATCCAGGCCGCCATCGGCTCGCGCATCATCGCCCGCGAGAACATCCGCGCCATCCGCAAGGACGTCCTGGCCAAGTGCTACGGCGGCGACATCTCTCGCAAGCGCAAGCTGTTGGAGAAGCAGAAGGAGGGCAAGAAGCGCATGAAGATGGTGGGCCGCGTCGAGGTTCCCCAGGAGGCGTTCATCGCCGCGCTGTCCTCCGACGATTCCAAGGACTCCAAGAAGAAGTAGAGATGCCCTCCATCCTGCCCGACGGCGATCCGGCGCCACTGGACGGCTCCCTGCCGCCCGAGTCCATGGCCTCCTCGGCGGGGCGCCGCCTGGGCCTGTACGCGCACGTCCCGTTCTGCGCGGTGCGTTGCGGCTACTGCGACTTCAACACCTACACGGCCACGGAGCTGGGGCACGGTGCCTCGCGCGAGTCATATCCCGCCGCCATGGCCGGCGAACTGGAACTGGCGCGCCGGGTGCTCGACGACGTCGGCGTGGGTGCCCGCCCCCTCTCCACCGTGTTCTTCGGTGGGGGGACGCCCACGCTGCTGCCGGCACGGGACCTCGCGGCGACGCTGCGTCGCGCCGTCGGCCTCTTCGGGATCGAGGAGGGCGCGGAGGTCACGACGGAGGCCAACCCGGACTCCGTGACCCCCGCATCGTTGCGCACGCTCGCCGCGGCCGGCTTCACGCGCGTCTCCTTCGGCATGCAGTCCGCCGTGCCGCACGTGCTCGGGGTCCTGGACCGTACGCACACGCCCGAGCGCGTGCCCCTGGCTGTGGCCTGGGCCAGGGACGCGGGCCTGGACGTGAGCCTCGATCTCATCTACGGCACGCCGGGGGAGTCCCTGGCGGATTGGCGGGCCTCGCTCGAGGCCGTCATTGGCATGGAGCCGGATCACGTCTCCGCCTACGCGCTCATCGTGGAGGAGGGCACCAAGCTCGCCGCCCAGATGCGCCGCGGCCAGGTGCCGCCCGTGGACGACGACGACCACGCCGACAAGTACGTCCTGGCCGACGAACTGCTCTCCGCGGCCGGGTACTCCTGGTACGAGGTCTCGAATTTCTCCCGAGGGCGGGAGCACCGCAGCGAGCACAATGTGGCCTACTGGCTCAACCAGGACTGGTGGGGAGTGGGCCCCGGCGCGCACTCCCACGTGGGCGATGTGCGTTTCTGGAATGTCAAGCACCCCAGCGCCTACCAGCAGCGCATCGACGCGGGCCTCTCGCCCGTGCACGCGCGGGAGACGCCGGACGCCGCGGCGCGTCACCTCGAGGAGGTCATGCTCCGGGTGCGGCTCGTGGACGGCCTGCCCCTCGACGTGCTCTCCGAGGAGGAGCGCTCGCGTGTGGCCGGCCTCGTCGCGGACGGACTCGTGGACCCGCTCGAGGCACTGCGCGGCACCGCGGCCAACGGCGGCGTCGAGGGGGAGCGCCGCCTGGTGCTCACGCTACGCGGACGCCTGCTGGCGGACGCGGTGGTGCGCACGCTCCTGGGCTTCTAACCGCGGGATCCGCACCCTCCGGATCCCGGAACGGCCGGTCCGGGGCGCGGGCTCAGAAGAGCCGCAAGTTGAGTCGGTAGAGGTACGGGCGGCCCTTGTTGACCTGCACGCCGCCCACGATCCCGGAGATCGTCATGAACAGCCAAACGGCCACGGCCAGCAGCGAGAAGACCCAACCGACGCCGGGAATGAAGGCGAGCGCGAAGAGCACCACGGCGAGCACCGAGGGGACCAGCGTGAAGTTGAACGCCTCCTTGGACTCCTGGGCCGTGAACGGGCCGCGTTCCTTGTAGGCGAGGTTGATGATGAGGCTGGGGATGAAGCCGGCCAGCGAGAAGAAGTGGGCGATCGTGGCCCAACGGCGGTCCTCCGCCGGGGTCAGCGGCAGCGCCTGCGGCGTCGAGCCCTGCAGATCGGGGTCAGGGTGCCCGGTCATGGCGGCCGTCCTCTCCTGGTCGTGCGGCAAGGCGCGGGGAATTCTCCCGCACCCCTCGATTCTAGGGAGCGGCCGGGCCGCCCCGGCCCTACGCCTCACCCGATGTGACGAAATCGATGAGTTCTTCCACGCGAGCGAGCAGCGCGGGCTCGAGGTCGCCATAGTGGTGGACCCGCTCGAGGATGCGCTTCCAGCCGAGCCCCACGTCCGCGGCGTCGGAGTGGGGCCAGCCCAGGCGGGCCAGCATGCCGGTCTTCCAGTCCTCGCCGCGGGGGACCACGGGCCACGCCCGCAGCCCCAGCGCCCCGGGCCGTACGGCCTGCCACACATCGACGAAGGGGTGTCCGAGCACCAGGACGTTGCCCGCGGCGCCCGGGACGGCCATGGTGGCCATCGCGATGCGCTCCTCCTTGGACCCCGTCACCAGGTGGTCGACGAGGACGCCGAGCCGGCGCGACGGGCCGGGGCGGAAGTCGCGCACGGCGGCGGCGAGGTCGTCGACACCGTGCAGGGGCTCGACGACAACGCCCTCGACGCGCAGGTCGTGGCCCCACACCTTCTCGACGAGTTCGGCGTCGTGCGCGCCCTCCACCCACAGGCGCGCGGCCCTGGCGGTGCGCGCGGGGGCCGCGGCCACGTACACGGAGCCGGAGGCCGAACGGGCGGCGGGCCGCTTGGCCCCGGGGGCGGGCGCCGCGGCCGGTTCGACGATCTCGACGGGCTTGCCGTCGATGAGGAAGCCGAAGCCGGCGGGAAAGCTGCGCCGACGACCGTGACGATCCTCCAGCACCAGCAGCCGGAGGCCGCCGGAGCGCTCCGTGGAGACCACCTCACCCACCCAACCGGACTCCACGTCCTCGAGCAGCAGACCCACCCTGGCACCCACTCTGCGCGGCGGCGTGCGGGTGGGCAGGGAGAGGCTGTGTGGGCCCCAGGACTTCTCCACGGGCGATGTCCTTCCGGCGTCGTTTCGGGTGGAGTCCAACGCTACCGGCGTGCCGTTCTGCACCCGGTGAACCGCGCCGGGTGGCGGGGAACGTCGCACACACTAGAATTGGCACTTGGAGCGGTTGAGTGCCAAGGGAAGGAGCCACGGTGGAGGACAACGCCCCGTCGCGCCTGCGCCGGCTGCAGGTGTTGCGCGCCATCGTCGAGGACTATGTGCACTCGCGCGAGCCGGTGGGCTCCAAGGCGCTCGTGGAGCGCCACGGCCTGGGGGTGTCGGCGGCGACGATCCGCAACGACATGGCCGCCCTCGAGGACGAGGGGCTCATCGCGGCCCCGCACACCTCGGCGGGCCGCGTGCCGACGGAGAAGGGCTACCGGGCCTTCGTGGATCGGATCGAGGAGGTCAAGCCGCTCTCGCCGGCCGAACGGCGCGCCATCCGTTCCCTCATGGAGGGGCCGGACGAACTGGAGCAGGTCCTGGCCAAGACCGTGAGGCTGCTCTCGCATCTCACGCATCAGGTCGCCGTCGTGCAGGTCCCGCGCCTTGACGACGCGCGCGTGCGGCACGTGGAGCTCGTCACGCTGAATCAGGACCAGCTGCTCATCGTGCTCATCTCCTCCGCCGGCGCGGTGCGCCAGCGCGTCATCGCGACGCCGCCCGGTACCGACGAGTCCACGCTCGTCGCGGTGCGCGACGCGGTCCTCTCCGCGTGTTCCGGCGGTCTCCTGAGCGAGTTGCCCCAACGCCTCGGCGGCGTCGGCCTGCTCATCGCGCAGGCCGCGAGGCCCTTGGCCGCCGCCGTGGCCAGGACGCTCGTGGAACTCGCCGAGGCGGAGCGCCCCGAGCGCATAGTGTTGGCAGGTACCGCCAACCTGGCCCGCAGCTCGCAGGACTTCAGCGGGAACATCACCCCCGTCCTGGAGACCCTTGAGGAACAGGTCGTCCTGTTGCGCCTGCTCTCGGAGATGGAGGGCGACGCCCACGGCGTCGCCGTCCGGATCGGGAGCGAGAACCCCCACGCGACGCTCGCCGAGGCCTCGGTCGTCGCCACGGGCTACGGGCCGGGCAATCACGCGATGCTCGGCGTGCTCGGCCCCACTCGCATGGACTACCCGGGATCGATCGCCGCCGTGCGCGCGGTCGCGAGGTATCTGAGCCGCATTCTCTCCGCCTGAGGCCCGCGGCCCGGCAGGGCCGCGCCACGGGCGGCAACGTCATCAAGGAAAGGAGCCGTAGCCACCATCATGGCCACGCACTACGAAACCCTCGGGGTGTCCCAGGACGCCTCGGGTGAAGAGATCAAGAAGGCCTACCGCAAGCTGGCGCGCAAGCTGCACCCCGACGTGAACCCGGGCGAGGAAGCTGCGGAGCGCTTCAAGGCTGTGACGCACGCCTACGAGGTGCTCTCCGACGCGGAGAAGCGTCGCAACTACGACGCGACGGGCAACGAGAACGGCAACGGCGGGCAGGGCGGCAACGGCTTCGGCGGCTTCGGCGACATCTTCGACCAGTTCTTCGGCGGTGGGGGCGGCCAGGCCGGCCCCCGCTCGCGCACCGAGGCCGGTCGCGATGCCCTGGTGCGGGTGCAGGTCTCCCTCGAGGACGCCGTCAAGGGCAGCGTGCACCCGCTCACCCTCCGCACCGCCGTGCGCTGCTCCGTGTGCGAGGGCACCTGCGTGGAGCCGGGATCCCATCCCGTCACGTGCGAGATCTGCCACGGCAGCGGGCACATCCAGCGTCCCGTCCGCTCCATCCTCGGCCAGATGATGACGGTCGCCGAGTGCCCGGCGTGCCAGGGCTACGGCACCACGCTGCCCAAGCCCTGCCCCGAGTGCTCCGGCGCCGGCCGGGTTGCGGAGACCGTGGAGAAGTCGCTGCGCATTCCAGCGGGTGTCGCCACCGGAACGCGCATCCAGCTTTCGGGCCAGGGCGAGGCCGGCCCCGGCGGCGGTCCGGCCGGCGACCTCTACGTGGAGGTCGAGGTGGAGCGCCACCCCGTGTTCGAGCGCGAGGGCAACGACCTGCGCGCCGTCCTCACGGTGCCCATGACGGCCGCCGCCCTCGGCACGGACGTCTCGCTGGAGACCTTCGACGGCGCCAAGGACATCTCGATCAAGCCGGGCACGGAATCCGGGGACACGGTCAGCCTGGACGACCTGGGCGTGCCGCGCCTGCGTGGGGGAGGCAGGGGCGACCTCATCGTGGAGGTGCGCGTCGCCACGCCGCGCGGCCTCGACGAGGAGCAGCGCGAGCTGCTGGAGAAGCTCGCCGAGCTGCGCGGCGAGTCCTTCACCGAGGGCAAGTTCGAACAGCGCGGGCTCATGTCCCGGCTGCGGGACAAGCTGCGGGGCTGAGGGTGAGCCGCCAGAGCTTCCTCGACCCGGTCGCCGTCGCCGACGCCGCGGCGGGCGACCTCGTGAGCCTCTCGCCCTCCGAGGCCCACCACGCCAGGGTCAAGCGCGTGGCCCCGGGCGAGGCGATCGACGTGGTCGACGGCGCGGGGGCCCGTTTCGTGTGCGAGGTCGTGGCCTCGTCGTCGGAGGAGGTGTCGGTGCGGGTGGTGCGCGTCGAGACCGCGCGGAAGGGCGGCGCCCGCACGGTGCTGGTGCAGGCCCTGTCCAAGCAGGATCGGGACCTGCAGGCGGTCGAGACGTGCGTGGAGATCGGCGTGGACACCGTCATCCCGTGGCAGGCCGACCGCTCGATCGTGCGCTGGCGGGAGGAACGGGCGGCGAAGGCCCACGCCAAGTGGATCAGCCAGGTCGCGGCCGCCGTCAAGCAGTCCCGCAGGGCGAGCGTCCCCGAGGTCGAGGAGCTGCGCACCACGCGCGCCCTCGTGGCGAGGGCGGCGGACGTGGTCCGGGCCGGCGGGCTTGTCCTGGTGCTGCACGAGGCGGCGAGCCTGCCCCTGCCGGCCGCGATGAGGGAGTGGGCCTCGTCCGTGCGCGGCGACGGGGGAGAGATCCTGCTGGTCGTGGGCCCCGAGGGCGGCATCTCCGAGCAGGAACTCGCTTCGCTCGAAGCCGTGGGGGCACGTTCCGTGGTCCTGGGCGAGACGGTGCTGCGAGCCTCGACGGCGGGGGCGGTGGCGCTCGTGCTGGTCCTGGCGGCCCAGGGTGTCTTCGGGACGCCGCCCCCGGCGCCGTCCGCGGACTAGACTGTTCCCGGTCCGCCGTGCGGCGGGCCACGAAACCACGATGAGAGGCCCAGCGCTTTCATGACGGAGAGCTCCCCGAGCCACGTGAGCACCATCGACGTCGACTTCCCCGACGCGGAGACCATGATCGCGACCCTGGGGCCGCAGGACACACTCCTGCGCATCCTCTCCGGTGTGTGGCGTTCCGTCCGTTTCCAGCCCCTCGGGGAGCGCCTGCGCGTGAGCGGTCCGGAGGAGGACGTGCTGGCGGTGGAGCGCGTCATCGCGCAGGCCGGCTCGGCCGCGCGCGGGGGATCGGCGATCACGGCCCAGGTCGTGGAGCGCCTGGTGCGGGCGGAGAAGCAGCTCGCCGCCCCGGCCCCCGACCCGTCCCTCACGGTGGACGTGCTGCGCCACCGCGGGCGCAACATCCGCCCCAAGACGGTCAACCAGGCGGCCTACGTCGAATCGATGGACACGCACACGATCGTCTTCGGCGTGGGGCCAGCGGGCACGGGCAAGACGTACCTGGCCATGGCCAGGGCCGTGGCGGCGTTGCAGTCGCGGGAGGTGTCCCGGATCATCCTCACGCGCCCCGCCGTGGAGGCGGGCGAGTCGCTCGGCTACCTGCCCGGCACCCTCTCGGACAAGATCGATCCGTATCTGCGCCCCCTCTACGACGCGCTGCGGGACATGGTGGAGCCCGAGACCATCCCGCGCCTCATCGCCGCGGGCACCATCGAGGTGGCGCCGCTGGCCTACATGCGCGGCCGCACCCTCAACGACGCCTTCGTCATCCTCGACGAGGCGCAGAACACCACGGCGGAACAGATGAAGATGTTCCTCACCCGCCTCGGCTTCGGCTCCCGCATGGTGGTCACGGGCGACGTGACACAGGTGGACCTGCCCGGGGGCAAGCAGTCGGGACTCAAGGTCGTGACCGACATCCTCGAGGGCATCGAGGACATCGCCATCTGCCGCCTGAACGCGGGCGACGTGGTCAGGCACCGCCTCGTCGGCGACATCGTCGACGCCTACACGCGCTGGGACGAGCGCTCCGCCGCGACCCCGAGCGGGCGTCGCCGGGCGGGCGGGCCGAGCAGGGGAACCACCACGAAGGGAAACGACGCATGAGCGTGGAAGTCAGCAACGAGTCCGGCCTCGAGGCGGACGTCGAGGAGATCACGGCCCTGGCCGGGCACCTGCTCGACCAGCTCCACGTCCACCCGGACGCCGAGCTCTCGGTGCTCCTCGTCGACGAGGAGGCCATGGAGCAGCTGCACCTGAAGTGGATGGACCTGCCCGGCCCCACGGACGTCATGTCCTTCCCCCTCGACGAGCTGCGCCCCGGCACCCCGAGCGCGCTGAGCGGCCCAGGCATGCTCGGCGACATCGTGCTCTGCCCCTCCGTCGCTGCGCAGCAGGCGGCGGCTGGCGGCCACTCGACGCAGGACGAGCTGGACCTGCTCACGACCCACGGTGTGCTGCACCTGCTCGGCTACGACCACGCCGAGCCGGAGGAACGCGCCGAGATGTTCGCCCTGCAGCGCGAACTGCTCGAGGGCTTCCTGGGCCGCCCCGCCCCGCGGGAGACGATCTCGTAGTGCCCGGTTGGTTCCTGGCGGGCATCGCCCTCGTCTTCGTGGCGGTGGCCGCCCTCCTCTCCGCGGTCGAGGCCGCATACCTCTCGCTGGCCCGCGCCGAGGCCGAACGGCTCACGCACGACGGCGCCCGCCCGCGGCTCGCGGCGATTGTCGCCGATCCCGTGCCGCACACCCGCGCCGTGCGCTTCTGGCGCGTGTGGTTCGAGGCGGCCGCCGGCGTGGCGATCGCCCTGGCGTACATGGCGTGGCTCGGTTCCGTCTGGTGGGCCGGTCTCTGGGCCACGCTCACGATGGCGGCCGTCGGCTTCGTCGTGGTGGGGTCCTCTCCCGCGCGGCTGGGGCGCACGCGAGCAGGCGTCGTCGCGGCGGCCACCGCGCCTTTGGTCCGCGCGGGCACGGTGGTGCTGGGGCCGCTCCCCGGATGGCTCGTGCGGCTCGTGACCCCGCGCAGGGCCGCGGGCGGGGAGGCCTCCTTCTTCACGGAGGAACAGTTCCGCGACCTCGTCGACCGGGCCAATGAGGCCAACGTCCTCGAGGACGCCGAGGCGGAGATGATCCACTCGGTCTTCGAGCTCGGTGACACCCGCGTGCGCGCCGTCATGGTGCCGCGCACGGACATGATCACGGTCACGGCGGACGTGCCCGTGCGCAAGGCGCTCTTCGTGTGCCTGCGTTCGGGCTGCTCCCGCCTGCCGGTCATCGGCGAGGATGCCGACGACGTGCGCGGCGTGGTCTACCTCAAGGACCTCGTGGGCCTCGTCGTGGAGGAGGGCCGCGGGGACGAGGCCGTCCTCGCCGCCGCGCGACCCGTGCGCTACGTGCCGGAGTCGAAGCAGGTCGCCGACCTGCTGCAGGAACTGCAGCGCGAGGCCACCCACCTCGCCGTCGTCGTCGACGAATACGGGGGGACCGCGGGGCTCGTGACTCTCGAGGACCTCCTGGAGGAAATCGTCGGCGAGATCGACGACGAATACGACGGCGAGCGGGCGGAGGTGGAGGCGCTCGGGGACGACTCGTTCGTGGTGCCCGCCGGTCTCGAGGTCGACGAGCTCGGGGAGCTCTTCGGCCTCGAACTGCGCGACGACGAGGTGGACACCGTGGGCGGGCTGCTCACCAAGGCGCTGGGCCGGGTCCCGCTCGTGGGCTCGCACGCCGAGGTCGGTCCGCTCACCCTGAGGGCGTACGCCCTCTCCGGCCGCCGGAACCGCCTCGGCACGGTCCTCGTCACGAGGACGCCAACGACACCCCATCGCGAGAATTCCCAGGAGGGAACGCCATGACCCCGCTCGATCCGCACAACGCCCCCGAGGGCTTCCGGGCCGGCTTCGCCTCCTTCGTGGGCCGGCCGAACGCCGGGAAGTCGACGCTGACCAACGCCCTCGTCGGCGCCAAGATCGCGATCACCTCCTCCAAGCCGCAGACCACGCGCCACACGATCCGCGGCATCGTCCACCGTGCCGACCACCAGCTCGTGCTCGTGGACACGCCCGGCCTGCACCGTCCGCGCACCCTGCTTGGCCAACGCCTCAACGACCTCGTGGAGGCCACGCTCTCCGAGGTGGACGTGGTGGGATTCTGCACGCCGGCCGATGAAGCCATCGGCCCAGGCGACCGCTTCATCGTGCAGCAGCTCGCCCTGCTGGGGCGTACCCCGATCGTGGCCCTCGTGACGAAGACCGACAAGGTCTCCAAGCAGCGCCTCGGGGAACACCTGCTGGCCGTCAAGTCGCTGGGGGAGGAGCTGCTCGGCGGAGGGGGCTTCCGCCACATCGTGCCGGTCTCGGCCGTGGCCGGCGAGCAGCTCGACGACGTCGACGAGGTTCTGGCCTCTCTCCTGCCTCCCTCGCCCCCGCTGTACCCCGAGGGCGAGCTCACCGACGAGCCGGAGGCCGTTCTCGTGGCCGAACTGATCCGCGAGGCCGCGCTGGAGGGCGTGCGCGACGAACTGCCGCACTCCCTCGCGGTGGTGGTGGAGGAGATGGCGGCCCGCGAGGACCGGCCCGAGGGCAAGCCGCTGACCGACATCCACGCCTTCCTCTACGTCGAGCGCCCCTCGCAGAAGGCCATCGTCATCGGCAAGGGCGGTGCGCGCCTGAGGGACGTCGGCTCCCGCGCGCGTGCCTCGATCGAGGCCATCCTGGGCACCAAGGTGTACCTGGACCTGCGTGTCAAGGTCGCCAAGGAGTGGCAGCGCGATCCCAAGCAACTGGGGCGCCTGGGCTTCTGAGCCCATGCGTCACATTGCCGGCGGAGGAGGACGCGGTGGTAGCGTCGACGCCATGCTGCACGGCTTCCTTCTCCTTGGTCGCCGCGGCGAGGTGCCAGAGGCCCCCTGAGGCCCGGTCGACCCCCTCGTCGCGGTGTCTCTCGCGTGCCGGCCGGCCGGGATCGTTCCCGGCACCCACGAAAGACAGCGAAGGACGAGAACACCATGCAGAACCGCCAGCGCCCCTCCGGCATGCCGATCCACAAGTACCTGCCCTTCCAGGAGCAGATCGAGGTCAGCCTCCCGGACCGCACCTGGCCGGACAAGGTCATCACGAAGGCCCCCCGCTGGTGCGCCGTGGACCTGCGCGACGGCAACCAGGCCCTCGTGGACCCCATGGACACGGATCGCAAGCTGAAGATGTTCCAGCTGCTGGTGCAGATGGGCTACAAGGAGATCGAGGTCGGCTTCCCCTCCGCCTCGCAGACGGACTTCGATTTCGTCCGCACGCTCGTGACCCGCAAGCTCATCCCCGAGGACGTGACGATCCAGGTGCTGACGCAGTCGCGAGAGCACCTGATCGAGCGCACCTACGAGGCGCTCGAGGGCGTGCACAGGGCCATCGTGCACCTGTACAACTCCACCTCCGTGCTGCAGCGCCGCGTCGTCTTCCGCCAGGACGAGGACGGCATCGTCGACATCGCCCTGCAAGGGGCGCGCCTGTGCAAGAAGTACGAGGAGCAGCTCACCGGCACCGAGATCGTCTACGAGTACTCGCCGGAGTCCTACACGGGCACAGAGCTGGAGTTCGCCCGCCGCATCTGCGACGCCGTCGCGGAGGAGCTCGGAGCCACCCCCGAGCGCAAGCTGATCATCAACCTGCCCTCCACGGTGGAGATGGCCACGCCCAACGTCTACGCTGACTCGATCGAGTGGATGCACCGGAATCTGCGCCACCGCGACTCCATGGTCCTGTCCCTGCACCCCCACAACGACCGCGGAACCGGTGTCGCCGCCGCCGAACTGGGCTACCTGGCGGGCGCCGACCGCATCGAGGGCTGCCTCTTCGGCAACGGTGAGCGCACGGGCAACGTGGACCTGATCACGCTGGGCATGAACCTCTTCAGCCAGGGTGTGGACCCACAGATCGACTTCTCCGACATGGACCACATCCGCCGCACCGTGGAGTACTGCAACCAGATGCCGGTGCCGGAGCGCTCCCCCTGGGGCGGCGACCTGGTCTTCACGGCGTTCTCCGGTTCGCACCAGGACGCCATCAAGAAGGGCTTCGAGGCCATGGAGGCGGACGCCGCCGCGGCGGGCAAGAGCGTGGAGGAGATCGTCTGGGCCGTCCCGTACCTGCCGATCGACCCGCAGGACATCGGCCGCAGCTACGAGGCCGTCATCCGCGTGAACTCGCAATCGGGCAAGGGTGGCGTGGCTTACCTGCTCAAGCACGACCACGGGCTCAACCTGCCGCGTCGCGCCCAGGTCGAGTTCTCCGGCGTCATCCAGCGCCACACCGACGCCGCGGGCGGCGAGGTCACGAGCGAGGCGCTGTGGAACATCTACCGCGACGAGTACCTGCCGGTCGAGGCCACGGGCGAGCGGTGGGGCCACTACCGCCTGGGCCGCGTGAATACGACCTCCACCGAGGACGGCGGGCTGGAGCTCGACGTCGAACTGATCATCGACGGCGTCCAGCACCGCAGGCACGCCGCGGGCAACGGGCCCATCAACGCCCTCGTGAACCTGTTCTCCGCCGAGGGGGTGGACGTCCGGGTGCTGGACTACTCGGAGCACTCCCTCGAGGAGGGCGGCCAGGCCAGGGCCGCGGCGTACGTCGAATGCGCCGTGGGCGAGCGCGTGCTGTGGGGTGCCGGCATCAGCACCAACACGACCCTGGCCTCGCTCAACGCCGTGGTCTCCGCGGTGAACCGCGCCGTGCGCGACACCGCGCGCGCCTGACCGGACGGGGTGAGGGGGACGGCACGCCGCGGAACCGGATTCGCCGCCAGGTCCTACCGGACCGAGGCGATCGTGCTTCGCCACCACAAGCTCGGCGAGGCAGACCGCATCGTCGTCCTCCTCACCCCCGATCATGGCCAGGTCAGGGCCGTCGCGAAGGGCGTGCGGCGCACGAGCTCCAAGCTCGGCTCCGCGCTGGAACCCTTCATGCACGTGGACCTGCAGCTCTTGCACGGCAAGAACCTGCACACCGTGACGCAGGCGCAATTGCTGCACCCCTACGGCGGCCCCATCGCCGCCGACTATGAGCGCTACACGGCCGCGGCGGCCATGGCCGAGACGGCCGAGAGGCTCACGAGCACCGACGTGGACACGACGGCGGCGCAGTACCGCCTGCTGCACGGCGCCCTCGCGATGGTGGCGCGCGGGGTGGGACAAGCCGCCACGATCCTGGACTCCTACCTCCTGCGCGCCCTCTCCACGGCCGGTTGGGCGCCGAGCTTCACGGCCTGCGTGCGCTGCGGCGCTCCCGGGCCCCACGAGGCGCTCAACATCCCCCTGGGCGGCAGCGTCTGCGCGGCCTGCCGCCCCGCGGGCTCCCGCAGCCCCCACCCGGACACCGTGCGCCTGCTCGCGGCGCTGCTCACGGGCGACTGGCCGGTGGTCGCGGCCACCGACCCCGCCAGGGTCGGGGAGGCCGACTCGATCGTGGGAGAATATGTGCACTGGCACCTGGAGCGTGCCCTCAAGTCCCTCCGCCTCGTCGAGAGAACGCAACCGTGACGCCAAGCCTTCGCCGGGCCGGAACCGCCGCCCGCGCGCGGACCCGCCCGCACGACGTCGTGCCCCCCGCACCGCATCCCTCCGGGGCGGTGGTCCCCGCGTGGCCGCGCGAGGTGGTGCCCGCCCACGTGGCGATCGTCATGGACGGCAACGGCCGCTGGGCCAACCGTCAGGGGCTGCCGCGCACCGAGGGACACCGGGCCGGAGAGGCCGCCCTGCTCGACGTCGTGGCCGGCGCCATCGAGGCCGGCGTGCGTTACCTCTCCGTCTACGCGTTCTCCACCGAGAACTGGAAGCGCTCGCCAGAGGAGGTCCGCTTCCTCATGGGCTTCTCGCGGGACGTTCTGCGCCGCCAGCGCGACCAGCTGAACGCTTGGGGCGTGCGCGTGCGCTGGGCCGGACGCGAGCCGCGCCTGTGGCGCAGCGTCGTCGACGAGCTCAAGGCCGCGGAGGAGCTCACGCGGGAGAACGTCGTCCTCGATCTCGTGATGTGCGTCAACTACGGGGGCAGGGCCGAGATCGTGGACGCCGTGTCCCGCCTCGCCAGGGACGTCGCGGACGGGCGCCTCAAGCCCTCGGGAATCACGGAGCGCTCCATCGCGGCGCGGCTCGACGAACCGGACGTCCCCGACGTCGACCTCTTCCTGCGTACCTCGGGCGAACAACGCACCTCCAACTTCCTGCTGTGGCAGTCCGCCTACGCCGAGTTCGTCTTCCTCGAGGAGCTCTGGCCGGACGTGGACCGCCGCACCCTGTGGGGCGCCATCGAGACCTACGCGCGGCGTGACCGGCGCTACGGCGGGGCCGTCGACGCGCCGTCGGCGTCGTAGCGCGCCCACCGCAGCACCTCACACCACGCCCCCGCGGGGGAGAAGGAACCACATGCGCATCTACCCCACCTTCTTCAAGGTCGTGTTCTCCGGCATGGACGCCGAGCGCGCGCACCACATCGGCTTCACGATGATCCGCTGGGCCGAGCGCTGCGGCGCGGGCGCCGTCCTGCGCAGGATCACCCGCCCGGCCGGAGCGGTGCGCGTCATGGGCCTCGACTTCCCCTCGCCCTTCGGGCTGGCCGCCGGCTTCGACAAGGCCGGCCACGGCACCACCGCCCTCACCGAACTCGGCTTCGGGCACATCGAGGTGGGCACGGTGACCGGCCGGGCGCAGCCGGGCAACCCGGCGCCCCGCCTCTTCCGCCTCGTCGAGGACTCCGCGCTCGTCAACCGCATGGGCTTCAACAACCCCGGCGCGCAGGAGGTGGCGCCGCGGCTGGCCACCACGCGCGAGCGCCTGCGCCGGCGCTACCGCGGCGGCGTGCGCCCCGTGGTCGGGATCAACATCGGCAAGACCAAGGCGGTCCCGCTCGAGGAGGCGGTCGAGGACTACCGCCTCAGCGCCCGCACCCTGGCCCCCTTCGCCGACTACCTGGTCGTCAACGTCTCCTCGCCCAACACGCCGGGGCTGCGCCTGCTCCAGGACGTCGAGTCCCTGCGCCCGCTCCTCACCGCGGTTCGCGAGGAGGCCGACGCCGCGGCGGGGCGCCACGTGCCGCTCGCCGTGAAGATCGCGCCAGACCTCGCCGACGAGGACGTCGACGCCGTGGCCGGGCTCGCCGTGGACCTGGGGCTCGACGGCGTCGTCGCCACCAACACGACCATCTCGCGCGAGGGGCTGCGCACCGACGCGGCCGTCGTCGAGGCGATGGGGGCGGGCGGGCTCTCCGGGGCGCCCGTCAAGGCGCGCTCGCTCGAGGTGCTGCGCCGCCTGCGCTCGCAGCTGCCGGACTCCGTGGCGCTCATCGGCGTGGGGGGCGTGAGCTCTCCCGCCGACGTCATCGAGCGGCTCGAGGCCGGGGCGGACCTGGTCCAGGGGTACACGGCCTTCCTCTACGAGGGCCCCTTCTGGGTCTCCCGGATCAACCGCGCTCTGCGCCGCCGCGGCGGGCGCTGAGCGGCTCGTTCCCCGAATGAGACGGCGGCCGGTCACCTCGAGGTGACCGGCCGCCGTCGGGCAGGGTAAGGAGAGAAGATCAGTCGATGTCCGCGCCGCGCTTGACCTGGGGCTTGGGCTGGCGCATGAATCGCATCTGCATGGTGCGGAACGTCCCGTACCAGAGCACGCCGCGCTCCACCGAGCCGAACTTGGCCAGGACGGCCTTCTTGAGCGCGCGCCACGCGAAGAACATGTCGATGGCCACGACGAGGAACACCGCGTACATCGCGATCGTCGCGTAGGCCTGCCCCTGGTAGCCGAGCGCCGCGGAGAAGCCGATCGAGGCGATGAAGAAGACGATGACGATGGGGAAGAAGAACTCCGCGATGCTGGTGCGGCGATCGGCGAAGTTGCGGGCGAAGCGCTTCTGCGGGCCGCGATCGCGTGGCATGAGGAAGCGCTCGTCGCCGGTCTGCATGCCGAGGCGGATGTTGGCCTGCTCCTGGGCGCGGCGCTCCCTGTCCGCGGCCTTCGCCTTGGTGCGGTCCGCGTACACCAGGGGGCGCTGGCGCGCGGCCACCTGGTCCTTGCGCTTGGGGGTGGGGCCCTTCTTGGCCCCCCGCTCCTGGGCCGTCGTCTCGGCCTCCGGGCGCGCGCGAGCGGCCTCGACGCTCTCACCGGCCGGGCCGCTCTCGCTCTTCTTCTTCAGTCCAAACACCCACCCATCCTAGCGGGAGAGCCGGGCAACACGGGTGTGCGGCTGCCCGTAGGGTTGAGGCATGACTGAGCGCATCCCCGAGCGGCCCGGGCGCGAGCCGCAGAACCCCGTCCCCGCCGAGACCGTGGCGGCCTTGCGAGCGGCGGTGGACGCCGAGCACGAACGCCGCCTCGCCGAGCTCACCGAGCTCGTGGCCATCCCGTCCATCGCCTGGGAGGGCCTCGACCCGGAGCCGGTCGAGGCCAGCGCCCGCGCCGTGGCGGAGCTGTTGCGTTCCGCCGGGCTGGAGGACGTCCGGCTCCTGAGCGCGGACACGCCAGACGGCGTTCAGGGACGCACCGCCGTCGTCGCCCGCCGCGAGGCGGCCCCCGGCATGCCGACCGTGCTGCTCTACGCCCACCACGACGTGCAGCCTGTGGGGGACGAGGCGCTCTGGGACACCCCGCCGTTCGAGGCCACGCTCAAGGGGGATCGGCTCTTCGGGCGCGGCGCCGCGGACGACAAGGCCGGGATCATGGTGCACGTGGGTGCGCTGCGGGCCCTGCTGGCCACCGATGCCGCGCAGGGCCTTGGGCTGACGTACTTCATCGAGGGGGAGGAGGAGGCCGGCTCGCCGTCCTTCCGTTCCTTCCTCGAGAAGTACCGGGAGCTCCTGCGGGCCGACGTCATCGTCGTCGCCGACTCCGGCAACTGGAAGATCGGCGTGCCGGCCCTGACCACCTCGCTGCGCGGCATGACGGCCGGCGAGTTTGAGGTGCGTGTGCTCGACCACGCCGTGCATTCCGGTATGTACGGCGGTCCGGTGCTGGACGCGCCGACGCTCGCCGCGCGCCTCGTGGCGAGCCTGCACGACGCCGAGGGCAACGTGGCGGTCAAGGGCCTGCTCCAGCGCGAGGTCAGCGAGGTGGAGTACCCGGAGGAGTCCCTGCGCCAGGACGCCGGTGTGCTCGACGGCGTCCGGCTGGCCGGCTCGGGTCCCGTCGCCGACCGCCTGTGGAACAAGCCGGCCATCTCGCTCATCGGCCTCGACGTCACCTCCGTGGCGCTCTCCTCCAACACCATCGCGCCCGTGTGCCGGGGCAAGGTCTCCGTACGCGTGGCCCCGGGGCAGGATCCGCTGGACGCCGCCCGCGCCATGGAGGAGCACTTCGCGGCGCAGGACGTCTTCGGCGCGCAGGTGAGCTATCGCACGGTCGAGGCCGGTTCCTCCTTCCGCACGGAGCTGGACGGTTCCGCCGCCAGGGCCGAGATGTGGGCGCTCGGCGAGGCCTGGGGCACGGAGGCCGTGTCCATGGGCATCGGCGGTTCCATCCCGTTCATCGCGGACCTCACGGAACTCTTCCCCTCGGCCCAGATCCTCATCACGGGTGTGGAGGACCCCGACTCGCGCGCCCACAGCGCCAACGAGTCGCTGCACATCGGTGACTTCGACCGTGCCGTGCTCGCCGAGGCCCTCCTGCTCGCGCGCCTGGCCCAGGAATCCGACGCGGCCCCGACGCGTTGACCGTAGACTGAAGGCGGTGGCCCGCCGTGCGGGCCGCCGCGTGATCAAGCAAGAAAAGGAGCACGCCATGACCACCATCGCCGCCGGCGACACGACCGAGATGCCGACCCACGAGGTGCAGCTGACCGACGGAGCTGCCGAGAAGGTGCACGCGTTGCTCGTGCAGGAGGGCCGCGAGGACCTGCGCCTGCGCGTCGCGGTGCAGCCGGGCGGCTGCTCCGGCCTGATCTACCAGCTCTACTTCGACGAGCGGGTCCTCGACGGGGACGCCGTCCGCGACTTCAACGGGGTCGAGGTCATCGTCGATCGCATGTCCGCGCCGTACCTCACGGGCGCCACGGTGGACTTCGAGGACTCGATCGAGAAGGTCGGTTTCACGATCGACAATCCCAACGCCGCCGGGTCCTGCGCCTGCGGCGATTCCTTCCACTGATCGGTGCGGGCGCGTCCCTTCATCACGGCGCGCCCGTGCCGCCCGGGGGAGCCCTTGGGGGTATCCTCTACACGAGGTAGAGAACGCCCGCCGTCGGTGTGCGCCCAGCGCGCCGACGACGAGTTCCTCGATCACATCATTCGCATCAACGAAGAGGAAGGGCCGTCTGTGAGTTCGCAAGACCGAACCAGCGGTCGCCGGAAGGCCGTCCGGTTCGCCGGGCTGGCCACCGTGGGAGCACTCGCTCTCGCCGGGTGCACGCCAGAGGCGAAGAAGGGGTTCCTGCCCCTGACCGACCCGGACACGACCAACCACACGCGCTCCATCATGGAGCTGTGGAACCACTCCTGGATCGCGTCGCTGGTGATCGGCCTGATCACCTGGGGCCTGACCCTGTGGTGCATCGTGGCCTACCGCCGCCGCAAGGGCGACACCGGTTACCCCCGTCAGCTCAGCTACTCGCTGCCGCTCGAGGTCTTTTACACGGCCGTCCCGCTGGCGCTCATCATCACGTTCTTCTCCTTCACGAACAAGACGCAGCAGGACATCGACCGGGCGGTCGACTCCCCGCTGATCGTGAACGTGTACGGCAAGCAATGGGCCTGGGACTTCAACTACAACTACGAGGGCAACAAGCGCTACAACCAGACGACCCAGGTGCACGAGCCGGGCAAGGTCGTCGACGAGGCGAACCTGCCCACGCTGTACCTGCCGGTGGGCGTCCCGGTGAAGTTCGAGCTGAACTCGCGCGACGTCATCCACTCGTTCTGGATCCCGGCCTTCCTGCAGAAGCTGGACATGATCCCCGGCAAGACGAACTTCATGTACCTCACCCCGCAGGTCGAGGGCGAGTACAAGGGCAAGTGCGCCGAACTCTGCGGTGAGTACCACTCCGAGATGCTCTTCCAGGTGCGCGTCGTGTCCAAGGACGAGTTCGTGAAGCAGATTAACGCGCTGCCCCAGGGCGTCGCCGGTGCCGAGGACAACCGCCTCGAGGTGGAGCCCACCGTGGCCGCTACGCTGCCGGCCTCCGAGAAGGCCGCCGATGCACAGGAAGGGAAGTGAGTGACCGTGACGACGTATGAATACGCCACGAACGAGGCTCGCACCATTGCCCCCATGGTCGTCCCCCGTTCCAAGGGCAAGATGATCGTGAACTGGATCACCACAACGGACCACAAGAAGATCGGGTACATGTACCTGGTCGTGTCCTTCATCTTCTTCTGCCTCGCGGGCGTGATGGCGCTGCTCATCCGCGCCGAGCTCTGGGAGCCCGGGCTGCAGATCGTGCACACGAAGGAGCAGTACAACCAGCTCTTCACGATGCACGGCACCATCATGCTGCTGATGTTCGCCACCCCGCTGTTCGCTGGTTTCGCCAACGTCCTCATGCCGGTGCAGATCGGTGCCCCCGACGTCGCCTTCCCGCGGCTGAACGCCCTGGCCTTCTGGTTCTTCCTCTTCGGATCCACCATCGCGATGGCCGGCTACATCACCCCCCAGGGCGCCGCATCCTTCGGGTGGTTCGCGTACGCGCCGCTCTCCAGCACCACCTTCAGCCCCGGCGTGGGCGGTGACCTCTGGGTCTTCGGCCTGGCGCTGTCCGGCTTCGGCACCATCTTCGGCGCGGTCAACTTCATCACGACGATCATCACGCTGCGCGCCCCCGGCATGACGATGTGGCGCATGTCCATCTTCACGTGGAACACGCTCATCACCTCGCTGCTGGTCCTCATGGCCTTCCCGCCGCTGGCCGCCGCCCTGTTCGCCCTCGGCGCCGACCGCCGCTTCGGGGCCCACGTGTTCGACGCCGAGAACGGCGGACCGATCCTGTGGCAGCACCTCTTCTGGTTCTTCGGTCACCCCGAGGTGTACATCCTCGCGCTGCCGTTCTTCGGCGTGGTCTCCGAGATCTTCCCGGTCTTCTCCCGCAAGCCGATCTTCGGCTACAAGGGCCTGGTGTACGCCACGATCTCCATCGCCGCCCTCTCCGTGGCCGTGTGGGCGCACCACATGTACGTCACCGGTTCGGTCATGCTCCCGTTCTTCGGCTTCATGACCATGCTCATCGCGGTCCCGACCGGCGTGAAGTTCTTCAACTGGATCGGCACCATGTGGCGGGGCTCGCTCACCTTCGAGACCCCCATGCTGTGGAGCCTCGGCTTCCTGACCACCTTCCTCTTCGGCGGCCTGACCGGCATCACGCTCTCCTCCGCCCCGCTGGACTTCCACGTGTCCGACACCTACTTCGTCGTGGCGCACTTCCACTACGTGGTCTTCGGCACCGTCGTGTTCGCCATGTTCGCCGGCTTCTACTTCTGGTGGCCCAAGTGGACGGGCAAGATGCTCAACGAGCGCCTCGGCAAGATCCACTTCTGGCTGCTGTTCCTGGGCTTCCACATGACGTTCCTGGTGCAGCACTGGCTGGGCGTCATGGGCATGCCCCGTCGCTACGCCGACTACCTCCCCTCCGACGGCTTCGAGGGCATGAACCAGGTCTCGACCATCGGTGCCATGCTCCTGGGCGTCTCGATGATCCCGTTCTTCCTGAACGTTTTCCTCACCGCTCGCTCCGGCCGCAAGGTCCAGGTGGACGACCCGTGGGGCTTCGGTGCCTCGCTCGAGTGGGCCACCCCGTGCCCGCTCCCGCGTCACAACTTCCACTCGCTGCCGCGCATCCGTTCGGAGCGCCCGGCCCTGGATCTGCACCACCCGGAGCTCGCGGCCGCGCGTCACACCCCCGAGGGTGCCCTCTACGGGGTCTTCGGCCCCGCCGACCAGGGAGACAAGTGATCAAGAATGCGTACTGAGTCAAAGATCTTCCTGGCGGGCATCGTCTTCGTCCCGGTCGGCATCGTCTACGGCTTCATGACCAAGTGGACCGAGTGGGTCGGCTTCCTGGCCATCCCCCTCGTGGGCGTCATGACCGTCATGGTCGGCGTGTACCTCTACAAGCACTCCCGCGTCATCGGTGAGCGCCCCGAGGACAACCCCCACGGCGAGATCGCGGAGAAGTCCGGCGTGTACGGCACCTTCTCCCCGTGGTCCTGGTGGCCGCTGGCCCTCGGCGCCGCCGCCGCGACCTCCTTCCTTGGCCTGGCCATCGGCTGGTGGGTCCTGTTCATCGGCGCAGGCCTCGCGCTCGTCGCGATCGTCGGCTGGGTCTTCGAGCACTCGCGAGGCGAGTGGGCCCACTGAGCCCCCCCGCTCCGTCCCGCAGGGGGCGCTCCGCTTCGGCGGGGCGCCCCCTGCGGCGTTAGTTAACGCGAGTCGCGGCCCTGCCTGAGAGGATGGCGGGGTGAACATGCTCAGCTCCCGCGCCGACGTCCGCCGCCTGCTGGAACCGCTGAAGGCCGCCTGGGAGGTCGAGACGGGCGGACGGGGGCCCGCGCGACGCGGGGAGCGCTCGCACGCCAGGGAGAGCCACGCGGCCGCGCTGGCCAGGGTGATGGGGGAGGTCCTGCGGGGACACACCCGACCGGGCGACGCCTTCCCGTCCGAGCGGGAGCTTGCGCCCCTCCTCGGCGTCTCGAGAACCACCCTCCGCCACGCCCTTGAGCAGCTCGTGGGACGCGGCGCCCTGGAACGCGTGCCCGGCCTCGGGACGTTCGTGCCCCGCCCGCAGCTGCCGGCGACCCGCGGCCTGCCCTCCTTTTCCGAGGACATGCGCGCTCGCGGCATGGTCCCCGACGCGCGGGTGCTGCGCTTCGAGAGCACCGTCGCCACCGGCTGGCTCGCGAGGGAGATGGGTCTGGACCTCGGAGCACCCGTGGTCTACCTGCAGCGCTTGTTGCGGGCCGACGGCGAGGCGATCGCCGTCGACGAGAACTACCTGCCGGCGCAACGCCTGCCGGGGCTGGCCAAGGAGCGTGCGCCACGTGCGCTCTACGAGTTCCTTCGGGAGCGCTACGGCGTGGTCCCCGATACGGGGGAGGACCAGATCGAGGCCATCGGCGCGAGCGTGGTCCAGGCGCGGCTCCTCGGCATCGGCGCGGGTGAACCCCTGTTGCAGGTGGTGCGCCACGCCTACGCCGCCAGGGAGCTGATTAACTACTCCGCGTGCTTCTACCGCGCGGACCGCTACCGCCTCTCCATGCCACTGCACCGGGCGTAGCCGGGAGCTTGCGGGCCCCACCGCGCTGTGTTGCCGAAGGCAGAGCACACGAGGCCCCCGCAAGAGCGGGCAGCGCAGCCGGGGGTCATCGGCCCGGCCGACAACGGCCAACGAGCGCCACTCGACCGCGGCGAAGGCCCCGTTCGCTAGGGGCAACGAGAAGGGCCCCCACACCGTGTGTGGGGGCCCTTCGGGGGAGCGGGGGTCAGTGACCCAGGGGAGCGTGCCCCGAGCCCTCGAGCTCATGGTGGCCGTGGGCCGCCTCGAGCTCGGCGGGGGTGACGGGCGAGACTCGATCCTCCAGGAAGAACTTGGCCCACTTGGCGCGGCGCTTCTCCTTCTTGGTGATCTTGCCGTCGGCATCCGGCTGGGCCGGGATGTAGACCGGGGTGTCGAAGGACACCAGGCGCCAGCGCTTGTACTCGTTGAGCTGCTCGTGCTTCTCGGAGTAGCCGCCCTCGGGCGACATCACGATGACGCCGGCCTCGCGGCCGTGCAGGACTGTCTCGCGGTCCTTGCGCTGCAGCGAGAGGCAGATGCGACGCGTGATCCAGAAGCCGATGAAGGGGCCGAGGATGAAGATCGTGCGCAGCCAGTAGGCGACGTCGTTCAGCGAGACATGGAAGTGCGTGGCGATGAGGTCGGACGAGGCCGCGGCCCAGGCCGTGCAGTAGAAGATCATGCCGGCGACGCCGACGCCCGTGCGGAACGGGGCGTTGCGCGGGCGATCCAGGATGTGGTGCTCGCGGTCGTCCTTGGTGATCCAGCGCTCGATCCAGGGCCAGGTGAAGAGCAGGCCGAGGATCAGCAACGCCGGGCCGAGGGCCGGAAGCAGCACGTTGAACACGAAGGTGTTGGTGCCCCACGGGAAAGTGACGTTGCGCTCGAAGGAGAAGTCGCCGAGCACGCCGGGCATGAGACGCAGGGCGCCGTCGACCCAGCCGATGTACCAGTCGGGCTGGGTACCGGCGGACACGGGCGAGGGATCGTAGGGACCGAAGTACCAGATGGGGTTGATCTGGAACAGGGCGGCGATGCCGGCGATGGCACCGAAGACCACGAAGAAGAAGCCACCGGCCTTGGCCGCGTACACGGGGCCGACGGGGAAGCCGACGACGTTGTCCTCGCGACGGCCAGGACCGGGGTACTGCGTGTGCTTGTGGATGACCACCATCATGAGGTGCAGCACCACCATGAGCAGGATGATCGCCGGGACCAGGAGGATGTGCAGGACGTACAGGCGGCCGATGATGGCGTTGCCGGGGAACTCGCCGCCGAAGAGGAAGAACGAGATGTACGTGCCGACGACCGGGATCGCCTTGATGACGCCGTCGATGATGCGCAGGCCGTTGCCGGAGAGCAGGTCATCGGGGAGCGAGTAGCCGGTGAAGCCGGCCGCCATGCCCAGGACGAGCAGCACGCCGCCGACGACCCAGTTCAGCTCACGCGGGCGACGGAAGGCGCCCGTGAAGAAGACGCGGAGCATGTGGACGGACATGCCGGCCACGAAGAGCAGCGCGGCCCAGTGGTGGACCTGTCGCATGAACAGGCCGCCGCGGACATCGAAGGAGATGTCGAGCGAGGACTGGTAGGCCACCGACATCTCGATGCCGCGCAACGGGACGTACGAGCCCTGGTAGTGCGTCTCGGCCATCGAGGGGTCGAAGAAGAACGTCAGGAACGTGCCGGAGAGCAGCAGGATGATGAAGGAGTACAGCGCCACTTCGCCGAACATGAAGGACCAGTGATCCGGGAAGATCTTGCGGCCAAATTCCTTGACCATTCCGGCGGCGCCGGTGCGCTGGTTGACGAAGTTGGCGATGCGGCCGGTGCTCGTCGTGGGGGTGTATTCGGTCGTCTGAGTCATGATCAGCCACGCTCCCAGTAGCTCGGGCCGACGGGCTCCTGGAAGTCGCTCTGGGCGACCAGGTAGCCCTCGGAGTCCATCTTGATCGGCAGCTGCGGCAGCGCGTGGCCGGCCGGGCCGAAGATGACCTTGCACTCCTGCGTCAGGTCGAAGGTCGACTGGTGGCAGGGGCACAGCAGGTGGTGCGTCTGCTGCTCATACAGGGCGATCGGGCAACCCACGTGGGTGCAGATCTTGGAGTAGGCGACGATGCCGTCCACGTTCCAGGTCTCACGACCGGGGGAGATGTGCATGTCAGCCTTGGGCATGCGCATGAGCAGGACGACGGCCTTGGCCTTCTCGTTCAGCTTGCCTTCCTTGAGCTCGTTCAGGCCCTCGGGAATGACGTGGAAGGCCGAACCGATCTGGACGTCGGAGGCCTTGATGGGCAGACCGGAGGGGTCTCGCACCAGGCGGACGCCCTCGCTCCACATGGTGTGGCGCAGGCGGTCGACCATCTTCTTGGCGCCCAGCTGGGAGCGGTCGAGGTCGCGGAACATGAAGATCGCGGGGATCGGGGCCACGGCGATGGCACCGATGAGCGTGTTGCGCAGGACCTTTCGACGGCCCATGCCGGACTCGTCGAGGATCTGGCCGATGATCTCCTGCGCCTCGGCGCGCTGCGCCTCGGGGGCGATCTCGTGGCGCGACTCGGCGAGCTCGTGATCGGGCATGAGGGCCTTGGCCCAGTGGATGATGCCGAGGCCGATGCCCAGCATGGCGAACGCGGTGCCCAGGCCGATGAGCGCGTTCTGCAGGCGCAGCTTGGTGCCGATCTCGATGCCGGAGTGGCCGACGCCGAAGTAGCCGAAGAAGAACAGGACCGTGCCGATCACCGAGATGATGAACAGGACCATGACCTGGCGCTCGGAGCGCTTGACGGCCCGGGGATCGGTGTCGGTGATGCGCTCGGTGTGGGGAGGCAGACCGGGATCGCGGAACGTGTCCACGCCTCCCTGACCGACCGGATCGACGGCGCCCGAGTGCTGCGGGTCGCCGTGACGTTCGTCGCCCATAGTGTCTCTCTACCTTCTCTCAGATGTGCGTGTGAAGTGTGGGGCGGGGAGAACTCCCCGAGGGTCACGCGTGACGGGACGTGATCCAGATGGTGAAGGCGATCATGAGCCCGATGCCCGCGGTCCAGATGAACAGACCCTCGGCGACGGGGCCGAGCGAGCCGAGGCCGTTGCCGCCCGGGGTGCCCTGCGCATCGATGTGCTTCAGGTAGGCGATGACCTGCTTCTTCTGATCGGGCGTGATGTTCGAGTCGTTGAAGACCGGCATGTTCTGCGGGCCGGTGACCATGGCCTCGTAGATGTGCTTCTCGGTCACGCCGGAGAGCGTGGGCGCGAACTTGCCTCGCGTCAGGGCGCCACCTGCGGCCGCGGCGTTGTGGCACATGGCGCAGTTGACGCGGAAGATGGTGCCGCCGGCGGCCAGGTCCTCGTCGGAGACCGTGGACCCGTCCACCTGCTCGTCGCTGGGGATGGACGGGCCGGCGCCGAGGGAGGCGACGTAGGCCGCGAGATCGGCGGTCTGCTGTTCGTTGAACTGCGCGGGCTTCGACTGGGCCTGGGGGCCCTGCATCTGCATGGGCATGCGGCCCGTGCCGACCTGGAAGTCCACGGCGGCTGCGCCGACACCGACCAGGGAGGGCCCGGAGGCCGAGCCCTCGGCCGCGAGACCGTGGCAGGTGGCGCAGTTGGCGGCGAACAGCTTCTGGCCGTTCTCCGCGCTGCCGTTGGTGGTCTGGGTCGTCTCGTCGGCCTTGGCCTCCGTGACGGAACCGGAGGCCAAGGTGTACAGCCCGCCGGTGACGAGCAGTGCCATGACGAGGAGGGCGAACACCGCCAGCGGCGAACGCCGGCGTTGCGAGAGAGCCTTCACGAGCTAAGTCCTCACTTCAAAGGTGGTGCGTAGCTGACGCCTCTGCGGCGTCGGGGTGCTTACTTAAGGATGTAAATGATCAGGAACAGGGCGACCCAGACCACGTCGACGAAGTGCCAGTAATAGGACACGACGACGGCGCTGGTGGCCTCGTGGGCACCGAAGTTCCTGGCCATGTAGGCGCGCGCGATGATCAGCAGGAAGGCCACGAGGCCGCCGATCACGTGCATGCCGTGGAAGCCGGTGGTCAGGAAGAAGACCGAACCGAAGGGCGAGCTGTTGAGCTTGATGCCCTCGTGGAAGAGCTCGGTGTACTCGAACGACTGCACGGCGATGAAGATCGCGCCCATGATGAAGGAGAGCACGAACCATTCGGCCATGCCCCAGTTCTTCAGGTCGAAGAGGGAGCCGGTGCGGCGCGGCTGGGCCGGCTTGCCGTGCGCCTCGACCTTGGCCACGCCGATCTGGCAGGTGAAGGAGGACGCGACCAGGATGATGGAGTTCACGAGCGCGAGGGGCATGTTGAGCGCCTCGGTGTCGTGGGCCCACACCTGGGGCACGGCGGCCCGGAGCGTGAAGTACATGGCGAAGAGCGCCGCGAAGAACATCAGCTCGGAAGAGAGCCAGACGATGGTCCCGACGGCGACCATGTTGGGGCGCCTCGGGGAGGAGTGCGCCGCGGGGTTGAGTGATGAAGTCGCAGTGGTCACCCGTTCATTATCCTCATCCGCCCCCGATTTACCCAACGCGTGCACGGGCGATTCGCCCGCCGTTGCGCCGATCCTGGCGCCATTTCCCCGAATTGGCGGGGAAGATCGCGGCGCAGACTTCTACCGTTGGTAGTAGATCGCGGCGTGTCGCGTCCACCGTCATGTTGGGGCGCGGTCGGTCCCCGCCTCGGCGACGACCGGCCGCGCCCGTTAGCCTGGGCGCGTGACTGCCACCGATTTCGACGCCCGGACCCCCACCTGGCCGGCTCTTCTCTCAGCCCTGATCGCCGGTGAAGACCTGAGCAGGCGATGGTCCCAGTGGGCCATGGCGGAGATCATGCGGGGGGATGCGAGCGATGTCCAGGTGGCCGGTTTCCTCGTGGCGCTGCGGGCCAAGGGGGAGACGGTCGACGAGTTCACGGGACTCGTCGAGGCCATGACGGCGGCGGCCCGTCCCCTGCACATCGAGGGCGACGCCCTGGACATCGTGGGCACGGGGGGTGACAGACAGAACACCGTGAACATCTCCACGATGGCGGCCCTCGTGGCGGCTGGTGCGGGGGCCCGCGTCGTGAAGCACGGGAACCGGGCCTCCTCCTCGTCGACGGGCACCGCCGACGTCATCGAGGCCCTGGGCGTGCGGCTGGACCTTCCTCCGGAGGAGCTGCCGCGCGTGCTGGAGAAGGCCGGCATGGTGTTCTGCTTCGCCCAGATCTTCCACCCTTCCATGCGTTTCGCCGCGACGGCCCGTGCCCAGCTCGCCGTGCCGACGGCCTTCAACTTCCTCGGTCCGCTGACCAATCCCGCCGGTCCCGTGGCCTCCGCCATTGGCTGCGCGGACGCGCGCATGGCGCCGATCATCGCCGGCGTTTTCGCCTCGCGAGGCAAGCGGGCGCTGGTCTTCCGCGGCGACGACGGCCTCGACGAGCTCACTACCACGGCGGAGAACACGGTGTGGGAGGTGCGCGGGGGAGAGGTCTCGGTCTCCCGCGTGGACGCCCGCGAGCTGGGACTGCCGCGGGTTACGCTCGAGGAGCTGCGCGGCGGCAAGGCCGAGCACAACGCCGGGGTGGTGCGCCGGGTCCTGGCGGGGGAGCCCTCCGCGGCGCTCGACGCCGTGGTGCTCAACGCGGCCGGTGCCCTCGTGGCCCTCGAGGAGGGGGCCGGGGCGCCGCTCATGGAGCGGCTCGCCGTGGCCGCGGAGCGGGCGCGGGCCTCGATCTCCTCCGGTGCGGCCGCCGCGGTCCTGCAACGCTGGGTCGAGGCCAGCAACGAGTGAGGTCCGACGACGCGGGCCCGCCCTCTCGGAGGGCGGGCCCGCGTCGTCGGACACGGCCCTATTCCAGACCCAGGCTGAAGGCCGCCTCCAGGTCGTGGCGGGAGAAGGCCCGGAAGGCGATGTGGGTCGTCGTGGAGATGACGCCCGGCACCTTGGAGACCCGGTTGGGGATGACCTCCGCGAGGTCCTCGTGCTGGCGCACACGCACCACGGCGACGAGGTCGGCCTCGCCGCCCGCCACGGAATAGACCTCTGCGACGCCCTCCTGCTCGGAGATCTGTTGCGCGGCCTCGGGGATGAGTGCCGCCTCGACCTGGATCATGACGAACGCGGTGATCACGGCGTTCTCCCTCCCGCCGGGCGTCCCGGCGCTGGCGTGCTGACGGCGCCTCCTGACGCCCCGGCCAGCCTACCGGCGCGGGTGGCTCAGGCGCGGAGCTTGACGCGGTTGCGGATGAGCAGACCGGCGACGGCGCGGCGGCCCAGGAGGAAGAGGCCGAGCATGCCGGAGGCGACGAGGGGGAAGGCGCCGTCCGCCGTGCCCCCGAAGGCCAGGCGCAGGCCGAGTCCGCCGAGGGCGGTGACGAGCCAGACGACGACGCCCCATGGCCAGACGTCGTTGACGGTGCGCCAGGGGCGCGTGGCGACGGTGCCGACGACGAGCGCGGCGAGGAAGGGGGCGGCCGTGGCGAGCACCGCGATGGCGTCGAGGTTCTCGTCGTGGGAGCTGCGCCCGGACGCCGCGAACACCACGACGAGGACCAGATCGGCCGCGAACCAGGGGAGCCACGAGTATCGACGCATGGGATCGAGTCTAGTCGGCGGGGACCGCTCGGGCCGCATCACACAAAGTCTAGACTTTGTCATTCCGAATACAAGGTCTAGACTTTGTGCATGATCGTCGTGACCATCGACCAGCGCGGCTCGCGCAGGCGGCCGGACGCGGTGCCCGGCCTGCTGGAGCTCCTGGCGGAGTACGTCCAGCTGAGGCCGTTCCAACGCACGGCGGGTGACGAGATCCAGGCCGTGTTCGACGACGCCCCGGCCGCGCTGGGCGCCTCGCTGCGGGCAGCGAGTGACGGCGGGTGGAGCGTGGGGATGGGCGTGGGGCCGGTGCGGCTGCCGCTGCCGGAGGAGACCAGGGCCGGAGGCGGGCGGGCCTTCGAGGCGGCCAGGGATGCCGTCGAGCGTGCCAAGAGAACGCAGGCGAGGATCTGTGTCGAGGCGCCGGACGACGCGCCCGGGGCGCGTCGCCTCGAGGCGGAGCTGGCCCTGATGGTGCTGACGCTGCGCCGCCGCACGCCTCAGCAACGCGAGGCGGTCGAGTTGCGGCGGGCCGGGGCGTCCCAGGCCGCGATCGCCGAACGCCTCGGCATCAGCCAACAGGCCGTCTCCGTGCGACTGGGTGCGGCGGCCTATGAGGAGTGCGAGGCGCTGCGCGAGGCGGCGACGGACGCGCTGGCTTCCCTCGAGCGTCGCGTCGGGGGAGCGGGCTAACCTGGGCGAGGGCGGCGGGTGCCGCCGCGAAGGAGGAGACATGGCATGGATCGCGGGCGCCCTCCTGGCGCTGGCCGGGTTCGTCACGCTGCCCGTCGCCTTGCGTTCCTCGCGCCTCTCCCGTGGCACGGTCCGCGTGCTCGCGGTGTGCGGCGTGCTCCTCGGCGCGGCGGCCAGCGTGCTCGGGCTGATCGATCACCGCACCGTGCCGCCGTGGTTCGCCGCGCCAGCCGCCGCGTTGGCCGCCGTGGGGCTCGGGGCGGCGGTGACGCTCGCCGTGCTCTCCTCCACCCGCATCGCGGCGGAGACCCTCGCCGGGGCACCCGCCCAGGAGCCGGCGGCATCCTCGGACCCGGGCGCCGAGCTCTTGCGGGGCGGCGCGCTCATCGGCGTCTTCGAGCGGCTGGCGATCGTGTCCACCTTGCTGGCGGGGTGGCCTGAGGGCCTCGCCGTGGTCCTGGCGGTGAAGGGGCTCGGTCGCTTCGCCGAGCTGAAGGCGACGAAGCAGGGCGCCGCCGAACGCTTCATCCTGGGGACCCTCGTGTCGGTCCTGACGGCTGCGGCCTGTGCCGGGACCGCCCGCCTCATCTCCGGGTGAGTTTCCTCACCCCGAGCACTGCGGTCGTGATGACGGAACCGACCGCGAAGCCCACCACGGTGGAGACGGCGGTCTCCGCGAGCCACGCGAGGAAGCCGCCCAGCGCGCCGGCGGCGTGCCGGACGGTCTCCTCGAGACGGTGGAGCAGCTCGAAGGGGGAGTGCCAACCCAGGTGGTCCGACTGGGCCAGCAGGAGGTGGCCGCCCACCCACATCATCGCGACGATGCCCACATTGCCGAGAACGCTCATGACGGCGGGCATGGCACGGACCAGGCCGCGGCCCACGCGGCGGGAGGCGGGAGAGGGGCGCCTCGACAGCGCCAGGCCGATGTCATCCATCTTGACGATGAAGCCGACCACGCCGTAGACGAGGGCGGTGATCAGCAGCGCCACGGCGACCAGCACGATCGCCTGCTCCCAGATCGGGGTGTCCGCCACGGTGCTCTGGGCGATCACCATGATCTCGGCGGAGAGGATGAGGTCGGTGCGCACGGCCCCGCCGATCACGGCCTTCTCGTCCTTGGCGCCGGGCTGGTCCTCCGCGTGCGCCGCGATCCAGTGGAAGGCCTCCCAGACCTTTTCCGCACCCTCGAAGGCCAGGTAGCTGCCGCCCAGCATGAGGACGAGCGGAAGGATCCAGTCCGGAGCGAAGGCGCTGACCAGGAGGATCGCGGGCAGGATGACGAGCAGCTTGTTCCTGATGGAGCCGACGGCGATCTTCCAGATGATGGGGAGCTCGCGCTCGGGGGAGAGGCCGTCGACGTAGCGCGGCGTCACGGCCGCGTCGTCCACGACCACGCCGATCGACTTGGCGCTGGCCTTCCCCGCCGCCGCCGCGACGTCGTCGAGGGAGGCCGCCGTCGCCTTCACGAGGGCGGCCACGTCGTCGAGCAGGGCTACGAGTCCTCCGGCCATGGCGTTCAGCGTAGGGCACGCGTCATCGTTTGGGCGCCGCGGCGCGTTCTCCGACAGTATGTCGCGGGTGAGGGACCCAGCAGCGAGCCGCATCGATCCCGCCGAGGTGGGGGCCGGTCTCGTCACCGCCCTGGTCGGCTTCACCTCGTCCTTCGCCGTGGTGCTCCCAGGCCTGGGCGCCGTGGGCGGACGCCCCGCACCGGATCTCCGTCGTCGCGACGTTCCTCGTCGCCGCGTCGGGTGTCTCCGTCGCGGGGATCGGGGAGTCTTCTGGACCCTCGTCGTGGGACTCGCGGCCCGGACCGCCCTGCGCACCCACTGATGCTACTTGACATAATGTAGATTATCGGTGCTTTATTTAGTTGGCTAAATATGGCCCCCTTGGCGAGGAGTTCGCCGTCGCCGCATCGGGGCGCTACGCCTCGGGTTGCGGCGCGAAGGTCAGGATGTTCGGGGCACGCATCGGTGTTGGTGTCCCGGCTGGGGTCAGTGTGCCGGTCGTGATGTCGATGCGGAATGGCACGATACGGTCTGTGTCGCTGCTGTTGATGTAGAGGTGGCGCCCGTCTGGTGCGATCGCGAAGTTGGTCGGTCCGGCGATGTCTTCGGTGGTGAAGCCGCAGCTCGTGAGCCTGCCATCCCCGGGGTCGACCCGGTAGGCGGCTACGGTCTGGGATCCGCGATTGGACGCATAGAGGAAGCCCCCGGCCGGGTGCAGTGCGATCTCTGCTGCACTCTGGGGACCCGAGTGGGTGGCCGGAGCCGTTGAGACGAGCTGCAGCTGTTCGCCGATCGTCTCGATCGTCCCGATCGTCGGGTCGAAGGCGAAGACGGTGATATCGCCATCGAGTTCGCCGATCACGTAGAGCGTTCGGGCGCTGCGCGAGAACGCGACGTGCCGCGGGCCGCTCCCCCTGGCCGTGCTGGCCCGGCTGAGCTCGTGAAGAACACCGTGTTCATCCAGTCCGAACACCTGGACCAAGTCGGCGCCGAGGTCTGCCGTGACGAGATACGCACCATCGGGTGTGAACGCCACCGCGTGCGGGTGCGGCCCGTCCTGACGTGGGTGCGGGCCGGAGCCTTCCCCTCGGATGACGGAGGTGGCCGCGCTGAGGCCTCCCCCATCATCGATGTGGTGCACGACGATCTCTCCGGAACCGTAGTTCGCGATCACAAGATGGCGGCCATCCGGTGCGATGGCGATCTGGGCGGGTGAGCCGGGTCCAATGCTCGTGCTCCTCGCTCCGGCCAGGGTGCCATCGGCCGGGTCGATCCGATGACAATCGATGCTGGCCTCGCCTCCCGGGCGATCGGGACCGTAGCAGGCCCAGAGCAGCCCGTGGTGCGAGTCGGGCTCGATCCAGGTCGGGTTCGGCCGTCCGGCGGTCTGGAGGACTGTGAGCGGTTCGGAAGCGTCGTTCATCGCGAGCACGTGGATACCGGTCCGATTCGAACGCTCCTTCAGGGAGTCCGGTTTCGGGCGGACATACGAGCTCACGTATGCCCGAGCGGTGCGGCTCATCGTTGCGTCGTAAGGGCTGCAGGCTTGGGCATGACCGCGTCCCAGAGCGCACTGGCCTGGCCGCGGTTTCGGGCGCTGAGCTCCTCGAAGTACCAATCCTGCCCGAGCAGCTGCTTCACCCGCGGAATGGCTTCGCCGTCAGGACCGGAGTAGTAGTGAACTTTCTTACGGTCGCCGTCGGTGACCATCCGGAACATCACCTCCGCCGTGCCGGCGGGGTCTGAACGGACCAGATTCAGCGCTGCGAACGATGCCCACCCGTTGTCATAGTCGGCCGGGACGTCCACTGCACGATCGACCTTACTGAAGATCTTCGTCTCATGGCTGCCCGGATGCAGCGCCTTGGCCTGTACCCCGAACTCCGCGAGCTCCGCGTGCAGGCCCTCCGTCAGGGAAGCGACTGCGGCCTTGGACGCCTGGTAGGCCGAGGTGTACGGGTAACCGCCGTCGGCACTGATCGAGCTGACGTTCACAATCACCCCGGATCGCTGTTCCCTGAAGATCGGGATGAAAGCTTTATTGAGGGCGATCAGGCCGAACACATTGGTCTGGAACTGGCGGTGCACCTGATCCATCGTGGACGCCTCCAGCGGTCCGCCCTGAAAGTAGCCGGCGTTGTTGATGACCGCGTCCACTCGCCCGAACTGCCTCAGCGCGACCTGACCGAAGGCGAGGCTGGCCTGCTCGTCGTCCACATCAAGCAGTAGCGTTCGCACACCGCCTACTCCGTCGTGAACATGCAGATCCGACTCCTTGCGAACGGTCGCAACGACATTCCAGCCGACCTGAGCAAAGCGGCGCACCGCGAGATTCCCGAAACCAGTAGACGTCCCGGTGATGACAACTGTCGATGAGTCCATGACCACTTCCTCCAAGTCCAAACCGGTGGGGAACTTCCCCGCCGACACAATTAGTACAACACCGTTGCGATAATAGTGCAACCATGTTTGCTAAACTTTGGGGATGACGGACCTATCATTCCAGCGAGCACGTTCTTCCGCGGCGAAGGGGAACCGAATCGAGGCGATCCTCACCTCCGCCCGGGACCAGGCCATGACCCGAAGCGTTCGCGAGGTGACTCTGACCGATGTCGCCGCTGGCGTGGGGATGCACAAATCAACCATGCTGCGCTACTTCGAGACACGGGAAGAGATCTTCCTCCGGATCGCTGCACGGGAATGGGCGGACTGGTCTCAAGCGACCGTCCGCGAGCTCAAAATACTGGACAGGCCGACCGCGGAATCCGGCGGGCAAGTACTCGCCACCTCACTCGCCACCCGGCCCCTGTTCTGCGACTTACTCGCCCACGTCCCGCTGAACCTGGAACGAGGGGTATCCCTGGTCGCCGTCAAGGACTTCAAGATCCAGGCACTCTCGTCCGCGCGCGCCGTCGCCGACGCGCTTCGATCGATTCTGCCCCTGGACCACGACGGTGCCCGAAACGTCGTAGCCACCGCGACCGGGATGGCGGGGGCACTCTGGCAGATGGCCGCCCCAGGAACCCAGCTACGCCGCCTCTACGAAACCGACCCCGAATTGGGCCACGCGATCGTCGACGTCGAACCACGCCTCACAGCAATCCTGGCGGCACTGATCCTCGGAAGTTCCCCAAGTCACCACGGACCAACTGAACCCCTCACGGACTGAGGAGTCCGCTAGCTGATGCATTAGACCCCGTGGGAGCCAGTGAAAGTACTCCACTCGAACGAGGACTACTCCCGCCTGACGAATAACCGTGCATGCCAGTTCGGTGGAAAGGGGTGGTGGCGCCAGCGGATGGGTCCCGGTGGTGCTTAAACTGGCACCGGTTCAATTATGAGCACACTGCTCGTAATGCCACCGCCGGGAGGAAGAACATGGAAGACACCAGGGACCACGCCAAGGGGACGGCCGCCGCGGACCCGAGGGCGCGGGAACGCCACGCGCGGTGGGACGCGCTGGGCGTCGACGAGCTGCGTCGCCGTGGCAGCCTGAAGTGGACCGCGTTCCCGGACGCCCTCGGAGCGTTCGTCGCGGAGTCCGATCTGGGCACCGCGCCGTGCGTGAGGACGGCGCTGACGGACGCCGTGGAACGCGAGGCCTTCGGCTACCTGCCCACCCGCCTGGTTCCCGAGCTGCAGGAAGCCACGGCGTCCTGGTACGGGCGGCGCCACGGCCACCGCGTGGATCCGGGCAGCATCCAGCTCGTGCCGGACGTGCTGGCAGCGTTCGAGTTCGCCATCACCCGGCTCTCCCCCGCCGGCGCACCCGTCGTGGTGCCGACGCCCGCCTACATGCCCTTCCTCGACCTTCCCCGGCGTCTGGGGCGGGAGATCGTCGAGGTCCCCCTGCTCTTGGACGACGACGGCTGGCGGCTGGACACGGAGGGCATCGACGCGGCGCTGCGGGGCGGCCCCGGCCTCGTCGTCCTGTGCAACCCGCACAACCCCACGGGGCACGTGGCAAGCAGGGGCGAACTGGCCGCGCTGGAGGAGGTCGTGGCCGCACACCCCGGCACCCGCGTCTTTTCCGATGAGATCCACGGCGGCCTCGCCCTCGCGGGATCCACGCACGTTCCCTTCGCCTCCCTCTCGCCCCGCGCGGCCCGCCAGGCGATCACTGCCACGAGTACCTCCAAGGCCTTCGCGCTGCCCGGGCTCAAGTGCGCCCAGCTCCTGTTGAGCAACGACGACGACCTGGCGGTGTGGGCCGAACACGGCGAACGCGCGTTCAAGCTGACGGGCACCCTGGGCGTCGAGGCCTCCATCGCCGCCTATCGGCACGGGGACGACTGGCTCGACGACGTCCTCTCCTACCTCGACTCGCTGCGCGCCGAGTTCGTCGGCGCCGTCGGCGCCGAACTGCCCGGCGTCCGGCTCGTCGCCCCCGAGGGCACCTTCATCGCGTGGCTCGACTGCTCCGGGCTGGGCCTCGACGAATCCCCCGCCGCCTTCTTCCTGCGCGAGGCCGGCGTGGCCCTGAGCGACGGAGCGGCGTGCGGCGAGGGCTTCGAGAGCTGGGTGCGGCTCGTCTTCGCGACGCCGCGTCCGGTGCTGGAGCGCATGCTGCGCAGCATGGGCGCGGCCCTGCGACGCCGGGGCGCACCCCGACGATGACAGGATGTCAGGCATGACGCATCCGTTCGGCCTCTCCCCCACCGTGCCCATCGTCCAGCTGGGCCACCCCGTCCTGCGCGCCCCCGCACCGGCCTGGCGGGGCGACATCGCCGCCGAGGACCTCTCCGGGCTGATCTCGATCATGCGGGACACCATGCTCGCGGCCCCCGGCGTGGGCCTGGCCGCGCCGCAGATCGGCCTGCCCCTGCGCCTGGCCGTGCTGCAGGACCTCTGGCCCGTCGACCCGGCCTCGGCCGAGCAGCGGGAGCGCGAGCCGCTCGAGTTCTTCGCCGCGATCGACCCCTCCTACGAGGCGCTCGGCCACCGTACGGCGAGCCACTACGAGGGGTGCCTCTCCTTCCGGGGCTACACGGCCGTCGTCGAGCGCCCCGCGGACATCCTCGCCGGCTGGTCCTCGCCGGACGGCGAACGGCACGAGCGCGAGCTGCACGGCTGGCAGGCGCGCATCTTCCAGCACGAGACGGACCACCTCAACGGGATCCTCTACATCGACAAGGCGCTCACGCGTTCCCTGTGCACCGACGAGCACCACGCGGCGCTGTACGCGGGTGCACCGCTGGACGAGGTCCGCTCCGTCCTGGGGTTCTGATGGGGACCCCATCCGTGATGCCCGACGGCGCCTGGCCGCTTCTCTGCCCGGCCTGCTCCGAGGATCTCCTCGTCGAACGGCGGGCCGACGCGCGCGTGGCCGGCCTGAGCTGCCCGGCCGGGCACCGCTTCGACGCGGCCCGCCAGGGGCACGTGAACCTCCTGACCGGGCGGGCGAGCAAGTTCCGTGAGGACACCCCGGCCATGGTGGCCTCGCGCGAACGCTGGCTCGCCTCCGGGGGCTACGCGGCCCTCGGCGAGGCCCTCGCCGCCGCGGCGGTGCGGCACGTGCGGCCGCGGGCGGAGCCGCTCACGGTCGTCGACACGGGATCAGGCACGGGCTGGTACACCCGCCGCGTGCTGGACGGACTCGAGGGGGCCGGGCACCGCGCGCGGGCCGTGGACATGGACCTCTCCAGGGCCGGGGCGCAGCGCGCGGCGCGCGATCCGCGGGTCCTCTCGCTCGTCTGGGACACGTGGCGGGCCTGGCCGCTGCGCGGGGCATGCGCCGATGTGCTGCTGGACGTCTTCGCCCCGCGCAACGAACCCGAGTTCGCCCGGGTGCTCTCCCCCGGCGGCGTCGCGCTCGTCGCCGTCCCCCTGCCCGGCCACCTCTCCGAGCTGGCCGACGAGGCCGGGCTGCTCGGCATCGACCGGCACAAGGAGGAACGCCTCGCGGCGATCTTCGGCCCCGGCTGGGAGGAACTGCCGCCCAGCGAGGTGCACGCCCGTCTGAGCCTGGCCCCGGAGGATGCGGCCGACCTGGCGCACATGGGGCCGGCGGGGCATCACCGGGACCGCGAGGAGATCCTGGCGGGATTGCGTCCGGGCGGCGTGAGGAGCGTGGGGGCGCACGTGCGCCTGCACGCCTATCGCCGCGGCGAGGTCATCCCCGTGGATCATCCGCGCGGGTGACGATGCGTGGCGCCCCGGGTGCGAGACTGGCGGGGAGCCCCGCACCCGGGGCCGCCCGAGCCGTCGCAGGAGGAGAAATGGTGGAGTGGTTGGTCCAGAATTCCTGGGCCTTCTGGCTGGCGCTCATGTTGCTGTTCGTCGCGATCGAGGCGCTCTCGCTCGACCTGTGGTTCGCCATGCTGGCGGGCGGCGCCCTGGGCGGCGTCGTCGCCTCGCTCCTGCACGCCCCAGGCTGGGCCCAGATCGTCGTGTTCGCGCTCGTGTCGCTGGCCCTCATCCTTGGCCTGAGACCGCTCGCGATCCGCCAGCTACGCAGGAGCAACGTGGACGCCATCACCAACGTCGACCGCCTCATCGGCGCCGACGCCCTGGTGCTGGAGCCCACGAGCCGCCTCACCGGCACCGCCAAGATCGAGGGCGAGGTGTGGACCTCGCGCAGCCACGACCACGCGCCCCTGGCGCCGGGAACGCACGCCGTGGTGGCGCGCATCGTCGGCGCCACGGCCTACCTGTCCGCCCACCCGCCCGTCTCCCCCGATCCTCGGCGCTGAGCGCCGGCGACCGTCGTCACCCCCAGAGGAAGGACATCGCACATGGACATCAACCCCGGCCTCGTCGTCGCCGTGGTCCTGGCCATCGTCGTCATCATCATCCTGATCCGAGCGGTCCACATCGTGCCGCAGGCCCGCGCCCGCATCGTGGAGCGCCTGGGCCGCTACCACCGCACCGCCACGGCCGGGCTGACGATGGTCATCCCGTTCGTCGACCGGCTCGGCCCCGTCATCGACCTGCGCGAGCAGGTCCAGCCGTTCCCTCCGCAGCCGGTCATCACCGAGGACAACCTCGTGGTGAACATCGACACGGTCGTCTACTACCAGGTCAACGACCCGCGCGCCGCAACGTACGAGATTGAGAACTACATCCGCGCCGTGGAGCAGCTGACCACGACCACGCTGCGCAACGTGGTGGGCGGCCTGAACCTGGAGCAGGCGCTGACCTCCCGCGACCAGATCAACGGGCAGCTGCGCGGCGTGCTGGACGAGGCCACGGGCCGCTGGGGCATCCGCGTCTCCCGCGTGGAGCTCAAGGCGATCGATCCGCCCCTGTCCATCCAGGACTCCATGGAGAAGCAGATGCGCGCCGAGCGGGACCGCCGCGCGGCGATCCTCACGGCCGAGGGCGTCAAACAGTCCCAGATCCTGACGGCCGAGGGCTCGCGCCAGGCGGCCATCCTGACCGCCGAAGGCGATGCCAAGGCAGCCGTGCTCAAGGCGCAGGGTGAGGCCGAGGCGATCCAGACCGTGTTCGACGCCGTCCACAGGGCCGACGCTGACCCCAAGCTCTTGGCCTACCAGTACCTGCAGCAGCTCCCCAAGATCGCCCAGGGCAGTGCCAACAAGCTCTGGATCATCCCCACGGACGTGACGGAGGCCATGAAGGGTCTCGGCGGCGCGTTCGGCGCCATGGGGGCCTTCGGTGCGGCACAGGATCCCGGGCGGGAGTGATCCCCTAGAATGGGAGGGATCGTGCCCGCGCCCGGGCACGGGAATGCAGAGCCGTGCGTCCCCGTTGAGGGATGGACGAGTGAGGCACGTGAGGAGTCAAGATGAGTGATCGCAGCCTGCGCGGCATGCGCCTGGGTTCGCAGTCGATGGAGTCCGAGGCCGGCGTCGAGCCCGCCGCGCGCCAGATCGTGAAGTACGCGTGCGAGGACGGCGAGACCGTCGAGGTGGTCTTCGCCATGGAGGCCGAGGTCCCCACGGTGTGGCACACCAAGACCGGCAAGAAGGCCCTCCGGGTCGACGGCGGCGAGGAGGAGCCGGAGAAGGAGAAGGCCCAGCGCAGCCACTGGGACATGCTCCTGGAGCGCCGCAGCACCGAGGAGCTGGAGGTCATCCTTAAGGACCGCCTCAACTTCCTGCGCGCCGCCCGCGGTGAGAAGGTCGACGCCTGAGTCCTTCGACCCAGCGACACGGGGAAGCCCCCGGAACCCATCCCTTGGGGTTCCGGGGGCTTCCCCGTGTCGCGATGCGAGATTCGGCCCGCGTCAGCGGCCCAGCTTGGAGCGCAGCGTCTCCCAGCGCGCGGCGAGGCCCCACTTGACGACGTTGACGCCGGCTTCCTGGACGATGGAGCCGCTCATCTTGGACTCGCCGAACTCGCGTTCCACGAAGGTGATGGGCACCTCGGCGATGCTCTTGCCCGCGCGGGCCGTGCGGAAGGTCATGTCCACCTGGAAGCCGTAGCCGACGGATTCGACGGCGCCGAGGTCCAGGGCGCGCAGGGTCGAGGCGCGGTAGGCGCGGTACCCGGCGGTGACGTCGCGGACCTTCAGCCCCAGGAAGAAGCGGGAGACGAAGCTGCCCGTGCGGGAGATGGCCTTGCGCGAGAGCGGCCAGTTGACGACCTCTCCCCCCGGCACCCAGCGAGAGCCGATGACCAGATCGGCGCCCGCGGCGGAGGCCTCCAGGAGGCGCGGCAGCTGCTCCGGCTGATGCGAACCGTCCGCGTCCATCTCCACGAGCACGTCGTAGCCGCGCTCGAGGCCCCACGCGAAGCCGGCCAGGTAGGCGGCGCCCAGGCCCTCCTTGCCGCGGCGGTGCATCACGTGGATGCGCTCGTCGGTCCCGGCGAGGCGATCCGCCAGCAGGCCCGTGCCGTCCGGCGAGTTGTCGTCGGCGATGAGCACGTCGACCTCGGGGCACGCGGCGCGCAGCCGACCCACGGTCTTGGGCAACGATTCGAGCTCGTTGTAGGTCGGGATGATGGTGAGAACGCGCACGCGGCTGTCGATCCTTCGCTCGGGTCTGGGCTCGGCCCCGGTCACGGGGCCATCGCTCATCCTATCCCGGCCGCCTTCCGCGGCACGCTCGGCAGGCGCGAGTGAAGGCTCACGCCGCGGCGCAGGGTGAGCAGGCACGCCGGGCTCGGTGCCCCTGGCGTCCAGGGCGCCTCATCGAGGCGTTCCCACGCCGCCAGGCAGGCGGGGGCTCCGACCCGGAGGGTCCCGGCGGACGGGGCGGCTCCCAGGGCGGCGTGCGCCCCCCTGGTGTGGGCGTCCAGCGCGGCGGCCGCGGTGAGGGAATGGCCGGGCTCGTGATGCCCGACGGCGGCCCGGACCGCCGCCCACGGGTCGGCGGCCGTGACGGGGGCGTCGGAGCCGAGGGCGAGTGGCACGCCGGCGCCGGCCAGCGCCGCGAAGGGATTGAGCCCGGCCGCGCGCTCGCGACCCAGCCGGGCGGCGTAGAGGCCGGCGGCCCCTCCCCAGTGCTCGTCAAAGCGGGGCTGGACGGAGGCCACGAGGCCGAGCCGGGCCATGGTGGCGATGCCGGGGGCATCGATCCCCTCGGCGTGCTCGATCCGGTGACCCCCGGCCGCGAGCGCGGCCGTGCCCACGCAGGCCGCCGCCAGCTCGAAGCCGGCGAGCACCTCGGCGACGGCGGCGTCCCCGATCGCGTGGAAGGCGCTGCGCACGCCGAGCCGGACGCACGTGATCACGTGCGCCGCCACCTGACCGGACTCGAGCAGGCGTTCGCCCCGGTGACCGGGGGCGTCGGCGTAGTCCTCGCCGAGCGCGGCCGAGCGGGCGCCGATCGAGCCGTCGGCGGAGAGGTCCCCGCCCAGGGACAGGCCTGGCCAGCGGGGGGTGGGCAGCAGGGAGGCCAGCACGGCCGTGGCCTCGTCCTCGTCGAGGACGAGGCGCCCCCAGAACGGATGCACGGCAGGGAGGGCATCCGCGGCCGGCGAGGCGATCAGGTCGAGCAGCGCCCGCAGGTCCGCCTCGCCGGAGACGTGCGGCGCCGCCATCTCGGCGACGGCGGCGTGCCCCGTCTCCGCGAAGCCTCGCAGGGCGCGGCGTTGCAGAGAGGCCGTCCAGGTGACGTCCGTGGTCAGGGCGGCGCCGCGCAGCCGCGCGTTGCCCGTCTCCGTGTCGGCCTCGGCGCGCGTGAGCCCCGCCGCGAGGAGCATCGATGAGGAGGCCAGCGCCGTGTGAACGTCGGCGCGGGAGAGGAAGACCTCCCGCCCGCCTCCGGCGAGCTCCAGCTCCTGCGGGGTGGGCAGCGCGGGGTCGGCCCAGGTGCTCTCGTCCCAGCCGTGGCCGAGGATCCGCTCCCCCGGCGTGGCGCCGGCGGCGGCGAGCCGCACCGCCTCCAGCACATCGCCCGCGCAGCGGGCCGCACCGAGGGACAGGCTCGCGGCGGCGCGGGCCGTCTCGCTCAGGTGCACGTGGGAGTCCACGAAGGCCGGCGTCAGCAGCGCTCCCCCGAGCTCGACGATCGCGTCCGCGCGGGGAGGGGCGGCGCCGTCGACCGGGCCGAGCCACGCGATGCGGCCCCCGCGCACCAGGACCCCGTGGGGGCGGCGCGGCGACGCACCAGGCGGGGCCCCCGGGCCCGCGAGCACTGCGTTCGTGTACAGGACGGCGGGGTCCGGCCCGGCGGCGTCCGGCACGGGCTACTCCCCCGCGACGGAGGCCACGACGGCCGAGGCCGCGACGACGCCGCGACGCACCAGCTCGGCAGCGGCCGAGGCCGTGTCCGCCACGTGATCAGGCACGTGCGGGTTCTGGCCGAGCTGGCCGAGGAAGTCGATGACCTGCTTGGCCCAGCGCACGAAGTCGCCCGCCTCGACGGGCGAGTCCTCCAGCGCCCTGGCCAGGTCCTCCCCGCAGGCCCAGCGGTGCATGGGCGCCACGAGCGTGGTGTCCGGCGCGGGGGTCGGCTCCACGCGGTGCTCGTCCTCGAGATCCTCGAGGCGGCTCCACTGGCGCACGGCCTCCTCCCACACGGCGCGCACGCCCTGGGGCCACACGCGGGGGGACACGTCCGCCTCGCGCTTGGGCTGGTAGACGAACAGCGTGGCCGCCGCAGCCATCGCGGCCGGCCCCAGGCCGTCGAAGCCGCCCTCGCCGAGCACGAGCGCGGTGAGGAGGTCGCGTTCGCCGTAGATGCGCAGCATCGTGTGCCCGGCGTCGGTGATGCGGGCCTCCCGGCCCCGCCCGGTCACGTAGCCGACCTCGGAGAGCACGGCGCAGACGCGGTCGAAGGTGCGCGCGATCGAGTGCGTTCGCCCCGTGATCTGAGCGTTGAGCCGCTCCACCTCGGCGGAAAGTTTGCGGTGCCGCCCAGCCCAGCGCGCGTGGTGCTCCCGGTCGGGGCACGCGTGGCAGGGGTGCCGCTTGAGCTCGCGTTCCAGCTCCCCGAGGCGCTCCTGCGGGACGTCCTCTCCCGGATAGGCGAAACCGGGCGTGCGGCGCGTGGGATCCGGTCGGGCGTCCCGCAGGGCGTTGCGTAGGCTCGCGGCCAGCTCGTTGCGTTCCTGCGGGGAGCGCCCCGTGAACTGCCGGGGCACCCGCACGGTGGCGAGGACCTCGAGCGGGCCGTCCAGGTCCGCGGGGCCGATGCGCCTCAGGCGGCCGTCCAGGGTGAGGACCGTGGGGCGGGGGTCCTTGAGCGAGCGTGACACCTCGGTCACGAGCGCGTGGCCGAGGGCGCGCGGGCCGCGCACGTCCACGACGTCGCCACGCCCCAACGCCTCGAGCGAGAGCTCCGCCGCCGAACGCCGCGCCCTGCCGCGCGAGCGCGAGGCCTCCTTCTGGGCCCGGTTCAGCCGCGCCCGGAGCGCCGCGTACTCGGCGAAGTCGCCCAGGTGGCAGCGCATGGCCTCCTCGTACCCCGCGAGGGACTCGCGCTGCGAGGCGAGGCGCCTGGCCAGGTCGACGACGGACGCGTCCGCCTGGTACTGCGCGAAGGACTGTTCCAGGACCGCGCGGGCCTTCTCGACGCCCAGGCGGCTGAGCAGGTTCAGGCTCATGTTGTACGTGGGACGGAAACTGGAGTTGAGCGGATAGGTGCGGCGGGAGGCGAGGCCGGCCACCGCGTGCGGGTCCATCCCCTGGTGCCACGTCACGACGGCGTGGCCCTCCACGTCGATGCCCCGGCGACCGGCGCGGCCCGTGAGCTGCGTGTACTCCCCCGGCGTGACGGGGACGTGGGACTCCCCGTTGAACTTGTCCAGCTTCTCCAGGACCACGGAGCGGGCCGGCATGTTCACGCCGAGGGCGAGCGTCTCCGTCGCGTAGACGACCTTGACGAGGCCGCGCGCGAAGAGTCGTTCCACGGCCTCCTTGAAGACGGGGACCAATCCGGCGTGGTGGGAGGCGATGCCGCGCAGCAGCCCCTCGCGCCACGGCCAGTAGCCGATGACCTCCAGGTCCTCGGCCGGGAGGCGCCTGGCCGCGTCCTCGAGTTCCGCTTCGATCTCGCGTCGTTCGGTCTTGTTCGTGAGGTGAACGCCAGCGCGCACGTTCTGCGCCACCGCGGCGTCGCATCCCTTGCGGGAGAAGACGAAGACGATGGCTGGCAGGAGCCCGGCATCGTCGAGCGCCGCCACCGTCGCGGGGCGGGAGGCCCCGCGGGCGCGGTGCCCCGCCCCCGCCGTGAGCGAACCGCTGCCGGCTCCCTGGGCGCCACGCGGGCCGCCGCGGCCACGCCCGCGCCGGTACCCACCCCGGCGACCGCCGTGGCCGCCCCGGTGCGACTCCTCCGGGCCGGAGCCGAGCCGGCGCGAGAGTTCGCGCCCGCCCGAGTGCGAGGGCAGGGAGGAGCGACGGGAGAGGCGCACCAGCTCGGGGTTCACAGTGGCGCCGCGCTCGGCGCTCGTCTCGAAGGAGACGTCCTCGGCGAAGAGGTCCATGAGCTCGTCCCCGACCATGACGTGCTGCCACAGCGGAACCGGGCGGTGCTCGGAGACGACGACGTCGGTGCTCCCCCGCACGGCCTCGAGCCACCCGCCGAACTCCTCGGCGTTGGACACGGTGGCGGAGAGGGAGACCACGCGGGCCGTGCGCGGCAACTGGAGGATGATCTCCTCCCACACGGGGCCACGTTCCTTGTCGGCCAGGTAGTGGACCTCGTCCATGACGACGTACTCGAGCCCCGCGAGCGTGGGCGAGGAGGCGTAGAGCATGTTGCGCAGCACCTCGGTGGTCATGACGACCACGTCGGCCTCGGCGTTGACCGAGGTGTCCCCCGTCAGCAGGCCAACGCGGTCGGCGCCGTGCCGCGCCGCGAGCTCGGCGTACTTCTGGTTGGAGAGTGCCTTGATGGGCGTCGTGTAGAAGGCCTTGCTCCCGTGGGCCAGGGCCAGGTGCACCGCGAACTCCCCCACCACGGTCTTGCCTGCACCGGTCGGGGCCGCCACGAGCACCCCCCGCCCGGCCTGCAGCGACTCGCAGGCGCGCAGCTGGAAATCGTCGAGATCGAAACCGAGCGTCGCGGCGAAGCCCCCGAGCTCCGTGCGGGCACGGTCCCCTCGCACCTTCGCCGCCGCGAAGCGCTCGGCCGGGGAGGCCTCCCCGGCCGAAGGCTCGCGGGTGGGGACGGACGCCGCCCCGTCGCCAGTGGCGACGGGGCGGGAGGCACGACGACGTTTGGGCACGTCTCAGAGCTCCTCGAGGGGTCGGGCGGTGTCCGCCATGGCCGTGGTCGCGGCCTCCTCGACCGCCACGCGCCTGGCGCGGCGGCGGTCGAAGAGGAAGCACAGCCCCACGGCGAGGGCGAAGAGGGTGAAGAGCGGGACGGCCAGCACGAGCATGCTGATGGCGTCCCCTCCCGGGGCGGCCATGGCCGCGAAGAGCGCGATGACAAAGACCGTGATGCGCCAGTGCTTCATGATGGTGCGCGCCGGCAGGATCCCGAGGAGATTGAGGCCCACCATGACGACGGGGATGATCATCGCGATGCCGAAGGCCAACGTCAGGCGCACCACGAAGGTGACGTAGGTGCCCGCCTCGATGAGCTGGGCGCTGCCGCGCGGGACCAGGGAGGTGAAGAATTCCATGGCGTGCGGGAGCACGTACACGCCGAGCACCACCCCGCCCACGAAGAGCGGGACGGAGACGGCGATGAAGGCCGCGGAGATCCGCTTCTCCTTCTTGTGCAGCCCCGGCACGATGAAGGCCCAGAGCTGCCACAGGATGACGGGCGAGGCGATGACGAGCCCGATCCACAGCGAGACCTTGATGAGCATGTCCAGGGGGGCCGTCGTCGTCGTGTAGTTGAGCTGTCCGCCCTGCGCCCTGACCTGGGAGGAGAGCACGCCCATGACGGGACCGTAGAGGAAGAAGCCGCCGATCAGGGTGACGACGAGCGCGCCGAGGCACACGAAGAGGCGGTTCCGTGCCTCCTTGAGGTGGGCCCGCAGGGGCATCCGCCCCTCCGGGTCCTTGTTCTTGCCGAGCGCCATCGCCTAGGAGCGCGGCCCGGACTGCCCGTCGTCGACGATGCGCCCCTCGACGGTCTCGGGCTTCTTCGCGTCGTCGCCCCGGGGGGCCGGTGAGCCCGTCGTGTCCTCGGTCTTCATCTGCTTGACCTCGGACTTGAAGATGCGCATGGACTCGCCCAGGCTGCGGGCGAGTTTGGGCAGGCGCGGGCCGGCGAAGAGCAGCAGCGCGAGCACGATGATGATGACGAAGTGCCATCCCTGAAGATGCATGAGGGGTTCCTTTCGGGATCGCCCCTAGTCTAGGCGACGCGCCTGGGAGGGCCGTGACAGGCTCAGGCCTCGTCGCGCCCGTCCTCGACGACGTCGCCCCAGCGTCGCGGCCGCCCGTGCGCGTAGAGGGAGGCGATGCGGCGATCGCGTCTGGCCGCGACGCGGCCGTCCCGCTCGGATTCCTTGGCCGCCCGCACCTCGGCGGGGTCGGCGAAGGCGGCGTCCCAGCCCACCGGGACGCCGTGTCGTTCGGCCTCGAAGCGCAGCGGTTCGGCGGAGGCGTCGTACGCCGAGGACAGGGACTCCTGCGCGGCGCCGACCTCCTTGAGCAGGCCGGAGGCCCGGCGCCACAGGTGGACGGCGCCGAGGGCCATGACGCCGAACAGGACGAGGACGAGCAGGAGCCAGACGAGGATCCAGGACCACCACGGCATGAGTCAGGACTTCCCTTCGTGGGCGGTGTCGGCGGCCGCCTCGAGGCGGGAGCGCAGGGAGCGCAACACCGCCTGGCGGAGTTCGGTCGGGGCGAGCACGGCGACGTCGCCGCCGTGCGAGGCGGCGAGCCCCGTGAGGTACTCGGCCTCCCTGATCCGCACGCGCGTGATCAGGCCGGCCTCCGTGCGCGTGCTGCGCAGCGGCGTGTGGGCGGCCGCGGCCGCCCCGGCGGCGCCGCGCCAGAGGACGTCCACCTCGAGCGAGCCCCCGCCGAGTTCGGCCCGCTGGGCGCGCACCGCCGCGAGGCGCTCCGGTGTCGGCTCGAAGACCTCGCTCAGGACCGTCAGGCCGACGATGCGATCCAGCCGGAAGGTGCGCGGGGCGTTTGCCGCGCGGCTGAACGCCTGCAGGTAGGTCACGCGGCCCGCGTCGAACAGGCTCACGGGCTCCACATCGCGGGGGCCGGGGCGGGAGCCTGCCGCGTAGTCCAGGCGCACCACGCGCCGGCGCTGCGCGGCCTCGGTCAGCGTCGTGACGAGCTCGGCCCGCTCGCCCGCCGCCGCGCGCACCGCGACGAGCTGCTCGAAGTCCGCGAGCTCCGGCCGCAGCGAACGCAGGCGCGCCGCGACGCCGTCGATGGCCTCGATGGCGGCCCCGCCGTAGCTCCCGGCCGGTGCCGAGGCCATGGCGTCGAGCCCGATGAGCAGCGACGCCGCCTCGCTGAGGTTGAGGTTGATGGGCTTGGCCAGGACCTCCGCGTTGGAGATGCTCACGTTCTCGTCGTCCCACTCCACGTCCAGCAGCTCGTCGTGCGTGCCGTTCGGCACGCCGCAGAAACGCAGGCGGGTCAGCTCGGCGTCGAGACCGGCCCGGTCGAGGCCGAAGCGTTCCATGACGGCGGACGTGGAGCTCACGCCGTTGCCCACGACGAACGCGACGAGATCCAGGGCTCGGGACACGGCGACCTCGGCCGGGACCTTGCCGCCGCGCTGGGCCGTGAGGCGGTAGGCGGGCACGGCCTCCTCGTGGGCGGAGACGGCGGAGCGCAGGCGCTCGACGACGGCGGCGGCCAGATCCGCCGGCGAGAGGACTCGCGCACCCTGGGCGGCGATCTCCGGCGCCAGTTCGTCGACGGTGCGGTAGGCCAGGGCGAGCTCGTCGCCGCGGGGAGTCACCGTGCGGCCCGTGGCGCGCGCGGCCAGCGTGCCCCCGGCGCCGTGGGGCACCAGCACCCTGGCGGCGTGTTCGGCCTGGCCGAGGTCGAGACGGTCGAGCGCCTCCGCCATGCGGAAACGGTCGGGACGCCCGTAGGCCTCGGGGACGTGGAGCTCTGCGCGGGGGCTCAGCCTGGCCACGGCTCCCTCGATCCGGTCGAGGCGGAACATCCGCTCGCCGTCACGCCGGGTGTCCCCGGCGGCCAGGTACCAATGACCGTGGCGGTGCCCCAGCCCCCAGGGCATGACCTCCCGCGTGTCGAGGCGTCCGTCGGCCGTGCGGTAGCGGAAACGGACGGGGTGACCGAGGGCGGCATGGCGAATGAGGGCGTCGAGGTGCTCCTCGCCCGTGTCCACGGCGGCGCTGAAGGTGGGCTCCTCCGGTGCGTCCACCCCCAGGCGGGCCGCGGCGCGGCGGGCCTGCTCACCCAGCGTGCCGCCGGCGACGACGCGGGAGGCTAGGCCGAGCACGGCGGCCTCGAGGGGCGTCAGGCGCAGCGAGGGGAGCGGGTAGTCGCGTGGCAGGACGCGGTAGCGACGCTCGGCGTCCGCATCGTCGGCCCCCTTGCCGTCGACGACGGCCACGCCGAGGCGGCGCAGGGTCTCCTTGTCGCGTTCGAACTTGCGTTCGAACGCCTCGTCGCTGAGGTCGGCGTAGTCGTCGACCATGGAGCGCAGCTGCGCCTTGGTGTAGCCCAGGCGCGTCGTGGTGAGCGCATACGTCAGGCTGACGAGTTTCTCGGTGCGGTCGGGGGCCGGGGACGTCGGGGGCACCGGTTCAGGCTATACGAGAAATCCCCGGGTACCCCGGCGAGGGGCACCCGGGGAGTCGGGGGCGTTCGCGCTCAGCGCACGGCCACGAGGTCCACGACGAAGATGAGGGCCTCGTCCGGGCCGATGGCCCCCGGCGCGCCGCGGTGGCCGTAGGCCAGCTCGGAGGGGATCTCCAGGCGGCGGCGCCCGCCCACCTTCATGCCGATGAGCCCCTGGTCCCAGCCCTGGATGACCTGGCCGATGCCGGCCACGAAGTCCAGCGGCGCGCCGCGGTTCCACGAGGCGTCGAACTCCTCGCCGGTGGACCAGGCCACGCCGACGTAGTGCGTGGAGACCGTGTTGCCCGGCTTCACCTCGGCGCCCTCGCCCTCGATGAGGTCGACGATCTTCAGCTCGGTGGGCGCGTCGACGCCCGGGAAGTCGATCTCCGGCTTGGTGCGGCCGAGGTCGAAATTGCGCTGTCCGAAGGACATGGGTGACTCCTTGTGGTGTGCGGGTGGGACGGGTGTCGTCGGCCGGGATCAGGCGACCTTGGTGATCTTGACGATGAAGACGAGGGGTCCGGTCGGCTTGCCCGACGACGCGTCGTCGCCGTAGGCGAGATCGGCCGGGATGGTGAGGGCAACGACACTGCCGGCCTTGAGCCCGGTCAGGCCCTGGGTCCAGCCCTTGATGACCTGGTCGAGGCCGAACTCGGTGGGCTTGCCGGAGTCGAAGTTGCCGTCGAAGTGCACGGCGTTCTCCCACTGGGCGCCGTCGTAGAAGGCCGTGACCTTGCTGGTGGAGGTCGCGGCCTTGCCCTCGGTCCCCTTCGTGAGGACGTCCACCGTCAGCTTCTTCGGGGCATCGCCCTGCGGGATCGTGATGGCGTAGCCCTTGCCCTGGGGGGTCACCTCCACTGCGGAGGGGCTCGTCGCCGTGGACTTCTTCCATGCGACGAGCGGGTCCTTGGCGTCCGCGACGTGCATGACGAGCACCTCGGCGGCCGAGCCGGTGACGCTGCTGGGGACGGCCACGACGACGGAGGCCCCGACCTTGGCCTTCTGCAGCAGCGGGAAGGCGGCGTCGAGCCCCGTGAAGGAGGAAGACGTCATGGGGATGGACGCTGCCGTCGAGTAGGAGCTGCCGGCCATGGCCGCGCCCGTGCTCGCGTCGTAGAAGCCCACGTTGACCGAGAGCGTCTGGCCCTCCTTGATGGCGGCGCCGTCCCCGTCCTCGACGAGCTTGGCCGTGGCCTTGTCGCCGTCGGCCAGGGCCTGCTTGAGCTTGACGGTGGGCTCACTCTTGCCGGAGTCCTTCACCGTCACGGACACGTCGTCGATGGTTCCCTTGCCTGCCGGAGCGGCACTGGCAGAGGTGCTCGCTGAGGCGGTGGCCGACGAGGCGGAGTCGCCCGAGGACTGGCCGCAGGCGGAGAGGGAGATCAGGAGCACACCGGCCAGGACGGCGGCGGAGAGCTTGCGCACGCTGTGGGTATCGCTTTCATCCGGGGAGTCGGAGGGGTGCCCCCGACGAGGGCCCGCGATCCACGACCGCGCGGCGCCACCAGCCTACCGGGAGCCTCTGTGATTCAGCCCAGAAGGGCGTCGATGAGGGCCTCGGCCGCCGGATCGCTCGTCGCGAAGGGGTCGGGCAGCTGGACTGTGGTGGGGGGCTCGGCCGTCAGCTTGAGGGTCAACCAGTCCACCTGGTGGTCAACGCCGGCGGCCCGCGCCGCCCTCAGGAAGCGCGAGCGCAGCACGGCGCGGCTGCCGCTCGGAGGCGTGTCCCTCGCCGCCTCGACCCGCGCGGGATCGGTGAAGCGGCGCAGCAGGCCCCTGGCCTCGAGCCCGTCCCGCAGGCCCGCCCCCGGCGCGACGTCGTGATAGGCGAGCTCGAGCCTGGCCACGCGGGCGTCCTCGAGGCCCACGCCGTGCCGCTCGGTGTAGCGCGCCAGGAGGGAACGCTTGGCCGCGTAGTCGAGGGTGTCCCCCACCGCGCCCGGGTCGCCAGCGCGCCAGGCCTCGAGGGTGCGTCCCCACAGCTCGAGCGCCGTCGCGACGTCGGAATCGGTCCGCAGGCCGGCGGCGTCGGCGTGATCGCTCGCCACGTCCAGGAAGTACTCCTGGACCTCGAGCGCGGTCACGGTGCGTCCGTCGGCCAGCGCGATGGCCGTGGTCCCGTCCGCGTCGCGGGAAATGTCGCGCAGGGCCTTGACGGGGTTGGCGATGCTCCAGTCCGGCATGACCCGGCCGGTCTCCAGGACCGAGAGGATGAGGGAGGCGGAGACGGTCTTGAGCAGGGTGGAGCCCTCCGCCATGTTGGTGTCGCCCACGATGACGTGCAGGCGCCGGTAGCGCTCGGCGTCCGCGTGCGGCTCGTCGCGCGTGTTGATCATGGGCCGGGAGCGCGTCGAGGAGGAGGAAACGCCCTCCCACATGTGCTCGGCGCGCTGGGAGAGCACCATGCGGGCGCCCTCGGGGCCGCGCACCACGTGCCCGGCCCCGCAGAGCAGCTGCCGCGTCACGAGGAACGGCAGCAGCTGTTCGGTCAGGCGGCGGTACTCCAGCCGGCGCGGGATGAGGTAGTTCTCGTGGCAACCGAAGGAGTTGCCCGCCGAGTCCACGTTGTTGCGGAAGAGGTGGAGGCGCCCGCCGTGGCCCTCCGCCCGTAGCGACTCCTCGGCCGTGGAGACGAGCCAGGCCAGCGAGAGCACGCCCGCCCTGTCCTGCTCCAGCAGTTCGGAGGGCACCACGCACTCCGCCGTGGCGATCTCCGGGTGCGAACCCACGTCCAGGTAGAGGCGGGAACCGTTGAAGAGGAAGACGTTGGTGGAGCGGCCCCACTCCATGACGGGGGCGAAGAGCCGCTTGGCGACCTCCTCCACCGTCAGGGGGGCCGTTCCGGCGGCGTCGTAGGCGAGGCCGTACTCGGTCTCCAGGCCCACGACGCGTCGGATCACTGGCCGCCCTTTTGGACGTAGCCCTTCACGAACTCCTCCGCATTGCTCTCCAGGAGCGAATCGATCTCATCCAGCAGATCGTCCACGCCGGCGCTCCGGCTCACCTTGGCCGCGCCGACGGCCTCCTGCTCGTGCTCCTGGGACTGTTGCCACGCGCTGTGCTGTCGCTGCGATCGCTCCTGTGCCATGGGGTCCATCCTGCCACGCGTCAGAGCCCGCGCAGCGAGGCCACGAGGCGCTCCACGGGGACCCCGCCGTCGAAGAGCCCCCGGGTGGCCGGCTCCGTCCCGAGCCATGGATTGGCCAGCCCCACGCGCACCAGCTCGGCGCGATGGGGAAGCGCGAGCGAGAGCGAGTCCCAATTGGCCGCCACGACGGCGTCCGGGAAGGCCGTGACGGTCCGGCCACGGGTCCACGCCCTCGAGTCCCGCGGGGGCGTGACGCGCGCGGCCTCAACGGCGTCCTCCGCCACGAGCGGCTCGAGCTCGCCGCGCGCCGCGAGGGCCAGCGCGAGTCCCCTGCCCGGGCGCAGGTCGGACCACTGCAGGTCGATCATGGCCAGGCGGGGGTCGTCCCAGGGCAGGGAGCCGCGCTCGCGGTAGCGCCGCAGGAGCGAGAGCTTGGCGCGCCACTCGACCAGGCGCGCCGCCTCGTCATCGCCCCCTCCGGCCGCGTCCCTGCGCAGGGCGTCCACGGCGCGCCGCCACAACCGCAGCGTTGCCGTCTCGGCGCCGTCGGTCTCCGCGCCGTACGCCGCCTCCGCCGCCTCGAGGTAGAGCTCCTGCAGGTCGAGGGCGCTCAGCCGCCGCCCGGCGTCGGCCACGAGGGTGACCCTCAGCGTCGGATCGTGCGACACCCTGGCGACGTCGGCCACGGGATCGGCCAGCGTCACCTCCGGTGCCAGGCCGTCCTCGACGAGGCGCAGCACCAACGAGGTGGAGCCCAGCCGGATCGCGGCGGAGACCTGGTGCAGATTCGCGTCGCCGGGGATGACGTGCAGGCGCCGCCAGCGGGCGTCGTCGGCGTGCGGCTCGTCGCGCGTGTTGACGAGGGGCCGCCGGATGGTGGTCTCGAGGCCCACCGTGTTCTCGAAGAAATCCGCCCGCTGGGAGAGCTGGAAGCCGGGGCGTTCCCCGCGCCGTCCCAGGCCGACCCGGCCGGCGCCGCACGTCACTGGACGGCTCACGAAGAAGGGGAGCAGCCCGCGCACCAGGGCGTCGAAGGGGACGGCACGCGGAACCAGGTAGTTCTCGTGGGTGCCGTAGCTCTGGCCCTTGCCGTCCGTGTTGTTCTTGTGCAGCAGCACCTCGGTGCCGAGCCGCTCCCCCGCCAGGCCGGCCGCGAGCGAGGCCAGGCGGTCGCCCGCCGCGTCCCAGGTCACGGCGTCGAGCGAGTTCGTGGTCTCCGGGGAGGAGTACTCGGGATGGGCGTGATCGACGTAGAAACGGGCGCCGTTGCCGAGCACCAGGTTCATGAGCACGGGGCTCTCCTCGCGCAGGGACTCCCACGCGTCCCCGTCCTCGAGGGCGATCTGCCGCGCGTCGAGGACCCGTCCCTCGTCCGTGAGCTGCGAAGGGTCGGCCTCGTCCCTGCCCCGGCGGAAGCCCCGGGCGTCGTCGAGGGGGCGCTCGTGGACGTAGTCCCACGGTGCCGCGGCACCGCGGGACCCCAGGCGCTCGGTGACCTCCACCATGGCCGTGGTCACGGCGGCGCTGAGCTGCGTCGGCGTGAGCGAGGGGGCGCCGGGGGCCAGGACGCCGAACTCGCTCTCGGTGCCCATGACCCGAGAACCCGGCCGGACGCCGTCGGGCACCAGGGACGGGACCGGCCCGCTCACGGGGCGGCCACCAGGGAACGCACCTTGACGAGGCGCGCCCCGCGCCGGCCGGAGACGCGGGCCCATTCCTCGGGGTCGCCGCTGGCCGGCATCTGGCCCAGCTCGGCGAACTCGTCCGCCACGGCGTGGCGGATCAGCTCCTCGTCCAGCCCCCGTTCGCCGCCGGCCAGCACGCGCTTGATGGCTGCCCGCTTGGCCCGGTCCACGATGTTGCGCAGCGACGCGCCGGAGACCAGGTCCCCGCGGTGCAGGACCGTGACCGTTCCGTCCTCATCCGTGAGTTCGAGCATCGCCGTGATCGAATCGCGGCGGTACACCTCCTCCGCGGCCGCGGAGCACAGCGCGGCCGCGGTGCGGGCCGGGTCCCCGCCGTGGCCCTCGAGGGCGGCGGAGGCCAACGGCACCCCGGCGTCGAGATAGAGCCCCAGGATCTCCTCGGCCCCCGCGCGGTCCGGGCGGCGGATGCGCACCTTGACGTCCAGGCGGCCCGGCCGCAGGAGCGCCGGGTCGAGCATGTCCTCGCGGTTGGTGGCGCCGATGACGAGGACGTTCTCCAGCTTCTCGACGCCGTCGATCTCCGCGAGCAGCTGCGGCACGATCGTCGTCTCGACGTCGGAGGACACGCCCGTGCCGCGCGTGCGGAAGAGGGCGTCCATCTCGTCGAAGAAGATGACGACGGGGTGCCCGGCGGCGGCCTTCTCGCGGGCGCGGTCGAAGATGAGCCGGATCTGGCGCTCGGTCTCCCCCACGTACTTGTCCAGCAGCTCCGGGCCCTTGATATTGAGGAAGTAACCGCGCGTGCCGGCCTCCTCGGAGAGCGAATGCGCCACCGCCTGCGCGATGAGCGTCTTGCCGCAGCCGGGCGGGCCGTAGAGCAGCACGCCGCGCGGGGCGCGCAGCGAGTGCTCCGCGAAGAGCTCGGCGTGCAGGAAGGGCAGCTCGACGGCGTCGCGGATGGACTCGATCTGGGGGCCGAGGCCGCCGATGTCCGCGTAGCGGGTCTCCGGGACGTGCTCCAGCTCCAGGGCCGAGTATCCCTGCGGGCGCACCACCTGGGTGGCGACCATGGACCGGGTCTCGACGATGACGAGGTCCCCGGGGCGCGGCGGCGCCGCCACAAGGTCCCCGCCGAGCAGGACGACGCGCTGCTCGTCCGCCGGGCCGGTCACGAGCAGGCGCCTCGCGTCGAGGGCCTCCTTGACCGTCATGAGCCCACCCGTGCCGGAGTGCGGCAGGACGGCCACGACGATGAGCGCCTCGTTGAGCAACACCTCGGTCCCCGGCCGCAGGGATGCGAAGTCCAACAGGGGCGAGACGCCCGTGCGCACGCGGCGGCCGCCGTGGGCCACGTCCACGCTGCGCACGTCCGCCGCCGCGATGGAGGAGCCGGCGGGGGCGGAACCGCCCTGGTGCACGCGCACGATGACCCCGTGGCCGAAGGGCAGATCGCCGTCGTGCTCCAGGGCGGAGCGCATCCCGTCGATGCGCTCGCGCGAGCGTGTGAGCGCGTCCGCCAGCCGCGTGTTCTGCGCCCGCACCTCGGCAAGCTTGTTCGACAGTTCCAGGCTGCGCCGCCTGGACTCGGCGAGTTCGCCCCGCAGGGAATCGTGGGCGGCTGGCGTGCTCATGTGTGCTCCTCGTCCTGGGCGATCAATCGGCGTCCGCGGCCGGCTCCGGGGTGCCGGGGGACGGAACGGTGCGGCTCATGGCCTGGGCCAGCTCCTCCTCGACGTCAGCCCCGCCTGAGGCCGCGGTGCGCAGGGCCTCGCGGCCGGACTTGCGCAGCTTCTTCACGCTGACGCCCCGCTCCCCCAGCGCCTCGGGGACCCATGCCTCCTCGGCGTGGTCGGCCGTCCAGGCGGAGAGATCCTCCGCGGAGTAGCTGGCCTCCTTGACGCGCTTGGCGTGCGGGATGCCCACGGCGCCGTCCGCGAGGCGCCTGGTGGTCATGAGGAAGCCAGTGTGCGCCACCATGCGGTGGTCGGGGCGCACGGCCAGGCCGTCCACGTGCCAGCCGCGCACCATGGATTCGAAGGAATCAGGCTCGGTGAAGCGGCCGTCCGCGCGGATGGCCTCGACGACCCGCGAGAGCTGCGTGACGGTGGCGACGTAGTTGACCCAGACGCCGCCGGGGGCTAGGACCGTGGCGACGGCGTCGATGCACTCCCACGGCGCCAGCATGTCCAGGACCACGCGGTCCACGCTCCCCGGTTCCTCCTCCTCGAGGACGCGCTCCTGGAAGTCGCCGATGGAGATCCTCCAGGCCGGGGGCATGGCACCGAACATCGTGGCGACGTTGCCGCGGGCCACGTCGGCGAATTCCTCGCGCCGCTCGAAGCTGTGCACGCTGCCCCCGTCTCCCACGGCGCGCAGGAGGGAGATGGACAGGGCACCCGAGCCCACGCCCGCTTCGACGACCCGTGCGCCCGGGTAGATGTCGCCCATCGTGACGATCTGGCCGGCGTCCTTGGGATAGACCACCGCGGCGCCGCGCGGCATGGACAGGACGAAGTCCTTCAGCAGCGGGCGCAGGGCCTGGTAGCGCACGCCCTCCGAGTTCTCGACGACGCTGCCCTCGGGCGCGCCGATGAGGCTGGCGTGATCCAGGACGCCCACGTGGGAGTGGAACTGCCCGCCGAGCGAAAGCGTGATCGTGTTGATGCGCCGCTTCTCGTCGGTGATCTGGACGCGTTCGCCCGCCCTGAAGGGCCCGCGCCGGTGATCGGCGCCGGTCGGCGTGGGAGGGAGCTGCTGGTTCACTGCGGGTGGTTCCTTCCTGGGTGGGGCGCGGGCGCCACGCGGCCCCGCTCCCCCTCGACGCGGCCCTCGACGGCCGCGATGACATCTTCCCTGCTGACGGCGCCGACGCACGTTCCCGCCGTGTCTACCACGAGGACGGTGCCGCTGACGGAGGCCAGGGCCGCCCTGGCGAGGGCGTCGCCGTCGGCGTCCGTGCCGAGCACCGCGCCGTCGTCGGCCGGCACGGCGGCCTGCGAGGCCGGCGTCCCCGCCCGGAGGGCCTCGGGGACGGCGTGCACGGCCTGGGGCATGACGCGTAGCAGGCCGCCCGCGGCCGGGCGCGTGAGCACCACGGTCCCCGTGAGCACCCCGGCCGCGACGGCGGCGGCGACGGGAGCGCCCACAGGCAGGAGGGCCACGGGACGCAGCAGCTCGGAGGCACGCATGGCCTCCAGCCGGCGACGCAGCCGTCCGTGGCGGAGGGAGGCGCCAGCCCCCGTCCACAGCGGCACCAGCACGAGCGCCACGATCGCGAGCGTGAAGAGCCCCAGTCCCTCCCGCGTCGAGAGCACGCGCCACACGAGCACCGCGACGGCCAGCACCACGAGAACGCGACCGGCCCAGCCCGCCGCGATGGTGCCGCGCGCCTCCGAGCCCGTGGCCTTCCATGCGGCCGATTCCACGATGCGACCACCGTCCAGCGGCAGGCCAGGCAGCAGGTTGAACGCGCCGACGGCCAGATTGGACCAGATCCCCATGTAGAGCAGCAGGCCGGGAACTCCGAACGGGCTCCACGCGTGCTGCAGCGCCAGCCCGAGTCCCCCGAGCACGAGGTTGACCGCGGGTCCGACGAGGGAGACGACGAGGGAGCGGCCGGGGGTGGGGCGCTCGGCCTCGAAGCTCGTGTGGCCGCCCCAGAGCGTGATCTCGATGCGGGAGCCGGTCCAGCCCACGGCGCGGGCGGCCAGGGCGTGGGCCACCTCGTGCAGCAGTACGGAGACGGCGAGGATCAAGGTGTACACGAGCGCCACGCCGGCCGCGGAGACCCACGGGAGGTACGGGAGCGAGCGCTGCACCTGCGGCGCGAAGACGATCACCATGGCGATCGTGATGAGCACCCACGAAGTGGAGACCGCCACGGGGACCCCCGCCACGGTGCCGATCGGCAGGGGCCGGTCGTACCAGGGGCGGGACTGGGTGGCGCTGGGCATGCCTGACAGTCTAGGCGGCGCTACCGTGGGCTCATGGCCACCCCTGACACCACCCCCGGGCTCGTCCTGCTGACTCTCGGCGGCGCGAGTGACGCCGGCCACGCCGCCTCCGACGCCGCGGCCTGGCTCGCCGCGCACTCCCCCGGCTGGGTGGCCCTCGAGGCCGCCCCCGACGGCGACTCCGACGGGGCGGCCGCTCGGGTCGCCGTCGGGCTGCGGGAGACCCTGGCAGACGCCGCGGCCTCGGGAGCGGCCGCGGCGGTGCTGCTTGTGGCTCAGGCTGGCGCGGTGCCGCACACGCGCGAGCTGCCCGTGCGGGTGGACGAGGTGCCAGGTGCGCCCCTGCCCGCGCACCACGTCCTCGTCACGGTTCCGGCCTACGCGACGGCGCCGCCGCACCCCGCGGCGCAGCTGGCGCTCGTGGAGGCGGCGCTCGCGGTCGTTGGCGGCACCGCGGCCGCCCGGCTCTGGGGGCACGCACGGGGACTGGCCGACGACGCCGACGCCTGGCGCCGCGGTGCGGACCGGCTCGCCCAGGCGGACCCGGACGTGGCCAGGCTCGTGCGCGGCTGGGAGGCGGCGCCCTCGGCTCCGGACGCCGAACGGCTCACGCGCGCCGTGGAGCTGCACCTGCGCTCCGTCGTCGCTGACGCGGAACCCCGGCGCCGCTGACGACCGGTCCCCGCGCCGCCGGTGACGGCTCAGGCCAGGCGCAGACCCAGAAGGGCGTCGACCGCGTCGCGCACGAGGCCGGCGCCGTCTCCGGCCTCCGGGGTCTCCCTCGCCGGGGCGGCCGCCCATGCGTCCAGGGCCGCGAGCGCGGCCGGGGCGTCGAGGTCGTCCGCGAGGGCGGCGCGCAGGCGCTCGACGAGGGCACCGGCCTCCCCCGGCGTCGTCGTGCCGAGGCGGTTCGTCCAGGCCTCCAGGCGGCCGGCGGCTTCGGCGAGCATGTCCGCCTCGTAGAACCAGTCGCTGCGATAGTGCCGCGAGAGCAGCACCGTGCGGATGACCAGGGGGTCGACGCCCTCGGCACGCAGCTTCGAGACCAACACGAGGTTGCCGAGGGACTTGCTCATCTTGGCGCCGTCCAGCCCCACCATGCCCGTGTGCACGTAGTGCTCGGCGAGCGGCCGGCCCTCGCTGGCCGCGGTGTGGCCGGCGGAGAACTCGTGATGGGGGAAGATCAGGTCGGAGCCGCCGCCCTGGACGGTGAGCGTCCCCGGGACCGTGTTCACGGCGATGAGGGAGCACTCGATGTGCCAGCCGGGGCGGCCAGCGCCGAGCGAACGGCCGTCCCAAGCGGGCTCCCCCGGGCGCTCCACGCGCCACAGCAGCGGGTCGAGGCGGTCGCGCTTGCCCGGGCGCCCGGGATCGCCGCCGCGCTCGGCCGAGAGGGCGAGCATCGTGGCGAGGTCGTAGTGGGACTCGTCGCCGAGGCGCCACACTTCGCCCCCCGCGGCACGGGTGTCGAAGTACACATCGCCGTCCGGCTCCGTCCCGTCCCCGTCGACGCGGTAGGCCAAGCCCCGCTCCAGCAGCTGCTCGACGCCGTCGACGATCCAGGGGATGGACTCCACGGCACCCACGTAGTGATCGGGCGGCAGCACGCGCAGCGCCTCCATGTCGGTGCGGAAGAGCTGCACCTGCTCGGCGGCGAGCTCGCGCCAGTCCACCCCGGTGGCCGCGGCCCGCTCCAGGAGCGGGTCGTCCACGTCGGTGACGTTCTGCACGTACGTGACACCCAGCCCGGCGTCGCGCCACTGGCGCTGCAACAGATCGAAGGCGACGTAGGTGTTGGCGTGGCCCAGGTGCGTGGCGTCGTAGGGCGTGATGCCGCACACGTACAGGGAGGCCGCGTCGTGCGGCGAGGCCGTCACCGCGGCGCCCGCGGAGGTGTCGTGGACGCGCAGCGGGGGCGGCGTGCCGGGGACGGAGGGGACGGTGGGCGCGGTCCAGGCGTGCACGGTGCTGCGTGGCTCCTTAGGGGGTGGGGTTTCTTGCGCTCGTGCCTGCAGGGGATCAGGCGGAGGCGTCGAGCAGGTTCAGGCCGAGGAGCAGGTAGAGCAGGAAGCCGAGGGCGATGCGGTACCAGACGAAGGCCCGGAAGGAATGGGTGGAGATGTACTTCATGAGCCAGCCGATGACGGCCAGGCCAACGCCGAAGGCGATGACGGTCGCGAGGGCGGTCTGGCCCACGCCGTAGGGACCGGTGAAGCCCTCGTGCAAGGACTTGGCCAGTTCGTAGCCACCGGAGAGCACCACGGCGGGGATCGCCAGCAGGAACGAATAGCGGGCGGCCGCGGGGCGCGTGAAGCCCATCGCGAGTCCACCCGTGATGGTGCCGCCCGAACGGGAGACGCCGGGGATGAGGGCCAGTGCCTGGAAGAGGCCGAAGAGCAAGCCCTGGGAGACGGTCATCTCGCTCAGTTCCTTGCGCTGCCTGCCCAGGGCGTCCGCGACGGCCAGGATGATGCCGAAGAGGATGAGCATCGTGGCCACGATCCACAGGCTGCGGAACGTGGTCTCGATCTGGTCCTGGAAGAGCAGGCCGAGGACACCGATGGGCAGGGACCCGACGATGATCCACCAGCCCAGGCGGGCCTCGGGGTCGTTGCGGGGAATCTTGCCGAGCAGGGCCAGGAACCAGGCCTTGATGATGCGGACGATGTCCCGCCAGAAGAAGACGATGACCGCGAGTTCGGTGCCCAGCTGCGAGATGGCCGTGAAGGCCGCCCCGGGATCTCCCCCCGGCATGATCTCCCCGACGATGCGCAGGTGCGCGGAGGAGGAGATGGGAAGGAATTCGGTCAGCCCTTGGACCAGGCCGAGAAGGGCGGCATACAACCAGTTCACGCGCTGAAGACTACTTCACGCGTCCCGCCGCCTCAGTCCGCGTCGGTCTCCGTGTCGTCCTCGCCGTCGGTGTCGACCTCGTCGTCATCCTCGTCCTCGACGTACAGATCCAGGGGCGTCGCCTCCGAGTGGGCGTCCCACAGGGCGTCCTCGTAGTCGGAGAAGGTGGAGGCGATGCGCTCGTAGGCCTCGTCCACGCGGGGGTCCTCGTCGCCGCGGCGCGCTGCGACCGCGTTGAGGTGCTCGGCGAGGGCGGAGGTCAGCTGCTCAAGGGCGGTGCGGGGGTCCAGACTCATGCGGGCAACGCTACCGCGCCGGCGCCCTCCGCGGGAGGTGCGCGCCCGCACGGATGCCGGGCACAATGAGCGCACCATGTTCGTACGCCTTCTTCCCCCAGAGCAGCGCTCCCGCCACGGCGAGAGCGCCTACGAGTACCTGGTCCTCTCGGTGTCCCCCGGGGAGCCCCAGCAGGACGTGCGCCGCGCGGTGCGGGAGCACACGGAGTCCGGGCGGTGGGAGCTCTCCAGGACCCTCATCTATCAGGGCGGCTCCCGCCGGTACTGGATGCGCAGGCGCGTCATGCGCGTCGAGTCCTCGCTCGGCGCCGCGACCCCCTGACGCTACGCCCCGGAGCCGTCCGCCGGTCCCAGGAGCCACTCCGCGATGGTCGCGTGGGCGGACTCGGCGTCAGAGGGGTGGTAGAGGCTCGCCAGCACGTCGCGGTACAGCCGCTCCAGTTCGGTTCCGGCGGAGTATTCCGAGCCGCCGGAGACCTTGAGTGCGGCGTCCACCGTGCGCCTGGCGACGTCCCCCGCGGCCGTGCGGAAGGTCACCAGACGCGGGAACCAGGACGCGCCGTGCTCGGCACCCGCGTCCAGGTCCCCGGCGAGGGAGCGGGCCTGCGCGTCGAGGGCGAGCACGTCCATGCCCGCCTCGGCGACGCGCCAGCGCAGCGCGGGATCGGTGGCCAGGGAGTCCCCCGTGACGCGGGAGCGGCGCAGCGTCAGCTTCGCCGTGGCCAGTTGCAGGGCCCGCTCCGCGATGCCGACGTAGACGGCGCCCGTGAGCGTGAGGAAGGCGGCGAAGATCGCGAAGATGAGCGGATCGGCGCTGCGCCCCACCGGCAGGACGGTGTGCACGTGTTCGGCGCGCATGACGGCCCGGTCCAGCCGGGTCCCGTTCGATGAGGAGGCCCGCATCCCGAGGGCGTCCCACGTCGGCAGGACCTGCACACCGTCCTGACGCTCCACGAAGCCGTGCACCAGCCGGGCGTCGTCGCCCTCCCCCGCCTTGCCGAACACGCCCAGCCGGGTCCACGCCGCGGAGAGCGAGGTGAAGATCTTGGTTCCGGTGAGTTCGTAGCCGCCGTCCGCCCGCGACTCCGCGAGGGTGAAGGAATCGAAGAGCACGGCGTCGTTCCCCGGCTCGGAGACGCCGAAGGCCAGCACCTCGCCGTCCGCCACCCAGCTCCTCGCGAACGCCAGGCGGTCGTCCCCGCGCGTCAGCAGGATCCGATCCACCGCCGTCCACACCAGGTGCATGTTCACGGCCAGGGCCGTGGCCGGGGCGTGCTGTGCCACGAGTCGCTGGGCCGCGACGAGCTGGGTGAAGCCCCAGTCCCGGCCGCCGAGGGTCGCGGGCAACGCCGCCGTGAGGTAGCCCGCGTCCTTCAGCGCGGCCAGGTCGTCGTGACCGAACTCGTTGGCCCGGTCGTGCCCGGCCGCCCTCTCCCGCAGGCCGCGCAGAAGGTGGGGAGGCAGGACGGCCTCCACGGCGTCGTCGGCCATCTCAGAACTCCTCCACGAGGCGGGCCAGGACGGCGGTCCCGAAGAGCAGGGCGGCCGCGGGGACGCGCTCGTCCACCCCGTGGAAGAGGCCCGTGAAGTCCAGTTCGGCCGGCAGGCGCAGCGGGGCGAAGCCGTAGCCGGCGATGCCGAGGCGCGCCAGGGCCTTGTTGTCTGTCCCGGCGGGAAGCATGTACGGCAGGACGGTGGCGCCCGGGTCCTCCTCGCACAGGAGGCGGGACATCGTCTCCACCAGCTCGCCCGTGGCCGGCGCGTCCATGGACTGGAACTGCGTGTCGACGCTGAGCTCCACGCCGTCCCCGGCCAGGCGGGCGATGGTCTCCAGGGTCTCCTCGTGCAGGCCCGGCAGGGTCCTCACGTCGATGCGGGCCTCGGCGGTGGAGGGCACCACGTTGTCCTTGTAGCCCGCGCGCAGGACGGTCGGGTTCACGGTGGTGCGCAGCGTGCCCGTGACGAACTTAGCCGTGGGGCCAAGGGCCTCGAGCTGCGGCGAGGGGTCTTCCGGGTCGAACTCGGTTCCGCTGAGCGCGGCGACGCCCCGGAGGAGTTCCTCCGTGGCCGGGTGGTACTGCAACCCCCATTCGTGTTCGCCGATCCGGGCCAGGGCCGCGGCCAACCGGGTCACGGGGTTGTCCGGGTTGGGCTGGGAACCGTGGCCAGCCGTGCCGTGGGCTGTGAGACCGGCCCAGGCCATGCCCTTCTCCGCCGTCTGCAGGAGGTAGGCCCGGGATCCGGCGATCTCCGTGGAGAAGCCCCCGACCTCGGAGACGGCCCAGGCGGCGCCCTCGAACTCCTCCGGGTGGTGATCCACCATCCACTGGGCGCCGTAGTGGCCGCCCGCCTCCTCGTCGGCGAAGAACGCCACGACGAGGTCGCGCGCCGGGCGCCTGCCCGAACGGGCCAGATCCCTGACCACCGTCAGGATCATGGCGTCCATGCCCTTCATGTCAACGGCCCCGCGGCCCCACACCATGCCGTCGACCAGCTCGCCCCCGAAGGGGTCGCGGCTCCAGTCCTCGGCGACGGCCGGGACGACGTCGAGGTGCCCGTGCAGGACGAGCGCGGGGAGCGAGGGATCGGCGCCCGGCATCCGGACCACCACGCTGGTGCGGCCGGGCGCGGACTCGTGGAGCCGTGGCTCGAGCCCCACCTCCCGCAGGAGGGAGGCCACGTACTCCGCGGCGGGACGCTCGTTGGCCGAGTCCGGCGCTCCCCCGTAATTGGAGGTGTCGATCCGGATCAGGGCCCTGGCGATGTCGACGACCTCGCCGTACCTCTTCTCCCCGCCGTGCCCCTGCCTGGTCTCCTGCGTCATGGTGCGGTCCTCCGTCAGCGCTGCGTCACCGTTTCCCCTGGCGAGGAAGGGTGTTTCCCCGTTCACACTAATGCTCACCTTCGGTGCGGGAGGAGCGTTCAGGGGGTCTCCCCGATTTGTGGCGCCCACGCCGGCGTGCTAAGATTGTTCTCGTTGCCGCGACGACCGGAAGGAAGTCGAGACACCACCTGCGCGGGTGGCGGAATAGGTAGACGCGCTAGCTTGAGGTGCTAGTCCTGGAAACGGGGTGGGGGTTCAAGTCCCCCTTCGCGCACGGTTGAGAAGGTCCCCGGGAGAGATCCCGGGGACCTTCTTGCATGTCCACGGTCGCACGCCACCGAAATGAGGGTGCACATGCACGCCAGAACCGTCACGGTCCTCTCCATGCACACCTCTCCCTTGGCCCAGCCCGGGGCGGGTGACGCCGGAGGCATGAACGTGTTCGTGCTCCACAGCGCCCTGGCCCTCGCGGTGGCCGGCTTCCGAGTGGAGATCTTCACCCGCTCGCGCCAGGCGTTCACCAAACGGCCAGCGTCGGGCGTGACGGTCCACGGCGTCCCGGCCGGCGGCGACATCCCCCTGAGCAAGGAGGAGCTCACGCACGCCGTGCGCGAGTTCGCCGAGCTGGTCGCCGCGCACCCCAGCTACGATCCGGCCGCCCCCGTGCACTCCCACTACTGGCTCTCCGGCTTGGTTGCCCTTCGCCTGCACGGCCGTTCCCATGCGCCCTGGGTCCACACGATGCACACGACGGCCGCGGCCAAGCACCGGCACTCCCCCGGCAGCGTCGTCGACCGCCCGCGGGCGGAGGCGGAGGCGCTCATCGGGCGCCGCGCCGACGTGCTCACCGCCAACACCGAGGCGGACCGCACCGAGCTCATCGCCGACCTCGGGGCCGCGCCGGCCCGCGTGCGCGTCGTGTCCCCCGGGATCGACACGCACGTGTTCACCCCGCACGGGCCGGCCGCCGAGTGGCCGTTGGCCTCCCGCGGGGCGCGCTTCCTCTTCGCCGGCCGCATCCAGCCGTACAAGGGCCCTCAGGTGGCGATCGAGGCGATCGGTCTCCTGGCCAGGCGGGGCGCCCCCGTCTCCCTGGTGCTCCTAGGCGACCGTTCGGGTCCCGGCGCCGAGGACCCGGCGGCCCTAGCGGGCGGCGCGGGGGTGGCCACGCGCGTGCTGAGCCTGCCCCCCGCCCCCCACAAGGAGCTCGCGGCCTGGTACCGCGCGGCCGACGTCGTGCTGGTTCCCTCCCGCCACGAGACCTACGGCCTCGTGGCGGCGGAGGCCCTGGCCTGCGGCACACCCGTCATCGCCCACGCCGTGGGCGGGCTCAACACCCTGGTGCACGACGGCGTCGACGGCCGCCTGCTGCCCAGCCTGGACCCGGCGGTGTGGGCCCGGGCGATGGCGCCCGTGGCCATGGGCGGCGTGCCTGCACACTGGCGCACCGCCGCGGCCGAGGCAGGGGCGAGCCGGGGCTGGGACGCCACGGCCGCCGCTTTGGGCGGCCTCTACTCCGTCGCTTCCGCCTGATCCCCCGCCGCACCGCTTCGGTCGGCGGGGAGCGGCCCGACGCGCAGCGTGAAGTGCGGGCGTCGCCGGTGCGGGTCCCAGCCGAGCAGGGACGGCGCCCCGGGATAGTCCGCGAGCGCGCCAACCTCGACCGTCGAGGGCAGGCTCACGGGCGCCGCGAAGCTGACGTCCCATCGATACGGGGTGCCGTGCGGCGCGGTGGCGACCAAGGCGCGGCCGGCGAGGTACATGCCGTGGGCGATGGGCGCCTTGAGACCGAGCATCCGGGCGCTCGGCACCGAGAGGTGGATGGGGTTGTAGTCTCCCGACACCGCGGCGTAGCGCCGTCCCGTGTCCGCCCCCAGGCGCCAGCGCGCCACCGTCGCAGGCGGCTCGAAGCTCTCCCTGGGAGAGCGCGGCACCGCCCCGGTGCCCGTCATCGTCACGCCCTTGGCGAGGTACAGGCTGGTCCCGGACCACACGACGCGGCCGTCGCGGCGCAGCACGGTCACGATCTCCACCGCCGTGCCGGCGTGGTGCGGGCGCAGACGGGTGGCCCTGGCCTCCACATCGAGGGGCTCCCCCGGCCGCACCGGTTCCCGGTGCTCCACGGCGTTGCTCAGGTGGACGAGCCCGAGCAAGGGCAGGGGGAAATCGCGCCTGGCCATGAGCCAGAGCGCCACCGGGAAGCCCAGGGAGTGCAGGAGAACGCTGGGAACCTCGTCCCGTACGGTGTCTCCCATCAGCCGCTGGCAGGCGATGAGTTTCTCCTGGGAGACGCTCGCCCCGGCGACGCGAACGGTCATCTCCGGCAGTCCGTCCGGTCCCGCCTCCCTGACCCGGCGCCACAACGTCGGCAGGGCGGAGGCATAGACGGAGGCGAGCGGGGGCACCCGATCTAGCACCACGGTGGCCGAGCTGCGATAGGCGCTCATGTCACGCCCCAATCAGGCTCTGGCCGCAGACACGCAGGGTGCGCCCATTGATGCCGCCCGCCGCGTCGGAGGCCAGGAAGGCGACGGCCTCGGCGACGTCGAGCGGAAGACCGCCCTGCTGAAGGCTGGGCATGAGGAGCCGCCCGGCCTGGCGCGTGGCCACGGGAATCCTCGCCGTCATCTCCGTCTCGATGAAGCCGGGCGCCACGGCGTTGATCCCGCCGCCGTGCGCGGCGAAGAGCGGCGCGGACGCGGCGACCATGCCGATCACGCCGGCCTTGGAGGCGCCGTAGTTGCTCTGCCCGCGGTTGCCCGCGATCCCGGAGGTGGAGGCGAGGGACACGACCCTGAGTCCCTCGAGGCCCTCCGCGAGGAAGGTCTCGTTCATGCGCAGCTGCGACTCGATGTTCACGGCGATGACGGACTCCCACTTGCTCCTGTCCATGTTCACGAGCAGCTTGTCCCTCGTGATGCCGGCGTTGTGGATGACGATGTCGAGCCCGCCGTGGCGGGTGCGGGCGTGGTCGAGGATGCGCTCCCCGGCGTCCGGCGCCGTGACGTCGAGCTGCAGGGCGGTCCCGCCCACCTCGTTCGCCACACGGGACAGGGCGTCTCCCGCCTGGGGGACGTCGACGAGCACCACGGTGGCCCCGTCACGGTGCATCACCCGAGCGATCGCGGCGCCGATGCCGCGCGCGGCACCGGTCACGACGGCGACCTTCCCCGCGAGGGGGCGGGCGTCGTCGGCCGGGAGGGCGCCGCGATCGTCGTCCACGCGGAGGAACTGTCCGTCGACGTAGGCGCTGTGCCCGGAAAGGAGGAAGCGCAGGGCGGCGGCGGCGCCCGGGGCGCCCGGCCCCACGCCGTCGGCCAGCTCGATGCCGTTCCCCGTGGCCCCGCCGCGCAGCTCGCGGGCCACGGAACGCAGCAGGCCCGTCACGGCCGCCCTCGCCGCGGCGACGCGCGGATCGAGGCCGTCCGTGACGGGACGGGAGATCGTCACGACGCGGCCTCCCGGCGCCAGGCGCCGCAACGCTGGCGAGAGCGTCATCGCGGCGTCGGCGAGCGCGGACGGCGTCGGCGCGTCGTCGAGCGCCACGACGACGGCGCCCAGGCGGGCCTGGCCGGCGTCGTGCGTACGGACGTCGAGGCCCCAGGAGAGGAGCAGCTCGCCCGCGGCGGCGGCCAGGGGCGAGGAGCCGATGACGAGGGCGGCGCCGGGGATGAGCGGGTCGCCCTCGCGGTGGCGTCGCAGGCGCGCGGGGGCGGGAAGCCCCAGCTTCTTGACGAGGGAGCGGCCGCGACCGGTGGCGAAGTTCAGGTAGGCGTCGGGCATGCTCAGCAGGCCTCCATGATCGCGACGACGCCCTGGCCACCGGCGGCGCAGACGGAGATGAGGCCGCGGCCGGAACCGCGGCGGTGCAGGAGCTTCGCGAGCGTGGCGACGATGCGCCCGCCCGTGGCGGCGAAGGGGTGACCGGCGGCGAGGGAGGAACCCACGACGTTGAGGCGGTCCCGGTCGATGGGGCCGAGTGGTGCGGGCAGGCCGAGGCGGGTGGAGCAGAACTCGGGGTCCTCCCAGGCCTTGAGCGTGGACAGGACGGTGCCGGCGAAGGCCTCGTGGATCTCGTAGTAGTCGAAGTCCGCCAGGGTGAGCCCATTGCGGGCCAGCAGCCGGGGGGCGGCGTAGGCGGGGGCCATGAGCAGGCCCTCGTCGCCGGAGACGAAGTCCACGGCGCCGAGCTCGTAGTCGACGAATTCGGCCAGGACGGGGAGGCGGTGGCGTGCGGCGAAGTCCTCGGAGCCGAGGAGCACGGCGGAGGCGCCGTCGGTCAGCGGGGTCGAGTTGCCGGCCGTCATGGTGGCATTCTCCCCGAGGTTCCGGCCGAAGACGGGCTTGAGGCTGGCGAGCTTCTCGACGGTGGAGTCTGGGCGCAGGTTGTTGTCGCGCGTGAGCCCGCGGTAGGGCGTCATGAGGTCGTCGAAGAAGCCCTCGTCGTAGGCGGCGGCGAGGTGGCGGTGGCTCGCGGCCGCGAGCTCGTCCTGTTCGGTTCGGGTGATGCCCCAGCGGGCCGTGGTGAGGGCCTGGTGCTCCCCCATCGACAGGCCGGTGCGTGGTTCGTCCGTGCCGGGCGCGGCCGGTGCCAGGTCGCGGGGGCGGAGGCCGGCGACGGCGGCGAGGCGCTGACCCACGGTCTTGGCCCGCCCGAGCGCCAGCACCTGGGCGCGGGCCCCGTCTGAGAGGGCGATGGGGGCGTCGGAGACGGTGTCGACGCCGCCGCCGATGCCGGAATCGATGCGTCCCAGCTTGATCTTGTCGGCGAGGGATCCGATGGCCTCGAGTCCGGTGGCGCAGGCCATCTGGACGTCGTGGGCGGGCGTGGCGGGGTCCAGGGCCGTGCCGAGCACGGCCTCGCGCGTCAGGTTGAAGTCGCGGGAGTGCTTAAGGACCGCCCCGGCTGCGACGGCGCCGATCCGCTCCCCGGCGAGGCCGAAGCGCGCCACGAGACCGTCGAGGGCAGCGGTGAGCATGTCCTGGTTGGAGGAGCCGACGTAGGCCCCGTTGGACCGGGCGAAGGGGATGCGATTGCCGCCGATGACGACGGCGCGACGCGTTGCGCTCATGGGGAAACAGCTCCTGACGATCGGGGTCGTGACCGATACCGAGCGTACCTGATACGCTCGGTATCGTGAAACAGATCACTCCCCCGGGGTTCCTGGCTCCCGGCGCCACCGACGGGGTCGTCGACGGCCGCTCCGCGCGCTGGGACGAACACCGCGAGCAGCGCAGGGACGTACTCGTCATGGCAGCCAGGCGCGCCATCCACCACCGCGGCCCAGCCGTGTCCATGGAGGAGATCGCGGTGGAGGCGGGCACGAGCAAGTCGGTGTACTACCGCTACTTCGGCGACAAGGACGGGCTGCGCCGGGCCGTGGGCGATGACGTGGTCCTCCAGCTCTCCGCCGCCGTCCTGCACGCCGGGCGCACGGCACCCGGCCCTGCGCAGGCCCTGCGCGCCATGATCCTCACCTACCTCTCGCAGGCGGAGTCCTCCCCCAACACCTACGCCTTCGTCATGGCCCCGGGGGAGACCGGGGCCGACGATGCGGTGCGGCACGTGCGCGACACGCTCGTGGGTCTGCTGCGAGGCTTGCTCACCGAGGCCGTCCCGGCCGCCGCTCAGGACCGTCACCTGGCCCTGTGGCCCACCGCGGCGCTCGGCTTCATCCGCGAGGCGGGCGAAGCCTGGCTCGCGACCTCTTCCGGCGCCCGCCCCGACGCCAACGAACTGGCCACAAGCGTCGCAGCCTGGTTGCTGCGTGGCCCGTTGCCCACCCACGAACCCGCCCGCGCCGCCACCCCGGCACCGGCACAGCGAGAGGAGACGCCATGAGCGCCGCATCGAACACCACCCCCCGCCTCGACGTCGCGGGTGTCGGCGAGAGACTCCTGGGCCGCTGGGCCGAGGTGCGTCGCAACGCCCGTGCCCTCGCCGCGCGCCCCGAGCTGGCCAAGATCGAGGGCCAGCCCATGCCGGCGCACCGCGAACGCACGCTGGCCAACCTGGCCACGCTCGTGGAGGCCAACGCCGTGCACCGCGCGTACCCCACCCGCCTGGGCGGCAACGACGACCACGGCGGCAACATCGCCGGCTTCGAGGAACTCGTCACGGCGGATCCCTCCCTCCAGATCAAGGCCGGCGTGCAATGGGGCCTCTTCGGCGCCGCCGTGCTGCACCTGGGCACGGCCGAGCACCACGACCGCTGGCTGCCGGACATCATGAGCCTCAAGCTGCCCGGCGCGTTCGCCATGACCGAGATCGGGCACGGCTCCGACGTCGCCTCCATCGGGACCACCGCCACGTACGACGAGGCCACGCAGGAATTCGTCATCACCACGCCCTTCAAGGCCGCCTGGAAGGACTACCTCGGCAACGCCGCGCTGCACGGGAGGGCCGCCACGGTGTTCGCCCAGCTCATCACCCGTGGCGTCAACCACGGCGTCCACTGCTTCTTCGTCCCCCTCCGCGACGAGGACGGCGCGTTCCTGCCCGGCATCGGCGGCGAGGACGACGGCGTCAAGGGCGGCCTCAACGGCATCGACAACGGTCGCCTGCACTTCACCGACGTCCGCGTCCCGCGCACGAACCTGCTCAACCGCTACGGCGACGTGGCCCAGGACGGCAGCTACTCCTCCCCCATCGAGTCGCCCGGCCGCCGCTTCTTCACCATGATCGGCACCCTGGTCCAGGGCCGAGTCTCCCTCGACGGCGCGGCGATCGCCGCGTCCAAGGTGGCACTGCAGATCGCCGTGAGCTACGCCAACCAGCGCCGCCAGTTCAACGCCTCCAGCGACGTGCGGGAGGAGCTGCTGCTGGACTACCAGCGTCACCAGCGCCGCCTCATCCCCGCGATCGCCCGCAGCTACGCCGGGGCGTTCGCCCACGAGGAACTGCTCGGGGTGTTCGACGGCGTCTTCTCCGGCGAGCACGACACGGACCAGGATCGCCAGGAGCTGGAGACGCTCGCCGCCGCCCTCAAGCCCACCTCGACGTGGGACGCGCTCGACATCCTGCAGGAGTGCCGCGAGGCGTGCGGTGGCTCCGGCTTCATCGCCGCCAACCGCTTCACCGGGCTGCGCGCCGACCTGGACGTGTACGCCACCTTCGAAGGCGACAACAACGTGCTGCTCCAGCTCGTGGGCAAGCGCCTGCTGACCGACTTCGCGGCGCAGTTCAAGGGCATCGACGCCGCGGGCATGGCCGGGTACGCCCTGCGCACCGTCTCCGACGCGGTCCTGGCCCGCACCGGATTGCGCGCCCTGGGGCAGGAGGCCACCGACGCCGGCAGCGGCAAGCGCAGCGCCCACCAGCTCAAGGACCCGGAGGTCCAGAGAGCCCTGCTGACGGAGCGCATCAACGTGGCCGTCGGGGAGATCGGCCGCGCGCTCCAGGCCACGGCCAAGGCCTCCCCGGCCGAACAGGCCGCGGCGTTCAATGCGCACCAGGACGCGCTCATCAAGGCCGCCGCCGCGCACGGCCGCCTGCTGCAATGGGAGGCGTTCACCCGTGCCCTGGAGGGCATCGAGGACGCCGACTCGCGCCGGATCCTCACCTGGGTGCGCGACCTGTTCGCCCTCACGACCATCGAGGACGAGCTGGGCTGGTACCTCATGAACGGCCGCCTCTCCGCCCAGCGTGCCCGCACGCTCGTCGATTACGTGGAGCGCCTGATCGCCCGCCTGCGCCCGCACGCCCAGGACCTCGTCGACGCGTTCGGCTACACGCAGGAGCACCTGCGCGCGCCCATCTCCTCCGGCATCGAGCGCGAGCGGCAGGAGGAGGCCGCGGAGTACTTCCGTCGGCTGCGCGCCAACCCCGACTCCCCCGTGGACGAGAAGGTCCTCGTGAAGCGCCGTCGCGCCGAGGAGAAGGCCGCGCGCAAGGTGGCCGGCCCCGCCCGCTGAGCCGCGGGTTGCTCCCGTGCGGTGGCAGGATGGAATCCATGACTGCCACCGCACGAGCCAGCAACGACAACCTCTCGCGGGACGAGGCCGCCGCCCGTTCCGCCGTCGTGTCCACGAAGTCCTACCGGGTCCACGTGGACTTCTCCGCGGCGAACGACCAGGGCGCCGCCGACTTCCCCGTCGTGACGAGCGTCGACTTCGACGCCACCCCCGGCGCGGACACCTTCCTGGACTACCTCGGGGCCTCCGTCCAATCCGTCTCGCTCAACGGCCGGGAACTGGACGTGGACGACGTCGTGGACGGCGCCCGGATCCGCCTGCAGGGCCTCGCCGCCTCCAACGTGGTCGAGGTGCGCTCGCGCTCGATCTACTCGCGCTCAGGTGAGGGCGTGCACCGCTTCGTCGACCCGGCCGACGGAAACACGTACCTGTACTCGCAGAACGAGCCGGCCGATTGTCGGCGCATCTTCCCCACCTTCGAGCAACCCGATCTCAAGGCCCGCTTCTCCGTGCGCATCACGGCGCCGGAGGCGTGGCACGTGGCCTCGAACGGCGCGCTGGCTGGCCTCGAGGAGGCCCCCGGGGCGAACACGACGCGCGTCTTCGCCGAGACAGAGCCGATGTCCACCTACATCGTCACCTTCCTGGCCGGCCCCTATGCGCTCTTCAGCGATCACTACGAGGGGTCCACCGCTTCCGGCGAGGCCGTGTCCATCCCGCTCGGCATCGCGACGCGCGCCTCCCTGGCCTCCGCCATGGACGCGGAGGAGGTCTTCGAGATCACCAAGCGCGGCTTCGACTGGTTCCACGCGAACTTCGACGTGGCCTACCCGTGGGGCAAGTACGAACAGGCCTTCGTGCCCGAGTACAACCTGGGCGCCATGGAGAACCCGGGACTCGTGACCTTCACGGAGCGCTACGTCTTCACCTCCCCGGCCACCGAGGCGCAGCACGAGCAGCGCGCCAACACGATCCTCCACGAGATGTGCCACATGTGGTTCGGCGACCTCGTGACGATGCGCTGGTGGGACGATCTGTGGCTCAAGGAGTCCTTCGCCGACTACGTCGGCGCGCTGGCGGTCGACGAGGCCACCGATTTCACGACGGCCTGGACCACCTTCGCCTCGCGCCGCAAGGCCTGGGCGTATCGGCAGGACCAGTACCCCACGACGCACCCCATCGTCGCCGACATCACCGACCTGGAGGCGGCCGACCAGAACTTCGACGGCATCACCTACGCCAAGGGCGCCTCGGTGCTCAAGCAGCTCTCGGCCTTCGTCGGCAGGGACGCGTTCCTCGACGCCGCGCGCACCTACTTCCGGCGCCACGCCTGGGGGAACACCACCCTGGATGACTTCCTCGCGGTGCTTTCCGAGGCGTCCGGCCGCGACATGGCCGCCTGGGCCGCCGCCTGGCTCGAGACGGCGGGCGTCAACCGCCTCAGCCTCGAGACGCACGCGGAGGACGGCGTGATCACCTCGGCCGCCGTGGTGCAGGACGGGGTGGATCCCCGCACGGGTGCGAGCGTGCTGCGCCCCCACCTCGTCAAGATCGGCGTCTTCGCCGCAGACGAGGAGCACCCCGCCGTGCTGGAGGCGGCGGCCGACGTCCAGGTCGAGGGGGCGCGCACCGAGGTGCCTGCCCTCGTCGGGACCCCGGCGGATCGCGCCCTGCTCGTCAACCACGAGGACCTCAGCTACGTCAAGATCGGTCTCGACGACGTGACGCTCGCCCTGGCCCTGGACGAGGGCCTCGACGACGAGCTGGCCCGCGCCACGGCCCTGGCCGGCGCCTGGAACCTGGTGCGCGACGCCGAGCTGCCCGCCGAGCGCTTCGTCGACGGCGTCGTCGCGAATGCCGACCTCATCGAGGACTCCGGCGTGCTGGCCCAGGCCTTCGCCCAGGCCGGTTCCGGGCTCCTGGCCTACACGCGCTCCGAGCACCGCCAGGCGCTCCTGGCCCGCTGGGTCACCTATCTCCTCGAATCCGTGGTCGGCTCCCCCGAGCCGTCCGACGCCCGAACGGTGCTGCTGCGTTCTCTGCTCGGCACGCTCGCCGAGCAGTCGGAGCCCGCCGCCGAGGCGCTCGACGTCGTCGAGAGCTGGCTCGGCGACGATGACTTCGCCCTGGGCGAGGACCTTTCGTGGGATGCCCGGGTGGCGCTCGCGGCCCACGGGCGCCTTGCGGCGGGCGCCCTGCGCGCCGCCCATGAGGCGGCGCCGACGGCCGCCTCCGCGGTGGGGCTCACGCGGGCGCTGGCCGCCCGGCCAGACGCCGCCGTCAAGCGCGCCGCCCGCGAGGCCGCCTATGCGGGCGCCGTGGACGGGACCGTGCTTTCCAACGACGAGCTGCAGGCCACGATCGACGGCCTCGGCGTGGACTCGGGGAACGTCCTCGGGGACGGGAGCGCCGAGTACTTCGCCCGCCTCACCGAGGTGTGGGCGCAGCACTCCCAGGGTCAGGCCACACGCATCGTCGAGGGACTCTTCCCCTCCGGCGCCGAGGTGGCCGACGGTGACGAGGACACGCACCCGAACATCGTCGCCGCCCGTGCCTGGCTGGCCTCGCACGCGCAGGCCCCGGCGGCGTTGCGCCGCCTGGTCATCGAACGCACCGACGAGCTGTCGCGCCGCCTGCGGGCGCAGGCGGCGGCGTAGCCGTCACGGCACCCTTGCGGTCCACTCCGGCGTCTCGAACTTGGTCCTGGCCAGCTCACGGGCCTCGGCGAGGGTGGCCTCGTCGAGGACCGCGGGGGTGGCTCCGTAGCGCTCGGTGAAGACCGCGGCCATGGTCGCGAGGATCTCCTCGCGGCTGCGGCCGGTCTGCCGCTTGAGCGGGTCTACGCGCTTCTTGGCGCTCGCGATGCCCTTGTCGGAGATCTTCTCGCGGCCGATGCGCAGGACCTGCGTCATCTTGTCGGCGTCGATGTCGTAGCTCATGGTGACGTGATGGAGCATGGCGCCGCCCGCGAGGCGCTTCTGGGCCGCACCGCCGATCTTGCCGGCGTCCGTGGCGATGTCGTTGAGAGGGACGTAGTGGGCCTTGACGCCCACCTTGTCCAGTGACTCCATGACCCAGGCGTCGAGGAAGGGGTAGGAGTCGGCGAAGGACATGCCGTCCACGAGGGAGGAGGGCAACGCCAGGGAGTACGTGACGCAATTGCCCGCCTCCATGAACATGGCGCCGCCGCCGGAGATGCGGCGCACCACCTGGACGCCGTAGCGCTCGGCCGCCTCCGCATCCACCTCGTTGCGCAGCGACTGGAAGGAGCCGATGACGACGGCGGGTTCATTCCACTCCCACAGGCGCATGGTCGGGGGACGCAGCCCGATGCCGACCTGGCGGGTGATGACCTCGTCGAGGGCCACGTTGACGGCGATCGGGTATGGCGTGGGGCCGAGCACTTGCCAGGCGTGATCGGCCCACCCGGTGGCCAGGCCCAGGGCACGGCGGACGGCGGTGGCGACGGCCCTGGCGTCAAAGCCGAACATGACGGCGTCCTGGCGCAGGGAGCGGGTGACCGCGTGGGCGATCTCCTCGTGGGACACGGTGCGCGGCAGCCCGGTGACGGCGGCGTCGATGTCGGCCAGGGCGTCGTCGGGCTCCAGGAAGAAGTCACCGTTGATGCTGGCGGAGGTGATGACGCCGTCGTCGAACTCCAGGTCGGCGACCACGAGCTTGCCGCCCGGCACCTTGTACTCACCGTGGCCCGAGGTGGGGGCCTGCGTGGCGGTCGTCGTGTCTTGGTGCGCTGTGTTCGGCTTCTTCACCCCAGAAGCCTATCCCCGCCGGGGAAACGAAACGGCCCGCCACCCCTGTGAGGTAGCGGGCCGCCGAGGCACCGGGGGCCTCCGGTCAGTGACTCACTTGCCGCCGAAGCCCTTGAAGCGCTGGTTGAAGCGCTCCACGCGGCCGGCGGAGTCCATGATGCGCTGCTTGCCCGTGTAGAACGGGTGAGAGGCGGCGGAGATTTCCACGTCGATGACGGGGTAGGTGTTGCCGTCCGTCCACTCGATGGTCTTGGAGGAGGTCGCGGTGGTGTTGGTGAGGTAGGTCTCGCCGGAGGCGAGGTCACGGAACACGACCGGGCCGTATGCGGGGTGGATGCCAGCCTTCATGGGGTCACCTTTTTCTCGATGTGCCCCTGGATTTTGCCAGGGGCGGTGAAAGGAAATGGTCGTCCGCGCACGCGCGGCGACGCTCCATCCTACATGACCTTACCCGGACCGGCCCGCCCTTCATCCCCTCGCTCGCCTCCGCCGGCCCTCCTGCCCGGGATTCGCTTGTTCACCTCGTTCTCGTCGAATCCGCGCGTCTCCTAGACTCCTCTCATGATCCGCATCATATTCGGGGGGCTTCGGCTGGCGGCCGCGGCGGCGATCGTCGCGGCCGTGATCGGGCAGTTCGCGCACAGTCTGCCGCTGGTGCCGGACGCCGGTCTGTTCGTCGTGAACTTCTTCAGCTTCTTCACCATCCAGTCCAACCTCCT
>Ga0153917_1000027_pt1 | contig 176458 bp, 178 predicted proteins | sample TSFL001MetaG_FD_104695 | JGI IMG/M metagenome (GOLD analysis project Ga0153917, IMG submission 104695) | Attine ant fungus gardens microbial communities from Florida, USA - TSFL001 MetaG | ecosystem: Host-associated > Fungi > Mycelium > Unclassified | place: USA: Florida, Paynes Creek Historic... | reverse complement strand
TTTAAAGGCGCTGATTAACCGTTTTGGAACAGAGAGCCCAAAAAAAGCTTTGGTTCTTTTGCTAAAAGAACAAGAGGAGCGTTGGTCTTTTTACAACTTATGGAGATGTTGGATAAAACAAATCATACTGTTTATTCAAATGAATCAGGAATGGAAACAGCACGTTTTTTCTTTTTTCTTTTGAAAAAGAAACAAAACCGGGGACGCCACTGCTAGTGGTCGGTTAAGCGTTTTAACAACGAAATCAAACGAACTCGAACTGCGTTCTCAGACAACCTTTGATTTTGGCGTTGTTTTCAACGCACCGACGCTCACTGCGCCGTGGATGCCGTCTGGGAATGGTGCTGAATAGTATGATTATTCATTAAAATAGTAAATGGGTATTTTACTATAATGCAGAATAGCAGGCTCATTTGTGAAAAAAAGCTTTGGTTCTTTTGCTAAAAGAACAAGAGGTGAGTTGGTCTTTAAATACTAGTTAAGATCATAAAATGCAGCATACAACTCAAACCATTACCCATACCGTTTATTTTGGTTAAAGCCACTTAAACGCATCAACTATACAGGACACCGTCCTTACTTTCAACTATAATCCCCTTATACCGCATCTTAAAACGCAAAGGGTTTCACCAAATGTTTAACAAAAACCAACGGCGGGGCTGTTAGGCTTGCTGTTGCCCTGTGGTAACGTTGGTACTAAATTACAACCAAAAATGAAGACGAAGAAACAACTGGCTCCGTGCCCGGGAATGGCACAGGGGCTGAAAAGAAGGCTCAATAAAATGATTAAACACCACATGGTGCTGATGGTATTTCACTCGCGCGATGCGTTGTTGCAGCTGCCCTCGGTAACGCTCGTAATGCACAACGAAGCCGATGCCGACTACATCAGCGGAAAATTCTGGTTCCAGTATGCCGATAAACGGTACAGGGTATTCCTCAACATCATAATGAAAGACCATTTTAATACATACAGCGACCCCTTACCGTTGATGTTCCTGTATACGAACTGCTCTAAAAAGCACCTGCTGTATGCAGAAGCACCCGACAGCTGGGATAATGCGTTCCAACCCTATGCCGACGGTTTTAAAACGGGGCATACGCGCAACATTAAGCGTTGGTTTAAAGAAAATGCCTGTAGGTATGAAGAACGGTATACCCGGGAACTGCTGCCGCTTTTAACCCAAAAAAAGGAAACCGAAACGGCCCTGCAGCTTATGCAGCAGCTGTTGAACGAAACGTTGGATGTGCTGCAAAAGGTATTGTTCCATTCGTATGACGAGCTTTTTACACATAAAGAGGTGGTGCTGGATTTTGCTTTACAGTACGGCAGCTTTGCAGAGCCCTTTTTTGAAACAGCAGGGCAGAGACAGCATTATAAAAGGCTGCTGCGTATGTTAGAAGGCAGCAGCTACCATTATACCGGCTTAAGGTATGCAGGGGAAAACAGTCTGGAAAAAAGAAGGGAAAGCCTGGAACTGTTCCTATGCATGACGTATAAGGGAATACCGGAGTTGTATGTACAACAGTTGAAAAAGGTGCAGCAGCGCCGCCATAAAAAAGCGCGACAGGGTGTACAGGTAGGTGTGTCGGGTACCACCGGTATTTCGGGTGAAATTTCCGCATAGGGGGGAAGGGGATTTTGTATCGGAAGCAACTGTTCGGAGCAGAGAGAGGATGTTGGATAAACAAACCGTACTGTTTTATTCAATGAATCAGGAATGGCAACAACACGATTTCCTTTTTTCTTTTGAAAAGCAACAAAACGGGGGACGTCACAGCCGAAAGTATCATTATCCATGAAAAATTAGAATAGGTATTATAGCAGAATTACAGGCTCATTTGTGGAAAAACGAACGTTAAACCGCCGCATAAAGCGTGCATTTTATCGGGGTGCTTTGCCCTTCGGTAAAAAAGGTTTAAAGGCGCTGTTTAACCGTTTTGGAGCAGAGAGCCCAAAAAAAGCTTTGGTTCTTTTGCTAAAAGAACAGGAGGTGAGTTGGTCTTTTTACAATTTGAGAGGATGTTGGAGTAAACAAATCGTACTGCTTTATTCAAATAAATCAGGAATGGAAACAGCACGTTTTTCCTTTTTTTCTTTTGAAAAAGAAACAAAACGGGGGACGTCACAGCCGAAAGTATCATTATCCATGAAAAATTAGAATAGGTATTATAGCAGAATTACAGGCTCATTTGTGGAAAAACGAACGTTAAACCGCCGCATAAAGCGTCCATTTTATCGGGGTGCTTTGCCCTTCGGTAAAATAGGTTTAAAGGCGCTGTTTAACCGTTTTGGAACAGAGAGCCCAAAAAAGCTTTGGTTCTTTTGCTAAAAGAACAAGAGGAGCGTTGTTCTTTTTACAACTTATGGAGATGTTGGATAAAACAAATCGGTTTTATTCAATGAATCAGGAATGGCAACAGCACGTTTTTCCTTTTTTCTTTTGCCAAAAGAACAAGATATGGTTTTGCCCCTTTACAGCTTATGAGGGTATTATAAACCATGTTTATTCATTTAAAGAAAATAAAGGAGTAAGGGAAAATAGGGAAATTTTGTATATTACCGCTGAAATAAAAACACGCATGAAATACTTCTTTACCCTATTGTTGTTGCTTACAACATTGGTTTTAAAGTCACAGAACCATTCGGCATTATGGAACGAAATCTACAAACTGGAACTCAACAAACAATACAAATCGGCTAATGAAAAGGTATTGCTGCTGTATGCTAATGCTGTAAAGCAGCATGATGACTACAATATTGTGAAAACGTTCTTTTACCGCAGCAAGTTTAAACAGGCTATACAGGAAACGGATGAGATGGAGCTTTTCCGTGATCTGGATACCGATATTGCACGTACCGGAATACCCTATAAATACCTGCTGCTGACGTATAAAGCAAAGCTGCTTTTAAAGTACCGCACAGATAATGGGTTCAGAATAAGGGAATATGATAAAATAAAGGAACCTTACAACAAAGCATTCATTAATCAGTGGCGAACGGCAGATTTTGATGAGGCCGTGAGCAATATCCGGAGGCAGGTTTTTGCCGATAAGGCTTATTTAAAGACGGCCGGGGAACCACTCGGTGATCTGGTGTTTCTTGATGATGATGCACAAAAGTTACCTTACAGCCTTTATGAACTGTTGCTTTTTGAATGGTTGTCTGTTTCAGAAACCCAGAACAACTTTGGCAATACTGATGAAAATATACCGTATTTGAAGGCAAAAGATGTTTTTAATTTCGGAGATGATTTTACAACGATCGTATTTCCGGAAGCATTTCGCAATGTGGTAGGTATTTACCAGGAACTGGAAGCGTACTATAAACAAACGGGGGAAAAGGAAAAGCTGGATCAGATCCGGTACAAGCGGTATCAGAATTTCATAAAGGTACTGGGATCTTCTTTTGAATTGCAGGACGAATTGCTTTCGGAGGTTTTTAAAGCCATGAAAACACCCGTTTTTCAGTCAAAGGTTTTATTGGAAAAAGTAAACCTGTGGTATACCTATGCTAAAAAATATACAAAAAGGAGCGATGGGGAAAAAATGATGCAGGCACGGCTTAATACGGTAAAGTACATAAAGCAGTTAAATGAATATCCTGTTACAGAAAAGGAATCGGCTTACATTGAGCAAATTTACAAAGTAATAACGGACAAGAAGCTACAAACTGCATTGCCCGGTTATTTTGTGCCGAATAAAACGGATAAGGGGCTGGTGCGCTTTGCAAATGCCGATACTTTATTTACACGGTTTTATAGAGTACCGGATTATGCTTCCTTTGAAGCATTGAGTACGGATTCTCTTAAAAAGGTTTTTATAGAAAAGCATACCCCGGCCTACGAATTTCAAACCGAACTGAAACCCGACAGCTTGTATCTGGAACGAAAATATGAATATTTGCTCAACGGAATTGAAAAGGGGTATTATCTTACCAGTACAAGCCCTGCCTTAAATAGCGCTGGTTATGAGTATGTGACCCTTGACAAGGCAGTGGCGAGCACTATCGTGTTGTTTTACAAAGCGGAAGCAGCAACACTGGATTTTTATTTTGTAGACCGTGTAACAGGATTACCTCTCATTGCGAAAAAAGTAAAAATCAATAAAAGATCTTTTACAACCAACAAACTTGGAGTGGTTTCGGTAAAAAAATCAAAAAGAACAAAAGAAGAGCCGGATACGGAATTCCTTGTGCAGGTAAACGACGGAGACTTTGTATTGGAAGAGCTTTGTGATTTTGACGAAGAGGAGATGGTGTACGGGTATAAAAATACACGCAGATGGGAAGAAGGAAAGATAATGGAAGCGAACTTTTTTACGGACCGTAAATTATACCGTCCGGGCCAGCAGGTTCTTTTTAAGACCTTAATAGTTGATGCAGATGACGACATTAATAAGCGTGAAGTTATGGCCAACCTGCGCGTGCTGGTAACTGCAAAAGATGATTTCCAAACCGAAATTTATAGAAAAGAGCATGTAACCAATGCTTACGGAAGTTTGGCCGATTCGCTCTTTATCCCCAACAGGGCAAATATTTCAAGAATTTCCATCAGGTATGGGAAACCGGAAAACCTTTCAAAGAAAGAAAAAGCACTCTGGGAAAATTTTAGTCAGATAAACGGAGATACAGACATTTTTATAGAAGAATACAAAAGACCGAACTATACCGTAACTGTTGATGAATTTAAGGATGATGTTGGATATGGCGGAAAAATAAGTATAAAGGGAAGGGTACGGACTTTTGCTAAAACGCCGGTTTCTAATGCAAAGGTTGAGGTTAAGGTAAATTTGGAAGACCGTGCTATGGATTACAGTTATTTAAAATATAAAGAACATTATGCTGAAATAAAGGGAAGTACCGATGCGACAGGAAATTTCGAGCTTGCTTTTAATGACAAGGCCGTAAAGGCGGACAGTCTTATTTTTAAACCGTTGCACCTCTACAGGATGATAATAAAGGTTACCGATGCAGCGGGTGAAGTACAGGAAACCTATTCGGATGCCGAGGTAAATCATAACGACCTTAACCTGCAAATGGACACAGAACGCGAGATTGTGAAGGACGATGACGTAAAAGTTTCAATCAAAGCTACAAATGCCAACGGACGTAAAAAGGAGGTGGCTGGTAGGCTTAAAATTATAAGGTATACGTACGATGAAAGCTACGTAAAGAGCCGCCTTTGGCCAGCTCCCGATGAACAGGAAATTCCAAGGGACGTATTCAAACGGCATTTTCCTGATGAAACCTACGTGGTAAGTGACAATCTTCCAAAAAAGAAAGAAACGGTCTTTGAAAAGCAAATCAGTATAGATACTACGGGAATATACAGCATACCCAAACCGCAATGGCTTGAAAAAGGAAGTTATGAAATGGTTTTTTACCCGGATTTACGACTGCATGCCGATTCTTTAAAGGTTGATTTTATGGTACGGAACCAACAGAATTTTGACGATGATGCCTTGTTCGCTTTGCAAAAGAATGATCCGGTTCTGGAAAAAGGTTTTTTAAAATTAAAGTACAATGCCCAGTTTAAAGGCATTCATGTTTATATACAGGCACAGCAGAATTTTGAGGTGTTGCCCATGCTTAATATCCTTACGGAAAAGGGGACTTCTGAAATTAAAATTCCAATTAAGGAACTCCCTACGGAAAAGGTGTTTCTCAACTATTACTTCGTATACGACAATCGTGTATATGAAGGTGTAAAGGAATACAATTTCTTAGTCAATCCTAAAATGGATTATAAGACGGAAGTGGTGCGGCTAAGGAACAGATTAATACCTGGAACAAAAGAGCAGATACTGCTTAAGGTGCACCAGGAAGACGGTAAAGCATTTGAAGGTGAAATGATGGCAGGTCTTTATGATATGAGCACAGAACATTTGCTTGGAAGTAGTAATAACTGGTTTTTTTTTACTGGCTATCCTTTCTATGAAAACCATTTCACCAACCTGTATGTTGATTCAAAAATTAATCAGAAATGGTTTAATAACAAGGATTGGGAAATAAACCTGAACGGGAAATTAGCGCTCGTGCTTCCCCGTATTCAAACCTACGGTTTGGACGACAACTTTCTTGAAAAGATGAATTATTACGAACGTCTAAAGCGTCGTATGCTTTTTGCGGAACCTAAACCCGGTTTTATACGTATATCAGGAATTGTGACAACGGATTTCGGAGAGCCTGTCCCTGGGGCGTCTTTAACCGTTAGAGGGACACTGACAGGAACGGAGACCGATTTAGATGGGAATTTTATGTTGTATGCTGCTCCTGATGATATAATCAAAATAGATTTACCAGGATATATAAAAACGCAGTTCATCGCAAAGGATTTTAAGGGATATGCAACGATGGTAGAAGATGATCTGGTGGAGTTGAATGAAGTTGTAATCGATACTTACAGTTCACCTACGTTAAATGAGATGATTTCTTTATATAAAGGATCCGACAAAAATGCACAGAAAAACTTTGAAGCACGTATTGGGGATACTGTCATTTTATTTGATCTGACACCAAAGGAACAAACAACGGTTATTTTAAGGGGGGTAGGATCTGTAACGAATGCAGTAGAACCAATGTACGTAATGGATGGTATACCTGTAAGTGCAGAGCGTTTTCGTTCGCTTGCACCTGAAGACATCAACAGTGTTTCTTTACTCAAAGATACGGGAGCAACTGCAATCTACGGCAATCGCGGAGCCAACGGGGTAATTCTTATTTCTACTAAAAGAGCAGTTCCTGACCCGGCTGATGTAAAGATCCGCAAAAATCTGAAGGAAACGGCTTTTTTTAAACCGTTTGTTTACCCTAATAAAGCGCAACTGTACGAGATAAACTATGAGGTGCCTGAAAGCCTTACCGAGTGGAAGTTTCAGGCATTGACACATAATAAAAAAGCGCAGGCCAGCTACCTGCAGGTTTCGCTATTTACACAGAAGGATGTAACGATAAGTCCGAACCTGCCGCGCTTTCTGCGTGAAGGGGACGAAATAACGCTTCGTGCCCGTATCTCAAATGTTTCAGACCGGCCGCAGAATGCAAGGGCATTGCTGCAGTTCAAGGATGCCGTAAATGAAAATGATCTGGATATCGTTATAGGCGATGTGCAGCAGGAAGTAGCAGTACCGGCAGGTTCATCTGCTGTGGTTTCATGGAAGCTTAAGGTTCCTTATAACATACTGGGGTTGCAATACAAGGTTTTGGTACAGGCCGGAGATTTTTCAGATGGGGAGCAGGGCATTATTCCGGTTTTGACTAATACCCAGTACATTACCGAACATATTCCCGTTTTATTGAAACCGCAGGCGGAAAAAAGGTATGAATTAACAGCATTGCAACAGCCGGAAGGTAAAAAGCCGCTGTACCTGAACATGCAGCTGGCAGGTGGTGAGCTGTGGTCTTTGCTGCAGCAGTTTTCTCCGCTTTTAAAATATCAATATGAATGCACGGAACAGCTGGCATCGAAGTATTTTGCAAACCAGACCGTCCTTAAGTTGCTAAAGGACCATAAGCAGCTGACAATGCTTCTTAAGGACAACCAAAATACTACACAGGACAAATGGGATTACGATGAACAGTTGAAAAACATCTTAGAATCGGAAACCCCGTGGTTGAAACAACTGCTCAACAACAACGATTCCCGAAGAGAAATGGCTAAGTTGTTTGAAGAGGAGAACCTAAAAGCGGAGAGTAAAAATCTCTTACAAAAAATAAAGAAACGCCAGGCCAATGAAGGAGGGTTTGGTTGGTTCAGCAATAGTTACAACGATAGCATGATGACCCTGCAGCTGCTGCAAACTGCAAAGCTGTTGAAGGAGCAGGGCATTACCTGGCCTTCTGAATACAACCGAATGCTCGAAGGGGCTTTGGAATATGCCGACCGTGAGTTTCTGGACACGAAATATAGTAAGAAGGAACTTAGTGAAGAAATGGATTATTTATACGTACGCAGCTTTTTTAAGAAGGAACATCCATTAGCTGCAGATCATAAAGCGGCTTATGATGAACTGTTGCAAAAAAATACAAAACACTGGCTGGATGCGGATTTAAGCGTTAAAGCCAAAGCGGCCGTTGCCTATAAACAGGAGGGCAATGCTATGGTTTCAACAGAAATCATTAATCAGTTGCGGGAAACGGCTGTAACCAGCAGCGAAAAAGGCATGTATTGGAAACAGAAAACGGAGCATGTGTCGTACTGGACCGGTGAAGTAGAAAGTCAGGCTTTTGTGATAGAAGCCTTTGCCAAAAACGAAGCACCTGCCCCGGAATTAAGCGATTTAAAGAATGGGCTGCTATACCTGAGTACACTGAATAATGGAAGACTTTCTACTAAAGCCATGGTACAGGTGATTTACGCATCGCTGTTAAATGCCGATTTTTCGGAACAGGAATTGAAGGCAGAAGTAACAGACCGCAATCATAAGGCCTTAACTTTTGAGAAGGATGCAGCCTTAAATGTCTTAGGTGTTTATGAAGTAAAGGTTTCAGGTGAAAAGGTGGATAAAGCTTTTGAAGAAATAACCATCCGCAATACCGGTGTCCAAACCTTAAAAGGAAGCATCATTTACAGCTACCTGCAGGATGTGACTTCCTTAAAGGCTTTGAACCAGAAGGAAGGGTTTTGGGTTGAAAAAATGTATTTTAAAGAATTAAAAGGCTCCAGGATTCCTGTTTCGGAATCATCTCCGATGAAGGTAGGAGAAGATATCTGGATACGTTTGCGTTTCCGTACATCGGAAAACGTTCCGTACGTGTACCTCAAAGATGAACGTCCGGCAGCATTTGAACCGGAGTTTGAACAGGGCGGCATGCGGTATACAGAAAATTTAAGGTACTATTACAAGGGAGCAGATGCATCGAGCCATTTCTTCTTTGATTATGTTCCCAAAGGAGAGCATGAGGTATGGTACCGCATCAGGGTAAATAATTCGGGAAATTTTTCAAACGGTAAAGCAACTGTTTCCAGTATGTATGCACCGCAGTTTCATGCGTATTCCAACGGAGGGATGATTCATGTGGAGGATTGAGACTGTTTCGTTTTTATAAAGAAAAAAAACCTAGGCCTGTCTTTTTCTATAACCCTAACAGAATGTTAAAGCGCCATGTGTTTTTAAACTTTTTTGTAACTTTAAGAGAATTGAAAAAGAAAAAGAATATGAATTTTGTAAAGGATATTAAAAGTAAAGACTGGAAGGACAACGCCTTCATAGTGCTGTTCGAAGAACACGGGGTAGAAGACCCGCACGCCATTTTTTATGAGCGCACCATTGAAGGGGAATACCTCGAGATCCCCATCAGCATTTCGGTAAACGAACAGCACGACGTTACGCTGCACAACAACCTCACCTCTGAGGGTAAGATAGAAATAAAATAAAGACTTCCATTGGAAGTCTTTATTTTTTTAAGAAACAGTAATTATGCAAAGGCATTGCTTGCCGTATTCAGGATTTCCAGGTCGGAAGCATCGAGCTTTAATGCAGGTGCTTCTGTAAGGGTAAGCAGCTGCTCGTTGCTGGTGGCACTTACAATAGGAGCCGTAACCAGCGGCTGCGCCAGCAGCCACGCCAGGGCTACAGAGGCCGGCTGTACCTTGTGTTTTGCTGCCACACGGTCAAGCGCATCGAGTACTCTAAGTCCGTCTTCGTTTAAATATTTTGCAGCACCCGCACCGCGTACGCTTTTGGAAAAGTCGGCTTCGCTGCGGTATTTTCCGGTAAGGAACCCCGCTGCCAGCGCCCAGTACGGAAACACGCTTAAATGGTGTTTTTCTGCCAAAGCAGCATACTTTTGTTCAAAACCCGCACGTTCCACAAGATTGTAATGAGGTTGCAACGCCACATATTTGGGAAGGCCATAGGCTTCTGCAGCCTCAAACGACTGCTGCAGGCGTTCCGGCGACAGGTTGGAAGCGGCTATATAGCGCACTTTTCCTTCGCGGATGAGCTGCTGGTAGGCTTCCAGGGTTTCTTCAACGGGCGTAACCTTATCGTCGAAATGCGTATAGTACAGGTCGATATGGTCTACCCCCAGGCGTTGCAGGGAGGCATCAGCCGATTTTAAGATGTGCTTTTTACTGATGTCGAACCCGTGTTCTTTTGTTTCAGACCCCACCTTGGTGGCAATGACCATCTGGTTGCGGTTGCCGCGCTGTTTGAGCCACTTGCCGATGATTTCCTCGGATTGTCCGCCTTTGCCGTTTACCCACCAGGAGTAGGTGTCTGCGGTATCAATAAAGTTAAAGCCTTTTGCTGCAAAGGCATCAAGCATCCGGAACGAGGCGTGCTCATCCAGTGTCCATCCGAACACATTACCCCCGAAGTTCAGCGGGGCGATCTCTAAATCGGTATTTTTTAGGAGGATCTTTTCCATATTTTGATTGTAACTTAAAGTGTTCTTACAATTTAGGGATAATGTAGCAGGCCGGCAAAAAAACAATTCTGAACCTTTTGTTAAATAAAGAACGGGTGTTAAAGTATCCTTAAAAGAGGAATCCGGCCTTTTTTTCGGTAGGTAGTTGATCGGGGTTTGTTATCTTTGTTATTTAGAAAGACTATAAATAATTAAGATATGAGCGATACCAAACCTAAAACCATACAGGCCGTGCTGAGCGTGGCGCGGAAAGAATACATCACCCCGCATTACATAAGGGTGTACCTTACAGGTGCCGATGTGCAGCGTTTCGCCAATACCACGGTGGGGGTGAACAACAAAATACTCGTACCGCCAAAGGGGGTAAACGAGATCTTTTTCCCTTCATTTGATTATGAAAAAAAAGAATGGAACCATCCGGAACCGGGGGTACGTCCTTTTGTGCGGACCTATACGCACAGGGGCATTGATACGCAACGCAACGAACTGTGGATTGATTTTGTGGCACACGGTGAGGAAGGACCGGCTTCGGCCTGGGCCCTGAAGGCAGAACAGGGCGACAAGCTCGGCGTATTGATGAAGGACGGAAAGTCGGAACTGTACGCACCTGCACAGTCGTACGTGTTGGTGGGCGATGCCACGGCCTTGCCCGTGTTAAGCGCCATACTGGAAGACCTGCCCGAAACCGCTGTGGGAAACTGTATTATAGAAGTACCGGAAGAAGCCGATATACAGCAGCTGCACACGAAGGCCAGCGTAACGTTTGAATGGCTTACAAACGCACACCCGGAGAAAGGAAGCCGCCTGGCCGATGCGGTAAAGGAACTGCAATTGCCCCAAACAGACCGCTTTGCCTATGTGGCAGCCGAGTTTTCATCGGTTAAGGAAATACGCAACTACCTGCGTAAAGAAAAAGGCTGGAACCGCGAAGAACTGTATGCCTATTCGTACTGGAAAGCAGGTGTGGCAGAAGATAAAAGTACGGCTGACCGCCAGCACGAAAAAAACGCACTGGACTCATGAAAGAACAGGTAGATACAGCGCGGGAACTGGCTGCACAGCTTCGCTGCCCTTCAGGCAGCGAAGCCCCGGAATTCGGAAAGCGCATGTACGAATCAAACCGGAACATGATTGCAAAGACGCTGGATTTTTTAGAGTTGCAGCCACATGCCCATGTGCTGGAACTGGGATTCGGGAACGGCATGCACATAGAGGGCCTTATGGAACGCTTCAACATACACACCTATGAAGGGCTGGAGCTTTCGGATGCCATGATACAGTCGGCCTCGGTTCTGAACAACGACCTTATACAACAGGGCAGGGTAGTACTGAACCGCATTGAAAAAGATGTAATACAGAAACCTGCAGACCGTTTTGATGCCTGTTTTTCAGTCAATACCCTGTATTTCTGGGAAGATGTGATGCATTATTTAAACCAGATATACCGGATACTGAAACCCGGAGGGCAGCTGGTGCTGACCTTTATTGCCAGGGAAAGTGCGGAAAAGCAGGCTTTTACCCGGCATGGGTTTCAGTTATATACGGTAGATGAGGTACAGAACTTTTTAAACCTTGCAGGCTTTACGCAGGTTTTGGGTGAAACGTTTACAGAGGAGGCTGTAAGCAAGGATGGTACATCGGTAACACGGAGTGTAAACCTTATAAAAGGGTGCAGGCCGGAAAGCATCTGAATTATTTTAACTTTTTTTAACACGCGGTTATTTTTATAGCTTTTTTATAAGTTGTAACTTGAAGTATATTAATAAATTAAAAATTGTAGCTATGGACAAATTAGAATGGGAAGGAAAATGGAACCGTATTAAAGGAGCAGTAAAACAGAAATACGGAGAGTGGTTTGACGACGACCGTGCGTTTGCCGAAGGAAAGTTTGACGAGATCGTAGGAAAGATCCAGGAACGTTCAGGACGTGCACGCGAAGACGTGGAACGCGAAATAAGAGAATGGAGAGAAGACGAAACCAGAATGTAGTTTTTTCTCTTAATACCGGTTCGCAGGAACCAGAAAATTTAAAGCCCCTCCATCAAGGGGCTTTTTTTTATGCCTGGCGCTTGCGTCTGCTGGAAAGAACCCATTCCGATGTGCCGCATTTCGGACATTTGTGCGGCGCGTGTTCCGGTGCTTTCTGCGTGAATCCGCAGAACAGGCACGAATAAAAGGTGCCGGGCTCCCTTTGGATTACGCAGCTATGCAGCAGGTGCGGTACCACAGGCAGGCCGTATTTAACTTTTTCGTCTGCAAAAAAGTAAACGCTGAGCTCGCCCGATACTTCCAGTATGGCCAGTTCTACCTGCCCCAGGTGGTAAACACCCTGCAGGCGCAGTTCCATAAAGAATTCGTCGGCACTCAGGGTTTCCTTCTTAAAGTCGTCAATGGCAAACTGCCCCTTCTTAATGATGTATACAGGCTTTCCTTCTACAAGGTTTTCTACCGCCTTGAACTTGTACACGAAATACGTAAAGGCCTTGTAACAAAGCACGATGATGAGAAGGGCCATAAAGGCGTTGAGGATGCCGATTTCTTTATAGATCATAGGATCGCCGGCAGCAGAACCGAAGCCGATGATGACGACAAGTTCAAATACCGAAAGCTGCTTTACGCCCCTTTTTCCGAGGATGCGCAGGAAAAACAGCAGCATGATGAACATTAAAAGGGTGCGGACCGCAATTTCCATAAGGAAAGGCAGTTCTTCATGTCCGAACAGCAGGGTTTCTACAGTACTCATCATAATTTATTTGTGGTTAATACGTTTGTAAGATTTAATGCATACACCCGATGTAGATACGCGATTTTTGTACAAAGGTTCGCGGATAAGCCTTGGCAAGTGCGTTGCGCAGGCTGTCTGCGCTTTCCTTTTGGGCATACATGCCGGCCACGAGGATCATTTGCGCCGGAAATTGTTTGGGTTCTTTAAATTCTTTGGCATCATCGTAATAATCGGCATTTTCAATGCTGAGGCTTAAAGATTCAAATCTACGGGGATAATATGCACCGCGGTAGATTTCGTCTTCGTCGTCCTCGGGTACCAGAATGGCATGGGTTTCCGTATTGTAATACCTGCCCAGCGTATCAATGCTTATATGGAACCTGTTGCTGATGCGGAACATATCCTGATGCAACGTTTTATAGCTGCGGCTGCTGTTAACGATAACGAGGTAATAGTCCGCATATTCCTCTGACGGTGCGGCGTATTCTTCAGTTTTAACAGCTTCTTTTAATGTAGTTTCCCGGCGTTCAGTCTCTTCTGGGTGCGTATGTACCTGTTGCGTGGTTTCACTGCCTGAAGTTTCTTTCACGCGCGAAGTACAGCCTGCAGATACCAACAGGATAAAACTTAAAAATGTGGTTTTCATAGCATACATTTTAACCTGCTAATTTACCTAAGTTTTTGTTTCACTGCCTGTTGAAATGTTATTTTTTACCGCAGTTTTATTAAATGATTAGGAATTTATGTTTTAATGTATTTTATTTGATCCTTAAACTAACTAATATTGCCAACATTTTAATGAAATCTTATTCTATTTTCGAACTTAATGAAATTCTGAACGGTACCATTGTCGGATCTACTTCTCAGAACATTACGTCGACAGAAGAGCTGGGACGAGCCAGGCCGACCGATATTTCGTTCATCGGAAATAAAAAGTACGAACGGAACTGGGGAGCATCGGCCGCACGTATTGCGGTAGTAAACAACGACATTACCATTGAACCGGGTGAGGACCGTGCGTTTATAAAGGTGAAGGATGCCGACCTTGCCATGTCAAAGATCCTGGAACTGTTTGCATCGCCTATGCCGGAATTTGCGGTGGAAATCCATCCTACTGCGGTGGTAGATGCTTCGGCCAAAATAGGTTCTGGCGTAAAGATCGGTGCCGGTTGTTATGTAGGACCCCGTGTGGAGATTGCGGATCATGCCGTACTTTATCCGAATGTGACCGTGCTGGATGACAGTTTTATAGGGAAACAGACGGTGTTGTGGTCCGGCGTTGTAGTGCGCGAGCGTTGCCGCATCGGGCATCAGTGCATCATTCACCCCAATGCTACGATTGGAGCAGACGGTTTTGGATTCCGTCCGTGTCCGGAGCGCGGGCTTGTGAAGATTCCGCAGATCGGCGATGTGGTCATAGGGAATATGGTAGAAATCGGAGCCAATACATGCGTTGACCGCGGTAAGTTCAGTTCAACGGTTATCGGTGACGGCTGTAAGATCGACAACCTGGTGCAGATAGGGCACAACAGCGAGCTGGGAATGTTCTGTATTATGGCAGGGAACAGCGGGCTGGCCGGTTCGGTAAAGTTAGGGAACGGGGTGATGATCGGCGGAAGTGCCTCTATCAAGGACCATACAACCATTGGCGACCGCGCCGTGGTAGGTGCCGGATCGGGTGTAACGGGAGATGTGGCTGCAGGTAAAACCGTATTGGGATACCCTGCGCTCGATGCAAGGGATACGCTGAAGCAGTGGGCCATTATGAAGCGCCTGCTTAATGAAACAAAGACAGCAAATAAAACAGTATAATAAAAAGGTTCAGCAACAGCTGAACCTTTTTTACTTAATACCGGTACACAAGGGCGTTGATGTTCATTCCGGCTCCTACGGAGCAGATGATGACGACGTCGCCTTTTGCAATGCGGTGATCGTCGATTCCGTCATTGCGCAATACATCCATAAGCGTAGGTATGGTGGCCACGCTGCTGTTGCCGAGCTTCTGTATGGTCATGGGCATGATGTGTTCGGGAACCTTCATGCCGTACAGCCTGTAGAAGCGGTGTACGATGGCTTCGTCCATCTTTTCGTTGGCCTGGTGAATGAGGATCTTTTTAACGTTTTCAATGGATTCCCCGCTTTTCTCAAGGCATTCCTTCATGGCTGCCGGAACGCGCGTAAGCGCAAATTCATATATTTTTTTGCCGAACATTTTAATGTAGCGTACATTGGGATCGTGCGTATTGTTGTACGACTTGCCGAAATGGATGAAGTCCGATTCGTTAAGGGTATAAGAGGCGCTTTCATGCGCGAGGATTCCGGAGTCGGAATCGGAAACTTCAATAACGGCTGCACCGGCACCGTCGGCATAGATCATGCTGTCACGGTCGTGCAGGTCTACCACGCGCGATAAGGTTTCGGCTCCTATAACCAGGCATTTCTGTGCAATGCCGGCCTTTATAAAGGCATGCGACTGTATAACGGATTCTACCCAGCCCGGGCAGCCGAACAGCATATCGTAGGCCACGCATTTAGGATTTTTGATGCCTAATTTGTGTTTAACCCTTGCGGCCAGCGTAGGAACGGCATCGGACTGTATGGTACCGAACTTCACGTCGCCGAAGTTGTGCGCAAAGATGATGTAGTCGAGTGTTTCAGGGTCGGTTTTGGCATCGGCAAGGGCGCGTTGTGCCGCAATAAGTCCGATATCGGAACAGACCAGTTCGGGCTCCACGTATTTGCGTTCCTCAATACCGGTTATATCTTTGAGCTTTTCGGCGGTCACCTGGCTGGTTTGCTGCAGGGCGTCGCCGTTTTCGTTTAAAAATTCGTAATCTTTAAAATAGAGGTTTGTGATGGTGCGGGTGGGGATGTAACTGCCCAGGCCCGTAAATTTGCTTGTCATAGACTTAGTTCTTTGTAAAGGGTGCTTTCCTGTTCTGTTAAAAATACAAATAACTGCTCTTAGAAAAAAACTTAAGTGGACTTAATTTTATTGTGCATTAACCGTGTTTTATACGGAAATTTTTTGAAAAAAAAGAAATTATTTAAAAATAGCATGTTTTTAAATTAACTTGCGGTTTTAATTACTGCTATGCCTAAAAAAATAAGACGTGCTATTGCGCTTTTGAATTATCGTAAGTTTCCGCTTCTTGAATTTGAAAAAGAATCAGATTTGTATATAAATTATTACCCTGATTATGAATCAAGCTATGAATTAGAAACGGGCGATTGTGAGCAAGAAACAGTTAAAACTGTTATAGGTATTTTAAAATACCTTGAAATCCGGTCCCTTGTTTTTTTTGGAGGTACAAGTAAACCATGGATTTCAGCAGTTACATCTAAAAGACGCGATGTAGCATCACTTGTAAAAGCGCTAAACTATTTTAAAAAATATAAAATTGAAAAAAAATTTAAAGGTGCGGTGAAGATAGATAAGGATGAATATGAATTGTTTTTTCCGCATTTCTATGAATTAACTAAGTGTGATGGAGGTTTTGAAAATTTTTATTTTTCTGATGAAGAACAAAATATACTTTTTCTTCTCCACTACTCAGGAACGTTGCATGTCTTGACAATGAATGTATCATGGAATGAAAGATTTAAAAAGATGATAACGAAGCTGAAATGAGATTTATATAAATAAAAAATCCCGGCCTGTGCCGGGATTTTTGTATAGAACTTTTTTATTAAGCTTCCATATAGGCTTCAATAGGAGCACATGAACAGATAAGGTTACGGTCACCGTAAGCGTCATCAATTCTGCGAACTGTTGGCCAGAATTTGTTTTCTGCAACGTATTCCAAAGGATAGGCTGCCTGTTGGCGTGAGTAAGGCTGTTCCCATGTTTCAGCTGTAAGCATGGCCAGTGTATGCGGCGCATTTTTTAATACGTTGTTTACGTCTTCTGCTGTTGCAGCTTCGATTTCCTTGCGGATGGAAAGCATGGCATCGCAGAAACGGTCTAACTCTGCAAGATCTTCCGATTCTGTTGGTTCAATCATAAGGGTTCCGGCTACCGGGAATGAAACGGTAGGGGCGTGGAATCCGTAATCCATCAAACGTTTTGCGATATCGGTTACTTCAATTCCTTTTGACTTGAACATACGGCATTCGATGATCATTTCGTGCGCTGCACGACCTCTTTCACCTGAATAAAGTACTTCGTACCCTTCCATTAAACGCGCTTTCATATAGTTGGCATTAAGGATGGCTGTCATGGTAGACTGTTTTAATCCGTCGGCTCCCAGCATGGAGATGTATCCGTAAGAGATAAGGCATACCAAAGCAGAACCGTATGGCGCTGCTGAAATAGCCGTAATGGCGTTGTCACCACCTACTTTTACAACCGGGTTGGTAGGAAGGAACTCTACAAGGTGTGCTGCCACACAGATAGGCCCAACTCCTGGTCCACCTCCTCCGTGAGGAATAGCGAATGTTTTATGCAGGTTAAGGTGGCATACATCGGCTCCGATTTTTGCAGGATTGGTCAATCCTACCTGGGCGTTCATGTTGGCACCGTCCATATATACCTGTCCACCGTTTTCGTGGATGATGTTGGTAATTTCAATAATAGATGATTCATATACCCCGTGTGTAGAAGGGTAGGTGATCATAACACAGGAAAGGTTGTCTTTGTGAAGCTCTGCCTTAGCTTTAAGGTCTTCTACATCGATGTTTCCTTCTTCGGTTGTTTTGGTTACCACAACCTTCATTCCTGCCATTGCAGCAGAAGCCGGGTTGGTACCGTGTGCAGAAGCCGGAATAAGGGCAATGTTACGGTGTCCTTCACCACGGGATTCGTGGTAGGCACGGATAACCATTAAACCTGCATACTCACCTTGTGCACCTGAATTCGGCTGAAGCGTTGTTCCTGCGAAACCGGTGATCACGTTTAACTGCTGCTCCAGTTTGTGAAGCATGGTAAGGTATCCCTGAGATTGATCTGCCGGGGCAAAAGGGTGGATGTTGTTCCAGTTCGGGTTGCTTAACGGAAGCATTTCAGCTGCTGCATTAAGCTTCATGGTACAGGAACCTAAAGAAATCATGGAATGATTCAACGCAAGGTCTTTGCGTTCCAGTTTTTTGATGTAACGCATCAACTGCGATTCCGAATGGTAGGTGTTGAACACTTCGTGCTCAAGGAATGTTGTGGTTCTTTCCAGTTTTACCGGAACCAATGCTTCCTGTGACAGCTCCGTAACAGCTTCAAATGATTTTCCTGCTGCTTCGGCGAAGATTCCGATGACGTTGTTGATGTCCTGTAACGAGATGGTTTCATTAACCGAAATCGAAACGGAACCGGCATCCGGGTAGAAGAAGTTGAATCCTCTTGCTTCTGCCGCTGCCTTGATTTTTGCCGCATCGGCCTTTACAAGGATGGTGTCGAAATAGGCATCGTTAAGCTGTTCGAATCCTAGTTTTGCTAATTCTGTTTCAATGGTTACGGCTTTTGCATGGGCTTCGTTGGCAATTCTGCGAAGTCCCTTAGGGCCGTGGTATACCGCATACATACCTGCCATAACGGCTAAAAGTACCTGTGCCGTACAGATGTTTGACGTGGCTTTTTCACGTTTGATATGCTGCTCACGCGTTTGAAGCGCCATACGAAGCGCACGGTTTCCGTTGGCATCCTGTGAAACACCGATAATACGTCCCGGCATAGAGCGTTTGTATTCTTCTTTTGTAGTGAAGAACCCTGCGTGAGGACCTCCGAAACCTAACGGAATACCGAAACGTTGTGAAGTACCTACTACCACATCGGCTCCCATTTCTCCCGGAGACTTAAGACGTGCAAGCGACAGGATGTCAGCAGCTACAGCTACTTTGATGTCTTTGGTATGAGCCTGTGAAATAAAGCCTTCGTAATCATAAACCTGACCGTATTTACCAGGGTACTGTACCAATGCCCCGAAGAAATCTTCTGTAAAGGCAAAGTCTTCATGTTTACCTATTACAAGTTCTACCCCGATAGGAGTGGAACGTGTTTGCAATACAGATATGGTTTGCGGTAACACTTCTTCCGAAACGAAGAATTTGTTTGCGTTGTTTTTTTTCTGATCTCTTGTTCTTACGTCGAACAAAAGCGCCATAGCCTCAGCAGCAGCCGTAGATTCGTCAAGAAGGGAAGCGTTGGCGATTTCCATTCCCGAAAGTTCGATAACGGTTGTCTGGAAATTTAACAGGGCCTCTAAACGACCTTGTGCAATCTCTGCCTGGTAAGGCGTATAGGCAGTATACCATCCCGGGTTTTCAAAGATGTTTCTCTGAATCACAGCCGGAACGATTGCTTCGTTGTATCCTAAACCGATCATGGATTTGAATACTTTGTTTTGAGCGCCCAGTGCCGCAGCATGTGCCAAATATTCGTATTCTGTCATGGCAGGATCCAGTTCGATGTCTTTTTCGAGACGGATCTTATCCGGAAACGTTTCGTACAATAACTGATCCATATCTTTCACACCGATGGTGTCGAACATGTGTTGTAAGTCGGTTGCTCTAGGACCTATGTGTCTTAAAGCAAATGCGTTTGTTTTCATTTGCAATATAAAATGATTAGTTGTGTAATTTGCAAATTTAATACTTTTTATTGTTTTACGGAACTAGATATTTGAGGATGTCGTAAAAAAAAGAAGGGCTGTTTTCCAAGCTTTGATGTGGTAGGGGATTTTCATTGCTAAACCACGTCCCTGTGCGTATTTTTGTGAAATATATGCGGAATGATCTTTATCTTTGAGATTGTATTTTGACTGTGTTTGAAAAAAGTAAAGGAAATATTCGACTGGTACCTCAATGCGAGCCTGCATGTTGCCGTGGCCACCACGGCACTGGTGCAGATGACGTTCTATTTCTGTAAGATCCCGTTTGATGCAGTGGTGTCTTTTTTCGTTTTCTGCGGTACCTGTGCTTCGTACAACATCATTAAATACCTGCCTTTTGTACGGAACAACAAAATCTATAAAACATCGCTTAAGGCCATTATGGTCCTTACGGTGTGCTGCCTCCTCGTATGCGGCTACCTGTTTTTCAGGTTGCGGTTTGAAACTCAGGTGGTGACGGTGTTGTTCGGACTTCTGAGTGCCATGTACGTAGTCCCTTTTTCTAAATCGCTGCCCAACCTGCGCAACCTGGCCGGGATCAAAATCTACATCGTAAGCATCTGCTGGGCCGGGGTAACCATACTGCTGCCTATGCTGAATGCGGCCGTTCCGCTGGGAATTGATGTGGTATATAAATTCCTGCAGCGTTTTATCCTAACGCTCATCCTCATCCTTGTTTTTGAAATAAACGACCTTAAGTATGATGCTTCGCAGCTGCAGACCGTTCCGCAGCTCATTGGCGTAAAGAAGACCAGGTGGTACATTTACAGCCTGTTACCGGTGTTCTATATTCTGGAGTTTTTTAAGGAAGGGGTTTACCACAACCAGTGGGTGATCAACCTTATTTTGTGCACAATCATGTTCCTGTTTACGTATTACGCCAACGAAAGGCGTTCTAAATATTATACGCTGTTCTGGGTAGAAAGCGTGCCGGTTGTATGGTACCTGCTCATTCTTATTTTCAATAACTTTTAATGTACGTTTATGAAAAAATATCTTGCCTCACTACTTTTTTTAAGCCTGAATCTGCAGGCACAGCAGCAGGATGATATACACCTTGTAGACTTTTCGGATAAATATACGGGAATTGTTTCCGTTGCACACGATGAGGAAGTAGAAACGAACTGTACCGTTAACTTGTACGATAAGGACGGCAATAAAATATTCTCTGAACCTGCCTTTCTTTCGGAGTACGATCTTGATGAAGGAAACCGTGCGAGGACCAATGTGAAGGAACTGCCCTATGGGGAACAGAGCATCCTTATTTTCGAGGATTTTAATTTTGACGGGCATGAGGATATTGCGCTGCGTACGGGTTTTTTCAGCTGCTACGGCGGACCTTCTTACGCCATATACCTGGCAAAGGGGAAAGGGTTTGTATACAATGAATCTTTTTCCGAACTGGGACAGAACTATTGCGGCATGTTTCAGGTTGATGTTGATAAAAAACAGCTGCATACCATGACGAAGAGCGGTTGCTGCTGGCATGAGTTCGCTACCTATGAGGTACATAACAATACCGTGGTTCCCGTAGAAGTGGTGGAAGAACAGTATTCGGGTATGTTCGTGGATTATACGGTTTCGAAACGCGAGAACGGCAAAATGAAGGACAGTTCTTATCAGGTTTTCGATACCGGTGACAGCGAGCCTGATTTTATGCTTGATTTTGAAAACGGTAAAAAAATGTACCTTACGAAAGGGATGAACGACGACCTGTATTATGTTTTTACTGATAAGGATCAAAAGGTGGAGCTGGCCTATAATGAAGCGATCATATACCACAAGAAAGACCATACGTTTTCGTTTACCAACCGTAAAACCACCTATATTGTTTCGGAAAAGGAAATCATCATTAAAGACGCCGGTAAAGAATACCGGCTGAATAAGGTGAAGGGGCGTAAAGGCACCTTTGCAAATTTCGACATTTCAGCATTTCCAAATGTTACGCAAAAATAACCGTTACGCAATACGCTCAAGGTCTTCGATCATTTTCTCTACCTCATTGGCTTTGCGCAACTGGTTGCGTATGATGAAATCGCCATAGCGTTTCTGGTGTTCTTCTATGGTTTTGTAAAAATGGGTTCTGAACAGCGCACTGTGATGTATTTTGCTGTACTGCTCAATAAGCTCGTAGCACTGCCTTAATTCCGTGCCGTTCTGTACGGTAAGTGCTGTTTTCTGAAGGCTTTTTAACAGCTGGTTTAAATACGTTTCCTTTTGCTGTTCCAGACGGTTTACCTGTTTATGATAAAACAGCACGGCTTCTTCGTCACTGATTTCCTGCCAGGTTTCTTTTTGTATGAGGTGTTCCGTGATTTTGGTGTCGATCTGAAGCAGTTCCAGTTTATGTCTTAAGTAAGTTTTCATCATCGTAATGTTTTCTGTTACAAAGGTCAACAAGTAAGATGACGCATTATGTCGTTTTGATGTCCGCTGTTAAAATTTTAAAAAATAGTTCGGATATTTTTTTTATTTCAGTCTTAATAAACTACTTTTATTGAGTAACTAAAAAACCGATTATGCAGCGAAATTACTTTGAAACAACCAGTGAAAGTCAGAACTTTATCGACTATTTCAGTGCCGTGAACCCTACTTTTCTCAACAGTAATGTCAAAGCGCTTTACCTTGTAAAAACAGATCATAAAGTTTACTTAAAAACCGTTTTTCAGCAGGAAGAATACCTTAACAGGCTTACCTTTGTAACAGCTTTCGTAAACCTGGACATAGTGGTAGGAGATTGTGATTCTGACGAAAATCCGGAAGGAAGGGTTTTTGAATACAGTTTGTCGTATGAAGAACTGATGGACCATCTCGTGAACCTTGGAGAAGATTGCCTAATCCAGCTTTTTGATAAGGAATTCATTTCAATTCCGTTCATCCTGGAACATTATGGGATAGAAGCTTTTTAAAGATAAACAAATGCAGTTTTTTAAATTAAGTAACGGGGTGGAGATCCCCGGAATAGGTTTTGGTACCTGGCAGTTGACAGAACGTGTGGAAGAAGTTATTCATATGGCTTTAAAAGCCGGATATACGCATATTGATACTGCTGCAGCCTACAAAAATGAACAACAGATTGCCGGGGCCATTAAAACGGCAGGCGTTGCGCGTGAAGCCCTTTTCATAACTACAAAAGTATGGGCCAGCGAGCGCGGATATGAGAAAACAAAAGCAGCCGTACAGCAGAGCCTACAAAATCTGCAGACTTCCTATATAGACCTCATGCTTATTCACTGGCCTGCTAAAACAGGACAGCCCGGCTGGGAAGAGGAGAATGCCGGAACCTGGCGCGCACTGGAAGAATTTTATGAGGCCGGAACCATCCGCGCTATCGGGGTGAGCAACTTTATGGTGCACCATCTGCAGTCCTTACTCAAAACGGCTAAAGTGGTTCCTATGGTGAACCAGATTGAATACCATCCGGGCTATCTCCAAAGCGAGGTAACGGACTTTTGTAAGGAACACGGCATCCTGGTCGAAGCCTGGAGTCCGATTGGGTCGGGAAGGGTTTTGGAAAACAGGTTGTTACAGGAACTGGCAGCAAAATACAATACCAGCGTTGGAGCCGTATGCATCGGTTTCTGTCTACAAACGGGTGTACTGCCGTTGCCTAAATCGACTTCTGAAACGAATATTAAAAATAATATCAACATTGCGTTCCAACTGGAAGAGGAAGACGTAGTGCTCATTAAGAATATGTCTGAAACAGGCTGGTCGGGCCTCAATCCCGATGAAGTACCTTTTTAAACAAAAGCCGCTTTTAAGCGGCTTTTGTTTTTTGTTTACTCTTCAATGGTACGGAACGTAAGGTTAATACGGGCATTTGCCACTTTTTTGGTAGGAGGCAGCCGGTGCAGCCAGTAGGTTTGCGTGGTACCCTTCATAACAAGCAGGCTTCCATGCTCCAGTTCCAATTCTACTTTTATACCGTTCTGTTTATGTTTGAATGCAAATTTTCGTTCGGCTCCAAAACTCAGAGAGGCAATGGCTCCGTTTTTTTTCAGGTCTTTTTCCCCGTCGCTGTGCCAGGCCATTCCTTCGTCACCGCTATGGTACAGATTAAGTAAACAGGAATTGTACGTTTCTCCGGTTTCCTGTTCTGCGAGCTGTTTAAGCTGTTGTAATTCCGTAGTCCACGGAAGGGCGGTTTTGGTGGTATTGGAATAGGTATATTCAAATGGTTTTTCCCCGTACCATGCCACCTTTCTTTTAGTTATGATCCTTTTTCCGAAAATGACGGCTTCATCGTTCTGCCATGCTATGTGATGCAGCAATGCTTCCAAGTAACGGTCGGCCTGCTCCCGCGGCATGAGTTTTCCGTAATAATGGACGGTTCCTTCATAAGGAAGCAGGTTATGATGCTTATCGGGGATGTCGTCGAATAATTTCATAAGCATTACTGAAAAATGTTGAGGTGGTAACGGGCTGCAAGATCCAGGATCATATGATAACCGGCAAGGGAGTTCCCGTGGCTGTCGAGTGCGGGGCTGAACACGCCGATTCCAATTTTTCCGGGAACGCTTACGGTGATGCCCCCGCCAACACCTGATTTGCTCGGTAGTCCTACAGTACGTGCATATTCACCGCTGAACTCATACATGCCTGCAACAAGCATCTGGGACTGTATGAGCCTGGAAAGGTCGGTGCTTTTATAAGCAGCATCTCCATCGAACCTTACACAGCCGTTGGCAAAGAAATAGCCTACTTTTGCCAGATCTTCGGCGGTAACCTCTATAGAACATTGTTTGAAATAGTTGTCGAGCTGGTCTTCGGAAGAACCTTCAATAAGCCCGCTGTTTTTAAGGATATAGAACATACCGCGGTTCCGGTGGCCCGTTTCTTTTTCCGAAAGGTATACGGCTTTGCTGTAATCAAGGTCTTTGTTTCTGGTGATGTACCGTAACATATCAAGAATCTTGAGAAACGGGATTTCCCCGTCGCCCTTTATCATAGAGGTGGTAAGGATGGCACCTGAATTCATCATGGGATTCAGGGGGTTGCCCGAAGTTTCCAGGCTGCCGAAATGGTTAAAAGGTTTGTCGGTTCCGAAATAGCCCATGTTTTTAAATACTTCTGTTTCACCCTTTTCCTGAACAGCTATCATAAGCGCTACCAGTTTGGATATGCTCTGTATGGTAAATTTCTCATGGATTTCGCCTACACTGATAACGGTCCCTTTTTCAGTAACCACGGAAAGGGCGGCCGATTGCGGGTTCATTTTAGCCAGTTCCGGTATATAGGTAGCCACCTGGCCCTGTTGGTAATAAGTGCGGTTTTGATTCAGAATTTTCATAAGGGATTCTTTCGTAATTTCTGAAGTTGCTTTTTTTTCTGTCCGTTTCTGCGCGTGAAGGCAGGGACTGTGAAGTACAGTTCCGGTAAAAATAAAGATCGAGAACAGGCAGGTTAAGAATTGTTTTTTCATTTTATGAATCCGGGATTTATAACGGAACCCGTATTCCAAAGATACAAAATACTTAAACCATATTGGAATCGTTTACATTTTTGTACTTTTGAACGTTCAATAAAAAAACTACGTGATGTTACAATTAGTTCATACACTTACGGGAGATGTAATGGTTTATGTCGTAAACGGACAAACAACTGTTGATGCACAGCTTCCTGACTATATCCGTGAAGCATTTGAAGCATTTAAAACTTCCGATGCCAAGGATGACTTTATTAAAATAGGTAAAAAGGCCTTTTTTTTCGTAAAAGAACAGCAGGATCTTGAGAAAATGCGTGTCGCCGGTTTTTCGATCCGACAGAAGCTTGACAAAAAAGCTGAAGGGGTAACCGTTGTTGGAAATTCGGATACGGCTCTTGCGCTGGCAGAAGGGTTGGCTTTATCGAATTACCAGTTTTTAAAATATTTCAAAGATGCAGATGAGCGCGAGTACGCGCTGGAACAGATCGGTATTTATGGCGATGTTTCTGCAGAAGAAGTGAAACGTATGAATAACGTGATCAAAGCGGTGTTCTGGGCACGCGATATGGTGAACGAACCTAATTCATACCTTACGGCGCAACAGCTGGCAAAAGAAATACAGGAGATTGGAGAAGAAGCTCATACACATGTAGAGGTTTTTCATAAAATGGAAATAGAAGCTTTGAAGATGGGCGGACTGCTGGCCGTAAATAAGGGATCTGTACAGCCCCCTACCTTCACGGTGATGGAGTACAGACCGGTGAATGCCGTTAATGAGAAACCGGTTGTCCTCGTCGGAAAAGGTGTTGTTTATGATACGGGAGGTCTTTCGCTGAAACCGACTCCTAATTCCATGGACCTTATGAAGTCCGATATGGGAGGAGCAGCCATGATGGCGGGAACGCTTTATGCTGCAGCTTTGAATAAGCTTAATGTACATCTTATTGCACTTATTCCTGCTACGGATAACCGCCCGGGAGGTGATGCATATGCCCCGGGGGATATTGTAACCATGATGGACGGTACTACAGTGGAGGTACTGAATACGGATGCGGAGGGACGGATGATCCTGGCAGACGCTATTTCGTATGCTTCAAAATTCCAGCCTGAACTCATCATCAATGCAGCTACCTTAACCGGTGCCGCGCTTATTGCTGCAGGAACACGTGCCGCGTGTATGATGAGCAATGCAGGAGAGGCGGTGGACAATGCATTGCATTTAGCCGGAAACAAAGTATATGAACGTATGGTGCAACTACCTTTATGGGACGATTATAAAGAACAGCTGAAATCGAGTTGTGCCGATTTAAAAAATATCGGGGGGCGTATGGCCGGTACCATCACAGCCGGAAAATTTCTGGAGCATTTTGCCAGAGCGCCGTTTGTACACATCGATATTGCCGGACCTGCTTTTACGGAAGCGCCTGAAAATTATAAAGGTCTTGGGGGAACCGGTACGGGAGTACGTATGCTACACGAATTTATCGTGAACTATAAAAAGTAAAAAAAAACGCTATCAGAATGATAGCGTTTTTTTATTAGGTTAACTTCCTGATCCTGAATAATGTTAAACTGTGTTAAATGCAGTGTTAAACTTTTTTATTAACAATAGTGTTTTGGCACGTAACCCCTCCCCATTTTGGGAGGGGTTCTACGTAGAATACCTTTTGTTTTTATAGTTCACTCCCTTTTTTAGCGGTAAATCTGTTGTTTTTAGCGGTAAACTCCGTATGGCACAGTGCTTGGAAACTACTTTAGGAGTGGTCCTTTCGGACTGCGTATTTTTTAAGTCCAAAATCTAAAGTAAAGATATATGCCAACACCAATGCCTGATATGAAAAAAGAAGAGGTACTTTTAAAGAAAGTCCCGCACAAAAGTTTTCTCACTGTAGTAAAAGATGAGAAAGACATGAAACAAAAAGAAGAGCGCGCCCGCTTTTTAGACCGTATGGCGCTGAACTCCCTTAAAAAGTCGGATTATCTGGTGGTGGTTACCACCTTTGTGCTGATGCTGGGAGCACTGGCCTTTATTGTAGCTTTTCAGCCTGAAATTGAAAAACTGCACTTTGAACGGATGAAGACCTGGTGGGGTGCCGCCATTAACTATACAGCCATCGGACTCATGGTGCTGCAACTAAGCTTCCTTGTTTACTTGATCGTACTTTATATACGGTATAAAGCAGTAAAGCCGGTTTCTGACGAAATGCTGCCATCGTGTACCGTTATTGTACCGGCCTATAATGAAGGCAAGTTGGTTTATGAAACACTGATGAGCCTGGCCGACAGCGACTATCCTGCTGAAAAACTACAGATATTTTCGATAGACGACGGTAGTAAGGACGATACATGGCAATGGATGCAAAAAGCAAAATCAGTACTGGGAGACCGCCTCACTATTTTACAGCAACCACGGAACATGGGCAAACGCCATGCTTTATACCGTGGCTTTAAAGAGGGAACGGGAGCCGTTTTTGTAACGGTCGACAGTGATTCTGTAGTAAAAGAAGATACACTGCGAAACCTGGTAAGCCCTTTTGCCGTGAACGCAAAATGTGGTGCTGTTGCCGGAAATGTCCGGGTACTGAATAAGGAGAAGGGACTCATACCGAAAATGCTCAACGTGAGTTTTGTATTCAGTTTTGAATTTGTACGTTCAGCTCAAAGTAAACTAGGGTCGGTATTGTGTACACCGGGTGCTTTGGCGGCATACCGCAGAGATGCCGTAATGAATTGCCTGGAAGACTGGATGAACCAGACCTTTATGGGACAGCCAAGTGATATTGGGGAAGACCGTGCCATTACGAATATGATTTTAAAACAGGGGTTACATGTATTGTTTCAGAAAAATGCATATGTGTATACCAATATACCTGAAAGATATAAGAGCCTGTATAAGATGTTCGTGCGCTGGGAACGAAGTAACGTGCGTGAAAACATCATGATGGGAAAATTTGCCTTTACTAAATTCCGGACGGAATCAACACTTGGTCCCCGTATATTGCTGACCATGCAATGGATCAAGGTGGTGATGGCATATCCGTTATTATTATTGTTGTTATCATTTGTTTTCACACACCCTTTATTGTTTGTTTGTACCAGTTTAGTAGGGATCCTCATATTTTCGAGTATACAGATGTTTTTTTACGCAAAGAAATACAATCTGGCAGAAGCCTTCCTGGCCTATACCTACAGTATTTTCTATATGTTCACTTTATTCTGGATTACACCGTACGCTATTGCAACAGCCAGCCGCAGAGGATGGCTTACCCGCGATTTGCCTGCAGTCGCCTGATATCGTAAACATTAACTTAATTAAAAGGACCGTGTATTGTAAAATGCACGGTTTTTTTAATATACATTGTAAGCAAAAGTTAATTTTGTTCAAAAAATATATTCTTTTTACATACTATAAACGATGGGGCGGCCGTTATGTAAGAGATTAATTGAAGGAATATGAAAAATGTACTGAACCATGCGGTATATTATGCGGAATATGCGCTTATATTTTCCGTGCTGTTTTACTGGTATTATTCAGGCTCTGTCCTGAATCCGGTGGCCATTGCCTTATTATTGGTGCTGATGGGGCAGTTCTTTTTCAGAAATACGGTTTCAGGGATCGTAATTCCTATAATCATCATAGCCCTGGTGTTGTTCCTGCTGTTTGCATTACAGTCCGAATTTTTTGATTTTAAAGTATTCGGCGGAGATGCCGGGAAGCTTCTGGCGGTTGGAGGAATCTATCTGTGTGGAACCCTGCTGCTGGCAGTAGGAATGTTTTTTAAATACTTTAAACGGCTTATGGCATAAAATAAATATTACATGACATCTGTAAACAGAACGGCAACCTTTTCAAAGGTTGCCGTTTTTATTTTATCAGGCAGCTTGCTGCTGTGGTTCATCTTCTTCTTTAAGTACCCGTTTGGCAACTTTTCCAACGGTTAAGCCCTGTACCACAATCGAGAATAATACAACAATATAGGTGACCTCAAGCAACACGTCTTTTATATCGCCCGCACTGTTGGGAATACTCATCACCAAAGCAATGGAAACACCTCCCCGTATTCCGCCCCATACCATGGTAGTCAGAGAGCCGCGCGTATAGGTGTTTTTACGTAAGATGGTACTTGCCGGTATAAAGATGGCCAGCGTTCTTGCCAGAAGACATATAAAAATGGCTGCGACACCCAGTAAAAGCTGTTGTTGCAAATCGGGCAGCATAAGCAATTCGAAGCCGATAAAAAGGAACAGGATGGCATTGAGTATTTCATCAATGAGCTCCCAGAACTTACTGAGGTAATCTCGCGTTGTTTCGCTCATAGCGACCGATTTCCCGTAATTTCCTATAATCAGCCCCGCAATAACCATAGCCAGGGGTGATGAAAAATGCAGCTGTTTTGCTATGAGGAAGCCTCCCATTACAATGGAAAGCGTAATGAGTACGGATACCTTATAATCATCAATCTTTTTCATAACGTTACTGGCCGTAAAACCAAGAAGCGCTCCGAGCAATATTCCCCCTCCTGCTTCAAGCAGGAACAATTTAGAAACAGATCCGAAGGTAGCATCAAACCCCGTATCGGTCGCCATCTTTAATACAACGGCAAACATGACTACGGCAACCCCGTCGTTAAAAAGGGACTCCCCTGTAATTTTGGTTTCGATCATCTTGGGAACTTTGGCTTCCTTTAGAATGCCCAATACTACAATGGGATCGGTAGGGGATATCAGGGTTCCGAATAAAAGACAGTAGATAAAAGGAATGGAAATACCCAGCATCGGCGCTATCATATAAAACAGCCCGGCTATGATAAAGGCCGATAATACCACGCTTACGGAAGCGTAGGTCATAATAGGCCACTTATGTTCCCGTAAATCCGAGAAGTTGATGTGCAGCGCCCCTGCGAACAGAAGGAAGTTTAACATGGCCCCCATGAGGATTTCGTTAAAATCAAATTCACGGATAAGATCGAAGAACTCTTTCGTGGTGTTGGGAAAGTACTCATCCCCGAGCAGGCGTATGGCAACAGAAACCAGCATGGCAATGATCATAATACCGATGGTTCCGGGTAGCTTTAAAAAGCGTAGGTTCAAATAGGCAAAAAACGAGGCGAGTACAATTAAAACTGAAAACGTATAATATAATTCCATAAGAGTGTGATTTCTCCAAATTTACGATTTTATGAAAAAAAACGGAACACTTATCAGATCATTTTGAGGAGTTTTTTAAGTAAATGCATCTTTTTATTGGTATACGGCGGATATTTTAATGAATTATCCAACCATGTTTTCCGATAAACAATGGCCTTTTTATGTGAAAAAGTCTCAAAGCTGAATTTGCCGTGGTAGGTTCCGAATCCGCTGGCACCAAATCCACCGAAGGGCAGCCTGTTGTTGATGATGTGTGAAAGGCAGTCGTTCACACAGGCGCCTCCAAACTGGCAGTGCTGCAACAACAACTCCGTTTCTGCCGTATTTTCACCAAATACATAAAAAGCCAGCGGCTTTGGATTTTGATGGTTGTGGGTGATGATCTCGCTTAATTCGTTGTAATTTACTAAAGGAAGCACCGGGCCGAATATTTCGTGCTGCATTACTTCGTCGCTCATGTTCTCTGCCTTTATGAGGGTAGGTGCGATATAGCATTTTTTAGAATTGGTCTGCCCGCCTATAAGTACTTCACTGTTGAGGATGTACTGTTTGATCCTGTGAAAATGCCTTTCGTTGATGATGCGGGCAAAATAAGGAGATGTTTCGGGTTCTTCCCCGTAAAATTCATTAAGTACTTTACGGACTTCCTTAAGAAACGTTTTTTCCACCTGCGGATGTATGAAGATGAAGTCAGGAGCAATGCATGTTTGACCTGCATTTACGAATTTGCCGAAAACAATGCGCCGCGCGGCCAGCTTCAGGTTCGTAGACGGTGTAATGATGCATGGAGATTTTCCTCCGAGTTCCAGTACAACAGGGGTTAAATTCTGTGCTGCTGCCTGTTGCACAATTTTTCCTACGGCGCTGCTGCCCGTAAAGAAGATTTTATGAAACGGCTGTTTCAACAATTCTGTAGTTTCTTCTACACCGCCCTCCACTACCTGTACGATATCCTGGCTGAAGTATTGCGAAAGCAGTTTTCTGAGCAGAGACGATGTATTGGGTGTTAGCTCCGAAGGTTTCAGCACGGCACAGTTTCCGGCAGCCAGGGCGGCCATCAGGGGCTGCAGAGACAAAAGCAGCGGATAATTCCACGGCGCTATGATGAGTACCACACCGTACGGCTGGTACGAAATCCTTTCACTGGAAGGGAAATTAAGGATACTTGGCCAAACGCGCTGTGGACGTACCCATTTACGCAGATGCTTTTTAAAATAACTTAATTCCTTCTGCAACATGCTGATCTCTGTAACCAGCGTTTCAAAAGGAGGTTTGTTAAAGTCGGCCTGCAGGGCCGCAATCATTTCCTGCTGATGATTTTTCAACAACCGCTGAAATTGCACCAGACAGTCTTTGCGATGCTGGTAGCTTAATGTTTTCCCTGAATAAAAGGATGTATGTAGGTCAGAGGGCTTATCCAAAATAAATGTTTTTCTTGAAATTAGGAAAATAGGTCCTTATCTGATTAAATTTTACATAAATATATTGTGAATCTATCATTAATAATTTTTAAGTTCGTTAAAAAAAAGAATGCTATCAGAAGTCATCAGAACATGCTATCATAACGAACACCTTACGGGACCCGATTATGAGGCTATAGGGAGCAAACATCATACCGTTGATTTTACAAAAGGACAGTTTTTGCTTCAGGCAGGAGAGGCCCTTAACTGCTACTACATCCTGCTACAGGGTACGGTAATGGGTTTTGTGAACGATGCGAACGGAAATCAGATTACGATTAACCTTTACAACGACTTTGATGTGGTTATTGATGTAAATGCCCTTTTTCAAAGAAAAAAAACCGTAGAAAACTGGCAGTGTCTTACAGATTGCAGCCTGTTGCGCATTATGTTTGAGGATTTCCAGGAACTGTTCCATTCTATCTACGGATTCAGGGAGTGGGGGCGAACCTGGATGGCCAACGAATTATTCCAGATGAAGGAGCGCAGTATTGAGATGCTGACCCTTTCCGCAAAGGAACGCTATGCAAAACTCATGGAACTGAAACCTTATATGTTTCATACAGTTCCCCTGAAATACATAGCTTCTTACCTGGGGGTGACAGATACTTCGTTAAGCCGCATACGCAAAGAATACAAACACCTTTAATTCAGATAACGACATGACGAAAGAAGCTGCAATAAAAGCATATATTGATCAGGTGAATGAAGACCGTAAAGAAGCCTTCCTGGAGCTTTACGACACGGTTCGTGCCAATATACCGGCAGGATTTGAAGAACAGCTGAGCTATGGAAGCATTGGTTTCGTGGTACCTAAAAGCATTTACCCGCAAGGGTACCATTGCACACCCGAACTGCCGCTGCCCTTTGTAAGTATAGCGTCACAGAAGTCACATATTGCGCTGTACCATATGGGGATCTATATGATGCAGGATGTGCTGGACTGGTTTGTGGCAGAGTACCCGAAACACAGCAAATACAAACTGGATATGGGTAAAAGCTGCATCCGCTTTAAAAGGATGGATGCAATTCCATACGCGCTTATAGCGGAGCTTATGCGTAAAATTACAGTGGATGCATTTGTAAATCAGTACGAAAAGGTTCTTAAAAGATCGTAACTGCATAAAAAAGAAAACTTGCCTTAAGGCAAGTTTTCTTTTTTATGCGTTGTTTAAATTTGGGTAAAACAAACTTAAAAAATAAATACAATGGCAAAGATTCATGCTTATCTTAACTTTAACGGAACCTGTGAACAGGCTTTTGCGTTTTACGAAAAAGTGTTTAACACACAAAATATCGGAATGCACCGCTTCGGTGACATGCCGGCTGATCCTAATTATCCGATGAATGAAGAAGATAAAAAGAAGATCATGCATACCGCTATTATGATTAACGAAGGAACCATGTTGATGGGATCGGACTGTGTAGAGAATTTCGGACATAAAGTAACCAACGGGAACTCTACGTACATTATGCTCGATACCCAGACAGCAGAAGAAGCGAAAACGCTTTATGCCGCCTTAACAGAAAATGCCATGAAAATGGAAATGGAACTTGGAGAACAGTTCTGGGCCGAATTATACGCCTCTTTTCAGGATCAGTTCGGGATCTGGTGGATGATTCATTTTGAAGGGAACAAAAAAATGAGCTAATGAACACCATTGCTTATTTTGAAATACAATCCAATAATCCGGCAGAAGCTGCCCGTTTCTATGGGCAGGTTTTTGGCTGGAAATTTACATTGCAGGAAGGATTGCCAATTGAGTATTACCGCATAGAGAATTCAGGTATGCACGGCGGTATGTTCAAAAGGCCTGCCGATACCCCGCCGCTCAACTGCGGTACCAACGCCTTTACCTGTTCTATGGAAGTGACCGATTTTGATGCCGTTGCGGCGCTTATCCTCGCGAATGGCGGTCAGGTGGCTATGCCTAAATTTGCGATTCCGGGACTTTGTTACCAGGGATATTTTCTGGATACGGACCACAATGTCTTCGGAATTTTTGAACCTAATGTAAACGCTCAATAATTGCCTATGAAATTTTTAAAATACACTCTTTTTACCCTTGCGGGATTAATCATTCTTTTACTGGTCGTAGCCTTATTCGTACCCAAAACCTTTCATGCAGAGGGTACAACCGTTATCAACAAGCCGAATGCTGAAGTGTTTGACTTTGTAAAGTATGTGAAGAACCAGGAACAGTACGGTGTATGGTTCCGTATGGATCCGAATATTGAGAAATCTTATGAAGGAACCGATGGAACCGTAGGTTTCAGATATACATGGAAGAGCAAGGAAGTGGGCAACGGAGCCCAGGTGATCACGAAAATAGAAGAAGGGAAGCGGATTGATATGGACCTGTTCTTCCAGGACAGTAAGGACCCTTCCAAATCGTTCATTACTACGGAAGCAGTTACAGATAACCAGACAAAAGTACGCTGGGTGATCGACGGTAAGATGCCGTATCCTTTTAACCTTATGAGTCTTTGTTACGACATGAACAAGGATTTTGAACAGGGCGTTCTAAACTTGAAGGAAGTATTGGAGAAACGTTAGGCTTCCTTTTTTCTTTATGCGAATTTGTCATAAGGATCTCTTAACTATAGGTCAGGTATGGGTTTATCTTCTTATTTTTGTCTTAATATTTTGATAAGATGAAAATTAATTTAAACAGATACCTGATTTTATTTGGAATTACTTTTTTGTCGCTTGTGTCATGTTCCGTACAGCAACAACACAGAACGCCGGAAGTAATCGTTGTAAAACGCTCCGAAACGGAAGCTAAAATTCAGCAACCGGTAACTCCCGTTGTGAAAGAAGACGGGCTTAAGGTAGAGCTTCCTCCTGTTAAAAGGGAGTTCAGGGCAGCATGGGTGGCAACGGTTGCCAACATCAACTGGCCCAGCAGCCGCAATCTTTCGACACAGCAGCAAAAAGACGAAGCTGTGAAACTTTTGGATCTGTTACAGGACGCTAATTTTAATGCCGTCATCTTTCAGGTACGCCCCGCTGCGGATGCACTTTATAAAAGCAGCTATGAGCCGTGGTCGTATTATCTTACCGGAGAAACAGGAAAGAGCCCGGTGCCTTATTACGATCCGTTGGCGTTCTGGATTGAAGAAGCTCATAAACGCGGAATGGAGCTGCATGTATGGCTGAATCCTTACCGGGCGCATCATTTGAGCGGCGGATCTGTAAGCAGTGAGTCCATGGTTCGTAAGTCGCCAAGCAACATCGTCAAATTAAAGAACGGAATGTACTGGTTTGATCCGGCAAGCATAAAGACACAGGACCATGTGTCAAATGTGGTAAAAGATATCGTAACACATTATGATGTAGATGCCATTCATTTCGATGATTACTTTTATCCGTATGCAACCTATAACGGAGGAGCTGATTTTCCGGATCAGGCTTCCTGGAACGTATATAAAAACGGTGGAGGAACGCTTTCACGGGCCGATTGGAGAAGGGATCATGTAAACAGGTTCATAGAACGGATTTACAAAGAGATCAAAGAAGAAAAAAATTATGTGAAATTCGGAATAAGTCCTTTCGGAATATGGAAGTCCGGCTATCCGTCGGGTGTTACGGGATCGTCACAGTACGATGAGCTTTATGCAGATGCAAAGCTTTGGCTTAATAAGGGCTGGATAGATTACTTCTCACCACAGCTTTACTGGCCTGTTAATTCGCAGCGTCAGAATTTCAGGGATCTACTGGAATGGTGGGAAAGTGAAAATACAATGAAGCGTCATTTATGGCCGGGCCTTAATACTGTGGAAGTAAAAGCCGCTAACAGGTCAACGGAAATTGTGAACCAGCTTAAGATTACAGATGAGGTTCTGGATAAGGGAAGTGTTGGAGCCATTCATTACAGTGTGGCAGGACTTACGAACAACAGTGAAATGATACCAGCTTTGAAAAACGGACCGTACAAGGAAAAAGCACTCATACCGGCCTGCCCGTGGCTCAAATGCAACAAGCTCCAGAAACCCGAACTGCGTGTGGTAAACGAGGACAGCCAGATACGCGTAAACTGGAGCGAGAAATCGGCAGAAGATGTGTTTCAATGGGTTTTGTTTGTTAAATACGGTAATGACTGGCAGGTTGAAATCCTTCCGAAAACAGAGGCTGGTAAAAAGATCAACCGTATACAGAACGGAAAAAAATGTACGATGGTAGCTTTAAAAGCAATAGATCGTCTTGGAAATGAAAGTGATTATATCGCTGAGAAAATTTAAAATGAATACATTATATGAACGATCGGATTGGAATATCGCTCTGGTTTAATGACAACGCAAAGGAGGCGATGGAATTTTATGTGGATGTCTTTCCCCAAAGTTCCATTAACCAGAGTAACGAGGTAGTAACAGACGGCTATTTGTCGGGTGTTCGTTTTACCGGAATCAACGGAGGGCCTGTATTTAAGATCAACCCGTCTGTTTCCATGATGGTGATTTGCGAAACGGAATCAGAAATAGACGAAATATGGAACCGGTTAGTTGATGGCGGATCTGTACTTATGCCGCTTGGCGCTTATTCCTGGTCGCAACGTTATGGCTGGATTGCGGATCGCTACGGTGTGAACTGGCAGCTGTATCTTGGAAGGCTGAAGGACACACACCGGCAGAAAATTGTTCCGACCCTTATGTTCGGACGCGAGCAGTTTGGCAAATGCAGTGCGGCCCTTCATTATTACGCCGGAATTTTTAAGGATTTTGAACTCGACGGAATACTCCGGTATTCGGAAGCCGGACTCGAAGGGCGTATACAACACGCGCAATTTAAAGCAGCTGACTTTTTGTTTATGGCCATGGACGGACCTGACCAGCAAACAACTTTTAACGAAGGAGTATCGTTCGTTGTTTTTTGTGATACACAGGATGAGATTGATGCTTACTGGAATGCTTTTACAGCTGACGGAGAAGAGAGTATATGCGGGTGGTGTAAGGATGCATACGGTGTAAGCTGGCAGGTTATTCCGAGAAATATAGGAGAATTACTGCATAAAAACCCAGCTGCAGGACCTGCACTTATGAAAATGAAAAAAATAGATATTTCCGGCTTACAGAAATGAATACGTACATAGTTTTATTGAGAGGTATCAATGTTTCAGGTAAGAACATCATTAAAATGGCTGAATTAAAGCAATTTTTGACAGATGAAGGATTCGGAAACGTTGTAACCTATATTCAAAGCGGTAATCTTGTGGTGGAAAGTCCTCTGAAGCGTGATGAAGCAGGGCAAAAGATCAAACAGCTCATCATGACTCATTTCGGCTGGGATATCAGCGTTTTTGTGCTTACGCTTAAACAGATGCAGCAAGCATTGCAAAATAACCCGTTTCCGGATACTGCGGAACCCAACAGGGTATTTGTCACTTTTCTCGATAAAGTTCCCGATGCCGGAATTGCAGCCGCTTTGGCTCAAACGGACTTCGGACCTGATGTTTTCGAAATTATAAACGATATTTTATATTTTCACCTGCCCGGAGGCATGGCACAGTCTAAGATGACCAATAATTTCTTCGAGAAAAAGCTTAAGGTAACGGCAACAGGAAGAAATCTCAACACGGTGCGTAAAATGATTGAACTGGCTAAAAAATGAACGGATGAAACTTAAAACGGAAATACCCGAAATGTGTAATGATTCACCACGAAGAAAGCTCATTGTGGAATTGAATATCGGTTTTGCTGAAGGAAACGCCGCCAAAGTGATGCCCTTTCTCAGCAATACCATTATATGGGAAATGGCTGACGGGAAAATACTGAACGGTTTTGAGGAAGTTTCAGGTTTTCTGCAACGGATTACACAACATACAGCAGGTAAGCTCATCATAAAGAATATGGTGACCCATGGTAAAATGGCTGCCTGCAACGGTATTTTGAAATTTAAGGACCGCGAAGTACGGTTTGCTGATTTTTATGAATTTACCTCTGCGGGATCGGCTACCATAAAGAGGATTACAAGCTATATTTCATGACTGTTTAGTAAAGGCACCGCTGTTTTTGCATAAAAAAGCATCATTTGGTAAGGGTTTGGCATTTTAGTTGTACCTTTTATACGGTAACATTAAAGAAATCAAATTATGAAAAAGATCATTTTATGCGCAATGGTGGCAGGAACCTTATTTACTGCCTGTAATAAAAAGGAAAACACCGTTGTAGAAGAAACGGTTGTAAAATCAGATACGCTTTCAGAGGCTGTTTCGGACGAACACAATTCGCAAAATTCGCTTGACTGGGCTGGAACTTATGAAGCGACGCTGCCTTGTGCTGATTGTCCCGGAATTAAAACGACCGTTACACTTAACAATGACGGAACCTTTAAGCATGTTTCGGAATACCTTGAACGGGATGGTAAATTTGAAAGCACCGGAACCATTATGTGGCATGATAACGGATCGGTAGTACACCTTAAAGGGAAAGACATCGATACAAAACTCAAAGTTATTGAAAACGGGCTTATAGGACTGGATCAGGAAGGAAAAGAGATAGAAGGTGCACTAAAAGAGCATTACTATTATAAAAAGATAAAATAAAAAAAGAGCCTTTAAGGCTCTTTTTTTATTTGTTAATCGTCGTCTTCAAGCTCAAAAAGAGCATCGACAGGCATACGGAAAACACGTGCAATCTTTAGTGCAAGCACGGCAGACGGAATGTATTTCTTCGTCTCAATCGAATTGATCGTCTGTCGGGAAACCCCGACTTTTTCCGCCAGGTCGCCTTGAGTAAGATTATTGCGGGCGCGTTCTACCTTTATGCTGTTCTTCATTATTTAAATAAATCTTCTTGTTCATTGTCGGGAAAACTCCCGGCCGCATGATTAAAACAAAGGAAGTTACTTCGTTCAACCGGTTATCCTGCATTTACAGGGCAGCTTACAACTATTTATCACGCTGTCGGGCGATACCGGAAATGCCTCTTTACCATTAAGAGGTAATCCGTAAAGGACAGCGAACAACAAACAGCAAAGAACCTGTTAATATCTTTGATTGATCTATTCCTGATCTTCATTCGTTTTTCTTACCCGGTATACCTGCATCCCAAAAGTAAACAATTGCCAGAAAAGAACCATGTACATAAGGTAAAATCCGCTCATATAAGAAATATCCTCAGCAGTTTCTGCGGTAAATGCATCAATAACAGAACTAACCAATAAGATTGCTGAACCGAATATTACACTGCTTAAACTTGAAACAAGGCGGAACTGCAGATACATTTCGTCGCCGTCATCCTTTGTCCATTTAGTAAGGAACAATAGGAACATGCCCAACAAAGACAGCGATTTAGCAATGTTTAGAGCAGCGGCTTTGATGAGGTCGTTGGCCCAGAAGTCCGTATTTTTTAATACCAGTAAGATAAGGAACGGAAGTACTATGGTTGTGATACTGATCCATAAGTTCTTTTTTGCAAGGAGAATGTTTCGTTTCATATTTTATGATTGTTTGATGGGTCAAAGATAAATAAACTTTTCATAAAGACAAGTTTGTTTTACAAAAATACAAACAAAATATTCTTTTTAGAATATCCACTGAATAAAAAAAGCTGCATTGCGCAGCTTCTCTGTTATAAAAGTCCGGCCCGTTTAAGAAGGGCGTCTGCAGAAGGTTCCTGTCCGCGGAACTTTTTATATAGGTTCATAGGGTGGTCGGTACCTCCCTGCGACAGGATATAATCTTTGAATTTGGAGGCAATCTCCTTATTAAAAATACCGTTCTGTTTAAAATAATCGAAAGCGTCGGCATCCAATACTTCGGCCCATTTGTAAGAATAGTACCCGGCAGCATATCCTCCTGCAAAAATATGGGAGAAAGCTGTACTCATAGCATTTTCCTTTACATCGGGATACAGCTGTGTAGAAGCGAACTGTTCGTTTTCAAAAGCTTTAAGGCTTTTGATGTTTTCCGGATTCTGCTTATGCCAGCCCATGTCGAGCAAGCCAAAGCTTAACTGCCTTAAAGTAGCAAGTCCTTCAAGGAAATTGGCACTCTGTTTTATTTTTTCGACATATTCCTGCGGAATGGTTGTTCCCGTTTCGTAATGTCTGGCAAAAAGGGCAAGGGTTTCAGGTTCGTATACCCAGTTTTCCATAATCTGGCTTGGCAATTCAACGAAATCCCAATAAACGGAAGTACCCGACAACGTAGGATAAACCGTGTTGGCCAGCATGCCGTGTAAAGCATGCCCGAATTCATGAAACAAAGTGGTAACTTCGTTAAATGTAAGTAAGGATGGTTTTGAAGGAGTCGGTGGGGTAAAATTGCATACAATGGAAATATGAGGCCGTTCATTTACACCGTCTTTGATCCATTGTGATTTGAATGAAGTCATCCAGGCGCCGTTGCGTTTGCCTTTGCGCGGGAAAAAATCGGTATAGAAAACAGCTACTGCACCACCGTTCGCATCCGTTACTTCAAATGTTTGTACATCCTGATGGTATTTGTCGATATGGTACACTTCCGTGAAATGCAGTCCGTATAATTTTGAAGCAACCTCAAATGCACCATTTAAAACGTTTTCCAGTTTGAAATACGGTTTTAAAAGTTCATCATCCAGACTAAAACGTTCCTGCTTCAGCTTTTCGCCGTAATAGCCCGAGTCCCATTTTTCCAGGTGATCGATACCGTCGAGTTTTTTGGCATAGGCAGTGAGTTCTGCGAATTCATTCCGGGCAGCCGGTTCCGCCTTTAGGAGCAGGTCGTTAAGGAACGCGTATACTTTGTCGGGATTTTGGGCCATGCGTTCTTCCAGAACAAATGCGGCATACGAATCATATCCCAGCAGCTTTGCCCTTTGGTTGCGCAGTTTTACAATATCCAGTACAATCTGTTCGTTATTGTACGCGTTTTGCTGGAATCCTTTTCTGCCGTTTGCAACAGCCATCTCTTTGCGTAGTTCGCGGTTGCGGGCATACGTGATAAAAGGCAGGTAGCTTGGATAATCCAGTGTGAAGATGTACCCTTCCTTATCCTGTTGCTTTGCAAGGTTACGGGCTGCCTCAATGGCTCCTTCCGGGAGGCCTTCAAGGTCCTGTTCATTGGTCAGGTGCAGCTCATAGGCATTTGTTTCCGCAAGTACATGCTCGTTGAATTGCAGTGAAAGCAGTGAGAGCCTGGCGTCTATTTCGCGTAATTGCTCCTTTTGCTCATCGTTGAGCAACGCTCCGTTCCGGACAAATCCCTTGTATGTTTTATCGAGAAGCATGCGCTGTTCGGTAGTTAAAAGGGTTTTGTCTGTAGTGTCATTTACCTTTTTCACACGTGCGAACAGTTCCGGGTTTAAGGAAATGTCGTTACTGAAAGCCGAGAGCTTAGGTGCAACTGCCTGAGCAATCTTCTGAAGGTCTTCATTGGTTTCAGCCGAGTTCAGGTTAAAGAAGATGTTGGAAATACGGTCTAGCTGCATACCCGAAAAGGCCATTGCCGCCACGGTATTTTCAAAATCGGGAGCATCCGTATTGTCAATGATGGACTGTATCTCCTTTTTAGCTCCGGCAATTGCTGCATCAAAGGCGGGTTCAAAGTCGGATGTTCTGATTTCTGAGAACGGAGCCGTATCGAAATGTGATAATAAAATATTTTCCATATAAATAGAGGGTCATTTTAGACAGCTAAAATTACGCATTATTCCGTTAAGTACCGAGTAAAGAGCAGGCATGATTGTGTAAAAGGAATCCATTTATAGGGTAGCATACCGGAACCCGTGCAAATGTTTGATTTACTTTGTTTATAAGATAAAAAAACTACCTGTAACAACAGGTAGTCTTATGGTAAATATAAATAAAGCGAAAAATTAGTTTACATCCCACCATACGCGTGTGTTGATGTCGTCGGCTCCCATATGTGAAACTGCTTCCTGGTAGTTTTCGGCATTCTGGCGCTTTACATCCTGCGGGTACGGATAGCGAACCGGCATTTTTGAATCGTTGTATAAATTCGGCTGTAAAGGAAGTTTCGGGAAACCGGTTCTGCGAAATTCCAGCCACTGCTGGTTGTCTGTAAAATACAAGGCAAAATGTTTCTGCTGCATAATCTGCTCCAGCGTTGCGTTATAGGCTGTTTTTTTATTGTCGAAATAGGCTGCAGGAGTTTCAATACCCCATATTTTCATCGCTGCAGTTACCCCGTTTTTGTAAAATGCGGAAGCATCGCCGGCAATTAAACCTCTAAAGGCAAGTTCAGCTTTTATGAACTCTATTTCGGAATAGGTCATGATGATGTTTTTCATAGGAGCAAGTGCCGTAGCATTGTTCGGGGCTGAAGGAGTATAATCAATAGCCCCTTCATTAGCGGCGTAACCTGATGGAACACCTTTGTACCCGATGTCTTTTCCGTCTTTATCCTTGGCTTTTGTTGCCCATAGAGGCAAGCGTGGATCACCCCATTCCAGGAGCTGATCTACCATAAAGGTGGAAAGCTTTTTATCGGCAGCATAATCCTGGATGCGGGGCCACGGCGTCACGTTGGGACTTACACCGGTATTGATGAGGATGGCATCATCTGCAGGTGACTGGAAAACCGGATAGGTAGTAGGATCGTTGAGTATGGTATTGATTTTTGCAACAGCTTCCCCCTGCATGACGTCGGATAAACGCAGCAGCATACGCAGGTGCAGCGAGTTGCAAAGTTTCTTCCATTTGTCTACTTTATTGGCATACAGTAAATCCGGTGTATAGATCATGGTTTTATTTACATCGAACAGACGGTTCGCCTCATCAAGATAAGCCAGAACGGATTTATATATTTCCTGCTGGCGCTGGAATTTTGGCTTAAGGATGCCTTCATCTCCCTTTAATGCCTCTTCAAAAGGTACGTCACCGAATACATCGGTAAGGTTGGCAAAGCACCACGCCTTTAAAGTGAGGGCGACGGCCTGATAGTTTACATCACCGGCTGCAATGGCCGCCTTTTCCATTTCGTCAATGTTCTTCAACCAGCGGTAATGGTTATCCCACATGGTCTGGCCTATGGCATCGGTAACGTAGTACCGGTGGTAGCCAAGGGCGTCATTGGAAGGAAACGGAACGATGTCCTGCATGAAGTGTGCCGTTCGGTTATACCATGCAGAATAAGAATTGTGATTGGTTAACCCGTACAGGATAGGATTCAGCAATGATGCGGGACTGATGGCTTCCAACCGGTTAGGGTCGGTATTGATTTCCTCGAATTCGGCTGTACATCCGTAAAAGAAAGCCAGTGTGGCGAGCGATAATATACGATAGGTGATTTTTTTCATGATGATTGATCGAATTATAAACTTACTTTTAAATTAAATCCGTAGGTAGCAGGGGAAGGCAGCTGCCCCATTTCCACTCCGGGAACCATATTGGCACCGTTAAGTGCAGCAGTTTCAGGATCGTAGATCGGGAAGTCGGACCAGGTATAGAGGTTTCTTCCGAAAACGCTCAATGTAAGCCCTTTGAGCTTGTTGCGTTCCAGAAACGATTTGGGGAAACTGTAAGAAAGGCTTATTTCGCGCAGCTTTACCCACGTAGCGTCAAATGAGTTGGCTTCCACGTTTGCTCTGCGGTAATATTCGGCGTAGTAAGTTGGTACGTCAACTTTCGTAGTATTCGGTGAATAGCTCCCGTCTGCATTTTTAACTACCCCGTCGCCGATTATAAACCCTTCTTCACGGCCGGGTAACGATCCGTTTAAGTGACCGTGTTCCATCATCTTATGATAAGACTGTGAATAAAGTGTTCCCCCGAAAGATCCGTCAAGGGTTACGCCGAGATTCCATCCTTTATAGGAGAAGTTGTTCATCCATCCGCCTTTCCAGTCTGCATAAGCATTCCCCCGGTAGGTTTCTTTTGCAGGGCGTACCGGTAATCCGGTTTTTGAATCGTAGATGATTTTTCCTTCTTCATTTCTCACGAAGCCGTATCCGTACATATCGCCAGTAGATCCCCCGACCTTACCTATGATGGATACTGTTCCGGATGTAGCGAGTACCTGTTCATCACCTCCTTCTATTCCTGCGGCAAGTTCCAGGATCTCATTGTCGTTTTTGGCGTATGTAAAAGTGGTTTTCCATTCAAAATCCTTTGTTTTGACAGGCGATATATACAACATGGCCTCAATTCCGCGATTCCGTACCTTACCTGCGTTGATGTACTGGCTTGAATACCCGGTTGAATAATCAAGAGGTACGCTGATGATCTGGTTCTCGGAAATGGTGTTGTAGTAGGAAACGTCGAACCCTAAACGGTTCTGGAGAAAACGCATATCGATACCGAATTCCGTAGAAGTGGTTTGTTCAGGTTTCAGATTGGCATTGAACAATTGGTTGTCTGTTACCGCTGAAGCAACAAACGGACTGTTGTCATAATATTTGCTGATGATGTAAGGTTTTGAATCGTTTCCTACTTCCGCCCATGAAGCACGTAATTTTGTGAAATTGATCCATAAAGGCATGGCCAGTGCATCACTCAGAATAAAGCTCAGGTTGGCAGACGGATAAAAATACGAGTTATTGCGCATAGGAAGAGTGGAAGACCAGTCGTTACGCGCGGTAAGATCAAGAAACACCATGTTGCGGTATGAGAACGATCCTAATGCATATAAACTGTTTACTTTTTCCCTGTAATCCCCCGATTCCGTAATGACGTTGCTGCTTGCATTGGAGAGTTTGTAAACATCGGGCACAGCCAGTCCGTTGGCATAGGCGTCAAGGCGCTGGTATTTATTGCTCATGATGTTCCCCCCTGCAGACAAACTGTAGTTGAAGCCATCATTTTCATTGCCTTTGTACGTTAAAAGGAAGTCGCTGTTGATTTCCTGTGCGTTGATCATCTGCTTTTCGTAATATCCCGTCGCATATTTCACGAGGTCATACGGTCGTTTTAATTCACGGCGCTCGTTTTGGGAGTTAATCCCGGTACGTACCATTAATTTGAGATTTTTGGAAAAATCAATATCAAGGCTTACGTTCCCTGTAAAAGTGTTGTTATTGTTGCTGTTAATGACTTCATTCACCAGTGCGAACGGGTTGTCGAGATAGCTGCTGAACGGGCTGTTTAGCTGTGTTTTTCCTTCATCAAGCCACATCTTTCGGTACCAGTCGATGTTGTTGTTGGCATTGGTAAGGATCATAAAGTAGGAAATGGTGTGGTTGTTATAACCTGTTGAGGGCAGGTTGCCGCTGCTGCGGTTGTAGAAGTTCAACGTTGAATTCAGCTTTACGCCTTTTGCAATTTCATAATCACCTTTTGTAGATATGGCAACGCGTTCAAAGCCTGTGTTGGGCATGATCCATTGATTGTCGGAATACGTAACCGAGGCGCGCATGGAACCTTTGTCGTTTCCTGCACCGAACGACAGGCTGTTGGTAAACGTGGTTCCTGTGCGCCAGAACCCTTTGCGGGCATTGTCGTAATTTTGCCACAGGGTCCGTTCGGTGCCCATTGTCCCTGTTGCTGGATCATACTGGAAATAGTATTGACCGTTGAATTTCGGACCAAAACCTAAATTGCTCTGGGTTGCCGGTCCATCCTCGCTGGCCATGTAGGAATAATAAAGTTCCCCGTCTTTATTAAAGGCTTTTCCCGTTCCCGATCCGTATTGGGTTTGCCAGTCGGGCCAGCGCTGTATGACATCAATACTCATATTTGAATTATACGTAATCCCCAGTCCCTGGTTCTTCCTGCCTGATTTGGTTGTAATCATGATGGCGCCGTTGGCTGCACGGGAACCATAAAGAGCCGTTGCCCCGGCTCCTTTAAGCACGGTTACCGATTCAATGTCTTCGGGATTGATGTCCGACATCCCGTTACCGAAATCTACCGGTGAATCTGTAGACAGGTAGCCATTGCTTTCCCCTGAAGAAGACATGCCGGAACTTATCGGGATTCCATCCACTACAATCAGTGCGCCGTTGGCGTTGGTATCAATAGACCTGTTTCCGCGCAATACCACCTGTGTGGAATTCATGGGCCCTGAACTGGAAGAGGTAAACGTCATTCCGGGCACCTTTCCCTTCATGTTGTCTACCCAGTTGTTGGAGCGTGCATCGGTAAAGTTTTCACCGGATAGTTTTTGTTGCGAATACCCCAGCTGTTTTTCTTCACGGGCAATTCCAAGAGCCGTAATGACAAGTTCGTCAAGCTGCCCTTCTGTTTCATGCAATGCAATATTCAGAAAGCTGTTGCCGGTATAATAACGGGTTACCTCTTCATATCCGGTATAGGAAAATACGATCTGCGTTGTAGGCTCAAAAGCGTAGGCCAGTTCAAACAGACCGTTTTCATCGGTTTCTGTCCCGATGGAAGTTCCTTTGATGTAAACTGAAGCCCCGGCTATGGGATGATTGTTCGCGTCGACTACCTTTCCTTTAATAAAAGCATCGGTTTGCTGAAGAATGCTGAGGTTTTGTGCAGCTGTGGGTGAAGCCCAGGAGTAGGAGGTTGCTAACGGTACCGTAACCACTACCAGCATCTTTAAAAAATGAGCTACACTTAGTAGATTTTTTTTCATTTTAAATTTGAAATTGTTTTGTTTTTGGATTTGTTGTTTTGCGTCACAAAGTAAGTGTGTTGAACCGTAATCCCTTGAATTTATTGGGTTATTAAACTTTTATGAATCCGTTTTCGTATTGTTACGAAATAAAACAGGTAGGAAAATATTCTTAATAATTCCTTAAAAGGAAAAAATTTGTAAAGTTTCGGAAGTGTCCTTTTTTTGCTTTCAACAAAATTTCAAAACAACAATGAAACAATTATTTCGTTCAACATTTATTTTGTTGGCACTCACGACCGTATTACATGCCCAGGAAAAAGCAAAAGGAATTATTTACGAAGACCTGAACCGCAACGGTAAAAAAGACAAAAATGAAAAAGGGTTGTCCAACATACTGGTGAGTAACGGCGTGGAAGTAGTGGCTACCGACAAAAAAGGGGCTTATGAACTCGCAGTAACCAATGATTCTCCGGTATTTGTCATTAAACCATCAGGATACCAGTTTCCACTGGACCGTTTCAACCTTCCGGTATTCTACTATCTTCACAAACCGCAGGGATCTCCCAAATCAAAGTACGAAGGAGTTAAACCAACGGGTAAGTTGCCGGCTTCGCTGGATTTTGCCCTGATACCTTCGAAGGAGTCCGAACAGTTTACTTCATTCGTTTTTGGTGATCCACAGGCTTATACGAAAGAGGAGATCCAGTATTTTATAAAGGGAATTATTAAGGAAGTAAATAAAAACGATGCCGTATTCGGAATCAGCCTTGGAGATCTTGTGGGCGACGATTTGTCCTTGCAGCCTGATTATAAGTCGGCCATACAGCAGATCGGGCTTCCCTGGTATAACGTTATGGGAAATCACGATATGAACTATGATGCGCTCGCAGATGAACATTCTGATGAAACCTATGAATCGAATTTCGGTCCCAACAATTTCTCGTTTAATTACGGAAAAGTGCATTTTATCGTTTTGGACGACATTCTGTATCCGGATCCGCGTGACGGTAAAAGCTACTGGGGTGGTTTTCGTGAAGATCAGCTGAAATTCATTGAAAATGACCTGAGGTTCGTACCGAAAGACCACCTTGTGGTATTGTCGTTCCATATTCCCCTTGAAGATAGTAATAACGAATGGTTTCGTTCATCCGATCGCGACCGCTTATTCGAATTACTCAAAGAATTTCCTTATACATTGTCATTGTCCGCACACACCCATATTCAGCAGCAGATCTTTTACGGAAAGGACAAAGGCTGGAAACGCGAAACGCCACATCATGAATACAACGTAGGAACCACTTCCGGAGACTGGTATTCCGGAGAGCTGAATGCCCAGGGAGTTCCTGCATCCACGATGCGCGACGGAACGCCGAAAGGTTATGCACTTATTCATTTTGACGGAAACAAATATAAGGTTGATTACAAAGTTGCAGGAGCGCCTGCTGCCTACCAGGTCAATGTTTTTGCACCAAAAGCTGTTCTGAAGGCAGAAAAGAGCCGTCATTTCGTTTATGCAAACGTATTTATGGGACAGCCCGGGGATGAGGTGTTGTACAGCATTGACGGAGGAGAATGGAAAAAAATGCAGTTTGCTGATGAAGGGGATCCGCATTATGAGAGTACGTTCTACAAATGGGATGTTTCTGAAATACCGGTAAAAGGACGCAGGCCGTCAAAATCGATGAAGTCAACCCATTTATGGTCGGGTAAAATTCCCGTAAACCTTAATGCAGGTGAACATAAAATTAAGGTGAAGGCAACGGATATGTACGGAAAGGTACATTACGGGGAAGGTAGCTACCGCATATCCGAATAGTTATTCATTTCGTTTTGTATGTACAAAACCAGCCTTGCTGTTTATGGTAAATACTGAACAGTACCGCTTAAAGCATTTAATTGAAAAGCCAGCTGTGTTAGCAGCTGGCTTTTTATTATTTATTTAAACCCTCGGCCGCTTTAAGAACGGCCGCTTTTAATCCTGATTTATAGTTCAGCATCTTGTCAAGAAGTTCGCTGTTCTGGCTTGCCAGAATCTGAACGGCCAATAAACCGGCATTCTTTGCCCCGTTTAACGCTACTGTTGCGACGGGTACTCCGCCAGGCATCTGCAGGATGGATAATACAGAATCCCATCCATCAATAGAATTCGATGATTTTACCGGTACGCCGATTACGGGAAGTGGGCTCATAGAGGCAACCATTCCCGGCAGGTGCGCTGCTCCTCCGGCTCCTGCTATGATGACATTGATTCCGTTTTTATGCGCATTTGTTGAAAAATCAACGAGTTTTTCCGGTGTTCTGTGTGCAGAAACAATATCTACATAGGCTTCAATACCAAATTCGTTTAAAACGTCGATGGCCTGCTGCATTACCGGCATATCCGAAATGCTTCCCATTACTACGGCTACTTTCATTTGCTGTTTGTTCGTTTAATTAGTTTATATATTTGCGGGGTTGTATCGGCTGTTTCTGCCGGTATAACCCAAATGGTCACTCCGGAGTCTGAATGCTGCTTGCTATTTTGAAATAACGCGGATGGTTTCCTTTACCTGCTGTGCTACCTTGCGTGCACGGGCCATATCTTCGTTTACGATGGTGACATGCCCCATCTTTCGGAACGGCCTTGTTTCCCTTTTTCCGTAAATGTGCGGCGTAACTCCGTCAACAGCCATGATTTGTTCAATGTTTTCATACACAACCTGCCCGGAATAGCCTTCTTCTCCTACAAGGTTAACCATGATACCGACAACCTTGCTGTCTGTATTTCCTAAAGGAAGGTCCAGGATGGCCCGGATATGTTGTTCAAATTGGGATGTGTAACTGGCTTCTATAGAATAATGCCCTGAATTGTGCGGCCGCGGAGCCACTTCATTTACCAGGATGGCATCGTCCTGGGTCTGAAACATTTCAACAGCCAGCAATCCTACATGGTTGTAGGCTTCGGATACTTTTAAGGCTATTTCCCTTGCAGCTGTTGCTACGTTTTCATCAATACGTGCCGGGCAGATGACATATTCCACCTGATTGGCTTCAGGATGAAACTCCATTTCCACAACCGGATAAGTCTTGATTTCTCCCGATGCGGACCGGGCAACAATAACGGCAAGCTCGTTTTTAAAAGGAATCATCGTTTCTGCGATACACTCGGTTTCAGGTAGTGTATCCAGGTCTGCCGCACTGCGTACTATCTTAACACCATTTCCATCGTAACCCCCTTCGGTAGCTTTCCATACGAAGGGAAGGGAAATGGTTTCAGAAGTCACTTCATTCTTCAGATCTTCCAAACTTGTAAAACGTTTGTAAGGAGCTGTGGGAATATGGTGACGGGTATAAAAATCTTTCTGGTTGCCCTTGTTGGAAATAAGGCGCAGTGTTTTAGGAGAAGGATATACCTTTTTTCCCTGAGCTTCCAAAGCTTCTAGGGCTTCTAGGTTTACATTTTCAATTTCGATGGTGAGTACATCCACCTGGTTTCCGAGATCAATAACGGTTTGATAGTCGTTTAAGGACCCCTGAAAGAATTTCGTTGCACCAAATCGGCAAGGAGCTTCGGAACTCGGATCAACCACATAGGTTTGAATATCGAACTTACGGGTTTCGGTAAGCATCATTTTACCCAGTTGCCCGCCCCCGAGTATTCCTAATTTAAAATCAGATGAAAAATAATTCATGATTGTGCTGTTTTAAGGTGCAAAGATACTATTTAGCATACCATTATAAAAATGTAACGTCATGATTTTCGTTTGCGGAGCAGTTTTAGAATTTTTTTCCCCCTGCTCACAAAAGAAGGTTCCTGTAAAAGCATATATTGTTCAATTACCGCGGCAAGCTGTTCCTGTATCCACTCTTCTTCATCAATAAGGTAATAAAGCACCTCAATGGCATTTACACGGGTAGCAACCCACGAATTTGTTATGATCCAGTCGAACATCGTATGGATGATCTGCTGTTTCTGATCTTTCGAATAAGGGACGATACCGGACTTTAACTGATGCAACAGCGTTCTGGAAATACATCTTTTCAGGGATTCATGTGTTTCACAAAGAGCGGTCTTTATATAAGGTCCAAGCGATTCGTTGAGGTAGTACGGCTCATGTTCCACCATCATGTCCAGAACATGATAGCAGAATATTCTGCGTTTTTCATCAACCCGGGAGCTAATGTCCATAAAATCTCCGGCAGAAATACCCTCCGTCCGGATAAAGTTAAGGGCTGCTGTTCTGCTCGGAAGGCTCAGATTATGATTTTGAGTTGAAAAGAAAGTAAAAGAGTCCATTTTATAGTAATAAAAAACGAATTTAAGTGAAAATAAAAATATATTTTGTAAAACTTCGGATAAAGGCTTATTTAAAAACAGGGTATTCGTATATTTGCAGAGTCATAAAAAAAATATGGAAATTCAAGTTTTAGATAAAACCTTCGTGCCTTATATTTCTGCATCGGAAATAGATGAAAGAATAAGGAATGTGGCAGCCAGGCTCATGGAGGACTATGTTGAAGAAGTTCCGGTTTTTTTAGTGGTTTTGAACGGAGCCTTTATGTTTGCTTCTGATCTTATGAAATATTATACGGCAGCAGCGGAGATTTCTTTTGTAAAGATGGCTTCTTATGAAGGAACCGATTCGTCGGGAGAAGTTACACAGCTTCTTGGGCTTGATCTTGACATTACCGATCGCCATGTGGTGCTGGTTGAGGATATTGTGGATACGGGAAATACCATTGTGGCCTTACACAACTTAATAAACAGATTTAAAATAAAAAGTCTTCGCGTTGCTACGTTGTTTTTTAAGCCGGAAGCCTACCGGAAAGATATCGAAATAGATTACGTGGGTTTTGAGATCGAACACAAATTCATTGTGGGGTATGGGCTGGATTATAACAAACAGGGTAGGAATCTGAGCGAAGTATATCAGATAAAATAATAACAGATAATGATTGCAATAGTTTTATTCGGGAAGCCGGGAGCCGGAAAAGGAACTCAGGCGGAGTTTTTAAAAGAGAAATACAATTTAACGCATATCTCTACCGGAGATGTGTTTCGTTTTAACATAAAGAACGGGACCGAACTGGGTAAAAAAGCTCAGGAATTTATCGATAAAGGAGAACTGGTTCCGGATTCGATTACTATTGATATGCTTAAAAATGAAGTCGTGAACAATATGGACAAGGCAGGATTCCTGTTTGACGGGTTTCCAAGAACCATTGCGCAGGCAGAGGCTCTTGATGCTTTCCTGAATTCGGTGAACCTTGAAGTGACGGCTACGGTTGCACTGGAAGCCGATGACGATATCCTTGTTGCACGGATTTTAGAGCGCGGAAAAACATCCGGAAGGGCTGACGATCAGGATGAGTCCAAAATCCGTACACGTTACGAAGAATACAATGAAAAAACAGCCCCTCTTATTGATTATTATAAGAAACAGAACAAATACCATGCAGTAAACGGTATGGGATCCATAGCTGAAATTACCGAGCGTTTAAGCCAGGTAATCGACCGCTTTTAAGATCGTCTGAAATAATTTTTAATAATCTTATCCTTTTTGTAATTTAGGATAAGATTATTTGCGTTTAATAAAACAACACACCATTGGAAATTTTAATTATTTTTATTTTAATTATTTTAAACGGGATCTTTTCCATGTCGGAAATGGCCTTGGTTTCCTCGAGGAAAAACCGTTTGGAAATGGCTGCGAAAAAAGGCAGCAGCAGTGCCAGAACGGCTCTTAAACTCGCAAGCGAGCCGAATACCTTTCTTTCAACCGTGCAAATCGGTATTACGTTGATCGGTATCCTTACCGGTATTTATTCAGGAGATAAGATAACGTCGGATATGCAGAATATGATCGCTGAAATTCCGGTTTTGCGCCCATATGCAGCTTCTATCGGTGTTGGTGTGGTACTGTTTCTTCTTACATTTTTTTCACTCATACTCGGAGAGCTCGTGCCCAAACGGTTAGGACTTAACTACCCGGAAACCATTGCAAAGATGGTGGCCATCCCCATGAACTTTATTTCCAAGATTGCGGCGCCCTTCGTCTGGTTGCTTACCAAATCATCGGACCTGCTGCTGAATCTTCTCAATATAAAGCCTACTGCCGACGGAAAAGTAACAGAGGAGGAAATCCGGTCGATTATAAAAGAAAGCACGGAAGTAGGAGAGGTACAGGAAATTGAACAGGACATTGTGGAACGTGTTTTTAATATAGGGGATCTCAAAGTAAATGCATTGATGTCGCACCGTAAATCGGTCGTATACCTTGATTGCGAGGATTCTCTTCAGGAGCTTAAGGATAAGGTCATCAACGAACTGCATTCTTTTTACCCCGTTTGTGAAGGAAACCTCGACGATGTGATCGGAGTGGTATCGCTTAAGGACCTGTTCCTGCTATTTGAAAAGGAAAATGTAGATTTGAAATCTATTATAAAAGAGCCTACCTTTTTTATTGAGCACACTTCTGCTTATAAGGCATTGGAGCAGTTTAAGGCAAGTAAAAATCATTATGCCCTTGTGTCGGATGAATACGGGGTGATTCAGGGAGTGATCACACTGAACGATATTTTGGAATCGCTGGTAGGTGATGCTTCCGAGTTTTATGAGGAAGAGTTCAAACTGGAAGAGGTGGAGGAAGGTAAATGGATTGTTGACGGTTTTTACCCGCTGCACGACCTGCTTTCCTATTTTGAGCTCGACGAACTGATGCCCGACTATGACGTTACAACAGTAAGCGGCCTGGTGATGAAGGAATTATCGTACATTCCCAAAACGGGAGAGAAATTGATATGGAATAAAATGGAGTTTGAAGTACTGGCTTCAAACGGAGTAAAAATAGATAAAATAGGCATCAGCCTGTTAAAAGACTAAAGATAATGACAGAAGGGAATTTTGTAGACTACGTAAAAATATATGTTGCTTCAGGTAAAGGAGGTAAAGGATCATCACATCTTCACCGGGAGAAATTTATTGAAAAGGGAGGTCCCGACGGAGGAGACGGAGGTCGCGGAGGCCACGTAATCATCCGTGGAAATGAGAGCTTATGGACCTTGCACCACCTGCGTTTTGAGCGCCATATTAAAGCAGGCCACGGCGGTGACGGAGGAAGTTCGCGCAGTACCGGAAGTGACGGAGACGACCGCTACATTGATGTACCACTGGGAACCGTGGTAAAGGATAAGGAAACCGGGGAGCTTATATTTGAGATTACCGAAAACGGTGAGGAAAAAATCCTGGCTAAAGGAGGAAAAGGAGGATTGGGTAACTGGCATTTCCGTTCTTCTACAAACCAGACGCCAAGATATGCACAACCTGGTATTCCGGGAGAAGAGCTGGATATTATTCTGGAATTGAAAGTCTTGGCAGACGTTGGTCTTGTAGGGTTTCCGAACGCAGGAAAATCAACCTTGCTTTCTGTTTTGACTTCTGCTAAACCGAAGATCGGAGATTATCCGTTTACGACGCTGAAGCCGAATCTGGGAATTGTTGAATACCGCGATTTTAAGTCATTTGTAATTGCTGACATCCCGGGAATCATTGAAGGAGCGGCAGAAGGAAAAGGATTGGGGCATTATTTCCTGAGACATATAGAACGTAATTCTACCTTGTTGTTCCTTGTTCCGGCAGATGCTGAAGACATTAAGAAAGAATATGAGATCCTGCTGGACGAATTGAGAAGGTATAATCCTGAAATGCTGGATAAGGACCGCCTTATTGCAATCTCAAAATGCGATATGCTGGATGAAGAATTAAAAGCGGAGTTAAAAGAACAATTAGATAAGGAACTGGAAGGGTTGCCGTATTTGTTTATTTCTTCTGTTGCCCAACAGGGATTGACTGAACTTAAAGACAAATTGTGGCAGATGCTTCAATAAATAAAAAAGAGCCGTTTTAAACGGCTCTTTTTTATTAAAAGTTATAATCTCTGGAGAAATCGCTACCGTCACCGGTTAACGTTCCGCTTTCGTTTAATTTTACTTCTCCGTTTACTTCAACCTTGAAAGCGTATTTCATATCGGCTCCGAAGTTGATAAGCTGCACACCAAATGCAGTCATACGCAAAGGCTGGATTGATTCTACAACATAGGTGTGGGTACTTCCCGTAAAATCGTTTCTGCCTAAGCCAATTGCCTGCTCACCGGTTCTCGGAGTGTTGTTAACCTTCCAGATTGTTTCTTCCTGCGTAGCACCTCCACCAGCAATAACAAAAGAGATGAAATCAGTGTCGTCAATAGGCTGGTCAACAGTAAGGGTGTACTTGTAGTTTTTATTACCGTTGCCCGGTCCTACAGGATCTCCGTCGTCACCTCCACATGAAACAAAAAGTGTGCTCATCGCGGCAAGTGCGAAAAATGCCGCGTGTTTTAAATTTAATTTTTTCATAGCTAATAAAATTTATAAATGTAAAGATAGGAAAAACCCGTAAAATCCAAAATGAAAAATCTCTTTACTTATAAATTTGGGATGCGCAACACCTGGCCCGGGTAAATTTTGTCGGGATGTGTAAGCATAGGACGATTGGCTTCAAAGATGTCCGGATATCTGTTGGCATTGTTGTAAAAATCCCTTGCTATTTTTGAAAGGGTATCTCCTTGCTGTACCGTATAAAATTTAGCCTGAGGCGACGGAGCTGCTACCGTCATGAGATTGTCCACCTGATCAACGCCTTCTACATTTCCTATTGCCAGAACGATTTTTTCTGCATCTTCCTGCGTTGGAACTTCTCCTTCCACCTTAACGTCATCATCCGTTACCGACAGTCTGAGCCGGTTGTAAACAAGCCCGAGCTGCTTTATGTGGTCCAGCAATGCCTGCGCCTGCAGGTTGTTTTTTTCTTCGACCGGAGCTTTCTGTTCATTTGCTGCAAAGATTTTGGCTCCTTTTTCCTTAATAAATGAAAATAATCCCATAGCTTTTAATTTTACTTAAATATAGCGAAAAATACCGGTGTTGTTGTTACATTTTTATTAAATGATCGGGGCTATTGTAAAAAATGGTTATCTTCGCAATACGAAAAATAATCATCACAATAATGAAAAAATTTAGCTTAGTTCTTTCCCTGTTTTTGCTAATGTTGCCTTTGGGTGCCTTTGCAGATGAAGGGATGTGGTTCTTAATGCACATTGAGCGTTTAAATTACCGCGACATGCAGAAAATGGGGTTACAGTTAACTCCTGATGAAATTTACAGCATCAATCATCATTCTTTAAAAGATGCCATAGTTCAGTTTGACGGAGGCTGTACTGCGGAAATTATTTCCGACCAGGGGCTTGTACTTACCAACCACCATTGCGGTTATGATAAAATTGCTGAGCTGTCTACACCGCAGGACGACATTCTTACAAACGGTTTTTGGGCAAGAACAAAGGCTGAAGAACGCAAACCTAAAGATATTTCTGTGCGTTTCTTCGTTCGTATGGATGATGTTTCCAAACGCATTCTCGGGGTAGTTAATAAAAATATGACCGAAGCCGAACGGGAAAAAGCCATCAACCAGGAAATTGCCAAAATTGAGAAGGAAAACAGTGAAGGAGGAAAATATACGGTTTCTGTACGTTCATTTTTTCAGGGTAATGAGTATTATTATTTTGTTTACCAGGATTATACAGATGTGCGTTTGGTAGGAACACCGCCTGCTTCAATCGGGAAATTTGGTGGAGATACTGACAACTGGGAGTGGCCGCGCCACACGGGAGATTTTTCAATATTCCGTGTTTACGGTGATGCGAACGGAAACCCTGCAGCTTATTCTGCAAACAATGTACCTTTAAAGCCTAAGCATTTCCTTCCTGTTAACATTAAGGGAATCAAACCTGGGGATTTCTCTATGATTATGGGGTATCCGGGAAGAACGAACCGTTGGATGCCTGCTGAAGGAATCCAGCAGAATGTTGGATATGCATATCCTGCATGGGTAGAAGGTTCTCGTTTGGGACTTGATGTTATGAAGAAGTACATGGATCAGAGTGATGAAGTACGTTTGGCTTATGCAAGCAAGTATGCAGGCGTGGCAAACTACTGGAAAAACCGCCAGGGAATGATCGATGCCCTGACTGCACAGAAAACAGCTGAGACCAAACGTAAAAATGAGGCTGAGTTCAATAAATGGGCTAACAAGAAAGAAAATAAAGAAGAATACGGTAACGTAATAGCAGACATAAATGCTTATTATGCGGCAACAAACGAGAAAGCCCGCCATGATAATTATTTGATGACGATTCTGCGTACTTCAAATCTTGCAGCGCTTCCTTACAGTTTCGGACGTGCTTTAATCCAGTACGCGAACGAGAATGAAGCAAAACGCAAAGAGATGCTTCCAATGCTGGAAGAAGCGATCAATGATACCTATAAAGAATTTTATGGTCCGTTGGAAGCTGAAATGCTTGCCCGCCAGCTGCATCTTTATGCAACCAAATCAACCGGATATGATATTGCACCGTATGTTAAAGAAATCGGGGCTAAAACAAACTACGATTATTCAGGTATCGTAAACAAGGCTTTTGCCGGAAGCATCTTCTCATCAAAAGATCTTTTGATGAAGTATCTGAAAAATCCGGATAAATCCATGATTGAAAACGACGAGCTTTACAAAATATCTATGGATCTGTTAACGAAATACCGTGAACAGCCTGCAAGTATTGCTCCATTACAGGAAAAATATGCAGGAGCATTCCGTAAGTTAGTGAACGGGCTTCGTATTGCAAATCCTAAAACTAAATATTATCCGGATGCGAACTCTACCTTGCGTTTAACATACGGAAAAGTAATTGATCTTCCGCTTGGAAACAAGGTGAACGACGCCAAAGCAAACTGGTATACTACTTTAGACGGTACCATTGCGAAACATAAAAAAGGAGATGAAGAGTTTGAAAACCCTCAGCGTCTCATCGACCTTTACAAAGCTAAGGATTACGGACAGTACGCAGATAAAGATGGTTCTTTACATGTTAACTTCTTAACAGATCACGATATTACAGGAGGAAATTCAGGTTCACCTGTATTAAACGGCAAAGGAGAACTTATTGGTCTTGCATTTGACGGAAACATCGAAGCAATGGCAGGAGATGTGATCTTTGATCCAAAATTGCAGCGCACCATTAATGTTGATATCCGTTACGTACTTTTCATTATTGATAAATATGCCGGAGCAACAAACCTTATCAACGAGTTGAAAATTATTAAATAAGAAATTTTTCAACATCAATTACAAACCCCAAATGAAAATCATTTGGGGTTTTTATTTTATAGTTCTGCGGGGAAAATTGAAATTGCTAAATTCCCCAATAATAGCCATGAGGGATTGTACTGCTTTTTGTACTTTTGAATTATGAAAAAGTGGATTACGGTTTTATTGTTACTGTCCTTCATTTCTTGCAGTGAAAAGAAGGAAAAGATGGAAATTTCTTTTTACTACTGGCGTACGTTGTTTGAACTTACACCATTGGAAAAACAGTACCTGAAAGAACTTGAAGTAAAAAAGCTTTATGTGCGTTATTTCGATGTGGGACTTTACGAGCAGGAGCCTGTTCCCATTGCTCCGGTGGTTTTCAGGGAACAGCCACTTAAGCTTAAAATCATACCTGTTGTTTATATTAAAAATGAAGTTTTTCTGCAAAAGATCCAAACGGACAGTCTGGCAGGTAAAGTTTCGGCGTATATAAAGCAGATTAACGATAAGGCGGGGATCTCCACTGATGAAATTCAGTTTGATTGTGACTGGAGCCCTGAGTCCAGAAACAACTATTTTCAATTTATTCTCGATTTTAAGAAAAAACATCCGAAGCTTTCGGCAACTATTCGTTTACACCAGGTGAAATATCCGAAGACAACGGGTATACCTGCGGTGGAAGAAGGTGCATTGATGTACTACAACATGGGGGTTATAGGGGCATCGAATGAAAATTCGATATACGATGAGAAAATAGCACGCCGTTACACTGCTTCATTACGCAATTATACCTTACCTTTAAGTATCGCTTTGCCTATTTTCAGCTGGGGGGTGCATATAAGGAACCAGCAGGTAACAAACCTTATAGGCGGTTTAAGAGAGAAAGATCTTTTGAACGACGAGTTTGAAAAAATAGGAAAAAACCGGTACCGGGTAAAAGAAGACGTATTGTTTAAGGGAAGGTACCTGGCAAAAAACGATGAGATAAAGATTGAGGAAGCTAAAGCTGAAGAACTCAAGGGTATGGTGCGGGATATTGAGAAGAATAGCAGGGAACGGCCTAAAACGCTCATTTTTTATGATTTAAATGAAAGTAATTTAACCTCTTATGAAAAAGAATTTTTTAAAACTGCTGGCCATTGGTAGTATCACCGTAAGCCTTGCTTACGGAGTATATGCATACGGGTGTGCCGGTGACTGGTGGGGATCTGGGTATACTTCCGTGTTTTCTCCGGAAATAACGGTGAACAATAAGGATTACCAACCGTTTTTTTATGACGATTATACTACATTTTACAATGGGTTCAGTATTTCATCCACAACCGACTTATTCCAGGAGGAAACCGTTGCTGACTGGACGGCTTATTTAAAAAAATACAAGCCCGAAGCAGTATCTTATTTTCTTTATGACAAGGATCTAGGAAAAATCCTTACAAATGTATCAAAGGCTAAGAATGTAGAGGCGGAATTAAAAAAACAGAAGTTCAAGTATGCGCTTGATATGGAGGATGAACGAACACAGAAGTTTGTTCTTTTTACAATGATTTCGCGTGGTATTGAAACGTACTCGAACCAAACGTATAATTATTGGGACTATGATAACAGGACAAAGCTTTCTGCAGATGGGGATCTTGTAAGCAAGGTTGAGAACCTTTACAAGAAAGATATTACCCAGAAGGACAGTTTTTTTAAAAACCGTGTCTGGTTCCAGGTGTTGCGGACAAAGTTTTATTCAAAGGATAAGGGGTCTGCTATCGTATTTTTTGAAAAGACCGGTAAAGAACAGCCCAAGAACAGTTTGTATTACAGGGGACTAAGCTATGTGGCAGGAGCTTATAAGGGAGTGAAGAACTATGAAAAATCAAATGCCTTGTTTGCTCAGATTTTTGATGAATTCAAACCTTTGATGCCGGCTGCCCTTTTCGATTACAAACCGCTTGCAGCTGGCGAGTTCAGTCAACTGCTGAAGTCTGCCCCTTCAGCGGGAACAAAAGAGGCCATGCTGGCGCTACAGGGATATTACACGAACGGATTTGACGCCTTGAAAGGGTTGTACGAAACCAACCCGTCTTCCCGGCACCTGGATTTCCTTCTGTCCCGCTGGGTGAACATAAACGAGCAAAGCATCAATACGTATACCGAATACGAAAAGCTTGATGTAGATGCCAAAAAAATCAGGAAAGACCTGAAATCAAAAGTAAATGCTGAAGAATTGAAATGGATCAACGAGGTAGCGGACGCTCAAAAAGTATCGAATCCTTATATATGGAAGTCTGCAGCTGCTTATTTCAATACTTTTGCCGGAGATTATAAGAAGTCAGAAACGCAGTTACAGGCTGCTGCCCAGCTTTCTAAGAATGCTATGCAAAAAGACCAGGTGCGCAGTTTAAGCTTGCTCAACAAACTGCTTGCAACTGATAAGATGAATAAAAACAGTGAGGAACAACTGGTAGCAGATGTAAACTGGCTGTTTAATGATCAGTCCAACAAGGATTACGATCCGTACGAATCCGAGAAGCGTATCAGTTACCTTCAGACCTTCACTAAGAAGTATGTGAGCGCTCTTTATAAAAAGCAGGGGGATGCGTTGATGTCTGAGCTTACGTATCCGATTAAGGGATTTTATAAGGATCCGAAGCAAAGTGCAGCTATGGAAAAACTGTTGCTCACAAACAACAGGTCGTCCTGGCAGAATGCTTTTGTGGAAATCTACCCGTACCATCTGGCAGATATTTATGAAAGCCGCGGGATTTACCTTTTTTATCAGGACAAGATTGATGAAGCTATTGTGGAATTTGAAAAAATTACCCCGTTTGAAAGCCGGGAATACAACTGGGAGCAAAGTAAATATGAAACCAAAATGGTAGATTATAAAACGGCCGAACTGCCCGGAAATCCGTTCAATGGAAAAATCAAGGATTGTAATGATTGCGACCATATGGCGAAACAGTCCGTAAAATATTCCCAGCTGAACTTTCTTTTGAAAATTAAGGAAATGAAAAAGAAAATTGCTGCAGGCGAAGATGTTTACAGCAATGCGTTACTGGTTGGAAACGCGTTCTATAATGCTTCTTATTTCGGAAATGCACGTGCTTTTTATTATAACAGCATCATCAATGAATATGGGAACGGTATTTCAGATCAGCATGCCAAAATGTTGTACGGGATGGATCAGGTGAAGAAATACTATACAATGGCCCAAAAGGCAGCTGCAACAAAAGAGGAAAAGGCTAAAATGGCGTATATGATGGCAAAAGTGGAACGGAACGAATTCTATTACCGCCAGTATTTTTCCACCACTACGTATTGGGGATATCCTGACGGACCGGTAATTCAGAAATGGCAAGGGTTCCAGGATCTGAAACAGAATTATGCCGATACGCGTTACTATCAGGATGTGATTGCGGAATGCGGGTATTTCAGAAAATATCTCGGGCTGCAATAATAAGAACAAATAATGAACAAAACTACGGATTGTCGTGCAACGATTTTTCGTAGTTTTGTATTTTAAAAAACATACAGATGCGCGTACATTTTATTGCGATTGGCGGAAGCGCCATGCACAATTTAGCTTTGGCATTACACGATAAAGGAGATAATATAACAGGAAGCGACGATGCTATTTTTGAGCCGTCCAGATCAAGGCTGTCGGCAAAGGGATTGCTTCCGGATGAAGACGGATGGTTTCCCCGACGTATAGCGGGTGAGCTTGATGCTGTAATTGTGGGGATGCACGCCAAACCGGACAACCCGGAACTATTGGAAGCTCAGAAATTGGGACTTAAGATTTATTCGTACCCCGAGTTTATTTACGAACATTCTAAAAACAAAACACGCGTTGTTATAGGTGGATCACACGGTAAAACAACCATTACCTCAATGATACTGCATGTAATGAATTACCATAACGTGGCTGTTGATTTTCTTGTAGGGGCGCAATTGGAAGGTTTTACCAATATGGTTCATTTAACGAAGGAAAATGATTTCATGGTTATCGAAGGAGATGAATATTTATCATCACCTACTGACCTGCGTCCGAAATTTCATCTTTATCAGCCCAATATAGCATTGATAAGCGGTATTGCCTGGGATCATATCAACGTTTTTCCGACATTTGAAAACTACGTTGACCAATTTAAGATTTTTATTGATAAAATTACGAACGGGGGTATCTTGGTTTATAATGAAGATGATGCCATTGTTAAACAGATTTCGGAAGAATCTGAAAGACCTATCAGAAAACTTCCTTATTCTTTACCGGATTATTCCATTGAGAACGGCATCACTTATCTGGAAACCCCGGACGGCCCGATGCCTATTGAGGTATTTGGAGCACATAACCTGAGCAATCTGGCCGGTGCCAAATGGATATGTCAGAATATGGGGATTGATGAAGCGGAATTTTATGAAGCAATTGCCTCGTTCAAAGGTGCGGCAAAGCGGCTGGAGAAAATCGGGGAAACACCAACCTCCGTTGCTTATAAAGATTTTGCCCATTCACCGAGTAAGGTGATGGCAACCACGCAGGCCGTAAAAAAACAATATCCGGGGAGGAAACTTATAGCATGTCTGGAACTGCATACCTACAGCAGCCTTAATGCCGAGTTTCTTACGCAATACGAGGGGGCTCTTGATGCTGCAGATGTAGCCGTTGTTTTTTATTCACCCGATGCAGTTGCAATCAAAAAACTCACAGAAATAGGAAAAGAACAGATAGAACGCGCTTTTAACCGCGAAAATCTTATTGTTTATACAAACCCTGAAGAATTCAAATCGTTCCTGGTTGTACAGGATTTTAAGGATTCGGTATTGCTTTTGATGAGTTCCGGAAATTACGGCGGACTTAATTTTGATGAAATCCAGACTATAATTGAATAAGAAGGGTGGCCGTTTGGCCACCTTTTATATAGGTGTTGATCATGCGTAAAAAAAGTACTTTTTGCTTTCTTCTTCAACCTTATAAACGGTCTGTACTTCCTCAATTCCCTTCAGATCGTTCAGTTTAATGGGGGAAAGGGAATACCAGTGATCCTTTAAATGGGAGCAAAAGTCTTCCGAAATGAGCATGCCTGCATCGTATTCCTTGCAGTTTTTCTGCAGGCGTGACCCCAGATTAAGCACATTGCCGTGATAGGCAATTTCTTTTTTGTAATCGCCTACAAGTGCTGCAGATACTTTTCCACTGTGTATGGCACAACGAAAACGGGGTGCCGTGCCGTATTTTTCCTGATAAAAATGTTTCTTTTGCTCCAGCATGTTTTGGTAAGAAAAGTAAAGCGAGATGCATTTTCCGTAATCGAAATTTTTTGTTACTTTCCAGGTAATCACGGCTTCATCTCCTACAAACTGATAAATTTCGGCTCCATACATCAGGGTGATGTCGGATAAATCCCAGAAACAGTCCTGTATGTATTTGCTGAAATTGAGATGCCCCATTTTACGGGCCGCAGGAGTAGAATCTTCAAGATCGAGAAACAGAAATACCCGTTCTTCTTCTTTAGGGTTCCGGTAGGTGTTCTTTAAGATATTAACGAAGTACTTACGACCTAAATTCCTTCTCAGTAACATAATGAGACTCACAAGCGTCTCGGTTACAAAAGCATACAGCAGAATATTAAGAGTGGCAGGTTGACTGAAAATAAGGATTATGAATTTCCGGTCTATAACAAACCCATGCATACAGAGCAGCATAAAATAAACGGAATAAGAAAGGAAGCAGAAAACGCTTATCCTGAAAAAGATATTGTAGAACAGCTTTTGTGTACGTTCTATATAGGGATAAACAAAAATGTGCAGCACACCCATAAACAGGCCAAAAGAAAGGCCGATGAAGGATGCTGTTCTGTACATCCAGTTTTTGGTCATTTCCTGGGGTAGTTCATAAATATCTGCAAGGTAGCTTTCAGGGATGTCGTTGAATTTTATATAGATAAAAAACAACGTAACAAAGATCCAGATACATGTGATATAAAGCACCTGTCTGATGTTATATGCAAAATTGTTGTACACCTTGCTCTTTAGCCAACTGCTGAAATCTTCAATCATGCCTTCGCGTGTTATTCCAGCTCTTCACAATAAAATCCGCAATGATCTAGCAGCACTATAACATCGCTTGCATAGAATTCGCGACCTTCAATACGAAGGATTCTGTCACAGTCTTCCAGATCAAAATTTATTTTGAATCCCGGATATTTTTGTTGTAACACATGCTCTAAAAGATGGGCTTCATCTTTTGAGTGGTTGACGTTGGTTTTAAAAATCTTTATCATATCCATATTGAAAACAATATCGTTATTTTAGTCTGCGAATATTCGATTCAAAAAAACTGAATAAAAATATCCTGTTGTAATAATCACTGAGTTTATGCTCCTTTATGAAATCGGTAAATTTTTTCAGATGGGCGTTAAGCGTTTCTTCTACAAAAACAAACCAGAATTCTTCAATATTTATCTGTTCCCTGAAGAAATCAGATGAAAGCGGGGTATATAATGAAGGGTGGAAAGCACTTTTTTTTAGCTTAGAGAGGTCGCAAAATAAAATACCGGCCTTTATCCCGTCATAGTCCACTATATTGATTTCATATTGAACACAGTCCAGAAGAGTCAGCTTTGTACTATAGCATTCCATAAAATGGCTTGAGTCGGCAATTTGGATCATTTTATCCCTTTTCTCATCTTTATTGAGGCCGGGATCTATCCGGTCTAAAATCTTCTGAAAATTCTCGATGTTCATAAACTCATGTATTTACGGTGCAAAGAAATGACTTCAGTATGACGCAATTTGTCTTTTTAGATGAAATCCCCGGTTTATTATACGAAATTCCTTAAACAGGCATGTTGCTATAATAAATGGAGCTATTTGTATAATAAGGTAAATTCAATTTAAAACTTGTTTTACCTTTGCCCTGATTAAATTATGAATGATTTTATGACTGCAGACTGTCAGGATTTTAGAGACAAGAAAGTACTGGACTTTTTAATTGAGAAACGATATCGTTTAAAACGGCACATCTTGTTTCTTACGGTATTTTTCTTGATGCTTTATGGAGGTGATTTTACCCAGACTTATGGAAGGCCTTACGGGTATTATGTAGCGGTCATCATTTATGTGGTGTTTGTTGCCATGTTTTATGTAAATATGTACGTACTGGTTCCTGCTTTTCTGTTTCGGTCCAAATATGTCCCCTATACAGTATTTTTGCTGCTTCTCGCAGTATCGGGAGTGGAAATCCTGAGTTACCTGCACCATAATTATTTTGATGCACAAAAACTCGTGCACCATGAGATTGAACCCCGGAAAGCAGATTTTTACGGGGTGATCGTAATTTGTGCTTCACTTATATCGGTATCTACAACGATTAAGCTACTTCAGAGATGGCTTAAGGATAACGAACGTATTGCAGAACTTAAGAACATTACGTTTGCAATGGAGCTCAATGAACTTAAAAATCAGATCAGCCCGCATTTTTTGTTCAATATGCTTAATAATGTGAAGGCGCTCATCCGTACAAACCCTAAAATGGCCAATACAGTGATCATAAGGCTTTCAGAATTTTTGCGATATCAGCTCTATGAAAGTAACGGTGAAAAAACGATCCTTGCTTCAGAAATGGACTTTTTGTCCAATTTTCTGAATCTGGAAAAGATCAGAAAGGATAATTTCAAGGTAGAGGTGGAAAACAATCTTGATAAAAATACCCTGAACAATACGTTTATTCCGCCCGGTCTTTTTACGGTTTTCATAGAGAACGCCATTAAGCACAGTGTAGATCCTGAAGGAGAAGAGACTTACGTGAAAATAAGGATCCGTATTGAGAATGAGTGTCTTTCCTTCCTGTGTGTTAATTCCAGAAGTGAATCACATCATTTTCTTTCCAAAAATAAAAGCAACGGATTAGGGCTGACAAACATAAAACGCCGTCTTGAATTGTTGTATAATGATGCCTATCAACTCGACATCTGTTCCGAAAAAAAAGAATACAGTGTTAACTTAACCATTCCTTTATGAATTGCATTATAATTGATGATGAACCTTTGGCAAGGGAAGAATTACAGGCGCTGCTGGAAGAAATATCCGAGATAGAGATTCTTGCAAAATTTTCCAACGCTGTGAAAGCTCTTGAATTTCTTAAAGAGCATAAAGTAGACCTTATTTTCCTGGATATAGAAATGCCGCTGATGAAAGGACTGGAATTCGCGCAGCAGGTACCCGAGCAGACGCTTATTATTTTTACAACTGCATATCCGCAGTATGCATTGAAAAGCTATGAACTGGATGCAATTGACTACCTGTTAAAGCCCGTTGATGTAAATCGTCTGGAAAAGGCCGTAAAAAAGGCCGTACTTTACAGGGAACTGCTTTCTGAAAGAAAAAATACCATTGAATCCAATACGCAGGATTTCCTGTTTATAAAGGCAGATCGCCGCTATCATAAGATTTATTTCAAAGACGTGTGGTTCGTGGAAGGACTTAAAGATTATGTCATCATCCATACGAAGACACAAAAACTCATTACGGCTATGAACTTAAAAAGTATGCACCAGAAACTTCCGCTGGAAGACTTTATCCGCGTTAGCAAGTCGTATGTGGTAAATCTCGAATATATTGATTCGTTCGATAATCATACTTTATATATAAACGAATCAGAAATTCCTTTGGGCGAAGTTTATAAGAAAGATTTTTTCGATAAATATTCAGGAGGTACATTGAGGTCGGAATCTTAGTTATAAAGAGCAATCATAAAACAGCCTTTTAGAAGCTTTATGTCATTTTAGACGGTATTCTTTAATTCCCCTGAAGGTCATTCTGTAGGCTAGTCCCAGTTCTGCCATTATACCACTGGCTTCTTTATGCGAAAACTGTAGGTAATGCATTCCGAAACTCAGGTTGAGATTATGGCTGAGCAAAGAAGGGGAGCCATAATAGTAAAGAGGCTTCTCCTTGCCGAGCATGAAAGGGTAATTAAAAACAGCCCCGGGGCTCCATCCTTTAAATTGTGTCCATCCTTTATCCCGGGTGTCATATCGTTTGGTTACGTTCTGAACGGCGTAGTTTGCTTCTGCCTGTATATTGAATTTGCCGAACCATTTACCGAAAATAATTCCGAGTAGAGCGGTATTTCTCGAAGGAAGCTGTTCCCTGTCTGTATATAGGGAATAATCCTTCTTTTTTTGATTAAAATAAGTACTCAGATTCAACCCGTAGATGTAGTTTTTATGGTCGGTAAACGTCATGTTTATTTTCATGCCGGCGCCCAGTTTTGAATATCTTGCCGGAGAACCTGTAAACTGATTTGTTAACAGGCCTATCACGATATCTGAACCAAAATTTGCTTTTTCAATATACTCAAAATCTTCCAGGCGAACCTGATGGAATAAGGATTGTTGATAAGGATTCAGGGATACGGAAATAAGCTTTTTGGAAGGATATGTCAATTCCAGAAAAAAGATAGAGGATTCCGGAATTCCATTGTGAATTTTTGGGGTAAACTTCCCAACCTGTTGTGATTTTATTTTTAAACTATCAAGAATGGATTCGTCCTGTATGCCGTTTATTTTATATAGTTCCGGATTGCCGCTTTTATCTATTTTAAATAGGAGTTCCAGTTCCTTGTCATTCAACAGTTTTCTTTGCTCTTTTGAGAAATCAATACTGTAATACATTAAAGCCAAATCGGTTATTTCCTTATCAGGTGATGCTTCCTTATTACCGTCTGTTGTTTCCTGTGCTTGTGCAAATATAATCGATGCAAACAGAAGATAAAATGTAAGAAGTGTTTTCATAAGTTGTGAGCTGTTCTTTAAAATGCTGCAAAAATAATAAAACCTCCGGTATTCTTAACATCTTTTGGTTTGGAGATCCTGTAATTGTTATTTTATGATTTAATATTTTTTTTTGTGTTATTTGTTGATTATCATTAATTTAAACAAAAAAAAACACGAAACATGAATGCAAAAAAAATTCCAATCAAAGACTGGTCTGAAGATGATAAGCCTCGTGAAAAACTTATGTACAAAGGCAAACAGGTTTTGTCTGATGCAGAATTGCTGGCTATCTTAATAGGTAGCGGAAACAAAAACGAAAGTGCACTTGATGTATGCCAGAAAATACTAAGCCAAAACAACCATCAGCTTTCACAGCTTTTAAGGCAGAGTATTCACCAGCTTATGCAGTTTAAGGGGATAGGAACGGCTAAAGCCATTACGATAGTGGCAGCATTGGAACTGGCCAAACGGCTACAGCTGTCTGTGACGAAGGAAGTAACCAAAATTACGGGTTCCAAAGATGTTTATAAACTTATGCATCCCATAATAGGTGACCTTCCACATGAGGAGTTCTGGTTTTTACTTCTTAACAACAGCAATAAGATTATTTACAGGCTTCAGCTAAGCAAAGGAGGACTTACCCAAACCATTGTGGATATACGCATGTTATTTAAAACGGCGCTGGAGCATCTTGCTACCTCCCTTATATTGATTCACAATCATCCTTCGGGGCAACTGAATCCCAGTACGGCCGACATATCCATTACCGATAAAATTAAGGAAGCCGGCAAAACCATTGATATAAAACTGCTCGATCATGTGATCATAACGCAGGAAGGCTATTTCAGTTTTGCTGATGAGGGGATTTTATAATATGTTAAAACCTTTTTAATTTCAAATTGCCTCAAAGAGCTTTCCGCAAATTAATTAGTATCTTGCGGAACGTTTAAAGCAAGTAAGATGATCAAAACCCGAAATGTTACTTTTTCTTATTCGGACACCCAGAAATTCCGGTTTCCTGATATTTTTTGTCCCGATGGGCAAACACTTTTGATTACCGGAAATTCCGGAACAGGTAAAACGACGCTTTTACATCTTTTAGGAGGATTGTTACGTGCGAAAGAAGGGGAAATTTTGATAAATGAAGAAGACATACGTCGTTTCAAAGCTTCTGAACTGGATCATTTCAGGGGGAAATCTATTGGAATGGTGCTTCAGAAGTCCTTTTTTATTGAATCGCTTTCGGTTTTAGAAAATGTCATGCTTGCTTCTTGGATTGGTACGAAAAAAAAAGAGAAGAACAGGGCAGTTATGATTTTAGATAACCTGGGCTTAAGTACGCATGCGGGTAAGCTTCCGAGCCAGTTGAGCATTGGCCAGCAACAGCGTGTAAATATAGCACGAGCTTTAATCAACAATCCTTCCGTAATATTGGCTGACGAACCTACATCAAGTCTTGATGATGAAAATGCCCTGATTGTTGCACGTCTGTTAAGTGAACTGGCTGAAGAATATGGTTCATCACTGATTATTGTAACCCATGATCAGCGGCTGAAACAGGTTTTTAACAATCAAATTAGTTTGTCATGATTGGAAAAATAGCATGGAGAAATACCTGGTATAAACCGTTGAATACTTTTTTAAGCATCATATTGCTTACTGCTTCAGTTTCTATCATCTCAATCCTCATTCTGCTACAGAAACAGTTCGAAGAAAAGTTTTCATCATCAATGGATAATATCGATCTGGTATTGGGAGCAAAGGGAAGTCCGTTACAACTCATACTTTCATCGGTTTATCAGATGGATGCTCCACCAGGGAATATTTCTTATGAAGAAGCACAGGCATGGATGCACAAACCCGTTGTTGAGAGTGCCGTTCCATTAGCTTATGGTGATAATTATATGGGGTATAAGATTGTGGGAACAACAGATGCTTACCTTAAACATTTTAATCTGAAATTAAGTGAAGGAAAATTCTTTTCTTCAGATTTTGAGGTGGTGGTTGGAGCAGGAATTGCACACAATATAGGATTGAAAGTCGGGGATACTTTTTTTGGTACACATGGAGATGCAGAAGAAGGGGAGGTACATGACCATCATGCTTATAAGGTGGTGGGAATCCTGTCAGAATCGGATAAAGTTGCCGATCAGTTAATTTTGGGCAACATCGAATCGGTATGGCATATGCATGAGCATGAGCATGAACATACATCAGGGGATGCACATGAAGGAAAGGAAATTACAGCCGTATTATTAAAATTGCGTAACAATATGGCCAAGGTAATGTGGCAGAGGATCATTCCGCAAAACACCGAAATGCAGGCAGCATCGCCCATTCTGGAAATAAACCGTTTGTTTTCATTGTTCGGAGTAGGCATTACGGCTTTAAAATATCTGGCGTACGGTATTATGCTTATATCCGGGATCAGTATCTTCGTAGCTTTGTACAATACGCTTAAAGAGCGCAAATATGAATTTGCCCTTTTGCGGATTACCGGAGCGTCAAAAATTCAGTTGTTGTGGCTGGTATTGCTGGAAAGTATTTTCCTTTGTTCTACCGGTTTTATTCTTGGTATTATTTTTGGTAGAATAGGTTTGTATTTCATTTCGATTTCGTCCCAGGAAGAATTTAAGATGGCATTCAACCCGTTCGAATTTTTATGGAAGGAAGAAGGAGGCTTGTTGCTGGCCACTTTGTTGGTGGGTATCGTTGCTGCACTGATCCCTGCATTAAAGGCTTATTCATTAAACATATCTAAAACATTGGCAGATGCTTAAAAAACTTGCAATCGCATTCTATATCGGAACAGCAGTCTTTTTGATGAGTTTTACTCCCGGAGAGAAGGACATTACAGAAAAAACGGAATTTCAGAATGCGACGGAAATAACCTGGAAACTATTGGGACAGATTGATTTTGTTAAAAAGAAAAATCCGCATTACGGCGAAGTAATGTATCCCATGGTCAATGGCACCCTCAAGGCGCTTCAGGGAAAGAAAATTAAAGCAACCGGTTTTATAGTTCCTATCGACAGCAAATCATATGCTTTAAGTAAAAACGTTTTTGCGCAATGTTTTTTTTGCGGGAATGCCGGGCCCGAAACCATCATGGGTATAAAATTTAAAGGAGCAACACCACGATTGAAAACGGATACCTATGTTACGATGGAAGGTACGTTCCGGTATAATGCAGATGATATTGACGATTGGATCTATCATATAGAGAATGCCGTTATAACACAACAGAAATAATGATTTTTAAAGAGGAAATTACAGATCTTTTTTTCGATCTCGATCATACGATTTATGATTTTGATAAAAATTCAAAACTTACGTTTCATGCTGTGTTCAACGAATTGGAATTAAGCGGGATTGACGATTTTATGATAAAGTTCAAGCCGATAAATGATTCTTACTGGGAGCGGTATGCAAAAGAGGAAATCACGCATGATTTTCTTAGGTACGGACGTTTAAGGGATACCTTTGACGAAATGCAAATGCGCGTTTCTGATGAACAGATCTATCATATAGCAGATTATTTTATTGAGAATCTGGCAAACTATAATCATGTTTTTGAGGGAACGTATGAAATACTTGATTATCTGAAGATGCACTACCGTTTACATATCATTACAAACGGTCCTGATAAGGTACAGGAACTGAAATTAAAAAATACACGACTGGATCATTATTTTGAAACGGTCACCAATTCAGAGAAGGCCGGAGTTAAGAAGCCGCATCCTGATATTTTTCACCACGCCTTGCAAAAGGCCGAAGTAACTGCTTCTAAAAGCGTAATGATCGGAGACAATTTAAAAGCAGATGTGGAAGGAGCCTTAAATGTGGGGATGAATGTTATCTGGTTCAACGAATTTAAAAAGCCCTCTCAGTTAAGTGTACGTGAAATTTATAAATTGCAAGAACTAAAAAACATATTTTAAGATGAAAAAACTATTATTTTTACTTGTGTTCGGTATTTTTACCGTATTTGCCAACGCGCAGAGCCTTAATTCTGTTAAAAATATACAGATAAAAGGTGTATATGATTTTCAAACTGAATTCAATGAATACCGTATGAATTCTTATCTCAAATACAGATTGGAAGAATATGGATTTAATGTTTATTATGATAATGAGGAAGCTCCTGCAGAAGTGAAAGCAGATCCCTGTAAAGAATTAAAATGTATCGTAAAAAGAGGAAAATCGTCACTTGTGACAGAATTAACAATTACACTTGTTAATTGTAAAGGAGCAGTCGTTTTTACGGCTAAGGGAGAAAGCAGGTTGAAGAAACTCAATAAGACACATGTAGATGCTATTAAAAATGCATTGGAATATTCTACATTAAATAAATTGAAATAAAAAACGCCCTTCAATTGAAGGGCGTTTTTTAATAATTGTATTTCCCCTGCCATCTCTGATGCAGGAAATCTTTTGTCTGTTTTTCCCGTGCATTCTCCCCGGGTTCGTAGAATGCGGTGTTTTGAAGTTCATCCGGAAGGTATTCCTGATGTGTAAAGTTTCCGGGATAATCGTGACTGTATTTATAATCTTCCCCATACCCAAGTTCTTTCATAAGCTTTGTTGGAGCATTGCGAAGATGTATGGGTATGGACAAATCTCCCGTTTGTTTTACGGTACTCTGCGCTTTTCCGATGGCCAGGTAGCTTGCATTGCTTTTTGGAGACGTCGCCAGGTATATGGCGCATTGGCTTAAAAGGATCCGGCTTTCGGGGTATCCGATAACCGATACTGCCTGAAAAATATTGTTCGCCATAATGATAGCCGTAGGGTTGGCAAGTCCAATATCTTCAGAAGCAGAAATAACCAGACGGCGTGCAATGAACTTAAGATCTTCCCCACCTTCAATCATACGGGCCAGCCAATAAACGGCTCCATTGGGATCGCTTCCGCGTATGGATTTGATGAAGGCGGAAATGATGTCATAATGCTGCTCGCCAGTTTTGTCATACAGAACCGTATTCTTCTGAACAATCTGCATGACCTTGTCATTTGTAATCTCTATGTCATCTCCTTCAAGCGAATTCACGATAAGTTCAAACGTGTTCAGGAGTTTGCGTCCATCGCCTCCCGATACACGGAATAAAGCTTCGGTTTCCTTCAGGACAATTTTTTTCTGTGAAAGATCTTCATCAACTCTTAAGGCGCGGTTCAGCAAACTTTGTAAGTCAGCTTTGGTAAACGCGTTCAGGGTATATACCTGACAACGGGACAGCAATGCCGGAATGACTTCAAAACTCGGATTCTCTGTAGTTGCACCAATGAGTGTTACCCAACCTTTCTCAACAGCGGCAAGTAATGAATCCTGTTGTGATTTGCTGAATCTGTGTATTTCGTCAATAAACAATATAGGATTCTTCGGAGTAAACAAGCCGTTGTTTCCTTTTGCCTTCTCAATAACCTCACGCACATCTTTTACTCCGGCGTTAATAGCACTTAAAGCATAGAACGGCCGTTGACTTTCCTGTGCGATAATTTCGGCCAGAGTCGTTTTTCCAGTCCCGGGAGGCCCCCAAAAGATCATGGAAGGAATGATCCCTCTTTTGATGTTTTGCGTTAAGATCCCCGTTGCGCCAACCAGATGGGTCTGGCTGATGTAATCTTCCAGTTTTTTGGGACGGATTCGTTCTGCTAAAGGTGCTTTCATAATGTAAATTTATGAAATACGCAATGACGTTACAAATAATAATTACTGTCATAATTGCAGTCTTTATTATTTGGATGTGTTTTTGATAAAGTTTTTTTATGGAGACAGATCAACTAAAATACAGACCAGAAGTCTTATGGGTACCTTTTGCATCGCTTTTGGTTCTTTGGACCGTTTATTATCTCGATTGGAATTATTTTTTCGAATGGAACAATTTTGGAATAATTCCCAGAACATTCAAAGGGTTAAGAGGTATTTTTCTTTCGCCTTTCCTGCATGGTTCCATTCAGCATCTATGGAACAATACACTGGCTCTTATGGTATTGTTGCCCCTAACCTGTTATTATTATTATAAGAACTGGAAAGTGCTTATAGCCGGCGGGATCTTATTGTCGGGATTCGGAACGTGGCTTATTGCGGAAAACGGGGTTCATATCGGGGCAAGCGGACTTATTTACGTACTGACTTCGTATATGTTTTTTACGGGAATCAGAAGTAAGCAATATCGGCTTATGGCCATCTCTTTCCTCGTTGTCATCCTTTATGGCGGATCTGTTTGGTATATGTTTCCACATGTAGAAGACGGGATTTCGTGGCAAGGGCATCTTGCCGGTTTTCTTTCAGGAATTGTTTTATCTTTTCTATTGGAAAAACCGCAGTTTGAACCTCAATATAAATATGATTGGCAGTATCCCGATTATGACGAAACGAACGATGATTTTATCAGACAATTCGATACACAGGGAAATTTCAGCCCTTTACCATTATTGCGCAAGGATGGGGAAGGATACCTCTATAATGATACTTTCCATCGTAAGAACGGTACATACACGGAGCAGTTTTTTATAAGAAGAGAAGAAGCAGATCATGGAACCGCAGCTAATGTACACTATGATTTTTTTATGCCTTCAATTCTGTAATTACGTATAACAAAATCGAGGGCAGTTTCCAGAATGTCCCCCATGTTTTTACAGTACTTGAACGATTTTTCAAGAGTAAGTTTCTGTAATGATTTTTTGAGTTTGTCAATATGTTCCTCAGGGGCAATTTTATCAATTTTCATTACGGCTATAAGATCGTCAAAACGTTCCTTATTGGCCAGAATACGTCTTACAATTACAGAGCGGACTTCTTTTCTATATTGTTCCACTGATGACGGAAGCAGTTTTTCCAACACCATTTTCACCATAAGGTAGTTTTCCTTAAAATACTGGGGCATATAGATTTTAAGATTGCCTTCATAACACTGCTGGTCAAAATCAATGGGACGGATTCTGTATACCACCTGATCAAAATCATGGGCCGGAATAACTACATAATTATAGGAACGCATATCGCCCAGTAATCCTACCATACAGCGCTCGTTGAATTTTACGAACTCCTTGGATATCTGTGATTTTTCGAGCTCAGTACAATGAGGTAAATGTTTCTTTATAAAAACATCTCCGGGAATGCCTAAAATATGTTCCTCAATAAGCGTATCCTTGTAAACCAGGTAATTCATGGTATAGGGAGAAAGCATTTCCTCGAGTTCCAAACCATAAATCCTTGAAGCATCTGCTTTTTTGATATAGAAATTGGTGTAATTGTCGTTAAGGATGTTCCGGACCTTTATACGAAAGGGTTTCGAGTTACCAAAAGTGCAGTAGTCAATAGCATCGACCGTAAGAAAAGGAAGTGTTGCTTCATCCCCGTCGGAATGAAGCAACGTATATATTTTATTAAGGTTGGCCTCAATTTCCTTATGTTCCGATTCGGAAAAGTAGACCCGCAGCCAAAGGGTGTCTTTCCCGTCGGCATCTTCTAATGCGATATAGCCTGAAAAACGTAATAGATCATCGTAGAAGACGCTTGTTTCCGTTGTACGGCTGTATTTATCCAGATAATCCATTAATTCAGGGATGACCGGATAGATGGGTTTTCGGAATTCTATGGTAACATCTTTCATCCCCTATCTTTATAGCATTGAGTAGTCTAGAACCGTATCAGATACCGTTTAACCCTTTTACAGGCGTTGTCTTACGGCTTCGTAAAGGAAAGCACCACATGCAACAGAAACATTTAATGAAGAAATGGTACCGAACATAGGCAATTTTGCTTTTTCATCCACAATCTTTAATACAGAAGGATTAACTCCCTTGTCTTCGGATCCCATGATGATCGCAATTCCTTTTTTAAAATCGATGTCGTATATGTTGTTTTCGGTTTTTTCTGTAGCCGCTACTGTTGTGATGCCCGACCCCTGCAAATAGAAAACAGCGTCTTTGATATGATCCACCTTACAGATTGGGATATTGAATACAGCTCCTGCAGATGTTTTTACAGTGTCGCCGTTAACCGGGGCAGAACCTTGTTTCTGGATAATGATTCCGTCAACCCCCGTACATTCGGCTGTTCGGATAATGGCTCCAAAATTACGTGCATCGGACAATTGGTCCAGGATGAGAAACAAGGGGTTTTCTTTTTTCTCAAGTACCCCTTCTACGAGTTGCTCCATCGTAACAAATGCAATAGGAGCAATGGATGCAACAGCCCCCTGATGGTTATTGAACTTACTTAGTTTGTTAAGTTTTTCCACAGGGACGTACGAAAAGTTGATGTTCTTTTTCTTAAGTACTTTATGAAGCTCCTGCATTAAGTCTCCCTGAGCCTCTTTCTGGATAAATACCTTGTCTATTTCCTTTCCTGCCTGGATTGCCTCAATCACGGCACGGATTCCGAATATCTGATGTTCATTTTGCATAGAGCAAAGATATTACTATATTTAATTAAAACTGAACCAATGAAAAAAATACTCCTAATATTTATGCTGTGTATGGTAAAGGCATCTTTTGCGCAACGCATTGTTTCACAAGAGCTTTATAAAGGTACCATTTCAGATGGTTTAAAGATCTCGTTTTATTTAAAGATTGAAGAAGATGGGTGTCCGCGCACTGTAGTTTCGGCGATTTACAGGTATGACAGCAATAAACAAGACAATTGGATACTTCTGGAAACTACTTTTTCTGAGCAAAAGCAGCAATATACATTTGTTGAACATTATAATACCGGCCTGCTTTTGTTGAACAGGGCCGATAACCAGCTAAAGGGACTCTGGATTTCTGCAGATGGTAAAAAACAGCTGCCGGTTCATCTTAAAAAGGTGAAAACGGGCAAGGAAAAGATCGAAAAATTGGAAGATACTTTAGAGAAGGAACAATATAATGCCTACGACTGTTAACGACTTTTGATGGAGAATTATACGGACTGCAGATCTTCAGCCTAATGTCTTAATTATAATTGGGAAAGGTAAGTGTTTCTTGCATTTCACCTGTTTTGACCGATGTTCTGAGTTCTTTCAGACAGGTGCCTTTTTCATCCCTGGTTTGGCAGTTTGTAATGATCTCATCTATTACTTCGCCGCTCCTTCCTATGGTAACGATTCTGGAGAGCCCGTCGTTGGAGTAATGAAAGTGTTGGGTATGGTAAGAGGAGAAATTATCTTCTATTTTTGAAATAGTTCCGTTTTTATTGTAATGATAAATGCTTTCGTTCTGTTTGTGCCTCTTTTTAGTATAACAACTTATGCGTTCGCGCTGTTTGAATTTCCAGCGTGTTTTACAATAATAAGGCTCTTTACTCGGGTATAGCTCCTGTGTAAACCATAGTTTTTTTACTGTTTGCTTTAGAAGATTACCTGATGAATCCAACGTTTTTGAGTGTCTGATACGACCGTTTTTAGTAAAAGTCATTTCTTTTGTATATAGAAGCTTTTTCTCGTTGCCTGCTTTTGTATAGACTTCCACAGTTGCAGATTTTATTCCTTGGGGCAACAGCCTTGCTTTAGTGTAGCTTTTTGTAGCGCAAGACTGGAATGTTATTAATAAAAAGAAAAGAAATAAAGTCCTCATAATCGTTACGTTTAAATAAAACATCAACATTCAGTTGGAATTTACCCGCCAACTTCTCCAATATACGTAATTTTTGCAATTTTATCTAACAGGATTTTATGAATTAGTGTTTAAAAAAGTAGTCAAAAGCAATAAGAGGAATATATTTTTTACGTGGATTATCCGATGGCTGATCTTATTTAATCAAAAGACTAGAACTGGGTCTTGTAGCTTAAATGAAAGATAGAATTGGATAATTTGAAAGCAGTGCCGGGCTGGACGCCATTGGCATAAATAATATTAAACATGCCGCCCCCCGTTTGTATGCCGAAACCTAATCCGAACGAATACAGCAGATCAGAAGCGTTATCTCCTTTATAGTAGGCGATGTCACTTAAGGTATGCAGATACATATTAGGGGCAAGCAGGTAGCGTACTTCATGATATAATCCGGCCTGTGTTTTGGCAAGGAGGGAGTTTTCTTTAAAACCGCGTATGGAATTGATTCCCCCGAACCTGTAGTACTCATTATATAACAGGGGAATAGCGCTGTTGAGCCAGCTTCCTTCTGCCTGTTGGTTCAGGTACCACCTGTTGGAAAGCTGCCAAAGGTAGGCTGCCGTAAAATTTACGAACTGCTGGGAGCCTTTTCTGTTGTTTGTTTCTTCTGTTTTAGATCCCGTTCCTAAAACGGCTGTTATATAGTATTTCTGCCTGAACAAAGGGTGATCCTGGTATTTGTTCAGCAGGTAATTCAACGTGATAAACTGGTTGCTGTAATCGGAAGCCTGATAAAAATTATCTGTTCCTGCTACGGAAGAGGTGGACTGATATCCGATCCCGAGCCTGTGATTAAAAGTAAAGTAATACAATAGGGCTGCATTGAATTTTGTATTCATCATGGTACTGTCCTGTTTGAACAGTTCCAGTGAAGCTTTTAAACCAACGGGTGTATTGAATATGTAAGGGATTTCTCCGGACAGGTTGAACTGTGTCTGCTGGTTTCCGTCGTTTTTCCAATATAGTTTAAACTGTTCCCCTTTATTCAGAATGTTCATAAGCTGCAGGTCGGCATATCCGTTGAACTGGACTTTTCCGTTATCGTCGTTTGTAAAACCAATAAGGCCGTCGAACTGGCTGATGTTCTGTCTTTCCACGTAAAGGTATAAGGCAGTATTTGATTCTGTAAAAAGGACTTCCGGTTGTTTTACGGTTTTAATAAACGGAAACTGCGTCATTTCTTTCTGAATTGCAGTGGTTATAGTTTCCGTAAAGGGCTTTTGTTCGTATTTTTTGATAAGCCGCTGTTTAATGGCTTTCGGGAAATTGTCGTAGGGTGTGAAAACGAGTTGGTTGATATAGCGCCTTTCGTCGAGATGAAGAGCCAGATCAGCTGTTAGTACATTGTCGTAAAATTTATGATTTGTTAACTTAACCGTACTGATGGAATAACCGTTTTGTGCTAATTTTTCAACCAGATTATTAAGGTAGATCTGCGTATCGGAAATGGAGATGGTTTGAGAAGTTTTTTCCGTTGACAGCAGGCCGGATACCAGATCAGTATGTTCTTTAAAGTTGATGCGGATGCTGTCGGTTTTTGCACCAAGATCAAAATTTACAATATAGAGACTGTCTGCTTTATGAGCAGAACTGATTTTATAATGCAGGTATCCGTTGGTTTTCAGGAAGTCCTGTAAAGAATTTAAAGTTGACTCAGCATCCTGCCCGTTACTGAAAACAGAGTCTTTTACCTGCCGTTTTAAAAAGGTTGAAGCCTCTGTATTCTGACCGTTTACTTTAAGGTAAATGTTTTGTGCATGCAATGCCGTATGATTTGCAAGGAGCAAAAAAAAGAAACTATATATATAGGTATAAAAGTTTTTTGTGCGGGGCATTCTGTACGAAGTTAATAACGTAAATGTATAAATATTTTGAAAATAAATGAAATGGGTTTGTTTTGATTGTAATAATTTATATATTTGCATCCCCGAAAATACACGGGAATTTTAATTGAATGTAGAAAATTTTTAATAAACATTATGCCAACAATTCAACAATTAGTAAGAAAAGGGAGAACCCAATTGACTAAGAAGAGTAAATCGGTTGCTTTGGATTCATGTCCTCAAAGAAGAGGGGTTTGTACGCGTGTTTATACTACTACACCTAAAAAGCCAAACTCTGCGATGCGTAAAGTAGCGCGTGTACGTTTGACAAACGGTAATGAAGTAAATGCATACATCCCAGGAGAAGGACATAACTTGCAAGAGCACTCGATAGTATTAGTTAGAGGTGGAAGGGTAAAAGATTTACCAGGAGTTAGATACCACATTGTACGTGGTGCTTTAGATACTGCCGGAGTTAACGGTCGTACACAAAGAAGATCTAAATATGGTGCTAAACGCCCTAAAGATGCAAAAAAGTAATAGTTTAAAAAACTTTTAAGAAAAAGACATGAGAAAAAGACAGGCAAAGAAAAGACCTCTTTTACCAGATCCGAAATTTAACGACCAGTTAGTAACGCGTTTTGTGAACAACTTAATGTGGGATGGTAAAAAATCTACTGCTTTCAAAGTATTTTATGATGCATTAGAAATTGTAGAAACTAAGAAACAAGATGAAGAAAAAACATCTTTGGAAGTATGGAAAGATGCATTGACAAATGTAATGCCTCACGTTGAAGTACGTTCACGTCGTGTGGGTGGATCTTCATTCCAGATTCCAATGCAGATTCGTCCGGATAGAAAAATTTCTATGGCGATGAAATGGATGATTCTTTATGCAAGAAAAAGAAATGATAAATCTATGGCTGGGAAATTGGCTGCTGAAATTTTAGCTGCTGCTAAAGAAGAAGGAGCTGCAGTTAAGAAAAGAATGGATGTTCATAAAATGGCTGATGCTAATAAAGCATTCTCTCACTTTAGATTTTAATTTTTCATAAAGAACAACAGAAATGGCTAGAGATTTAAAATTTACTAGAAATATCGGGATTGCTGCTCACATTGATGCTGGTAAAACAACAACAACGGAGCGTATCCTTTTTTATACAGGGAAAAACCATAAAATTGGTGAGGTGCATGATGGTGCTTCAACAATGGACTGGATGGAGCAAGAAGCAGAGCGTGGTATCACGATTACTTCTGCGGCTACAACCTGTACTTGGTCTTTTCCAACAGAACAAGGGAAGAAAACGGATGAATCTAAAGATTATCACTTCAACATTATCGATACCCCGGGACACGTTGACTTTACCGTTGAGGTAAACCGTTCTTTACGTGTTTTAGACGGATTAGTGTTCTTATTCTCTGCAGTTGACGGAGTTGAGCCACAATCTGAAACAAACTGGCGTTTGGCTGATAACTACAAAGTTCCGCGTATGGGATTTGTTAACAAGATGGACCGTCAAGGATCTAACTTCTTAAAAGTTTGTCAGCAGGTTAAAGATATGTTGAAATCGAATGCGGTGCCAATCGTTTTACCAATTGGTGACGAAGCTGATTTTAGAGGAGTAGTGGATTTAGTGAAAAACCGTGCGATCGTATGGCATGATGAAACACAAGGAGCTACTTTTGATATTATTGAAATTCCAGCGGATATGATTGACGAGGTAAAACAATACCGTGGTCAATTAATCGAGGAAATTGCTGCTTACGACGAGAACTTATTAGAGAAATACATGGAGGATGAAAACTCTATTACTGAAGAAGAAGTGCATAAAGCTTTACGTGCTGCTACTTTAGATATGAGCATCATTCCTATGACATGTGGTTCGTCCTTTAAAAATAAAGGAGTTCAATTCATGTTGGATGCTGTTTGTCGTTACTTACCTGCACCAACAGATAAAGAAGCTATTGAAGGAACAAATCCTGATACAGACGAGCCTATTACACGTAAGCCTTCTGTAAACGATCCTTTTTCTGCATTGGCATTCAAGATCGCTACAGATCCTTTCGTAGGACGTTTGGCTTTCTTCCGTGCTTATTCAGGAGGATTAGATGCAGGTTCTTACGTATTGAACACTCGTTCTGGAAACAAAGAGCGTATTTCCCGTATCTATCAGATGCATGCTAACAAGCAAAACCCTATCGAAAGAATTGAAGCTGGAGATATCGGTGCTGCAGTAGGTTTCAAAGATATCAAAACAGGAGATACCCTATGTGATGAAAAACACCCGATTGTATTAGAATCTATGGTGTTCCCAGATCCGGTAATCGGTATCGCGATTGAGCCTAAAACAAAAGCGGACGTTGATAAAATGGGTATGGCTTTAGCTAAATTGGCAGAAGAAGATCCAACTTTCACAGTACGTACAGATCAGGCTTCAGGACAAACTATTATCTCGGGAATGGGAGAGTTGCACTTGGATATCATTGTTGACCGTATGCGTCGTGAATTTAAAGTGGAAGTAAACCAGGGAGAGCCTCAGGTTGAGTACAAAGAAGCTTTTACTAAAAGTGCTAACCACAGAGAAACTTATAAAAAGCAATCTGGAGGTCGCGGTAAATTTGGTGATATTGTATTCAAAATTGGACCAGCTGACGAAGTTGACGGAAAAGTTCCGATGGGATTACAGTTCGTTAACGAAGTTAAAGGAGGTAACGTACCAAAAGAATATATCCCTGCTGTTGAAAAAGGATTCCGTGAGTCTATGAAGCAAGGTCCTTTGGCCGGATTCGAAATGGATTCATTAAAAGTTACCTTAATCGACGGTTCTTACCACGCGGTGGATTCGGATGCATTATCATTCGAATTGGCAGCTAAGATGGGATATAAAGAATCTGCAAAAGCTGCAGGAGCTATTATCCTTGAACCTATTATGAAATTAGAGGTATTGACTCCGGAAGAGAACATGGGGGATATCGTTGGTGACTTAAACCGTCGTCGCGGACAAATCAACTCTATGGACGACCGTAACGGTGCAAAAGTTGTTAAAGCATCTGTGCCGTTATCAGAAATGTTCGGATATGTAACAACATTACGTACATTGTCTTCAGGACGTGCAACTTCAACAATGGAGTTCTCTCACTACGAGCAAACACCTTCTAATATTCAAGAAGAAGTAATTAAAAAAGCTAAAGGTAACGCTTAATAATTAAGAAAATGAGTCAAAAAATCAGAATAAAATTAAAATCTTACGATCATGCTTTGGTTGACAAATCAGCTGAAAAGATTGTAAAAACTGTAAAAAGTACAGGTGCAGTGGTAACAGGTCCGATTCCATTACCTACTCACAAAAAAATCTTTACTGTTTTACGTTCTCCACACGTTAACAAGAAATCAAGAGAGCAATTCGAATTGAGTTCGTATAAAAGATTATTAGACATCTATTCTTCATCTTCAAAAACGATTGATGCTTTAATGAAATTAGAGCTTCCTTCAGGAGTAGAAGTTGAGATAAAAGTTTGATAATAAAATATATTATAAAAAACTTGTGTATTTCAAGCATTGGTATTACTTTTGCCGATGCTTGAAATTTTTATATTTAATAATTATTAATTTAAATTTATGTCTGGGTTAATTGGAAAAAAAATCGGCATGACCAGTATCTTCGATGAGAACGGGAAAAATATTCCTTGTACTGTAATCGAATTAGGTCCATGTGTCGTTACCCAAGTCAGAACCAAAGAGGTTGACGGGTATGAAGCTTATCAACTTGGTTTCGATGACGCTAGAGAAAAGAGTGCAACTAAAGCGGCTGCAGGTCACTTTAAAAAAGCAGGAACTTCTGTTAAGAAAAAGGTCGTTGAAATCCAGGATTTTGAAAGCGCGTATAATTTAGGTGATGTAATCACTGTAGATTTATTCGCAGAGGGAGACTTTGTTGATGTACAAGGTACTTCTAAAGGAAAAGGATTCCAGGGTGTTGTAAAACGTCATGGATTTGGTGGGGTTGGTCAGGCAACGCATGGTCAGCACAACCGTTTAAGAGCCCCAGGTTCTGTAGGAGCATCATCATACCCTTCAAGAGTATTCAAAGGGATGCGTATGGCCGGAAGAACAGGAGGAGAAAAAGTAACAGTTCAAAACCTTAGAGTTTTAAAAGTGGTAGCAGACAAAAACTTATTAGTAGTTAAAGGTGCGGTACCAGGACACAAAAACTCTTACGTAATCGTTCAGAAGTAATGGAAGTAAAAGTTTTAGATATCAACGGAAAAGAAACTGGTAGATCAGTACAATTGGCTGATTCAGTTTTCGCAATTGAGCCTAACAAACATGCTATCTATTTGGATGTGAAACAATATTTAGCAAATCAACGTCAGGGAACGCACAAAGCGAAAGAAAGAAGCGAAGTTGCGGGATCTACACGTAAAATTAAAAAGCAAAAAGGAACAGGAACGGCTCGTGCAGGTTCTGCTAAGTCTCCGGTTTTCAAAGGTGGAGGTACTATTTTTGGACCAAGACCTAGAAGTTATTCATTCAAATTGAATAAAGCTTTAAAACGTTTAGCTCGTAAATCAGCTTTTACAATCAAAGCACAAGAGTCTAACTTAGTAATTGTAGAAGATTTTACTTTTGAAGCACCAAGTACTAAAAATTTCATTAACGTATTGAAAGCTTTAGGGTTAGAAGGTAAAAAATCGTTATTTGTGTTGGGTGAGTCAAATAAAAATGTATATTTGTCATCACGCAATTTAGAGAGAGCTTCTGTTGTAACTTCTTCAGAATTAAATACTTACGGAATCTTAAATGCAGGTTCTTTGGTGTTGACTGAAGGTTCTTTGGAAGGAATTGTAGAAAATTTAAGTAAATAAGTAGGGAAATGAGTACAATTATTAAACCTATCATTACCGAAAAAATCACGAAAGACGGTGAATTGTTCAACCGTTTTGGATTCGTAGTAGCTAAGAAAGCAAACAAAATCGAGATTAAGAAAGCTGTTGAAAAAGCTTACGGAGTTTCTGTTTTAGATGTAAACACCATGATTTACAGAGCTGATAGAACTACGAAGTTTACGAAAAGCGGAATGATTACTGGTAAAACATCTGCTTACAAGAAAGCAATTGTTACATTGAAAGAAGGAGATTCAATCGATTTTTACACTAATATCTAATAACAATGTCAGTTAGAAAATTAAAACCTATTACCCCAGGTCAGCGTTTTAGAGTTGTTAATAGTTTTGACGCTATTACAACTGATAAGCCGGAGCGTTCTTTATTAGCACCGAAAAAAAACTCTGGAGGTAGAAATAGTCAAGGAAAAATGACCATGCGTTATATTGGTGGTGGTCATAAACAACAATATCGTATCATTGATTTTAAAAGAACTAAAGTTGGTGTTCCGGCTACAGTTAAAACAATTGAGTACGATCCAAACCGTTCAGCTTTTATCTCTTTATTAGCTTATGCGGATGGAGCAAAAACTTATATCATTGCACCAGCTGGATTGCAGGTAGGACAGAAAGTTGTTTCTGGACCTGAAGCAGCTCCTGAAGTTGGAAACGCAATGCCTTTAGCTAACATTCCTCTTGGTACAATCATTTCTTGTATCGAGTTACGTCCGGGCCAAGGTGCTGTTATTGCGCGTTCTGCAGGTACTTTTGCACAATTAGTTGCTAGAGATGGTAAATATGCTACAATTAAAATGCCTTCAGGTGAAATCCGTTTGATCCTGTTAACATGTATGGCTACAATTGGAGCAGTATCTAACTCTGATCACCAGTTAATCGTTTCAGGTAAAGCAGGTAGATCTCGTTGGTTAGGTAGAAGACCACGTACTAGACCGGTAGCGATGAACCCAGTTGATCACCCAATGGGAGGTGGTGAAGGACGCTCTTCAGGAGGTCACCCACGTTCTAGAAAAGGTTTACCAGCTAAGGGTTACAGAACTCGTTCTAGTGTTAAAGCAAGTAATAAATATATTGTAGAACGTAGAAAGAAATAATTAATTAAGTATGGCACGTTCATTAAAAAAAGGACCTTATGTTCACTTTAAACTTGAGAAGAAAGTTTTAGAGAACGCAGAAAACGGTAACAAAGCAGTTGTTAAAACGTGGTCAAGAGCATCTATGATTACTCCTGATTTCGTTGGACAAACAATCGCAGTACACAACGGTCGTCAATTTGTACCTGTTTACGTAACAGAAAACATGGTAGGACATAAATTAGGAGAGTTTTCACCAACACGTTCATTCCGTGGACATGCAGGTGCAAAAAATAAAGGTAAAAAATAATAAGAAGCTATGGGAGTTCGTAAAAGAGAAAGAGCCGAGCAAATTAAAGAAGCTAACAAGCAAATAGCTTTTGCTAAGCTAAACAATTGCCCAACTTCACCTCGTAAAATGCGTTTGGTTGCAGATTTAGTAAGAGGACAGAAAGTTGAGAATGCTCTTAATATATTAAAATTTAATACTAAGGAAGCTTCAGGAAGACTTGAGAAATTATTGTTATCAGCTATTGCTAACTGGCAGGCTAAAAACGCTGAAGCAAGTATCGAAGAAGCAGAATTATTCGTTAAAGAAATCCGTGTTGACGGTGGAATGATGTTGAAAAGATTACGTCCTGCTCCACAAGGTCGCGCGCACAGAATCAGAAAACGTTCTAATCACGTAACCATCGTATTAGGATCAAACAATAACACACAAAGCAATTAATAAACAGTATGGGACAAAAGACTAATCCAATCGGAAATCGCCTTGGGATCATCAGAGGATGGGACTCAAATTGGTACGGTGGAAATGACTATGGAGACAAACTTGCTGAAGATGCAAAAATCAGAAAGTACATCCATGCTCGTTTAGCAAAAGCTAGTGTATCTAAAATCATTATCGAGAGAACTTTAAAACTTGTAACCGTTACTATCACTACTGCTCGTCCGGGAATCATCATCGGAAAAGGAGGTCAAGAGGTAGACAAGTTGAAAGAAGAACTTAAGAAAATCACTAACAAAGAGGTACAAATCAACATCTTTGAAATTAAAAGACCTGAGTTAGATGCTTATTTGGCTGCAACAAGCATTGCGCGTCAGATCGAAAGCCGTATTTCTTACCGTAGAGCTATTAAAATGGCTATTGCTGCGGCAATGAGAATGAACGCTGAAGGTATGAAAGTGCAGATCTCTGGTCGTTTGAACGGTGCTGAAATGGCGCGTTCAGAAAACTTTAAAGATGGACGTATTCCTTTATCTACTTTCCGTGCGGATATTGATTATGCTTTAGCTGAAGCTCACACTACTTACGGTAGAATGGGTATTAAAGTATGGATCATGAAAGGGGAGGTTTATGGTAAGAGAGATCTTTCTCCGTTAGCAGGTATGGATAAACAAAAATCATCCAAACCGGCAGGATCTGGAAAACCTGGTGCAAGACCAAACCAACGCAACAAAAGAAAGTAATTTTAAACTAAAGAAAAATGTTACAGCCTAAAAGAACGAAGTACCGTAAGGTACAGAAAGGTAGAATGAAGGGAGTGTCTCAAAGAGGTAGCGAACTTTCTAACGGAATGTTTGGTATCAAATCTTTAGATTACTCATTCATTACTTCTCGTCAGATCGAAGCTGCACGTATTGCTGCAACTCGTTTTATGAAACGTGAAGGACAATTATGGATCAAAATCTTCCCAGATAAGCCTATTACTAAAAAGCCTCTTGAGGTACGTATGGGTAAAGGTAAAGGTGCAGTTGAGTATTGGGCTGCAGTTGTTAAGCCAGGAAGAATTATGTTTGAAGTTGGTGGAGTGCCTTTAGCAGTTGCAAAAGAAGCATTACGCCTAGCTGCTCAAAAACTTCCAGTAAAAACTAAGTTTATCATTGCTAGAGATTTCGAAGCTTAATTTAGATCATTATGAAGAAACAGGAATTAAATAATCTATCTGTAGCTGAGTTACAAACTAAACTTGGTGAATTAACAAACCAGTATGCTGAGTTAAAAAATGCTCACGCTATTTCACCTATTGCTAATCCTTTGCAATTAAGAACTGTAAGAAGAGCTATCGCAAAAGTGAATACTGAGATTAGCAAAAAAGACTTACAATAATTGTATTCTGCTGAAAGATGGAAAAAAGAAATTTAAGAAAAGAAAGAATCGGTGTTGTTACAAGCAACAAAATGACTAAGTCAATTGTTGTGTCTGAGACAAAAAGAGTAAAACACCCATTATATGGTAAGTTCGTGTTAAAAACTAAGAAATATGTTGCACACGACGAATTAAACGACTGTAACATTGGTGACACAGTTAGAATTATGGAGACTCGTCCATTATCTAAAAACAAATGTTGGAGATTAGTTGAAATCATTGAAAGAGCGAAATAATTATGGTACAACAGGAATCTAGATTAAAAGTAGCAGATAACACAGGAGCAAAAGAAGTTTTGACTATCCGTGTTTTAGGAGGAACGAAACGTCGTTATGCCTCTGTTGGAGATAAAATTGTAGTTGCGATTAAAGATGCTACTCCTAACGGAAACGTTAAGAAAGGCGCTGTGTCAACTGCAGTAGTTGTACGTACCAAAAAAGAAGTGAGAAGAGCTGATGGATCTTACATCCGTTTTGATGACAACGCATGTGTGTTATTGAACGCTGCAGGTGAAATGAGAGGAACTCGTGTTTTTGGTCCTGTTGCAAGAGAACTTCGTGAAAAACAGTTCATGAAAATTGTATCATTAGCACCTGAAGTGCTTTAATTCGTTCAGATGATGACAAAGCTAAAAATTAAAACAGGAGATAACGTAAGAGTTATTGCCGGAGATCACAAAGGATCTGAAGGTAAAGTTTTACGTGTATTACGCGATAAAAACAAAGCAATTGTTGAAGGTGTAAACATGGTTTCAAAACATGTTAAACCTAGCGCTACAAACCCTCAAGGTGGTATTGTTAAAAAAGAGGCTGCAATTCATATTTCCAACATCGCTTTGGTAGATCCTAAAACAAAAGGAGTTACTAAAGTTGCTTACAAAGTAGAAGGAGATAAGAAAGTAAGAGTTTCTAAAAAATCTAATCAAGCATTATAGTCATGACTTATATACCAAGACTTAAACAAGAATATAAAGACAGAGTTGTCTCTGCTTTAAAGGAAGAATTCGGTTACGAGAATGTAATGCAAGTTCCTAAACTTGAGAAAATTGTTGTAAGCCGTGGAGTTGGTGCTGCAGTTTCTGATAAAAAGTTGGTTGATCACGCTGTTGAGGAACTTACTAAAATTACAGGACAAAAAGCAGTATCTACCATCTCTAAAAAAGACGTTGCTTCTTTTAAATTGAGAAAAGGAATGCCAATTGGAGCAAAAGTAACATTACGCGGAGAAAGAATGTATGAATTCTTAGACCGTTTGGTTACTTCAGCTTTACCACGAGTACGTGATTTCGCTGGTGTTAAATCTAATGGATTTGACGGAAGAGGGAATTACAACTTAGGGGTTGTTGAGCAAATCATTTTCCCTGAGATTGATATTGATAAAGTTAACAAAATTGCTGGTTTTGATATTACTTTCGTAACATCTGCTAATACAGATGCCGAAGCAAAATCGTTACTTGCAGAATTAGGAGTACCTTTTAAAAAGAACTAAAGTATGGCTAAAGAATCAATGAAAGCCCGTGAGGCGAAAAGAGAAGCTTTGGTAGCTAAATACGCTGCAAAACGTCAGGCTTTGAAAGAAGCCGGTGATTACGACGCATTACAAAAATTACCTGCAAATGCTTCTCCGGTACGTTTACACAACCGTTGTAAGCTGACTGGTAGACCAAGAGGTTATATGCGTCAGTTTGGTATTTCACGTGTAACTTTCCGTGAAATGGCTAATCAAGGATTAATCCCGGGAGTTAGAAAAGCAAGTTGGTAATTAATATTTAACGGGTTGAAGGTTCGGAATGAATCATTCCGAAAACCCCAACCGCAATTCATACATTATGTATACAGATCCTATCGCAGATTTCTTAACAAGAATTAGAAATGCTTCTCGTGCAAACCACAAAGTGGTTGAGATTCCTGCATCTAACTTCAAAAAAGAAATCACAAAGATTTTATTTGATCAAGGATATATTTTAAGCTATAAATTTGATGATTCTTCTGTACAGGGGGTAATCAAAATCGCTTTAAAATATGATAAAGACACTAAAGAGTCTGTTATCAAGGATATCCAAAGAATTAGTAAACCAGGTTTACGTAAATATGCTTCATCAGCAGATTTGCCACGTATCTTAAACGGTTTAGGTATAGCAATTGTTTCTACATCTAAAGGTTTGATGACAGGTAAGAAAGCTAAACAGCTTAATGTTGGTGGTGAAGTTGTTTGTTACGTATACTAATAAAAAGACTATCAGAAATGTCAAGAATAGGAAAAAGTCCAATCGCAATTCCAGCTGGTGTAACTGTTGATGTTCAACCAGGTGTAGTTGTTGTAAAAGGAAAATTAGGAGAGCTTTCACAAGCATTCGAGGATGTAGATGTGAAAGTAGAAGACGGACAAGTTATTGTTGAGCGTTCTTCGGATTTAAAAGACCAGAGAGCAAAACATGGCTTATACAGAAGTTTAATCAACAACATGATTGTTGGTGTATCTGAAGGATTTACGAAAGAATTGGAATTAGTGGGAGTTGGATACCGTGCATCTAATCAAGGACAAAAACTTGATTTGGCTTTAGGTTTTTCTCACAATATCGTTTTGGATATTGTTTCTGAAGTAAAATTAGAGACTGTATCTGAAAAAGGTAAGAATCCTATCGTTAAATTAACTTCATCTGACAAACAATTGGTAGGACAGGTGGCTGCAAAGATCCGTTCTTTCCGTAAGCCTGAGCCGTACAAAGGAAAAGGTATCAAGTTTGTTGGTGAAGTATTAAGAAGAAAAGCAGGTAAATCAGCTTAAAAATTAAGATCATGTCATTAAACAAATCTGAAAGAAGACAAAGAATTCAATACAGAGTAAGAAAAACGGTTAGCGGTACTGCTGCTAGACCTCGTTTGGCTGTATTTAGAAGCAACAAAGAAATCTATGCTCAAATCATAGATGATGTAAACGGTGTAACTTTGGCTGCAGCATCTTCAAGAGAAGCTGGTGTAACAAAAGGAACTAAGATTGAAACTGCTGCATCAGTTGGTAAACTAATTGCAGAGAAGGCTTTAAAAGCTGGTGTAGATACAATCTCTTTTGATAGAGGTGGTAACTTATACCACGGTCGTGTTAAGTCATTAGCTGACGGAGCTAGAGAAGCTGGATTAAAATTCTAATTGTAGTTAGTTATGTATCAAAATTATAAAAACGTAGAATATGTTAAACCAACAGGTCTTGATTTAAAAGATCGTTTGGTTGCTGTTAATCGTGTTACTAAAGTAACTAAAGGAGGTAGAGCTTTCGGTTTTTCTGCTGTAGTTGTTGTAGGTGACGAGAATGGTGTAGTAGGTCACGGTTTAGGTAAATCTAAAGATGTTTCTGAAGCGATAGCGAAAGCTGTTGAAGACGCAAAGAAAAACTTAGTTCGTATTCCATTACAAGGAACTTCTATTCCTCATGAGCAAAAAGGTAAATTTGGTGGAGCGCGCGTATTTTTAATGCCTGCATCTGTCGGTACCGGAGTTATCGCTGGAGGAAATGTACGTGCAGTTTTAGAGGCTGTAGGTATTCACAATGTATTATCAAAATCTCAGGGATCTTCTAACCCTCATAACGTTGTTAAAGCAACTTTTGATGCTTTATTAAACATGAGAAGTGCTGCTACGATTGCAAAACAAAGAGGAATTTCTTTAGAGAAAGTATTTAAATCTTAATTTTGAGTAGTATGTCAAAAATTAAAGTAAAACAAGTTAGAAGCAAAATCAATTGTCCGGAAGATCAGAAAAGAACATTAATTGCTCTTGGTCTTCGTAAAATGGGGCAAGTTGTTGAGCATGATAATACACCAGCTATCGTAGGAATGGTAAAAAAAGTTCAACATTTAGTTTCTGTAGAAGAAATTAATTAATTTTAGAGAAATTATGAATTTAAGTAATTTACAACCGGCAAACGGTTCTGTACATAATCAAAACAAAAGAGTAGGTCGCGGTGAAGGTTCAGGTAAAGGTGGAACATCTGCACGTGGACACAAAGGGGCTAAATCTCGTTCTGGATATTCTAAGAAAATTGGTTTTGAAGGTGGACAGATGCCATTACAGAGACGTGTTCCTAAGTTTGGTTTTAAAAACATCAACAGAGTGGAGTATGTAGGTATCAATTTAGATACACTACAATCTTTAGTTGACAACGGAACAATAACTGATGCTTTAGATTTTAATGTGTTAGTTGAAAATAGAATAATTTCTAAAAATAGCTTAGTAAAGATTTTGGGTAGAGGAGAGCTTAAAGCAAAATTACAAGTAACTGCTCATAAATTTACAGCAACAGCGAAAGCAGCAATTGAAGCTGCCGGAGGTGAGGCCGTATCTTTATAAAAAAATCCTTAACAAGTTATGAAGAAGTTTTTTGAAACTTTAGCGAATATTTGGAATATCGAAGAACTTAAGAATAAGATCTTAATAACTTTGGGAATGTTGCTTGTGTACCGTTTTGGTGCACAGGTAACTTTACCAGGTATTGATGCTACTAAATTACATGCTTTATCAGATCAGACTGATCAAGGGATAGGCTGGTTGATCAATGTGTTTACAGGAGGGGCGTTCTCGCAGGCTTCTGTTTTTGCGTTGGGTATTATGCCTTATATCTCTGCATCAATTGTAGTTCAGTTAATGGGTATAGCTGTACCTTATTTGCAGAAACTTCAAAACGATGGTGAAAGTGGTAGAAAGAAAATGAATCAGATTACAAGATGGTTAACGATCGGAATTACCCTTGTTCAGGGGCCGGGTTACATCTACAACCTGTACAAACAATTACCACCTGATGCTTTCTTATTAGGTTTTAATTCTTTTTCTTTCTTGTTTTCGTCAGTGTTGATCTTAACTACAGGAACGGTTTTCGCTATGTGGTTAGGAGAAAAGATTACTGATAAGGGAATTGGAAATGGTATTTCATTATTGATCATGGTAGGTATCATCGCAAAATTACCTATGGCTTTCCTACAGGAGACACAGTCTCGTATGGTAGCAGGTAACGGTGGTCCGATGATGATTGTAATCGAAATTATTATTTGGTTGTTAATTATTATTGCTTGTATCTTTTTAACAATGGCAGTTCGTAAGATTCCGGTACAGTATGCACGAAGAAGTGTAGCCGGTGAGTACGATGCAGCTTCAGTTTCGGGTAACCGTCAGTGGATTCCTTTGAAATTAAATGCTTCAGGAGTAATGCCTATTATATTTGCACAAGCAATCATGTTTATTCCACCAGTTGTTGCTGGATTATCCTCTTCAGACAGTGCCCAATCTATTACGACTATGTTCAGTAATATCTTCGGTCTGGAGTATAATTTAGTTTTTGCTTTGTTAATCATTATTTTTTCGTACTTTTACACCGCGATTACGGTTCCTACCAATAAAATGGCGGACGATTTAAAGCGAAGCGGAGGTTTTATTCCGGGTATTAAGCCTGGACAGGACACTGCAAGCTTCTTGGATCGTATTATGTCGTTAATTACATTCCCGGGTTCGTTGTTCCTTGCAGTTATTGCAGTTTTACCTGCTATCGCTGTTTCTTTATTAGGAATACAGCAGGGCTGGGCTATGTTTTACGGAGGTACATCTTTGTTGATCCTAGTAAGTGTGGCAATTGATACCATTCAGCAAATCAATGCGTATCTGTTGAACAAACAATACGACGGATTGATGAAAAGCGGGAAGAACAGAAAAGCAATCGCTTAATATATGGCAAAACAATCAGCAATTGAACAAGACGGAGCAATCATCGAGGCATTATCGAATGCTATGTTCCGAGTAGAATTAGAAAATGGACATATTGTAATTGCTCATATTTCAGGAAAAATGCGTATGCATTACATCAAGTTATTACCTGGTGATAAAGTGAAGTTGGAAATGAGCCCTTATGATTTGTCTAAAGCAAGAATTACTTATAGATATTAAAGGCTGTTAAAATGAAAGTAAGAGCATCAGTAAAGAAAAGAAGTGCAGAGTGCATTATTGTACGTAGAAAAGGAAGATTATACGTTATTAATAAAAAGAATCCTAGATTTAAACAAAGACAAGGATAATTATGGCAAGAATCGCAGGGGTAGATATACCTAAAAATAAAAGAGGAATTATTGCTTTAACTTATATTTTCGGTATAGGTTCAAGCAGAGCAAAAGAGATTTTAGCATCAGCTAATGTAAACGAAGATAAAAAAGTATCAGAATGGAACGATGACGAAATCGGAGCTATTCGTGAGGCTGTATCTGGATTTAAAATCGAAGGAGAACTTCGCTCTGAAGTTTCATTGAACATCAAACGTTTAATGGATATCGGATGTCAAAGAGGAATTCGTCATAGAGCTGGTCTTCCGTTAAGAGGACAAAGAACTAAAAACAACTCTAGAACAAGAAAAGGTAAAAGAAAAACTGTTGCTAACAAGAAAAAAGCAACTAAATAATAAGTAGTATGGCTAAAGCAAATACAAAAAAGCGTAAAGTTATAGTTGAGTCTACTGGAGAAGCTCATATCAATGCAACGTTCAATAACATCATCATTTCGTTGACAAACAAAAAAGGTGAAGTTATTTCATGGTCGTCTGCAGGTAAAATGGGATTCCGTGGGTCTAAGAAAAACACTCCTTATGCAGCTCAGATGGCAGCAGAGGATTGTGGGAAAGTAGCGATTGAAGCTGGACTTAAAAAAGTGAAAGTTTACGTGAAAGGACCAGGAAATGGTAGAGAATCTGCGATTCGTTCTATCCATAACAGTGGAATTGAAGTAACAGAGATTATCGATATTACTCCGATTCCTCACAACGGATGTCGTCCTCCAAAAAGAAGAAGAGTTTAATTTTATAGTATAACCTAAGGTAGGAGAAAGATTATCGGAGGATGAGACCTGAATTCATAATCCCTACCTTTTTATTTTTTTTAAAATGGCAAGATATACTGGTCCACAAACAAAAATCGCTCGTAAATTCGGTGAAGCAATCTTCGGAGAAGACAGAGCATTTGAAAAAAGAAATTACCCTCCAGGGCAACATGGTTTAGCTAAAAAAAGAGGGAAAAAATCTGAATACGCAATTCAGTTGTTAGAGAAACAAAAAGCTAAATATACTTATGGTATATTAGAAAAACAATTCCGTAACTTGTTTAAGAAAGCATCTGCATCTCGTGGTGTAACAGGTGATGTTTTAATTCAGTTATGTGAATCAAGATTGGATAACGTTGTTTTCAGAATGGGGATCGCTCCATCTCGTCGTGCAGCCCGTCAAATCGTTTCTCACAGACACATCACTGTAAACGGTGAACTTGTTAACATTCCTTCATATCAATTAAAAGCTGGTGATAAGGTTGCAGTTCGTGAAAAATCAAAATCATTGGAAGCTATCGAACGTTCATTATCTAATTCTAGCGCTGTTTACGAATGGATTACCTGGAACAATGAAACTAAAGAAGGTACTTTTGTTACTGTACCTGCAAGACTTCAGGTTCCGGAAAACATTAAAGAACAGTTAATCGTAGAGTTGTACAACAAATAATAATTGACATTCAGTCGAAATACACATGGCAATATTTAATTTTCAAAAGCCCGACAAAGTTATCATGATTGATTCAACTGATTTTAAAGGGAAATTCGAATTTCGCCCTTTAGAGCCAGGATATGGATTAACGATTGGTAACGCACTAAGAAGAGTACTTCTGTCATCACTTGAAGGATATGCAATAACTTCTGTTCGTATCGAAGGTGTTGAACATGAGTTTTCTACTATTTCTGGTGTTGTTGAGGATGTTACTGAAATTATCTTAAGCCTTAAGCAAGTGCGTTTTAAACGTCAGATTGAGGATGTGGATAATGAATCAGTAAGCATTTCTTTCACAGGAAAAGATCAATTGACAGCTGGTGATTTCCAAAAATTCATTTCAGGTTTTCAAGTTTTAAATCCTGAGTTGGTAATTTGCAACATGGATAGCAATATCACTGTTAATATGGAAATTACTATTGAAAAAGGTAGAGGTTACGTACCAGCTGAAGAGAATAGAAAACCAAACGCACCTTTTGGAACCATTTATACAGACTCTATTTATACGCCTGTAAAAAATGTTAAATACGCTATAGAAAACTATCGTGTGGAGCAAAAAACCGATTATGAAAAATTGGTTTTTGATATCGTAACCGATGGCTCTATCCATCCTAAAGATGCCCTGACTGAAGCAGCGAAGACGTTGATTCATCATTTTATGTTATTCTCTGATGAAAGAATCACTCTTGAGGCCGATGAAATTGCTCAAACTGAATCATATGATGAAGAATCTTTACATATGAGACAGCTTCTAAAAACAAAATTGGTAGATTTAGATCTTTCAGTAAGAGCATTAAATTGTTTAAAAGCGGCTGAAGTTGACACATTAGGCGATTTGGTTTCTTATAACAAAAACGATTTAATGAAATTTAGAAATTTCGGAAAAAAATCATTAACGGAATTAGAAGAACTGGTTCAGGTTAAAGGTTTGACTTTCGGAATGGATCTATCAAAATATAAATTAGATAAAGAATAATCTAGACTATTGTTTTAGTCTAAATTCGGGATAGCAATGAGACACGGAAAAAAAGTAAATCACTTAAGCAGACAAGCCAGCCATAGAAAAGCTATGTTGGCGAATATGGCTTGCTCTTTAATTGAGCACAAGCGCATAAATACTACTGTTGCTAAAGCTAAGGCGTTGAAAGTATACATCGAGCCGTTGGTAACAAAATCAAAAACAGATGATACACACAATCGTCGTATCGTTTTCTCTTACTTAAAGGATAAATATGCTGTAACTGAATTGTTCAGAGAGGTAGCTCCTAAAGTAGGTGACCGTCCGGGAGGATATACTCGTATTATTAAGTTAGGAAACCGTTTAGGAGATAACGCTGAAATGGCGATGATCGAATTGGTTGACTTCAACGAGCTGTACAATGCCGGTAAGAAAGAAGTTAAAAAAGCGACTACAAGAAGAAGTAAAAAGAAAGCTGAGCCAAAAGCTGATGCTGCTCCTGCAACTGAAACTTCTACTGAAGCTAATGAAACAAATGAATAATAAGTATCTTATACATTTATTCTATAATATTAAAAGGACAAGCTTTTAAAGTTTGTCCTTTTTTTTATACTTTTTTTTAAAGTATTTGTATTAATTTTGCACACAGAAACAATCAACAAAAATGAAATATACTTCTAAAGATAAAGCGATCGTTCTTTTAAGTGATGGTACCGTATTTTACGGAAAATCGGTAGGAATCAAAGGTACAACAACCGGAGAAATCTGTTTTAATACGGGTGTAACGGGGTATCAGGAGATTTTTACAGATCCGTCATATTTTGGACAGATCATGTTGTCTACTACAGCGCATATCGGAAATTACGGTGTGCACACTGATGAAGTTGATTCTGACGGAATCAAAATTGCCGGACTGGTTTGTAAGAATTTCAGTTACCATTATTCAAGACCGGACGCTGCAGGATCTTTACTCGATTATTTTAATGAGAAAGGGTTGGTAGCAGTTTGTGATGTAGATACCCGCGCTTTGGTAAGCTACATCCGCGATAACGGAGCAATGAATGCTGTGATCTCAACCGATGGTAAATCAATAGAAGAATTAAAGGAAATTTTGGCTGCAGTCCCGGATATGAACGGTTTGGAACTCGCTTCTAAAGTTTCAACAAAAGAGCCTTATTTTTACGGAGATGAAAATGCCACCTATAAAGTAGCAGCCCTTGATTTTGGAATTAAAACAAATATCCTTCGCTGTCTTGCTGCACGTGATTGTTATGTGAAGGTGTTTCCTTACAATACAGATTTTGCTGAACTTGAAAAATTTAATCCGGACGGATACTTCCTTTCAAACGGACCTGGAGATCCGGAGCCTTTAACGGAAGTAATTGAAAATGCAAAGAAAATTATCGCATCCGATAAACCGTTATTCGGAATTTGTCTCGGACATCAGATTATCGCCTTATCACAGGGAGTGCATACTTATAAAATGTTTAACGGGCATCGTGGTATCAACCACCCTATTATGAACGTTTTAACCAATAAAGGTGAAATTACTTCTCAGAATCATGGATTTGCAGTAGTACGTGAGGAAGTTGAAAACCATCCGAATCTTGAAATTACGCATTACCATTTGAATGATAATACAGTTGCCGGAATCCGTTTAAAAGACAAACAGGTGTTTTCGGTACAGTACCATCCGGAATCAAGTCCGGGACCAAATGATTCGAAATATTTATTCGATGAGTTTGTATCGTATATGAAAGAACAAAAAGAAGCATAATTGCTTCTTTTTTTTTATCTTTCAAATAATTACATTTGCAACAAAAATATACAACACAATTAGAACTATGAGTACAATCGTAAAAATTCATGCACGTCAGATTCTTGACTCCCGTGGAAATCCCACAGTAGAAGTAGATGTTATTACCGAAAATGGTGTTTTAGGCAGGGCAGCGGTTCCTTCCGGCGCATCTACAGGAGAGCATGAAGCTGTTGAGTTACGTGACGGTGGCAAGCATTTTATGGGGAAAGGCGTTTTAACAGCGGTGAAAAACGTAAATGAAGTTATTGCAGAAAATATTGTTGGATTCAGCGTTTTTGAGCAAAATGCCATAGATCACACCATGATTGAATTAGACGGTACTCCGAATAAATCCAATTTGGGAGCAAACGCTATTTTGGGGGTTTCGCTCGCTGTTGCAAAAGCGGCCGCCAATGAATTGGGGATGCCTTTATACCGTTATGTCGGAGGTGTTTCTGCAAATACATTGCCGGTACCTATGATGAACATCATCAACGGCGGATCTCATTCCGATGCGCCTATTGCATTCCAGGAGTTTATGATTATGCCGGTTCTGGCGAAGAATTTTACTGAGGCCATGCAGATGGGAACAGAGATTTTTCACAATCTCAAAAAAGTATTGCACGATCGCCATCTGAGTACTGCCGTAGGAGATGAAGGAGGTTTTGCCCCTAATCTTGCCGGAGGTACGGAAGATGCACTTGATTCGGTTAAGCTTGCTGTGGAAAAAGCTGGATATGTATTCGGTAAAGATATTATGATTGCACTAGACTGTGCCGCTTCAGAATTCTTTGTAAACGGCAAGTATGATTATACTAAGTTTGAAGGAGATAAAGGAATGATCCGTACTTCCGAGGAGCAAGCTGATTATCTTGCTGAACTTTGCGAGAAATATCCTATTATTTCCATAGAAGACGGGATGTATGAGGACGATTGGGCAGGATGGAACTTATTGACAAAGAAGCTTGGAGATAAAGTACAGCTTGTTGGAGACGACTTGTTTGTAACGAATGTTGCACGTCTTGAACGTGGGATTCAGGAGAATACGGCAAACTCAATCCTGATAAAAGTAAACCAGATCGGTACTCTGACGGAAACGATCGCTGCTGTAAATATGGCACATAATGCAGGCTATACGTCGGTAATGTCCCATCGTTCCGGAGAGACGGAAGATAATACGATTGCTGACCTGGCAGTGGCTTTGAACTGTGGGCAGATCAAGACAGGTTCTGCATCAAGATCCGATCGTATGAGTAAATATAACCAATTACTTAGAATTGAAGAAGAGTTGGGAGCAGTCGCTTATTATCCGCAAAACAAGGCATTTAAGGTGAAACGTTAATACGTTTTAAATAAAGTTAAAGAAAAGACGCAATTGCGTCTTTTTTCTGTTTTTTGTAGCTATAATTCACTATGTGGTAAAACAATAATATAAACTTTGAGAATATGAAAATAGTTTCTTAAATTATTGAGATTTTTTTACCTTAAATCGCTTTATCTGTTGTATTAATTATAGGTTATTTCTATAATTAATATGAATAATTTATAGATATATCCTTTTTTACCTAAAACATTTTTAGTAAATTCGCTATCAACAAATGTAAAAAAAACTACAAAATATATGTCAAAAACTGCAACAATAGCGATAGATGACAAAAAGGTTGAATTGCCAATTGTCGTTGGTACTGAAAACGAAGTTGCTATCGATATCGAAAAGTTAAGAGCCTTAACAGGTGCTATTACTCTGGATCCGGGATATAAGAATTCGGGGTCATGTAAAAGTGCCATTACCTTCCTCGATGGAGAAGAAGGTATATTAAGGTACCGTGGTTATGCCATTGAAGACCTTGCTGAAAAATCAAATTTTCTGGAAGTAGCTTACCTGATTATTTTCGGGGAGCTTCCAAGTGCTGATCAGATTACCAAGTTTGAAAACGATATTCGTAAATATACACTGGTTAATGAGGAAATGAAGGGAATTATAGACGGGTTCCCTAAACATGCCCACCCTATGGGGGTATTGTCTTCCTTAACATGTGCTCTTACTGCTTTTAATCCAAGCGTAGTAAACGTGGAGAATGCAGAGCAGATGTATGATGCTGTCTGTAAAATAATGGGAAAATTCCTTGTAGTTGCCACATGGACCTACAGAAAAACAAAAGGGTTCCCTTTAAATTATTACGACAATACGAAACCTTATGTGGATAACTTTCTGCGTTTGATGTTTGAATTGCCGACAGGTCCTTACAAAATCAACCCTGTTGTACTGAATGCCATTGATAAGTTGTTTATCCTGCATGCAGATCATGAACAAAACTGTTCAACGTCAACAGTGCGTATGGTAGGATCATCACATGCCGGTTTGTTTGCTTCTATTTCTGCAGGTGTTTCTGCTTTATGGGGACCATTACATGGTGGTGCAAACCAGGCTGTGCTTGAAATGCTTGAGGAAATTCAGAAAGACGGCGGAGATGCGGATAAATATCTGGCAAAAGCAAAAGATAAGAACGATCCGTTCCGTTTAATGGGATTCGGTCACCGTGTGTATAAAAATTTCGATCCACGTGCGCGTATCATTAAAAAAGCAGCAGACGAAGTATTGAAAGAACTGGGGGTTAACGATCCTATTCTTAAGATTGCAAAAGATCTGGAAGAAATGGCATTGAAAGATGAATATTTCGTAGCGCGTAACCTTTATCCGAATGTTGATTTTTATTCCGGTATTATTTACCGTGCATTAGGAATCCCAACGGAAATGTTTACTGTAATGTTCGCTATCGGGCGTTTACCGGGATGGGTAGCGCAATGGAAAGAAATGCGTGAGAATAAAGAACCTATCGGAAGACCTCGCCAGGTATATGTTGGGGAGCCGTTACGTCCGTTCAAAGAAATGCAAGACAGATAGTCTTTAAACATACTTATTTATAAACTCTTCAAAAGTCGGAACTTCAGATCCGGCTTTTGTTGTTATTTACTTTTAGGGAACATTAAGTCCGGCAGAACTTTCTTATATTTGCTGAAATCAACAGATATAAATTATGAATTTACATGTGACCGATGAAACTTCGAGGCTTAAGGCTGTAATTCTTGGTACAGCACTGAGCAATGGCCCCACTCCGACAATTGAGGAAGCATATGATCCCAAATCTTTAGAACATATCAAAGCGGGTACCTATCCGGTAGAAAGCGATATGATTAAGGAGATGGATGCTTTTAATGAAGTTTTTCAGAAATATGGCGTAGAAGTTTACCGTCCGCAGATTATTGAAAATTATAATCAGATTTTCAGCCGCGATATCGGTTTTGTAATCGATGATGTATTTGTAAAGGCAAATATTTTACCGGACAGAGAACGAGAACTCGATGCTATACAGTATATAATAGATCGTATGGATCCCAACAAGGTGGTACGTCCTCCTGAAGAGGTACATATTGAAGGCGGCGACGTAATGCTGTGGAACGATCATATTTTCATAGGCACCTATAAAGGAAGTGATTATAAAGATTTTATTACGGCACGTACCAATATGCAGGGTGTTGAGTATATTAAAAAAATGTTTCCGAACAAGACGGTAAAGGAATTCGATCTTGTAAAGTCAAAAATAGAACCAAGGGATAATGCCCTGCATCTTGACTGCTGTTTCCAACCTGTCGGGAAGGACAAGGGGATCATCTATAAATCAGGATTCCGGGAAGAGGCTGATTATATGTACCTGGTAAACCTCTTCGGTAAAGAAAATCTTTTTCATATTACAAGGGAAGAAATGTACTATATGAATTCCAATGTTTTTTCAATAGATACGGACGTGGTGGTTTCTGAGCGTAATTTTACGAGGCTTAATAGCTGGTTAAGGGATAAAGGCTTTACGGTTGAAGAAATTCCATATGCGGAAATCTCCAAACAGGAAGGGTTGTTACGATGTTCTACGCTTCCGCTTATCAGGGAATAATAGATGCTATATACGGACTTAGTGTTCTCAGGTCCGGCACGAATTGATACTTAATATAAAAAGATATAAAATGAGTCAACAAGCTTCAAATACAGTTTTAATGATTCGTCCTGTACAGTTTCGGATGAACGAGCAAACTGCAGTAAACAATTATTATCAGAAAAGGTTGGAAGGACTAACACCTGAGAATGTAAATGAAAAAGCGCAACAGGAATTTGACGGTTTCGTTGAACGGTTGCGTTCGGTTGGTGTTCATGTGGTGGTAGTGGACGATACACAGGATTCAGATACTCCTGATAGCATTTTTCCGAACAACTGGATCTCGTTTCATGAAAATGCTGAAGTAGTACTATACCCTATGTTTGCGGAAAACCGACGTTTAGAACGTAGGGATGATGTTTTGGATATATTGGAAGGAGAGGGATTTAAAATCAATGAAATCAACGATTATACTTCTGCAGAGGAGGACAATATTTTTCTTGAAGGTACCGGAAGTATGATCCTGGACCGTGAAAACGCCAAGGTTTATGCTGCGCTATCACCAAGAGCTGACGAAGAACTCATTATTGAATTCTGCGAAGATGCTGATATGCATCCGGTTATTTTTGAAGCTTATCAAACGGTAGACGGACAGCGTTTACCTATTTATCATACAAACGTGATGATGAGTATTGCCGAAACCTTTGCCATTATCTGTGCAGACAGTATCGATGATAAACAAGAGCGTAAGCTGGTTGTAAACAGCCTGAAAGAAGACGGAAAAGAACTTATTTATATTACCGAAGACCAGGTAAATCATTTTGCCGGAAATATGCTTCAGGTAGAAGGAAAAGACGGCGTGCTTTATATGGTTATGAGTACTCAGGCGTTTGAAAGTCTGACGGATGCGCAGATAAAAGCAATTGAAAAGCATTGTGCAATTCTTCATGCCCCTCTCTATACCATTGAAGCTTGTGGCGGAGGAAGTGCCCGCTGTATGCTGGCCGAAGTTTTTTTACCAAAGGCAGAGTAATAAAAAAAGCATCATTTAATGATGCTTTTTTTATTACTCTTATTTAAACTTACAAAAGATCATTTGGTATTTTATACGTTGGATCTTCCTTAATGTTCACTCTGATTACAGCAGAGGCATTTTCAAGCAGCTTTCGGCTGTCTTCGCTGAGATGGGTAAGTATCACTTTTTTACCCAGTACTGCATATTTCCGTGTTAAAGTGTCTACAGCTTCAATACCGCTCATATCCGCTATCCGGCTTTCTCTGAATGAAATCATAATCGTATCAGGATCGTCCACTACATCAAATTTCTCATTAAAATTGGCGACCGAACCAAAGAATAAGGGGCCGTATATCTCGTAATGTTTCGTACCAAGTTCATCCGTATATTTTCTTGCCCTGATTCTTTTTGCACTTTCCCAGGCAAATACCAAAGCCGATATCACAATCCCTATGAGTACGGCCACAGCAAGGTTATGGAACAGGATGGTAATGCCGGCCACGATAACGGTAACCAGTATGTCACTTTTAGGCATTTTGTTGATTTTTTTGAGGAATCCCCAGTTAAAGGTGGTAATGGCAACCATCATCATAACACCTACTAATGCAGCCATCGGGATTTGCTCAATAACCGGTGCACCTATTAAGATGATGAAAAGTATAACCAGGGCACTTACAATAGCGGAAAGACGTTTTCTGGCACCTGCGTTCAGGTTAACAAAGGTTTGTGCAATCATGGCACATCCTCCCATACCTGTAAGAAAACCGTTTGTTATATTGGCTATTCCCTGAGCAATGGCTTCTTTGTTGGCATGTCCACGTGTACTTGTAACTTCGTCAACAAGGGTTAACGTTAATAGACTTTCCAAGAGTCCTACTCCGGCCATAAGGGCTGCATAAGGAAAAATAATCTGCAGGGTTTCAAGCGTTACAGGAATTTCCGGAATATGCACGGGGGGCAATGTGCCGCTGATGCTGGCAATATCGTGAACCGTTTTTGTTTCTATTCCGAAACCGTGGACAACAGCAAAAACAAGGATAATAGCGATAAGGGTTATGGGGAGACGTTTTGAAATTTTAGGTAGGAAATACAGCAGTAGTAAGGTAAGGCTAACCAGGCCCAGCATTATATAAAGTGGGGTATCCTGAATCCAACTGATGCCTAAATCCGATTTTGTTTTAAATTGTTCCAGCTGGGAAAGAAAAATCACTACGGCTAGCCCGTTCAGGAAACCGTACATGACCGGTTGAGGAACAAGGCGGACAAACTTTCCAAGCTTAAATATCCCCACGAGGATCTGCAAGCATCCAGCCAGGGCAACGGTGGCAAAAAAATATTCTATACCGTAGACGTTTATAAGGCTGATCATAACAATGACGGTCGCCCCGGCACCTCCCGATATCATACCGGGGCGGCCCCCAAAAATAGCCGTGATAAGACCCATGATGAAAGCTCCATATAAACCTGTCAGCGGTGGAAGGCCGGCGACAATAGCAAAAGATAAAGATTCGGGAATCATGGTCATGGCAACGGTTAAACCTGCCAGAATTTCGGTACGGTAAAGAGTAATGGCTTTCAATTAGATCTTTTTTCAAAGGTCTGAAAATAATCATTATTCATATGAGAACAAAAATGAAAAATATTATTTTTAATAATTCTAAATAAAAATAATTTTATATCTTTACAGGGTAATAAAGTAAAATAATTATTGCTTATATTATTGTTGTTAGTTATTTAGTTTTTTTATAAAAGGTACGCGGGATGCGTGCCTTTTTTATATTTTAAAGATAACGAGGATGGAATTCACGATGTATTGAATACCGATGGCTAAAACCAAGAAACCGATGATTCTTGATATTGCCACAATTCCTGAAGCTCCTAGAAGCCGGGAAATATAATTGGCACTTCTTAGAATGAGGAAGACACTTATTGCGACAGCAGCTATTGCGGCAACAATTAAAAATTTATCCGTTATTTCCGGATAATCCTGGTACATGGCAATAAGTAAAGACATAGATCCGGGGCCTGCCATCATGGGGATGGCAAGGGGGGTCAGGGCAATATCATTGCGTTGCTGTGCATCGTTGGTCACTTTTTTATTGATGCCTCTCTTTTTACTGAACGTTCCGGAAAGGAGTCCAAATCCGGAGGAACAGATAACAATCCCGCCTGCAATGCGTAATACATCGATGCTGATTCCAAAGAAATTCAGGATAATCTGGCCTATAAAGAAGGAGACAACGAGTATAATAAATACGTTTACGGATGCCCAGAACGCCGTTCGGTTTTTTGCTTCACGGGTATCTCCATGGGTAAGGCCAAGAAATATGGGAACCGTTCCCAATGGATTTATAACGGAAAACAGTGCGGCAAAAGTAATTAAGAATAAATCCATAGCACGACATAAGGTTTACTAAAGCTAAAAAAATATTTCAAATCGGATTGAAATAAAATGATTATTTTTATAAAAAAAATATGAACTATTCTTTTCTGGATTTAGTTTACGTTAAAGATCAAAAATCGGTTCAGGATGCATTTGCAGAGCTTAAACTTACGGCTCAGAAAGCTGATGAACTTGATTTTACAAGATACTGGCTCGCGGAACACCATAATATGGAGGGTGTGGCAAGTAATGCAACATCTGTTTTGATAGGATATGTTGCAGCACATACGCATAAAATCCGTGTAGGTTCCGGAGGGGTTATGTTGCCCAATCATTCTCCACTTGCAATTAGTGAGCAGTTCGGTACACTTGCACAAATGTATCCCCACCGTATTGATATGGGGCTGGGTCGTGCTCCGGGAACGGATGGGCTTACGGCTCAATTTATGAACGAACATTTTATGAAAAACGTTCAGGAGTTCCCTAAAAATGTTTCCCTGATACAGGATTTTTTTTCTGTGGATAATGAAGGAGCCAAAGTACGCGCGTATGTTGCCGAAGGAATAGATGTTCCGTTGTACATTTTGGGATCCAGTACAGAAAGTGCCGTTTTGGCATCGGCATATGGACTTCCCTATGCTTTTGCCTCTCATTTTGCTCCGCAACAACTGGGAGCTGCTTTCCAGTTTTACACCAATGAATTTAATCCTAGCGAAAGCCTGCAGAAACCTTATAAGATTGCGTGTGTAAACGTAATTATAGGGGAAGATAAGGAAGATGCCCGTTATCATGCTTCAACATTCTATAAGATGTTTTTAGGTTTGATCCGGAATCAGCGTTCGAAGATGAAAAAGCCCGATATGGCTTTTTATGATGACTGGACTGTAAATGAAGAAGCTCATTTAAGCCAGATGACGGCAGGAAGCTTTATCGGGGATGAAGACACGGTTTCCCGTGACTTGCGTTCTTTCATCCAACGGTATAAAATTGATGAAGTTATGATGTCTTGCCCAATATATTCTCTGGAAAAACGTTTATCCTCTATGGAAAAATTTGCTTCCATTATGTCTAAATTATAAACATGAAGAAATTATTTGTATCTGTTAGTTGTGTAGTTTTAGCGACATTTTCCATGGATGCTGCAGCGGTAGATTTTAGCGAAGCGATAAATTTAAAAAATCCATTGGTGATTGTTAACGGATACCGCATCCGCTTTGCTGATTATGCAAAAATTAAACCTGAACACATTGAAAGCATTATAGAGCTGGAACCGGAAGATGCGGTAGAAGTTTTTGGTGATAGTGGGAAAAACGGAGCGGTGATTATAAAACTTATAAGCAGTTTTAAAGGTTTTTCAATAGAGGGAGTCAAAATAGACGAAAGGATTATTGAAAAAGTAGCACATATAGCTGAAAAGGCCAAACAAAGAGAACAAGAGCGTCTGGAAGCGTTAGCCAAATTGAAAAGGGAAGCTGAAGAAAGAGCTCAGGCTGAAGCATTAGCTAAATTAAAAAAAGAAGCGGACGAAAAAGCCCGTTTGGAATCCGAAGCCAAAGCGAAAAAAGAGCTTGAGGATAAAACTAAAAAAGAAGCCGAAGAAAAGGCCCGTTTAGAAGCAGAAGCTAAATCGAAAAAAGAAGGGGACGAAAAGGCACGACTTGAAGAAGAAGCTAAATTGAAAAATGAGGCGGACGAAAAAGCGCGACTGGAAGCCGAAGCCAAAGCGAAGAAGGAAGCGGACGAAAAATCCCGTCTGGAGGCAGAAGCTAAGGCTAAGAAGGAAGCTGACGAAAAGACGCGTCTGGAAGCAGAAGCCAAAGCAAAGAAAGAAGCGGACGAAAAAGCGCGACTGGAAGCCGAAGCCAAAGCGAAGAAGGAGGCAGACGAAAAGGCACGACTTGAAGCAGAGGCCAAAGCGAAGAAGGAAGCGGACGAAAAAGCCCGATTAGAAGCCGAAGCTAAAGCGAAGAAGGAGGCGGAAGAAAAAGCCCGATTGGAAGCAGAAGCTAATGCGAAAAAAGAAGCGGAAGAAAAAGCCCGATTAGAAGCCGAAGCTAAAGCGAAGAAAGAGGCGGAAGAAAAAGCGCGATTGGAAGCAGAAGCTAAAGCGAAAAAAGAAGCGGAAGAAAAGGCACGACTTGAAGCTGAAGCCAAAGCGAAGAAGGAAGCGGAAGAAAAGGCCCGACTGGAAGCCGAAGCCAAAGCGAAGAAAGAGGCGGACGAAAAAGCCCGTTTAGAAGCTGAAGCCAAAGCGAAGAAAGAAGCAGAAGAAAAGGCACGACTTGAAGCAGAAGTCAAAGCAAAAAAAGAAGCGGAGGAAAAAGCCCGTTTAGAAGCTGAAGCCAAGGTGAAGAAAGAAGTGGAGGAAAAAGCCCGTTTAGAAGCTGAAGCCAAGGCGAAAAAAGAAGCGGAGGAAAAAGCCCGTCTGGAAGCAGCAGCCAAAGCGAAAAAAGAAGCGGAAGAAAAAGCACGACTTGAAGCAGAAGCCAAAGCAAAAAAAGAAGCGGAAGAAAAAGCGCGACTGGAAGCCGAAGCCAAAGCGAAAAAAGAAGCGGAGGAAAAAGCCCGTCTGGAGGCCGAAGCCAAAGCGAAGAAAGAAGCGGACGAAAAAGCCCGTCTGGAAGCCGAAGCTAAAGCCAAAGCAAAAAAAGAGGCAGAGAACGAAAAAAATACGTTGAGTTCTGATTTTATCAATAAGCTTGAACAGGATTTCAAGAGCAGTATCAACAATGCCAAGATTACCAGAGTAACGGTAGATGGAAAAGATGTTCCAAAGAAGGAAGCTTTAAAATTAAGTGTTTTTGATGTGGAAACATCCATCATAACCTTTGATAAGATTACAGGGGAGGGAACTTTGGAAATAAAACTAAGTCGTAAGATTAAATAAAAAAGAGAGCGATAAGCTCTCTTTTTTATTTAAAAGGATATTTTTTTTGCTGTTCCGTATGAATCTATAAAGCTTTGCAATATGGCTTCGTCTTTATTCGTATAAAATTCACATTGTCCGGGAACATGGTCTGTCTTTAAGAGTCCGTTTTCACTCAGGATCTTTAAAGTTCGTTTTGCAACAGCTTCTCCTGAATCTATAATTGTTATATGTTCGGGTACAAACTTTGAAAGTATGGGCAACAGGTAGGGATAATGTGTACATCCCAAAACAAGGTAATCAATTCCCTCGGAAATCATGGGCTCCAGATAACCGCGTAAAAGGTCTTCCATTTCAGGTGAATACAATTTTCCATCCTCCATTAGCTGTACGATTTTATATCCGATCTGATTAATAAACTTTACATCAGGGTAAAGGGTTTGTGCTTCAGAGTATTTTATGCTGTTTAAGGTACCCTGGGTAGCCAGAACGCCGACTCTGCGTGTTCTGGTGTTTAAAGCAGCAGGCTTTATCGCAGGTTCAATACCTATAATCGGAATATCGTAGGAATTTCTTAATTCTGTAATGGCATTTGTAGTTGCCGTATTGCATGCTACAATTATGATTTTAGCATTATGCTGAAGTAACCAGTCGACATTCTTTTTGGAAAGCGCTACAATGGTTTCTTTGGACTTTTGCCCATAAGGTGCATTGGCACTATCGCCTATAAAAAGGGTATTCTCGTTCGGTAATAACTGGTGAACCGACTTCCAAATAGTTGTTCCGCCAATTCCGGAATCAAATAAGCCGATAGGTCGTGTATCATTCATATAACAAATTTAAAAAAAAACTACCTAAATTTCATTAGGTAGTTTTTTATTATTTATCAGGGAATTATTAGTTGATCTTTAATTCCTTTTTAACATCAGCCATCAAATCCGGTCCGTCAGCTAAAATAACTCCTGAGCCGATGCTGGAATCTAAAACGTATTTATATCCTTTAGCGCGGGCAACCTTATGGATAGCCTGCTGTGCTTTGGTTAAGATAGGCTCAGATAAAGCTAGCTCTTTCTTTCCCATTTCCTGTTGTGCATTCTGTTGGAAAAGGTAAATTCTCTGTTCCATTTCCTGCATTTCTTTTCCGCGTGTCTCGTTTAAAGCATCACCGGCTGTTGCTGATTCTGCCTGGTATTTTTTTAATTTTGTCTGGAAATCATTCTGCATGGTTTCCATTTCTTTTTTGTATTTGTCCTGTAATTTAGTTAATTCATCTTTTGCAGTCTTAGATTCCGGCATTGCAGGAATCAGTTCCGATACATTAATGTGCGCTAATTCCTGCGCCTGTGCAGCTACATTGAATCCGACAACCATTATTGCTGCTAAAAATAATTTTCTTAGTTTTCTCATTTTTTGATTTTTAATTTTAATTTGACTTATAAACCTCCGCGAAGGTAACTTTTTATTTTTATTTTTTTATACTTATTTTTTGCGTTCTTCCAGTTCTTTAAGACGTTTTTGCTTTTCTTCTTCCAGTTTTTGCTTGCGTTCTTCAATCATCTTTTTGCGTTCTTCAAGGGCTTTAGCCTTTTTATCGGCAGCTTCTTTTCTTCGCATTTCCTGTTGTGCCTTTATTTGTTGCGCACGTTCAGATAACGGTTTGGAAGCTGTGGTAGTTTGTGCAGGTTTACCGTTTGCGAGCTCTTCTTTCTTCTTTAAAGCATCTTCGCGGGCATGTTCTCTTGCCAAACGCGCTTCTTCCTGTTTTTTGATGATCTCGGCTTTGCGTTTCTCTATATCTTTTAATTTTTCCTCTCTGATGCGTTCGCGTTCAGCTTTGGCTTTCTCGATCTTTTCTAATTGCTCCCGTTTTCTCTTATCCTCTGCCGATTCCTGTGGAAGATTATTTGCAGGTTGAGATGAATTACTGGCTAAAGCCTGTTGCTCTTTTTCTTCTTCTAATAAACGCTGGCGTTCTTCAAGTTCATCACGCTTAGTACGCTGACGATCTTTAACTTCGGCCTGGCGTTCTGCAATTTCAATCTGTTGAATTTCCTTTTTAGACAGCTTGGTCTTGTTACGTGCAAGATCGAGTTTGCGTATTACCTGATCTGAAATTTCATCAGAAGTATTTACATACATCAAAGCTGCTTCACCGCTGGTTGCTTTGTCCACAACCATAGTGTATTTTTTCTTGCTGGCAATTTCCGTAACAATAGTGGTAATCTGGTCCTGTAAAGGTTTGGCTAAGTTGAGTTTCTGCTTAAAATAATCTCCGTCTTTACCGAATTTCTCCTGTTGGAATTCCAAAAGTTCCTTCTCAATAATCTGGATGTCTTCTTCCTTTTCCTCAATGAGTTGCTGCGTCAATAAAGGACGTTCCACATTTAACCGGTCCTTAAGGTCTTTGATCTCCTTTTTTTTGCGCTCTACTACGGTGTCCCATTCTGCAGCACGTTTTTTTAATTCATTGTTAGCTTCTTCATACTCGGGCATTTTACTCAATATGAATTCAGAGTCAATGATTGCGATACGACCCTTCTGGGCAAAACCAATATTGCATAAACAAATGAGTAAGATAGAAACTAAGTTTTTCATATAAAAACAATTATTCAAAATGTATGCCATTAAAACTGCTGGCCAAGAATAAAGTGTGTCTGGAAACCTCCTTTTTTAGTTGTTCCAGGTACGTTGTCAAATCCATAACCGAAATCAATTCCCAACAGTCCGAACATCGGCATATGCACACGTACTCCTGCACCCGCCGAACGCTGAAGCTTGAACGGATTGTAATTTGAGAATCCTTCGTAAGCGGCTCCCGCATCGAAGAAAGACAGTACATATGCACTCATCTGGCCTTTTAACGATATAGGATAACGTAATTCAATAGAGAATTTATTGTACACAGTACCTCCAATTTCCCTTCCATCTTTCTGACGAGGAGTAAGATCGTTATCTTCATAACCGCGTAATGCTACGTTTTCCCGTCCGTCCAGAGTATAGTTCATCATTCCGCTTCCGCCTAAATAAAAACGTTCAAAAGGAATAATACCACGGTCGTTGTTATAAGCTCCGAGGAAACCAAATTGTCCCTGTGTACGCACTACGAGTTTGCCAACAATGGCAGTATACCAGTCTGCTTTAAAATTGATCTTATAATATTCAAGCCAGTTGAATTTTTTCTGGTTTAATTTATCCTGGTCTACACGCGCTTCGCGATAATCCGAAACAGGCAATCCCTGATCATTCAGATAAGAACCTACCGGAATATCAGCTCCTGTCACCGGGTTCGTCTGAATACTGGTTGTTCTGTATTTATATTCTTCCTGATGTTCAAGATTTTTGTAATCTACATTATTGATAAGTGAATACGGGAAGGTGAATTTCCCTGAGACGCTTAACAACGCTCCCGATTCCGGGTATATAGCCGGGTTTATACCCCCGCGGTTATCACGCGATAATTCGATTGTGTAAGCAAGGTTCCGGGAAGAGCCATTGCTGAATGCAAAAATATTTGACGTATAGTTGTTCAGGTCGTAGTACTGGAAGCTCAGGGAATGCGATAAGGTAAAGGAATCATCAGGTACAAGCAAACGTTTTGCTATCCCCACGGTAGCAGTTGAAATATTTAGCCCCTGATTTCTGTCTATATCACGCGTTCTAAAATTATAGGATTTCTGACTTGTGTAAGATAAGGAACCGAATAGGGAAATAGGTCGGCGTCCTCCGAACCATGGCTCAGAAAAGCTTAAACTGTAGGTCTGATAATAACTGGCTGCCTGTAACCTTAGAGACATCTTTTGGGCATCTCCCATTGGAAATGGCTTATATGCATCCTTATTGAAGAGATTGCGGGCAGAGAAGTTGTTAAAAGATAAGGCAAGTGTACCAATAAAGGTACCTCCTCCATAACCACCCTGTACTTCTACCTGTGACTGACCGTTTTCCACTACCTGGTATTCAATGTCAACTGTTCCGTCTTCAGGATCTGCGTTTTTAACTTCGGGCGTAATGGCGGTTGCATCAAATATCTGCATTGCAGCAAGACGACGTACGGATTCAACCACTTCTGCCTTGGCCCATTTCTGGCCCGGCATTGTTCTGAGCTCTCTTAAAATAATGTAATCATGCGTTTTGTCATTCCCCGAAACAGCGATATTGTTATAACGTGCTACAGGACCTTCCATGATACGTATATCAAAATCTATGGTGTCGTTGCGCGTAGCTGTTTCAATCAGGTTTACCTGCGACCACAGGAAACCTGCATTCTGATATCTGTTCGTAATGTCGTAAGCATCCGGATTGGAAGTGTCAGCGATTCTTTTTTGTAATAATACGCCGTTGTATACGTCACCTTTGCGTATACCCAGGATGTTTCTTAAATGCTGATCGGGATATTCTGAGTTTCCGATAAAACGGATATCTCCGATATAATATTTTTTTCCTTCTTCCAGATTGATTTTAATTGCAACATTGTTCTTTTTAGGATCATATGTTACCTTTTCATCGGTAATGCGCGCATCACGATATCCTTTTTCCTTATATGCATCAATTACGCTCGTAAGATCGTTTTTATATTCGTTTTCGATGAATTTCGACGGTGTAAAGATACGTATAGGGTTTAAAAAGCTTTTCTGCTTTGTCTTTTTCATGGACTTGCGCAGCTTTCCATCTGTAAGCTGGGCGTTTCCTATAAAGTCTATTTCGGAAATGCGGACTTTTTTACCCTTATCAATGGAAATGATTAAATCTGCTGTTTTCTTGTCCTCATGCAGTCTTTTATCAACAGTAACCTTAGTGTTAAAATATCCTTCCTTACGATATTTGTTCGTAAGGTAGTTCTTTGTTGTTGTGATAAGGTTTTCATTGATGATCTTTCCTTCAACAATTTTGATCTTTTTGTCTTTGGAACCTGCCGCAGTAGTTGTCGCTGGTACCGCCAGACTTAGATCTTTGAGTATTTCCTCTTTTTTTGATTTTTTTAAACCTATGAATTCGACATCTTTTAAACGCGGTAATTCATTTAAATAGATTTCAAGATTTAAAACATCCCCTTCTACTGAGGATTCATAGACGTTGATGTCGTTAAAATAACCTGTTTTCCATAATTTTTTAATGGCATCGGATATCTCTTCCCCCGGAAGGTTGATGACTTGTCCTTTTTCCAGACCTGCATACGTAAAAATGGTAAGCTCGTTAAAATGGTAGTTACCTGTTACTTTTATTGTTCCCAATCGGTATTTCCGAGGGGCGTTCAGATCATTTTCCTGTGATATTTCCTGAACTTCTGAACCGGAATTCTTAATAGTTGGTTCTTCCTGTGCTTTTGCAACGGCGAAGCTTAACAATAATGGAAAAAGGTATTTTAATTTTTTACGATGCATTATCTTAAAAATTACTTATTGATTTGTTCACTTGTTTTACCATAACGACGTTCACGGTTCTGGTATATGCTTAAAGCTTCGAAAAGGTCTTCGTTTGAGAAGTCCGGCCACAGCACATCTGTAAAATATAACTCTGCATAGGCAATCTGCCATAACAGGAAGTTACTTATGCGCTGCTCTCCGCTCGTCCTGATTAAAAGGTCAACGTCTGGTAAATTATGGGTGTAAAGATGCTCATTAATAACCGATTCGTCAATAGCGTCGGCTGAAATTATATTATTTTTAACTTTGTTTGCAATTTCTTTTGTAACTTCAATTAGTTCATTCCTTGAACCATAGCTTAAAGCTAAGGAAACTGTTAAACGGGTATTATTTTTTGTTTTTTCTAAAACTTCTGTTAATTCTGTTTGTACCGTTTGAGGTAACAGTTCCAGATTTCCAATTGCATTCAGCTTTATATTGTTTTCGTGTAAAGATTTTACTTCTTTTTTTAAAGCTTTCACCAACAATTTCATCAACATGTCCACTTCAAATTTGGGTCTGTTCCAGTTTTCTGTGGAGAAGGCATACAACGTAAGGTAGGGGATTCCAAGTTTAGCACATTGTTCCACAATACGTTTTACGGCTGTGGCTCCGTTTTCATGACCGATTGTCCGCAGAAATCCTTTTTGCTTGGCCCATCTGCCATTGCCGTCCATAATAATGGCGAGATGCTTTGGAAGTTTATCGGGGATTAAATTTTTCTCTTTCATTTTATCTTGGAGTACAATAACAAGGATTTTTACCGAAAGTATATGAAACGCTTATACCTGAGAAAACATACCAGTCATTACTGTTGGTATTGCCGAAAGTCGGAATATTCGTAGAAGGATTAGAAGGGTTGCTGCCGTCTAAATTATCAGTAAAGGAATAACGGGCACCTATTTCGGCACTGAGGACCAGTTTTTTATTGATGAGAGCTTTTACGCCCAGGGTAATTGGCACAGCAAGTGTATATTGCGTGTCTTTTTCGATTTGTTTGTTGTATTTGTTAAAATACGTTTCTCTGTATGAAACACCGGCAATACCTGTATGTACATAAGGGGTAAACGCAAACCAGTCATTGTGAAGGTCGAATTCGAAAAAATTAAATTCAAGACCGAACATGAGTTCGTTTAGCTTGTTTTCTGTGCTAAGGTTCCGTTCTTTCCGCAGCGGCATGTCTGAATCTGCGTCATTGCCCGATATAGGCATATAAGTATAATTTATGCGCCAGGAATGCCTTGGGCTTCTGTTCCATCTGTATTGAAAACCATATCCCATATCCGTAGGATTGATGTATTTTGTAGATCCTATATCGCCGATATAATTGGTTGCCCCTACAGTCACCCCGAGCTCATGTATCTGGCTTTGGGCGCCCCAGGCACCTAATATAGCTAATATGGTTAAAAGTTTTCTTTTCATTTTATGGATAATTTGCAAATATACTAATGTAAACGAATAAATCTTATAATTAGAGACTAATTTCCTGAAACCGATCAATTTCTTTTATCTTCTCCCCATAGCAGTTTGCTTCTGAGGGTCCTCAGGAAAGTAACTGAAGGAAATTCCACCATATTAACAGTATGATGCGCCAGTGATATCTCAATTAAGGAATCATTGCTGATAGCGGCTGTTTCAGAATCCAGTGAAAGCAAAAACTGCGGTTCACGGCTGCTGATTTTCATTCGGATTCTGCTGCGGTCGTTGAGAATCAACGGGCGCGTTGTGAGGTTATGGGGTGCGATCGGCGTGATAACAAGGCAATTGCTGTCCGGCGTGATAATTGGGCCCCCGCAACTTAGGTTGTACCCAGTGCTGCCTGTCGGCGTGGAAATAATAATGCCGTCGGCCCAGTAGGTTGCCAGGTATTCATCATTAATATAAGTTTCTACTGTAATCATGGAAGTAGTGTTCTTCCGTGTAACCGTTATTTCGTTTAAGGCGAAATTGACATCGAAATTCGTCGCTGCTTCACCAGGTTCATCGAGTTTTAATAAAGTTCGTCGCGACAACGTGTATTGATTTGAAAACAGTAAAGGAATGAGGAAACCGATGGCTTCCTGCTGAACGTTGGCTAAAAAACCCAGCCTTCCCGCGTTAACGCCTACTATAGGAATGTTTTTACTTTTTACAAAATTAGCAGCGCGCAGCAATGTACCGTCTCCTCCTATACTGACAAAAAAATTAGTATCGTCGTCAATATCCGAATGCGAGGAGAAGGTTTCATATTCAAAATCCAGTACCTGATGTTCCAATAGGTTACGGTAAAAGTCTTTTTCAAATATAACGGTGGCATTATGAGCCTGTACTGCACGAACCAGTTTTTCTACAATTTCTTTATAGCCTTGTTTATAGTTCTGGGCATAAATGGCGAATTTCATGCTTATATGTTTAAATATTTGTCTAAATAGGCCGAACGGTCCTTTAATTCGTTTAAATAGGTATCCTGGTTGTGTTCAGAAACGATATCATAACCAAAACGTCGGAAAGTCTGAATTATTTCACTGATATTTCCTGCGGAGGCCTTTATTGTGATTTGAGCCGTTTCCTGTTCCATTGATGATACGAAAATCCCCAGCAGTTTACAGTTGTTTGATTCCACTATCTGTGCAATTTCGCTGATGCTGTAATCAAGATAATGCTTTTCAACAATGATCGCAAAACCTGCTTCCTTTAAAAGAGGCGTTTTGTTTAGATAAGGCAGAATATCCGGGTAGTAGTAATATCCAACATAATGATTTTTTTCATTTAATACGGCAAGGACCGTACAGTCGAACTGTGCGAATTTTTCCAGTACCTCAAACCAGTTGGCATCGCTTCTGATAAAAAAAGGCTGCAGCGCGTATCGGTAATCCCCGACGGTTTTGGTTCTGGAAGGAACTACATCGATGGCGGAAATGGATCCCATATATACGCCGTTTTCAACTACCGGAAAATGACTGTAGTTATTTTGCTCGATAAAGGAAAGAATGTCTTCAAAGCGGCTTTCAAATGTAAAGGGAGCGGCTTTTCTTTTAATTAAGTTCTGCACTGCTTTCATAACGGTAAAATTCACTGCAAAATAATTAAAATAATCGGTTTTATAGCGAATTTACTTCGTATTTTTGTTCATGAATTATTAGTGAAATGACAAAATTATCAGTTAATATTAATAAAATAGCAACGTTGCGCAATGCCCGTGGGGGAAATGTGCCGGACTTGCTAAAAGTGGCCGCGGATGTGCAGAATTTCGGTGCGGCAGGCATTACCATTCATCCCAGACCCGATGAGCGCCATATACGCTATCAGGACGCGCGGGATCTGGTACGTGTAGTTCATACAGAATACAATATAGAAGGAAATCCAAGAGATCATTTTATGGATCTCGTCCTTGAATGTAAACCAACTCAGGTAACGCTGGTGCCGGATGCTGTAGATGCCTTAACATCAAATGCCGGGTGGGATACCGTTCAACACGGTTCGTACCTTAGGGAGGTGATTTCCGAATTTAAACGCAACGGAATAAGAACTTCGGTATTTGTAGATCCTGTACCTGAAATGATTGCGGGGGCCAAAGAAACGGGAACGGACAGAATTGAGCTATATACAGAAGCATTTGCTCATGAGTATGGGCTTGGAAATAGGAAAGGAATAGAACCTTATATAATAGCGGCCGAGCTGGCAAATGAGCTGGGTATGGGCATTAATGCAGGGCATGATCTTAGTTTGGATAATATTGAGTTCTTCAGGCAGAATATTCCGGGGTTGCTTGAAGTTTCCATTGGTCATGCACTCATTTCGGAAGCACTTTATTTAGGACTCGAAAACGTTGTTTGTTTGTATAATCAGAAATTACGCTGATGGAACAGCTTCTTTATTCAAAAATTGAAGGGGCGGGAAGCCCGCTGCTTATCCTGCATGGATTCCTGGGAATGAGCGATAACTGGAAAACTCTTGGAACCAGATATACTGAAATGGGATACGAAGTGCACCTTTTAGATATGCGCAACCACGGGAGAAGTTTTCACTCGATGGAATTTAATTATGAAGTGATGGTTCAGGATATTGTGGACTATTGCGAATATTATAAGCTGACTTCAATTGACCTTATCGGTCATTCAATGGGAGGAAAGGTAGCGATGAAGCTTGCTGCTGATCATAACAGTTTAGTAAATAAACTCATTGTAGCCGATATGTCTCCGGCTGCATATCCTCCACATCATCAGGATGTGATGCAGGCTTTGAACGCCGTTGATTTCTCTTCTTCACCTTCACGGGAGGACGTTCAGAAAACAATTGAACAGTACATACATGAACCGGGAGTGGTACAGTTCCTCATGAAGAATGTATACCGGATAACTCCCCAGCAGTTGGGCTTTCGTTTTAACCTGGAGGCTTTTAACCGTGACGATGAAGCTATAGGGGAACCTTTAAGAGAGGATGAGCATTATAATGGTCCCGTATTGTTCCTGAAAGGAGAAAGATCGGAATATATTAAAGAAAAAGATGAAGCACTCATAAAAAAGCATTTTCCGAAAGCTCAAATTCAGGTGGTTCATAATTCCGGACATTGGCTACATGCAGACAATCCGCTGGAATTCTTTGAAAAATCTATGGCTTTTTTAAAGTAATATGCATGCATAATATTGATTAAGCTGAGAATTTAACAGATAATTAAGAATGTCGTAATTTTTTTTTCAAGCTGACCGGACTCTGGCAAAATGTGTTATATTTGGTATACTAACATAAATAAGCCTTAGTTATGAAGAAAATTTTATCTATTTCTTTATTATCACTATTAGCCTCAAATTCATTTGCGGGTGGCTATCGCATCAGTATGCAGGGGCAGCGCCAGCTGGCAATGGGGCATACAGGGGTAGCAGTGGTAGGACAGAATGCGGAAAGCTTGTTTTTTAATCCTGCAAGTGGAACTTTTTTAAAAAGTAAATGGAGCTTTTCCGCAGGTGTAACTGCTTTAACATCAGATGTCAAATTTCAAAACTCCATCTATAACTGGACAAGCGCAACCAAGAATACGGGAACACCATTGTATTTTTACGGGAATTATCAGGTGTCGGACCGCTTTTCGGTTGGTCTGGCCGTATATACTCCATATGGAAGTTCCGTAGAGTGGGACCGTGACTGGGCAGGATCTCATCTGGTTAACAATATTGATTTAAAAGCCTTTTTTATTCAGCCAACAGTATCGTACAAGCTTACAGATAATATAAGTCTTGGAGCAGGTCTGATTTATGTAAACGGAGGGGTAACGTTTAACCGTAACATTTCCAGAAGCATGACCGACGAAAACGGCAACAGGTCTGATGTTACGATCGATGCGCAGGGGGTAAGCGCATGGGGGTATAATCTTGGTTTAACGGCTCGCCTGGACGATTATGTGACGTTCGGGGTCAACTACCGTTCCCAGATTGACATGAAGGCCGAAGGTGGAAAAGCGACTTTTAACGATATGCCAAGCTTCCTTAAAGAATCATACCCTGAGGGCAAATTCAACGCTACTATGCCGTTACCTGCCGAGCTTACAATCGGGTTCTCCTACCAGATAAACAAAAAGTGGCTTGCCGCTGTTGACTACAATCACACATTTTGGAAAGCATATGATAATTTAGTGATCGAGTTCGATAATCCGTTGGTAGGAACGTCTGTTAATCCCAGAAATTACAAGAATTCCGGCACTATGAGAGCGGGTATCCAGTTCGAGCCTTCTGAAAAGTTTTCTGCACGGGTAGGAGGATATTATGATATATCTCCTGTTCAGGACGGATATTTTGCTCCTGAAACCCCGCGTAATGATGCAATGGCAGGAACTTTAGGGTTTACTTACAAAATTACGCCTCAGTTCGGGGTTGACTTTGCAGCAAGCTTTTTACACTTTAAGGAAACAAATAATTCATATGACCATTACATCGAAGATGGTACGCATGTTAAGTTCGGAGGAGATTACCGTTCAGCTGCATACTCTGTTGGTTTAGGATTATCGTACAACTTTTAATCATCTGTTATGAAAAAATATCAATCAATACTTTTAGCGGCATTTGCATTTAGCTTTATTGCCTGTGAGCCGGAGTTTGAAAATGAAGTAACAAATGCTTCCTATTCAAGAGGAGAAGCCGATTTTACAACTTATGTTGCTGTGGGGAACTCTCTGACGTCTGGTTATATGGACGGAACGATGTTCCGGTCAGGACAAAAATATTCCTTTCCTAATTTACTTGCAAAACAGTTTGCTATTGTTGGGGGAGGAGCCTTTACACAGCCGTCCTATGAAGATGATGTCAATGATCTGGGAGGACTTCTGTTACAGGGTAATGTCATAGGTACAACGCGTATGATTATAAATATGCAGTCAGGAGGACCGGAGAATCTCAAAGGTACGCCTAGTATAGAAGTCAGTAAGTTACAGGCAAAAGCCTATAACAATATGGGGGTGCCGGGTGCCAAGTCATTCCATCTTCTGGCTTCGGGATATGGGAATCTTGCAGGAGTAGCCTTAGGTAAGGCAAATCCTTATTTCGTAAGACATGCAACAACTCCCGAAGCAACAGTTCTAGGGGATGCTATGTCATTGAAACCGACCTTTTTTACGAACTGGATCGGTTCAAATGATGTATTGGCTTATGCGCTTTCTGGAGGAACAGGAGTAAATCAGGAAGGTAACCTTAATCCGGCAACTTACGGAGGTAACGATATTACAGATCCGCAGGTATTCGCGTCTGCCTATTCTACCATTATGAATACCCTTACAGGTAACGGAGCAAAAGGCGTAGTGGCAACCATTCCTTATGTTACTGCGATTCCGCATTTTACAACGGTACCCTATAGCCCGCTTACTGCAGAATTATTGGGTGGAGAAGCAGTAGTAAATCAGCTGAATACGCAGCTTTTAGGTCCTATAAAGCAAATATTGAGTGCAATCGGAGAAGGAAGCAGAATTCAGTTATATGATCCTAAAGGGTCTAATCCATTGCTGATACAGGATGAGACGTTAACCGATGTTTCTGCAGTAATAACCGGAGCTTTGATTGCAAATGGTATTCCTGCACCGAACGCGACGGTAATTGGTCAGGTTTTCGGTAGAGCCCGCCATGCTAAAAGAGGCGATCTTTTTGTTCTGAGCACAAAAGCTGCTATTGGAAAGCCATCCCCAATGCCTGCGCCGCTGGATAAGCTGGGAGTTACCTTTCCTTTAGAAGACAAGTATGTACTTATTCCAAGTGAGCAGGATGAAATTAAAAGTGCTACAGATAAATTCAACAATATTATATGGTCTATAGCCGGAACTAAAAATATTGCCGTGGTTGATATGAATGCCATCATGAACTATCTTATAACAGGAATCCGTGTAGAAGATGGTCAGGTATATACAGCAGACTACTTTAATGGAAAAAACATCAACAAAGTAATGTTTTCATTGGACGGAATTCATCCAAATCCTAGAGGATATGCTTTTGTTGCCAACGAAATCATCAAAGTAATCAATCATCATTATAAGGCAAACCTGCCACTTCTGGTTCCGGGCAATTATCCAGGTGTAACCATAAAAGCATCTAACTAAAATATAAGCTATGAGAATTTTAATCAATTTAATCGTAACGGCACTTATTGTGTTTTTACTTTCCAAATTTTTACCGGGTGTAAGTGTCGACGGGTTTGGTTCGTCGGTCGTTGTCGTAATCGTTTTGGCTATTCTGAACTTTTTGGTAAAACCGATCCTTCAAATCATTTCCATTCCTATTACTATTTTAACTTTAGGATTGTTTCTGTTTGTTATTAACGCGCTTATCATTCTGCTTTGCAGTAAGTTGGTGGGCGGCTTTCATGTTGACGGATTCTTTCCGGCTTTGCTGTTCAGTCTGGTTTTGTCCATCGTACAGTCGATTGTGGGAGGTTTAATGACAGATGACAAATAATTTTACTAATAATTAAGATTCAGTTATTTAAAAATTTGATTGGCTTGTAAAAATAATGTATTTTTGCAAGCCAATTTTAGTTAGTAAACATATTACAATGAATATCACAAGAAATAATGTAGATGCTTTAAATGCAGTTATTACGATTGATCTTGCAAAAGCAGATTTTGCAGAAAACGTAGAAAAAGTTCTGAAAGATTACAGAAAGAACGCGAATATACCAGGTTTCAGAAAAGGACAGGTGCCTGCTTCATTGGTTAAGAAACAGTATGGACAGGCCATCATGTTTGATGAAGTAAACAAACTTTTACAGGAAAGTTTAAGCAATTACCTTAATGAAGAAAAAATAGATATTCTGGGGAATCCGCTTCCTGTGGCTAAAGATATCAATTGGGATGCAGATACATTAAGTTTTGATTTTGAATTAGGTTTGGCACCGGAATTTACAGTAGATTTGGATGCTGTGAAAAAAGCTGCTAAATACCAGATTGTTGCAGATGAAGAAATGATCAATGAACAGGTGGAATACATCCAGAAACAATACGGAAAGCTGGTTTCTAAAGAAAAGATTGAAGAAGGCGATGATATTCGTGTAAAAGTTGTGAATGTTGAAGAAGGAATTGAGAATGAAACAACGTTAAATGTTGCGGATATCCGTACCAAAACAAACCAGAAAAAATTCATTGGTAAAAAAGTTGGGGATGTAATAGCACTTTCAACAAAAGGATTGTTTGAAGACGAGCACAAGTTAATGAGTGTTCTCAACGTAGACCACGATAAAGTACATGGTTTGGACGTTGAAGTTTCTTTCACCATTGAAGAGATTTCTACTCAGGAAAAAGCAGAATTAAACCAGGAGTTTTTTGATAAATTGTTCGGAGAAGGTAAAGTAACTTCAGAAGAGGAATTAAGAGGTCGTATCAAAGAAGATGCTGAAAAGCAATTTGCACAACAGGCCGATCAGAAATTTATGAATGATGCTGTAGAGACATTGGTTGAGAATACCAAGTTCGATCTTCCTAAAGAATTTCTTGTAAAATGGTTGCAAACAGTCGGAGAGACTCCTTTGACTCCTGAGCAGGCTGAGGAAGAATATGCTAAATCCGAAACAGGATTACGCTACCAGCTCATCGAAGGAAAAATAATTGCCGATAACGGTCTTCAGATTACATTTGACGAGATTAAGGATTATACTTCTAAACTTATCAAAGACCAGATGGCTCAGTTCGGTCAGTTGGAACCGTCTGAAGATGATGTAACGAATATAGTTTCACGTGTTTTATCAAACCAGGAAGAAGTAAAACGTATTTCTGAACAGCTGATGAATGATAAAATGATAAAATTATTTGCTGAAAAAGTTAGCGGAGAAACCAAAGAGGTAATCTATAAAGATTTCGTTAAAGAAGTTTACGGAGAATAATTTCTGCAAAATATTAAGTATATTTGAGCGTCGGACTTTTGTTTCGGCGCTTGTTTTTTATAAATTTTAGAGAAAAAAATTTTTTATGGATTACGGAAAAGAATTTAAAAAGTATGCTACCAGACATCACGGTGTCAACAGCATGTATTATGATAAAATCGTAGGAAGTATGACTCCCTATATTATTGAGGAACGCCCTATGAACATAGCTTCAATGGATGTGTTTTCGCGTTTGATGATGGACCGTATTATTTTCCTGGGATCAGGAGTTGATGATTATGTGGCCAACATTATTCAGGCGCAGTTGTTGTTCCTTGAAAGCGTTGATGCTTCTAAAGATATCTCTATTTACATCAATTCACCGGGAGGTAGTGTATATGCCGGGTTGGGAATTTATGATACCATGCAGTTTGTAAAGCCTGATGTAGCGACGATATGTACGGGAATGGCTGCTTCAATGGGTGCTGTACTTCTTTGTGCAGGTGCCGATGGAAAGCGTTCTGCCTTGCCGCACTCAAGAGTGATGATCCATCAGCCCTCAGGAGGAGCTCAGGGAGTTGCAACGGATATGGAGATCAATTTAAAGGAGATGCTGAAGCTTAAAGAAGAATTGTATCAGATTATTGCCAAACATTCCAAACAACCTTATGACAAGGTATACAAGGATTCGGAACGCGATTATTGGATGCGCGCTGATGAGGCCAAGGAATATGGTATGATTGATGAAGTTTTAATTAGAGAATAGTTTAAGAAGAAAATGAGGGAAGGATTCAACTGTTCCTTTTGCGGACGCCCCAAGGCAGAAACCAGTATACTGATTGCAGGAAATGATGCACATATATGCGATCATTGTGTAGAACAGGCACATGGTATTGTTCTGGAGGAATTAAAGTCTCAAAAGGGTTCAGGATTGTCAGGAGACGTGCTGTTAAAAAAGCCAGTAGAAATAAGAGCATTTTTAGATCAGTATGTAATTGGTCAGGAACAAACGAAAAAAGTACTTTCAGTAGCAGTTTATAATCATTATAAACGTTTACTGCAGCAGGACAGTAAAAATGATGTTGAAATTGAAAAGAGCAACATTATAGTCGTTGGGCAAACAGGTACAGGAAAAACCCTGGTAGCGAAAACCATTGCGCGTATGCTCAACGTACCGCTTGCAATAGTAGATGCAACTGTATTAACGGAGGCAGGTTATGTGGGAGAAGATGTGGAAGGAATTCTGACGAAATTGTTACAGGCGGCAGATTACGATGTGGATAAAGCACAGCACGGGATTATTTTTATAGATGAAATCGATAAAATTGCCCGTAAAAGTGATAATCCTTCCATTACACGTGATGTAAGCGGGGAAGGGGTGCAACAGGCATTGCTGAAACTGCTTGAAGGATCCGTAGTAAATGTACCGCCTAAAGGAGGACGTAAACATCCCGATCAGAAATTTATCGAAGTCAATACACAGAATATATTGTTTATTGCCGGAGGTGCTTTTGATGGAATTGAACGGATTATTACAAAGCGCCTGAATTTCCATGCCGTTGGATTCGGATCTTCGAAAGAGAACGAAAAAGCGGATAAAAGCAATTTACTGCAATATATTATTCCTAAAGATCTTAAAGATTTTGGTCTGATTCCTGAAATTATCGGACGTCTGCCGGTTTTGACGCATATGGATCCGTTGGATAGGGACACGTTAAGATCGATCCTTACAGAGCCTAAAAATGCCCTTGTTAAACAATACCAGAAGTTGTTTGAAATGGATGGTGTAGAACTTACGTTTACAGAAGATGCTTTATGGTATATTGTAGACAAAGCATTGGAATACAAACTTGGGGCACGTGGGTTAAGGTCTCTTTGTGAAGCCGTACTTACTGATCCTATGTATGATTTTCCAGGTTCGGATGTGACTTCATTTGAGGTAGATAAGGAATTTGTAAAACATGCACTTGATAAAAACTTAATGAAGCGCCTTGCTTTAACGGTTTAAAAATAAAACCCTTTCAGTATCTGAAAGGGTTTTATTTTTATGTAGATTTTACATAAACGCAAATATAGGGTTCAATATTAAAGACATCATCAAAAAGATTATATTTATAGTTCCTTATCTGTTCTCGATATGATAAAATTTTTTAGATGTATAGCATGGTCAGTACTCTTGATTTCCATCGGAGCGGAAGCTCAGAATCCACAACCCGATTTTTCACAATTTGTTCCTGCTGTCTATAAAATAACGGACAAAATATACGGAGATCTTAATAAGGATGGCCTGGAAGATTGTGTGCTGCTTATTAAAGGAACCGAAAAGGGGCTTTTGGTTAAAAATGAGTACCAGGAAGAACTGGATCATAACCGCCGTGGAATTATAGTGCTTTTTAAAAAGGAAAAAGGGTATCAACTGGTATTTAAAAATTACGATTGTTTTTCTTCAGGGAATGAAGATGGGGGAATTTACATTGCCCCGGAATTATCCATTGGTATAAATAAGGGGAATTTGTATTTTCATTATGCTCATGGAAGATATGGGTACTGGCGCTATACGCTGAGGTACCGCAACGCTGATTTTGAGCTTATCGGTTATGACGACAGCGACAATCAGGGACCTGTTGTCAACAGTGAAATGAGTATTAATTTTCTTACAAAGAAGAAAAAGGTACGAACCAATGTTAATAGGGATGCGGAAGCAGGAGAGGAAGTATTTGAAGAAGAATGGTCGGATGTAAAGGTCAGAAAGCTTAAAAAACTTTCTGAAATAGATAATTTTAATGATCCGTATGAATTAATTTATAAAGGATTATCAAAATAGAACAGCGATCTGTATAGCTTTTTAATTCATGCATACATCTTTTGTAAAACGATAACTTAAAAAAATGAAAATCATTATAACGGCTTTATTATTGGGAGTTGGTTTTGGTAGTTGCGCTCAGGTACTTAAAGATTGCGAAGATTGTTCTTCTAAGCTTGTTCTACCTGAACAGCTTAAAGGTTTGAGTATAGATGAAATACGCTATTTGACGAATGATCTTTTTGCCCGTAAAGGTTATGTGTTTCAGGATGCGGAAATTGATGATTATTATTCGGAAAAAAACTGGTATAAACCTGTAAATGCCAATTATATGCTGGAATATTCCGAAACGGAAAAAAGAAATATTAAATTGTTTCAGGAAAGAACGAATGAACTAAAGGCGGAACGCAGTCAACTTGTTTCTGAACTTAAGAAGTTCAAAGAGGTGTGTTTAAAAAATGATGCGCAGGAACTAAAGCGGTTATTTCATTATAATGTTGCGGAAAATACTGATTTTATTAAGAATATAGTCGATGAAATTTTGATGGATGATATTCATTGGTATAAGAACGAAGGGTTGTATAGCGTGGTTCGGGATAATGGGGAAATGGTAAAATCTTATATTTTAAGGATTGCTCATCACAACATAACTTTTGAGTTTAGTATTCTGGGAGGCTCGAGTATCGGGAAAGGAAAAACGCTCTATCCAAGAGAGCAGATAACGGAATTGTCATACCGTTATGTTTTTGAATTCAGCAAGGGGCGGCTTGTTTTTATAAAAGTAATAGAAGCTGGATGATGACGGATGTATTATTGCAAATGTAAACTGGAAAGCTGGTTAATACCGCTGCTGAACAACTCATACAACCTTTTTACAACTTTGTATTGGCATTGCTGTAGAATATAAAGCAGTGGCTGAAATAGGATCAATCAGCCTTAATCGTAAAATCAATTATTTATATGAACAGATTATCATCATTATTCTGGATTCTTCTATTGGTTTCCTGTACCGCATATAAAAGAAGCAGTAATGAATCATCCATCGTGATATTAGGGACTATTCATTCTGATGCAGAAAAAATTAATTCCGATTCAATTTACAGTGTATTATCGCGTTTCAAGCCAGACATTATTCTTTTAGAAGTGGAACAGCAAGTTTTTGAAAAAGCGAATACTTTAAAGAAAGATTTTGACGGGCGGGACAGTAACGAAATTCAAGCTGTTTTAACCTATCAGCAACAACATCCGCATGTTGAGATAAAACCTGCTGAATTGGAAGGTAGAAATAGCTATAGAAAGTATTTAGGTATTTATTCCGAAGCCGGTTTTGTATTCAAGAAAATAGATGAATTACAAAATCAGGGGAAACTGAGCAGGCAAGAACATGCTGACTATTCATTGCTTGATAAATACTGGATTGTGACCGAAGAAATCGCTAGGCAGGATTTAAAAACGATTAACTCCGTACAGTCGGATAGAATCGTTGACAGTTTGATGTTCTACCAATACATTAAAACAAAAGAAATTGTAAATAACCACGATGAATTTAAAAATTATAAATTAATAAGCAGTAGAGAAAAAGGAGATACTATAACGTTCAGGGAATATTATAACAAATGGGCTGATTTTGAAGGAAGCTTCAGGAACGATGCAATTGCAAAAAATGTATTAAGGTATTACAAAGAACATCCTACTAAGAAGATTATTCTATTAACCGGGTTTAAGCATCGTTTTTATGTAAAAAAGTATTTGGCAAGGCAGGGAGTAATCACTTCTGAGTATTATAAATAAAGATATATATAAACAGCCTGAAAAAATGGCAATGAAATGTTCAATAAAAAACTTTACTTTTTTCCTAAAAAACGCAATTCGCACGAAAAGGAAAATCTTAATAATGATTTCCTCATTTTGGTTAAGAAAATCCTCATTTTGGCAACGTAACACTTTCTATTTACATGCAACTTTGTAGTTCTAATTTATACAATTAAAAATGGGAAATAGACAGAAAGAAAAAGTTTGGTTTATCACAGGGGCTTCAAGAGGTTTTGGTAGAATATGGACAGAGGCGGCTCTGGAACGTGGAGACAAAGTAGCTGCAACAGCCCGTAACATCAATAGCATAGCTGCTTTAAAAGAAACGTATGGTGATAAGGTGTTACTGCTTGAAGTGGATGTAACAAATGCTGCTCAAGTGCAAAATGCTATAGCCGAAGCCTACGGATATTTTGGAAAATTAAATGTCGTATTTAATAATGCAGGATATTCTTTAGTCGGAACCATTGAAGAAAGCCATCCTGACGAAGTAAAAGCAATGTACGAAACCAATATCATCGGCTCTATCCATGTGATTCAGGCAGCATTACCCATAATGCGTACACAAGGATATGGGCATATTCTGGGTACATCCAGTGCGGTTGGTATCTACAGCAATCCGCTTATTGGTTATTATTGTTCTTCAAAATTTGCATTTGAGGCAATATATGACAGTTTATCTAAAGAAGTAGCTGCATTCGATATCAAAGTGACGATGATCGAGCCGGGAGCATATAATACAGAGTTTGGCAGTCCTGATTCCCTAAAAAGGGCCGATAAAAATTTAGAGGTATATGATGATCTAAAAAACAATCTGATGCAAAAGTTGCAAAAACTGGAACGTGGAAATCCTTTAGCTACTCCCGGGGCAATATTTGCCGTGGTGGATGCCGAAAATCCACCGTTAAGATTGTTACTGGGTAAAAATGATTTGCCGCATATCCAACAGGTCTATACAGAACGCATTCAGGAATGGGAGGACTGGAAAACTGTCTCAGAAGCAGCTCATGGATAATTATATAGCATGTTTTTAGCTTACATTCCCCAATATTCTATTTCTTTATAAAAAAACAAAATAGAATATCCTTAAACTTGTGAACTATAATTCTTATAATATGGTTTCTGAAAAATCAGATGAAGCTCCGAAAAGATTTAACACGCTGGCAGATGTAATGCGGGCTTCCGGATTTCCACCGCCTCAACATCCATTAATCGTTTTGTTAAATGGTGTGGATAAACGACTTACCGGTCATGCTCCTAAAAAATCACAGGTGCTCAATTACTACAAAATTGCGTTTAAACCGGATGTAGGAGGAGAATTGATTTATGGCCATACTAAATTTGATTTTAAAGAGGGCGGGCTGTTTTTTGCGGCACCTCAGCAAATTCTTTCGGCAGCAGAAGACTTAAGTGAAGAAGAGACGGCAGAACATAAATTACTTAGTCCACAGATTACACTGCTCATAGATCCTGATTTCTTATTGCAATATCCTTTGGCCCGGAAGATCCGCCAGTATCATTTCTTCTCTTATGCAATCAATGAGGCTTTGCATCTTTCAACCAGGGAAAAAGAAACTATATTGTCACTATTCAGAAATATAGAAGAAGAGCTGGAAAACCGCATAGACGAAATGAGCCATGATGTCATCATCTCACAAATTGAACTATTATTAAACTATGCACAACGTTTCTACAAAAGGCAATTCCTCACCAGAAAACAAAGCTATCATAAGCTTACCGATCGCATTGATGAATTGTTAGACGATTATTTTAGTAGTAGCAAATCCTTGAATAATGGTGTACCCACGGTTAATTACGTGTCAGACCAATTGCATATGTCAGCGAGTTACCTCAGTGATCTATTACGGAATCTGACTGGCCAAAATACCCAGCAATTTATCCACGAAAAAATGATTTATAGGGCAAAAAACATGTTAGCCACGACAGCACTCAGCATCTCCGAAATTGCGTTCGAATTAGGTTTTGAGCAACCTCAATCTTTCAGCAGACTGTTTAAACTAAAGACCAAACAAAGCCCGCAACAATATAGAGCTCAATGTACAGTGAATTGACTCTATAGACTGTCATTATTATAATATACTTCCTTATACTAAAAGCCGATGTCCTTTTCCGGCTTTTATGTTTTTTAAATGCACATATAGCTAAGATGGAATAAATGGAAGGAACCCTTTAGAGGATTTCGTGTGGTCATCCGAAATCCATTATGTTAAGATGTTTATAGAACAGTTTAAAGATGAGCCTACTCATTTGGTAGAAGGGCAACATGAACCTTTGATTTCTGAAGAATTATTCAAAGAGTACAACTGATTCCGGACGGGAATAAAAGAGCCGAAAGACCCAATGCTAAAATCTTATCTGACATTATAATGTACCCCTGTGAAGTTTAAATAACTATAAGACTTTTGTAAAAAATCTCGTAAACCAAAAGAAACGGATCTCTGGTGTAATCGCAAACTATATCTTTCAGATAATCAACGGATTGTTTCAAAATAAAAACAGGAAAAACGATTGTAACAATCACTTTTCCTGTTTAGTAGCGAAGACGGGAGTTGAACCCGTGACCTCAGGGTTATGAATCCTGCGCTCTAACCAACTGAGCTACCTCGCCATTGGTTCTTTATTTCGGTTGCAAATGTAGGGGTAATTTTACTATTTGCAAAGAAAAATCGTTGAAAAAACAATTTCTTTGAACCTTTATTTTTTAGAGTTTTGGTAATGAGTGGATTAAAATTACAGTTTAAGAATTTTTCCTTCAGCATTTTCCGATACATTTACTGTTTTGGTAAAACGGTAATAAAGGTTCCCGCTTCCGTTGAGGTTTCCGTCAATCCCGTTTACTGTATTGGTATAGATGTTTCCTGAACCGGAAGATGTAACTTCTGTAAAAAAGTTAGAAAGTTCCCGTGCATCAATGTCTCCGGAACTTTTACTGTTTATTTTTACGGTGTTGGCATTTCCTTCAACAGTAATTGCCGCATTGTTTTCTGTATTTAATGAAAGTTCGTCTACCTTAACACGCAGGTTCATTTTTCCCGTTCCCGTATTGGTTAGGTTAAGATTTGCAATTTCAATAGCCCCCATGTTGGTTATGCTTCCGCTGTCGCCATTAAGGGTAATATCGGTTAAATCTTTAGTTGTGAGTACCACTTTTAAAGGAGTGGTCTGATTCAGGATCTGAAATCCGGGTTTGCGCTTTAGTGTAAGAACTTCATTTACAACGCTGATTTGAATTAACTGGTGAAGATTGGCATCACCGCTTGTTCGGATGGTATTTTTAAAAGGATTGTTCAGAATCTCTACGATTACTTCACCCTCAACTACCAGCTTGGAATATTTTTGAACCTTGCGGTTTTTGTCCTGGACAACTCCGTTTGCTTTTATTTTACGCTCCTGTTGGGCAAAAGTTGCCACTGAAACAAAAGATAACAAGAGCAGAATGATTATTTTCTTCATTTTTATAGTCTGGTTTATTGATTAATTTCTTCAAAAATATCGGGAAATGCGTCAAAAACATCTTCGGTAAAATCCAATACTTCAGATAAGATGAAGTTGTCGGAAATATCCTTCATTCCTTTCTCCATCAAAAGGGGAGTTGTGAATTTTCTGCTGGCTCCGATCACATGTCCGTTAACGGTGAGTTTAAAATACAGCTTCCCTGACGGTGTTTTATAACGTACGAATTCAATACTGGAAAAATTTCGCTTCAGTATATTGATTTCACTGATACAGTGTGCTTTCGTTTCATGGCTATTGCTTGTAACGAGTGTATTCCCCTTTCTGTTGTTGTATGCGTATTTATATTTGTTGTTTTCTTTTTTACTTATAACTAAAGTACCCATTTTTAATGAATTGTAAACAAAACTATCGCAAAAATAGCTGGAAAGAAAATTGAATTTTACGAATGTTTTTAATAGGCTCCCACGTTTCCAATTCCCGATATCTTCTGTACAACTTTGAGTTGGTCGTATTTTTTATAGTCCAGGTTCCCTATACCGGATATTTTGACGTTGATTTCGTCTGTAGTGTTGATTTTGGCACTTCCGGCCCCCGAAATTTCTATGAGTGAGGTTTGATTACGCAGTTTTTCCGCATTCAGGCTGCCGGCTCCTGTCATAATAGCCTTAAGTTCGCTAGTAGTACCCCGCAGGTTGATATTCCCTGCTCCGGAAAGAAAGATGCTGGTTGCGTTGTTAAACAGGTCAACGTTGATTTCACCGGCTCCTGATATATGAAATTCAATATCAGTTGTAAGAACTACATTATTGGTGGCAATGGATCCGCTACCGGCAATCATGACCTTCTGCAGGTTTGGGTTATTGATTTTTACGATTAGGGGAGAAGAAGACGTATTGAAGGATGCTCTTTTTTTGTTTTTGATGTCGAGGTCGTCCCCTTCGTTTTTGATATCGAGGTTTTCAACGAAGTTTTTATCCCCTATCAGCACAATCTGATTCTCTTTTACATTTGAATCCATTTCTACATTGGCAGAGGAATTGTTTAAAAGAGTAGTATACGATTTGATGTTCAGTGTATCGGTTACAATTTCTCCGGACGGTTTTATGTTCCATCCCATCTGATTGCAAGCGGTGCATAATAGAAGGATCGGGCTGATAAGTAAGAGTTTTTTCATTTTTTATTTAAAAATAAAAAAAATAAAATTACTTAAGCTTATTTTAAGGGAATTATTGAAAAATAAAGATGGGTAAAATAAAAAAAATCCTGAAAAGAACTTCAGGACTCTATGTACTCAAGGCGGGACTTGAACCCGCACGAACATTACTGTTCACTGGATTTTAAGTCCAGCGTGTCTACCAATTCCACCACTCGAGCGAAAAAATCTATTTATAAGTCCTTGAATAATGTAGTACTCAAGGCGGGACTTGAACCCGCACGAACATTACTGTTCACTGGATTTTAAGTCCAGCGTGTCTACCAATTCCACCACTCGAGCGGATAAATAGATTTTGAGCGAAAAACGGGATTCGAACCCGCGACCTCAACCTTGGCAAGGTTGCGCTCTACCAACTGAGCTATTTTCGCATTGTTTTAAAAGAACTTGATTAAGTTTTGTGTCTGCAAATTTAAAGGATATTTTTAAACCTGCAAATTTTTTTACGTTTTTTTGTACTCAAGGCGGGACTTGAACCCGCACGAACATTACTGTTCACTGGATTTTAAGTCCAGCGTGTCTACCAATTCCACCACTCGAGCAATTGACCTTTCGGCATGTCTTTGAACGTTGTTGATTACTTTCGTAATGCGAGTGCAAATATAGAAGGAATATTTGATTTGACAAGGTTTTGCGAAAACTAATTTCTTATTATTTTTTAAACTTTTGATAATGAAAAACTAACATATTGCGTAATGCATTTACTAGTGTATACAGCTTTTGAAATAAAGATAAAATGAAGGGAGAAAAAAAGCCGCTATATTTAAAATAGCGGCTTTTCATTTATCTTAACGGACGGTTCATAACAAGATCAATGTAAAGATTTACCTTGTTTTTTAACTGTTTTCGGTGTACTACGAAATCGAGAAATCCATGTTCAAGTAAAAATTCCGAGGTCTGGAATCCTTCAGGAAGGTCTTTACCCGTTGTGTCTTTCACAATACGGGGGCCTGCAAATCCTATAAGTGCTCCTGGCTCCGCAATGTTAATGTCGCCCAACATGGCATAAGATGCAGTTGTACCTCCTGTTGTAGGGTCTGTACACAAGGAAATATAAGGGATTTTAGCATCCGCAAGCTGTGCAAGCTTCGCAGATGTTTTTGCCATCTGCATTAAAGAAAAGGCTGCTTCCATCATACGTGCTCCTCCTGATTTGGAAATCATCATAAAAGGAATTTTGTGTTTAATGGAATAATCAATTCCGCGGGCAATTTTTTCACCTACTACAGATCCCATAGATCCGCCGATAAAAGCAAAATCCATACAGGCAATTACCAGATCGGCACCTTTTGACTTTCCTACAGCCACACGTACCGCATCTTTTAATTTGGTTTTGTCTTTTGCCTCTTTCAGACGCTCACTGTATTTTTTGGTGTCTACGAATTTTAATGGATCTTTAGAAGTAATAGAACCAAAAAGCTCTTTGAACTGATTGTCGTCGAACATGATTTCAAAATACTCTTTGCTCCCGATTCTTACATGATAATCATCTTCAGGGGAAATCCACAGGTTTCGGGCCAATTCTTCGGATTCTACTATTTTTCCAGTAGGAGATTTGTACCATAAACCTTTGGGAGTATCCTTTTTATCTTCTGTAGCGGTTGTAATACCTTTTTCTTTTCTCTTAAACCAAGCCATACTTTATGTTTTACAGTTAAAAGGTTCAAGCCATCACACGCATTATAAACAATGTGCTGCTTAAACTTCAAACAAATTTATAAGGTGTTAATATTGTTTAGATCAGCAAAAGCTTGTTCTAATCGTTTGTTAAACGTTAATTCTGCCTCACGCATCCATTTACGGGGATCGTAATACTTTTTGTTCGGAACTTCTTCTCCTTCCGGGTTTCCGATCTGTGTCATTAAGTAGTCTTTTTTGGAAAGGATGTAGTCACGTGCACCCTCGGTAAAGGCGAACTGCAGGTCGGTATCTATGTTCATCTTAATGACACCGTATGAAATTGCTTCGCGGATTTCTTCCAATGTAGATCCCGATCCTCCATGGAAAACGAAATCGATAGGGTTGTGTCCGGTATTGAATTTTTCCTCAACAAATTTTTGTGAATTGTCTAAAATTTTAGGGGTAAGCTTAACATTTCCGGGTTTGTAAACACCGTGCACGTTTCCAAATGCAGCAGCAACGGTAAAACGCGGAGATACCTTCATAAGCTCCTCATAGGCATAGGCTACTTCCTCTGGTTGTGTATAAAGTTTTGAAGAGTCTACGTGAGAATTGTCTACACCGTCTTCTTCACCACCCGTAATTCCAAGTTCGATCTCAAGCGTCATCCCGATCTTGCTCATACGCTCAAGGTATTTTTTGGAAATTTCCATATTTTCTTCAATCGGTTCTTCTGAAAGATCAATCATATGTGATGAAAATAAGGGTTTTCCGGTTTGTTCAAAATGTTTTTCACTTGCATCAAGCAAACCATCAATCCAGGGCAGCAGCTTTTTTGCACAATGGTCTGTATGTAATATAACTGTTGCTCCGTACAACTCCGCCAATTCATGGATCTGTTTGGCTCCGGCGATAGAACCTGCTATGGCAGCACGTTCATTTTCGTTGCTTAATCCTTTTCCTGCCATAAATAATCCGCCTCCGTTTGAAAACTGGATGATTACCGGAGCATTTAATTTTGCCGCCGTTTCCAGAACACCATTAATGGTGCTTGAGCTTGTTACATTCACGGCAGGTAATGCAAATCCTTTTTCTTTTGCATAGTTAAAGATTTCCTGAACCTGATCTCCTGTTGCAACTCCGGGTTTTATGCTATGTGCCATCATTATAGTGTTGTCTTTTTTTTATAGTTTAGCTTACAAAAATAGTAATTTTATTAAAACGGATAGTTAATTCCGATATTTAAAACCGTTTTGCTTAAATTCCACCCTTTTAACCATTTTCTCCCGGGATCGCTTGCAGGATTGTACGTTTTAAATCCGAAATCACCCCGTATGACAAAAAAGTTGAAATCATAACGGATCCCAACTCCTGTGCCCAGGGCTATATCCTTTAGTGATTTCAACCCGTTAAACATCATTTCTTCCTCTTTTACATTATCAAGTGTATTCCAGATGTTTCCGGCGTCGGCAAAAAGAGCCATGTTCCATGGACCCGAAACGTTAAAACGGAATTCAGCATTGAAAGCAAGCTTCATATTGGCTTCATTAAAGTCATTGATGCCACCGCTTCGTCCAGGTCCCAGTCGGTAAGAAAGCCATGCCCTGTTATCATTGGACCCTCCGGCAAAATAACTTCTTGAAAACGGTATGTTGTCACTGTTGCCGTAAGGAATGGCTAAACCTCCGAAAGCACGCAGAGCCACTACGTTTTTATTTCCGAGATCAAAATATTTTATGAAATCCAGCTCTCCTTTTATATATTGAGAGTAAGCTACATCCAAAACGGTGCGCTTTCCAGATTCATTTACCTTGCTGCTGGACTTTGCGATAAGGCCTAAAACGTTTCCGGCAGATTCTACCTTTGTTCTGAAGGTAAAGAATTCATTGTCTTTCAGGTTGAATCTGTTGGAATAGGTATACACAATGTTGCTGGCAAGGATAAGGTTGTTTTCCGTTAAACGCTGCTTTCGTTCCGAAATGCTTCGTACCGACTGGTATAGAGGGCTTGTTACAGCAATATCGGTGTTTCCGTTTAAAACATCCTGAATGAATGCATCGGCTCCCCCTTCAGCAATGGTAAGGTTGCCGTTGGCATCAAAATAAGAAGGATTTGTATTGGTATTATCGGCGATGCTGTTCAACCTGTTGTAGGAAGACCTGTACACCCTGAAATAATTTCCGGGATTCATGTTTCGGACAAACTGAAGGTTGAAAACATCAAAACTTATTGTATTTCTGCGTTTGTAGGACCAGTTATAGTTATACACCCCCGTGACGTTCTGTTTGTCCAGTCCAATATTTTGCTGATTGAAAAATCCGACGCTTAAAGTAGTATTCGGGAAAGAAGTACGGTCAATGATTTTATCTATCTGGTTCGAAAAAAACAGGAAACGTGGAAATGTCAGTTTAATATCGGCCCCATATTCCAGAATATCGAAAAAGGTATTCTGATCACTACGGTATTTGGAAGCTGAAGATCCTATGTTACCTCTAAAGCCGATATCCAGTACTTCAGCTCCCTTAAAAAGATTCCTGAATATAAAACCTACGTTTCCTTCAATACCAAAATCCTGAATGTTTGAATGGTTAACGTCTATGGACGGATTGAATGTAATGCGTTTTTTAGGATTCAGCGTAATATTTGCGATAAGGGATTTTCCTAAACTGTCGCGCGTATCCGGTACATATTCGATAGTAGGATAATTAAAAACTTTAAGGTTGCTTAAAGATCGGGAAGTTATAAGTCGCCTCATATCTGAAAAATGGCCGTCTTTATCAATAAAAATGGCATTTTTTAATACTTTGGGTTTGTAGCTTAACGGGCCTTTGCTGTAAATGTTGATGTTGCGGAACTGAACCGAATCGGTGAAGGTCTGGATTTCCGTGGAAGTATTGCTTGTGAATACATTTACTTCACTGATTTTGTAAAGTTTAAAAGGTTCTGCTCTCAAAGAATCCCCTTCCTTAATGTTCTTATTGTCAATATTCAGTACAATATCCGCGGTATGGTCATTTTTTAAAGTATCAATTTCATAGTTGATATACGTTTTCTGAAAATCGTAGGCTCCGTTATTTCTGAAGAAAGAAGTAATACGGTCACGTTCCTCATCAAGATGGGCGGCATTGTACTGTTGCCCTTTTTTTATAACTGTTGCCCTTTTGTTTGTTTTGTAGAGCGAGTCCAGCTCGGGTGAAAGGATCGCAATGGAAATACTGTCATACATATAAGGCTTTCCTGTTGTGATTTTATATGATGCAGATGCTTTTTTGTGCTGGATGGTATCCAGTTCAAATAAAACCTTGGTGTTGAAATATCCTTGGTTGAAGTAGTAGTTCCGCAGACGCAGAACAGACTTTCGGGATCGTTCGTGGTCATAGATAACCGGCGATTCGCCGAGGTTTTTAAGAGTTCTTCCCAATCCTGAAACAAGGAACGAAGTACCTAACCTGTCTACCTGTTTTGCAGAGAGCAGCTGGGTAAGGAAACGTTCATTCCGGGGGTGGCGGTCAAGCCAGGCCTGATAGCTTGAATCAGGGTTTACCTTGGCCATGTTATACATCTGAAGCCGCAGGCGGTAACCCAGTACATTGCTGTTGGGTTGCTGGTATAATTGTTTTAAAATGGTTTCGTTACTTTCCTTTTTGTTATTGACAAGGATTTCGTTCTCCATAAGCAAGCGTTCATGTTCAGGAACGCGCTTGGTAAGCGAACAGGCCAAAAAAAAGCTCGTAATTACAGTAATAAATGCTATTTTTGATAAATTATTTCTCAAAGTCATCCTGTTATTCAATGGGTAAAATTACAATTTTTTACAATGCTTAGTAAGAACCAGATCAAATATATAACGCAATTAAAGCAAAAAAAATACCGCGATTTAAATAAAACTTTTGTTGCCGAAGGTTTTAAAGTGATTGATGAATTGCTTAACTCCTCTCTCGAGGTGATACATATTTATACAACCACTGCCTTAAATTTCAATGTTTCTGATGATGCTCTTACTTACATCACAGATTCAGAACTGAAAAAGATTTCATTTCTTACCACGCCGAATCAGTGCCTTGCTTTATTCAGGATGAAGGAAATAAAGCTGCCGGCTGACCAGGGGTTGAAAATAGGTCTCGATGATATCAGAGATCCCGGGAATTTAGGCACTATTGTGCGTTTGTGTGACTGGTTCGGAATAGAAGACCTTATATGCAGCCATGAAACAGTTGATGTATACAATCCAAAAGTCGTACAGGCCACAATGGGGTCATTGACAAGGGTGAACATCTTTTATACCAATCTCAAGGAGTATCTCAATGATTACCGGCATCCCGTTATAGGAACCTTTATGGAAGGAGACAATATTTACACGGCCGAACTTCCCGCAACAGGCCTTGTGCTTATGGGAAACGAAGCAAACGGAATCTCTGACGATATAGAAAAAAGGGTGACGTCTAAATTGTCAATCCCGCGTTTTGGAGAACTGCAAAGAACCGAGAGTTTAAATGTAGCCACTGCCACTGCCATTATATTGAGTGAATTTAAAAGGAAAATGTTTTAAATTAAAAAAGACCGTATGTGAACGGTCTTTTTTAATGAAATGTAAAGTTGATAAAGATCCCCCTTGTTTTCATAGATTCTATATCTCCGGTCCATGGGCTATTAGGGTTCTTGTCTCTGATAAGTTCGTCCTGTAATCCGAAAACCCCGCGCACTGAAGGCGAGAATTTGAAATGTTCAAAGTAAAAATCAATACCAAGTCCTAATTCATAATTGGATGTAAGTTTTTTCATCCTAAATTTCCCCTGGTAATTGTCGTCCTTGGATGCTTCATTACTGCTAAGATTCAAAGACTGTGAAAGTCCTCCGACTATATAAGGACGGATATTCCCGGTTCTTAAAGCAGAGAATTTTAACAATATAGGAAGATGAATATAGGTTGAAGCAAATTCACGTCTGCTTTGATAGGCATCTGCAATATGAGCATAAATAAGTGTACGTTTCGTATAATACAAACCGGGTTCAAATCGAAGGTCAAGATATTCCATTAATCGAAGATTACCGACAAGCCCTACGTTAAAACCCATACTCGGTTCTACCAGGATTTCGTTACTTCCGTGCTTGTCGTAGTAACTTTTAGTATAATCGAATTTAAAGTTATAAGAACTGAAACCTAAAAAATAACCATAATGCACCCGCTGCTGATCCCAGTCCTGCTGATTGCGGTAAGGATTTTTCCCAAACATTCCCTGCGCAAATGTATTGGCGGAAATAAGAACACAGGTAGCAATTATAAGTTTTTTCATATTTTTATTTTGATGCTGAATAAATTGTTGCAACGCCCATAGTTTGCGGTTCGTGTTTTACATTTTTAAAACCAACCTTTTGTAAAATAGCATTTAAGGCCTCTCCGTATGGAAAGTTTTTCGCCGATTCTGATAAATATTCATATGCTTTCCGGTCCTTCGAAAACAGTTTTCCCATCAAAGGCATAAAGGTTTTCATATAAAATCCATAGCCCTGCTTAAAAGGAAATTTTGTCGGTACCGAGGTTTCTAAGATAACAAAAATTCCATTAGGTTTTAATACACGTAAAATTTCGGATAAACCTTTTTCAAGGGTTTCAAAATTACGTACTCCAAAAGCAACGGTAATTGCATCAAAAGTATTGTCCTGAAAAGGAAGATTTTCTGAGTCTCCCTGAATCATCTCTATTCTTTCCTGAAGATGAAGCGCCTTAACTTTTTCTCTTCCGACGTCCAGCATACCTGCGGAAAGATCAAGTCCTACAATTTTATTGGCTTCTGATTTGGATAGCAATATGGCCAGATCTCCTGTTCCTGTAGCAATATCAAGTATGGACTCGGGATGAGCCTCAGAAACCATTTTGAGGACTTTTCTACGCCAACCCTGATCTGTTCCCAATGAAATCATACGGTTCAGATTGTCATAATTTCCTGAAATCGTATCGAACATTTGTTCTACCTGCTGTTTTTTGCCGAGGTTCGATTCTTTATAAGGATTGATTTGATTTGCCATGATGTAACTTTTATGTATGCAAATATAGCGATAAAGAGATGAAAACGTAAGAGAAAAAGACACAGTACCTTCGGTAACTATAAAAAAACGGAAGCAGCTGCTTCCGTTTTTTTATGCCATTGTATGAAAGACGTTTTGGACGTCGTCATCTTCTTCAATTTTTTCAAGAAGTTTCTCTACATCTGCAATCTGCTCTTCTGTTAGTTCCTTTGTCACCTGCGGGATTCTGTCGAATCCTGACGAAAGGATTTCCATACTACGTTCTTCGAGTTCTTTTTGAATTGCTCCGAAACTGTTGAAAGGCGCATAGATCATGATACCGTCTTCATCTTCAAAAATTTCTTCTACACCGGCGTCGATAAGCTCCAGTTCAAATTCTTCTAAATCCAGATTTTCATCCTTGGGAATTCTGAAGTTGCATTTATGGTCAAACATAAATTCTACAGACCCCTGTGTTCCCAACGTACCGTTACACTTATTGAAATAGGAACGGATGTTCGCAACGGTTCTGTTGTTGTTGTCGGTTGCAGTCTCTATAAGAACGGCAATTCCATGCGGCGCATATCCTTCAAAAAGTACTTCTTTATAATTGGCAGTATCCTTGTCCGAAGCCTTTTTTATGGCCCGTTCCACATTTTCCTTCGGCATATTGGCTGCTTTTGCATTCTGCATTACAGCGCGTAACCTTGCATTTGTTTCAGGGTTGGGTCCGCCTTCTTTAACAGCCATTACGATATCTTTTCCAATTCTCGTAAACGTTTTGGCCATTGCCGACCAACGTTTCATTTTTCTAGCTTTTCTAAATTCAAACGCTCTTCCCATTTTAATGTATTTAAAAAAATTATTCCTATTTATAGGGTGCAAAAATAAACTTTTCTTATTTACTATGAAAAAAGCGGAATGTTTTTTATAGGAATGATGCAGATAATTATACATAAGGGGAAAAGAGGCGGTGTTTTCTAGTTTAAGTTAAACAGTTGGTATTCATTAAAATGTTTTGGTTTCTGCTGTTAAAAGTCTTTAAGAATGCTATTTTTGCAGCAAAATCAATAACATGAAAAAAACATTATTTTTTGCATTATGCAGTAGTTTTGCCTTACACGCACAGGTAAGGGAAAAAGGCGCTATTGAAATAGCTCCATTCATAGGATATTCACAGGCAAATTATTATGGTGATGTGGGAATAGGTAATGAAGCAGTTGGAAACCCGTACGTAGGGGTGAATGCCGAATTGTACATGAATGACAGATGGAGTTTGCGAACAGGTGTTGAATATAGGATGATGGGATCTTCAGGTGATGTGGACTTTTTCTTCAGCAGGCCGTTCAAAGAAAACCTGAACTTCGTTTCAGTGCCTTTTCATGCGGGATATCATTTTGGAAAAACGCGTAAATGGTATCTGAATTTTGGTCCGACAGTTGATTTCTTAACGAAAGCGGAAAGCAACGGGCAGGATATCAAACAAGGAATGAATACGGTACAACTGGGACTAGGGATTGGTATCGGATATAAAATATACGTCAACGAACATTTTAGTATAGCATTGGATCATCAGGAATATTTAAGCTTAGTAAACAACCTGAAGTTTGATGCAAGAGGTACAAACCCTTATATTGCAAACTATTTCGGAAGCTTCAGCGTTAAGGCTGTTTTTAAATTAGATAAAGGGACATCTAAACGGGACTAATAAAAAAGCCGATGAATAATCATCGGCTTTTTGTTATTTCTTATAGAAAGGTGTTTTGACTACCTGAGCCTTAACATCATTTTTGCGGATACGGATGAAGATCTCAGAACCTTCTTTTGCAAATTCTTTATTTACATAGCCCATTCCGATTCCTTTTCCTAAGGAAGGCGATTGGGTTCCGGATGTAACATGTCCGATGATGTTTCCGGAAGCATCAACGATTTCATAATCGTGACGTGGGATACCTCTTTCAATCAATTCAAATCCGATAAGTTTGGATGGTACTCCGTTTTCCTTATCAGCCTTAATATTTTCACTGTTTACGAAATCTTTGGTAAATTTCGTCACCCAGCCCAATCCTGCAGCTATGGGAGATGTAGTGTCGTTTATTTCGTTCCCGTAAAGGCAATATCCCATTTCAAGACGTAATGTATCGCGTGCTGCAAGCCCAATAGGTTTGATCCCGAACGGCGCTCCTGCTTTTAATACTTCGTCCCAGATATGGACGATGTCCTCATTTTTTGCATAAATTTCAATACCTCCCGAACCGGTGTATCCTGTAGCGGAAACAATTACATTTTCCTTTCCTGCAAAAGTACCTTCTTCAAAAGTATAGAACTTTAAATTTGCAAGATCAACATTTGTAAGCGTCTGCATGGCTTCATTTGCCTTTGGTCCCTGAATGGCCAATAAGGAATAACCATCTGACAAATTTTCCAGATGTGCGTTCATCGTATTCTGCGAACTGATCCAGTTAAAATCCTTTTCGATATTGGATGCATTCACAACCATTAAATATTCCGTATCGCTTACTTTGTACGTAATAATGTCATCTACAATCCCACCTTTATCATTAGGAAGGTAGCTGTATTGGGCTTTTCCGTTTACCAATACGGAAGCATCATTAGATGTTACCTTCTGAATAAGATCAAGAGCTTTGTCTCCTGAAATTTTAAAAAGCCCCATATGCGATACATCAAAAACACCGACTCCGTTTCTTACTGTTTCATGTTCAATATTGACTCCTTCGTATTGAACGGGCATATTATATCCTGCAAAAGGTACCATTTTTGCTCCTAAGGCAATATGTACATCGTTTAAAGCTACTTGTTTCATGTTCGATTATAAATTTGGTGTAGCGAAAGTACAAAAATTTATGGATTGTCGAAAATGCGATTTATAATTCAAGTTTCCGCAAACGCAGAGCATTGGCAATAACGGATACAGAACTTAAGCACATGGCAAGTGCCGCGATCATCGGTGACAGCAATGTTCCTGTAATATAGTAAAGGGTTCCTGCTGCAACACCAATTCCAATAACATTGTAAACAAAGGCAAAAAACAGGTTTTGTTTGATGTTTCTCATTACCGATTTACTAAGGTTGAATCCTTTTTTGATGTTGGCAAACGAACTGTTGAGCAAGGTGATCTTTGCAAAATCCTGAGCCAGGTCAGATCCGCTTCCCATTGCAATTCCTATATCTGCTTTTGCAAGGGCAGGGGCGTCATTGATCCCATCACCTACCATAGTGATGATTTTACCTTCTTTTTGGATAGACTCGATCATTGATAGCTTATCCTGCGGAAGCTGTTGGGCAAAAACCTTGTCAATGCCTATTTGTTTAGCTATGGCTTGCGCTGTATGGGGATGATCACCTGTAAGCATGATGACTTCTATGTTTTGAGTATGAAGGAATGCTATGGTTTCCTTTACTTCCGGTTTTATAGCGTCATGGATTACTGCAAGCCCCGTTATTTCTTTCTCAACTGCGAGGTAGGAAACCGTTTTCCCTGATTTCTGAAGGGATGCCACCTGTTGCAGGACCTCATCCGGAATTTCAATATTGTTCTGTTTCAGCAGGGCTTCATTTCCGAGAAATATTTTTTTTCCGTCTGCTATTCCCTGTATTCCTTTTCCCTGTACGGTTGCTACTTTTTTATTAGGTTGGAATGCAATGTTCATTTTTTTTGCTTTGTCCAGAAAAGCTCTGGCTATAGGATGTTCACTGCCGGTATTCATCGCAGCTGCCATCTCAGTAAGCTGTTCTTCGGAATTTTCACCTAGGGGAATGATCTGTTCCAGTGAAGGCTTTCCTTCAGTCAGCGTGCCTGTCTTATCGGTAATGACCACGTTGGTTTTTTCGAGCGCCTCTAACGCTTCTGCTTTTTTGATGAGGATTCCATATTCTGCTCCTTTTCCGATTCCCATTGAAATGGAAACTGGGGTGGCCAGACCTAAGGCACATGGGCATGCGATTATTAGTACGGCAATCGCATTCTGAAGACCGAATAAAAGGGACGCCTCGTGGGAAACAAATCCCCAGTATATAAAAGTGAGCAGCGCAATCACTACCACAACGGGTACGAAAAAACCGGAAATTTTATCGGCCAATCGTTGAATGGGAGCTCTGGATAAACTTGCTTTGTTCACCATCTCTATAATTTGGGCAATGGTAGTCGTCTGGCCGATTCGAGTGGCTTTCATGTGAAAAGGCTGGTCGGTATTAATGCTTCCCGCCAGAACTTCATCTCCCTCGCTTTTGGTTACGGGAAGCGGCTCACCGGTTAAGAGCGCCTCATTAATTGATGACTGCCCCATTGTAAGTATACCGTCTACAGGTATTTTTTCTCCAGGTTTAACCAGTAGTTCATCATGCAGTTTTACGTCTTCTAACTTTACCTCAACATTATGTCCTCCTTTAAGCAAGGTAGCGGTCTGAGGAACCAGGTTCAGCAAATGCTCTAGGGATGATTTCGTTTTCTGGTGCGCCCGTGCTTCCAACCATTGCCCTAAGATCATGAGCGTGAAGATCACTGCAACACTTTCAAAATAAATGGGTAGATGGTTCGATGCATGGAAAGCATGAGGATTTACTAGAACGAAGACAGAGAAGGCATAGGCGGCTACAGCACCGAGACCGATAAGGCTGAACATATTCAGGTTCCGGGTCTTAAACGAAATCCAGGCGCGTTTCAGGTAGTTTTTTCCAATGTATAATACCAGGGTAGCTCCTGCAAATTGTAACCACAATGCTGCCTGATAAGGAATGATCTTGTAAATAAAACTGTCATGGCTCATTCCGAACATGGCAATGATGAAAACAGGGATCGTAACCGCCAATGACTGGTAGAAGATTTTTTTAAGATGGTTTACTTCTTCATTTGCACCATCAGCTCCTCCGATACGAACCAGATCCATACCGCATACAGGACAACCTACATTGCTGTCGTATACTTTGTCTCCTTCACAAAGCATAGGGCAGTAATACTTTCCCGTTAAGTGTTCTAATTGTTTAGGAGGAGTATCATGGTTTGAGTGGTTGTGCATAGCGTGATGGGCAATTTCCGACAACTCTTCTGTCCCGTCTTTCTTTGTTATGATTTCCTGGATACTGTAAGGTCCTTTTTCAGATAGGGCGTGCTGTAATTTTTCAAGAGGAACTTTCCTGGAATTTTCAATTAAGGCTTCTGCCGGCTGAAGGGTTACTTCCACGTGCTCTGTAACAGATTTTAGAGCTTCCGTTACTTTGGACTGACAGCCGCTGCAGGTCATCCCGTTTATTTTATATCTTGTTTTCATAGCCGTTGATTTATTAATTGGAACATGCAATTTCTTCGATAAGATAAGGACCTTTTTCCGAAAGGGCCTTTTGAAGTATTTCGACAGGGATTTTTTCTTCCGATGCAATAAGGGCTTGTGGCGGATTTAAAGTTACTGAAACTTCCGGAACAACGGCTTTTAAAGCATTGCTCACATTTTCTAAACAACCTCCGCAGGTCATTTTGCTGATTTTATAAATTGTTTCCATTATTCTCTAATTTTTATTTAATGTAAAATTACTTCAGGTAAGCAGGCCGTGTATTACATTATTTTAGAAAAGATTTATATAATTTATGTCGGTAGCCATAGAATAAAAAAAAACCTCTTTTTAAAGAGGTTTTTTGTGACTGGAGATTAATGAAGGATTTCTTCTTTTTTTTGTTTGATCTCCTTAAAATGTGTAGGGGTAAGCCCTGTAATTTTCTTAAACTGTGTACTCAGGTGTGCTACGGAACTGTAATTCATTTTATAAGCAATTTCGCTTAGCGATAGCTCTCCGTAAACGAGCAGTTCTTTTACTTTTTCTATTTTTTGCAGAATATAGAATTGTTCAATTGTCTGGGATTCCTGGTTGGAAAACAACTGACTCAATGAATTGTATTCTGTCTGCAGCTTGCTTGAAAGGTATTCTGAAAGAGTAATGGTTAAATCGTTGAGGTCCTTTGATACCAACTCGATAATCTGGTTTTTAATCCGTTCAACAGTCTGGCTTTTTTTGTCGTCGAGGATTTCAAAACCCAGTTTCACAAGTCTGCTTTCAATTTTATTCCGGTCTTCAAGCGAAATCGGATCATGGAATTCGACAAATCCTAGTTCTACATCATTCACATCATAACCCAGGTCTTCCAGTGTTTTTTCAACAGCCATAATGCAACGGGGACAAACCATGTTTTTAATGCGCAACGTTTTCATAGATCAATAACTTTTCTGATTTTTTCAAATATATCATAAAACGGACACTTTAAAAAATAAATCTTGCCTATTTCTGTTCGTAGTCATAATTAATCATCCAGTTTATGCCGAATTTATCCGTAAACATTCCGAAATAGGCACCCCAGAAGGTCTTCTCCATGGGCATCGTAACTTTACCTCCTGAGGAAAGTTTTTCGAATAAAGTGTCTGCTTCCGTTTCGGACTGGGTATTGATGGAAAGGGCAATATTATTACCCTTTGAGGGAACATTTCCGAAAGTTTCATCCGAATCACTTCCCATCAAAACAGTTTCCTGACTTATAGGCAGTGAAACGTGCATGATTTTGTTACCGAGTTCTTCACTTAGCGGATTTTCAGAAGGTGTATCTTTAAAACGACCGATGAATTGAAATTCCCGGTTGAACGCTTCTTTGTAAAATAAAAAAGCCTCTTCGCAATTTCCGTTAAAGGTCAGATAAGGGTTTACTTGTGCCATATTTTGTTTTTTTAATGAAGCATAAAAGTAGTTTTTTTCACACGCTGTAAAAACAATTATCAAAAATTTTATCGAAATTTAATTTTGAGATAAGAATCAAGGTGTTGAAACGCGGGAACAATAAGGAACCGCGATAAAGAATGTGTTTGTCATTGGCTTTTTCACTATATTTACATATTACAAACAATGTATGAAAGCAGGTTTGTGAAAAAAATATAACTATTTTGAATACCAGATTATGAAAATACAAATATGGTCCGATGTGATGTGTCCTTTCTGTTATATCGGGAAAAAGAATTTTGAAAAAGCACTTGAAAAACTGCCGTTTAAAGATGAGGTAGAAGTGGAATGGAAAAGTTATCAGCTAGATCCCGATCTTAACGAAACCTCAGGTTCCAAAACGGTAAACCAATATCTTTCTGAAAGAAAAGGCATGCCGGTGGTGCAGATTGAACAGATGCAGCAACGCGTAAAGGAAATGGGGAGGTTGGCAGGAATTGATTTTCAACAGGAGAAAGCGGTGGTGGCCAATACTTTTCTGGCTCATAAGCTTATTCATTTTGCATCCAAAAGCAATAAGGCTTCTGAAGCAGAAGAACTGTTGTTTCACGCGCATTTTATCGACGGAAAAGACATCAGTGATGTCAATGTTCTTGTGGATATTGCGGAAGAACTCGGGCTTGATACTGATCAGGCGCAATATGTAGTGACTTCAGATTCTTATGATTATGAAGTGAAGCAGGATATACTTGAGGCGCGCAATATAGGTGTTTCCGGTGTGCCGTTTTTTGTGCTCGACGGAAAATATGCCGTTTCAGGAGCGCAGCCATCTGATTTGTTTGAGGAGGCACTCACGCAGACTTATAACGAGAAGAATCCGGCACCGGATAGCCAGGACGGGGCTTCCTGTTCCGTTGACGGATGTGAATAACCTCAAACAGATAGTATAAGACCGTTTTATAACGGTCTTTTATTTTAATTTGTGGGAAGAAACACTATTTTTGCACTCATATTCACAAAATACGCACAATGTACAAATCAGTCATCCGTCCGATACTTTTTAAATTTGATCCGGAAAAGGTTCACCATTTTACTTTCTCCATGATTAAAGCCATGCAGTTGATCCCGGGAATAAAACCCATTATCAGTTCTGTTTTTCAGGTAAAAGATCAAAAACTGGAACGCGAAGTCTTCGGATTGAAATTCAAAAACCCGGTTGGGCTGGCGGCAGGTTTGGATAAGGATGCCAAAATCTATAATGAACTGGATGCTTTTGGCTTCGGATTTATAGAAATCGGAACCATTACACCCAAAGCTCAGGAAGGCAATCCTAAAAAACGTTTGTTCCGGTTAAAGGAAGATGCAGGGATCATTAACCGAATGGGATTCAATAACGGGGGAATTGATTTGGCTGTGGAGCGCTTGAAAAAGAACAAAGGAGTGCTTATTGGCGGGAATATAGGGAAAAACAAGGTCACACCTAATGAAGAGGCGGTATCCGATTACACCATTTGCTTTGATGCTTTGTTTCCTTATGTCGATTATTTTGTGGTAAACGTAAGTTCTCCCAATACGCCGAATCTTCGTGCATTGCAGGATAAGGAACCATTAACACAATTGCTGGCTACCTTACAGGAAAAAAATAAGGCTAAGGCTAAGCAGAAACCCATCCTTTTAAAAATTGCTCCGGACCTTACAGATGATCAATTGCTTGATATCATAGATATAGTGAACGATACCAGGATAGCGGGGGTTATCGCAACCAATACAACCATCTCGCGGGAAGGGCTGAAATCTCCCAATAAAGTCGAAGCAGGCGGACTTTCTGGTAAGCCGCTTACAAAACGATCTACCGAGGTGATTCGGTTTCTGGCCGAAAAAAGCAACCGGTCTTTTCCTATTATAGGTGTAGGGGGGATACACTCTGCAGCCGATGCATTAGAAAAGCTTGATGCCGGAGCTGCATTGGTTCAGGTATATACAGGCTTTATTTATGAGGGACCTTCCCTGGTAAAACAGATCAATAAGGCCATTTTAAAAAGAGGTTGATGACAACCGATGTAATCCTTTCTTTTTTCTTAACAAGCCTGGTTCTTACAATAGCACCGGGACCTGACGTTATGTATGTATTGTCGCAGAGCATTTCAAAAGGCTATAAATTTGGTCTGGCTGCTGCAATAGGTCTTTCTGCCGGCTTAATGTTTCATACTACGCTGCTTGCTTTTGGAATATCGGGTATTATTACGTCAACTCCCTGGCTTTTCAAAGGAATTAAGATTTTTGGAGCATTGTATTTACTTTGGATTGCTTACAATATTTTCCGATCCGATGCTGTTTTCCGACTTGAAGCTAAGGAGTCTGTGGCAGACAAACCTTGGAAAAATGTTTTTCAGGGGCTTGTCATGAATATCCTGAATCCTAAAGTAATGCTTTTCTTCCTAGCTCTTTTCCCTACATTTATCCGGCATGATGAGGCTAATATCAAGATTCAGGTATATACTTTAGGGACGATTTTTCTTATTCAGGCTTTGGTCGTTTTCAGTCTTTATGCCGTACTGGCCTCTTCACTCACAAAATTTCTCCGGGAAAGCAGATCTTTCAACCTTTTTCTGAAATGGCTGCAGATTGTGGTTTTTGTGACTTTGGCCGTTTTTATGCTGCTTTAAGATTTTAGGTAGATCTTTTTGCAACTTCTAAGGAATCTCTTATCTTTGATCCTTATGAAGCCAGTGAAGATTATCGAATGTCCCAGAGATGCCATGCAAGGCATCAAGATGTTTATACCTACAGAGAAAAAAGTTCAGTACATACAGTCGTTGTTGAGGGTTGGTTTTGATACGATTGATTTCGGAAGTTTTGTTTCGGCAAAGGCAATTCCGCAAATGCAGGATACATCTGAAGTATTGGCTCAACTTGATTTGTCGGGTAGCACTTCAAAATTACTGGCCATCATAGCAAATACAAAAGGAGCGGAACTTGCCGCTGTGCATAAGGAAATCCGGTACCTTGGATTCCCGTTTTCCATTTCTGAAAATTTTCAGATGCGCAATACGCACAAAACCATTGCCGAATCATTGGTAACATTAGAAGAAATCCTTGAAATTGCCAATAAAACCGGGAAAGAAGTAGTGGCTTATCTTTCTATGGGATTCGGAAATCCGTATGGCGATCCCTGGAATGTAGATATTGTAGGAGAGTGGACCGAAAAGCTTGCAGGAATGGGAGTAACGATTCTTTCACTTTCAGATACCGTAGGGAGTTCAACCCCGGAAGTAATTGATTATCTTTTTTCAAATCTGATCCCGAAATATCCGCAAATCGAATTTGGTGCACACCTGCATACAACCCCGGATAGTTGGTTTGAAAAAATAGATGCAGCATACAAAGCCGGATGTACCCGCTTTGACGGAGCAATTAAAGGTTTTGGAGGTTGCCCTATGGCAAAGGATGATTTAACGGGAAACATGCCTACTGAAAAAATGCTGAGCTATTTTACGGCAAGCAAAATTGAAACGAATATAAAAGCCATGTCATTTGAGGCTTCCTACAATGAAGCATTGAATATTTTTAATTTCTATCATTAAAATTTTATTATCTCCCATAAAATGATTAAATTTGCATGCAATTCAACTACAATTGCACATGCAGGCACACACAACTAAAATAGTCGGGCAAGGGTTAACCTATGACGACGTACTTCTTATACCTGCATACTCAGAGGTATTACCACGCGAAGTAAGCATTCAAACAAGATTCACAAGAAACATTACCTTAAACGTTCCCGTAATTTCTGCGGCTATGGACACGGTTACTGAAAGCGCTATGGCTATTGCTATGGCACGTGAAGGAGGAATCGGTGTTTTACACAAAAATATGACCATTGAACAGCAGGCGCAGGAAGTTAGAAAGGTAAAGCGTGCTGAATCAGGCATGATCATTGACCCGGTAACATTACCGCTATCCGCCACCGTTGGGGATGCTAAAGCAGCCATGAGAGAAAACGGAATAGGAGGTATTCCGGTAGTGGATGAAAACCAGATCTTAAAGGGGATCGTAACCAACAGAGACCTGCGTTTTGAAAAAGACAATAAGCGTTCTATTCTTGAGGTGATGACGGCGGATAAAATTGTGACCGCTTTGGAAGGTACTACTTTAAGTGATGCTGAACAGATTTTACAGCAAAATAAAATTGAAAAATTACCGGTTGTAGATGCAAACTATAAATTGGTGGGATTGATTACATTTCGCGATATTACCAAATTAACATTGAAACCGAACGCAAATAAGGATAAATTCGGACGTTTACGCGTTGCTGCTGCCTTAGGGGTTACGGCTGATGCTGTAGAACGCGCCAGTGCTTTGGTTGCTGCGGGAGTTGATGCACTTATTATCGATACGGCGCACGGTCATACCAAAGGGGTAGTGAATACGCTGAAAGAAGTGAAGGCAGCTTTTCCTCAGATTGATGTGGTGGTAGGAAATATTGCTACTGCAGAAGCGGCACTGTATCTGGCAGAAGCAGGTGCTGATGCTGTGAAGGTGGGAATCGGTCCGGGATCGATCTGTACAACGCGTGTGGTAGCTGGTGTAGGATTTCCTCAGTTTTCAGCTGTGATGGAAGTAGCAGCTGCTTTAAAAGGCAGCGGAGTGCCGGTTATTGCCGATGGTGGTTTACGCTATACGGGAGATATTCCGAAAGCATTGGGTGCCGGAGCAGACTGTGTAATGTTGGGATCCATGCTGGCAGGTACTAAAGAATCTCCCGGAGAGACTATCATTTTTGAAGGACGTAAATTTAAAACATACCGTGGTATGGGATCTGTTGAATCTATGAAACACGGATCTAAGGATCGTTATTTCCAGGATGTGGAGGACGATGTGAAAAAACTCGTTCCGGAAGGTATCGAAGGACGCGTTCCTTATAAAGGAGAACTACAGGAATCGATGACCCAGTTTATTGGCGGATTGCGTGCAGGAATGGGATATTGCGGAGCAAAAGATATTTCAACGCTTCAGGAAACGGCGCGTTTTGTTCAGCTTACATCTTCGGGGATCGGTGAGTCGCATCCTCATAATGTGACGATCACAAAAGAAGCTCCGAACTATTCAAGATAATCTTTATAAAAATAGATTTTAAACGCTTTCTGTGAAGAAAGCGTTTTTTTATAGAACAAATGAAAAATAAGTAAAAAAAGAACTTTATGAAAAACATGTTTGATACTGCCGATGTTGCGGAGGTTATAGAACGGATTAATAATCTTTCCGGGACCTCGGAACGTAAATGGGGAACCATGAATGTAGGCCAGATGCTGGCGCATTGTAATGTGACCTATGAAATGGTTTATGATGATTTGCACAGCAAACCGAACGCATTTTTACGGTTTATTCTCAAATCATTTGTAAAACCAAAGGTTGTGGGAGACAAACCCTATAAACAGAACAGTCCTACAGCTCCCCAGTTTAAGGTAACTGCTGATAAGGATTTCGATCTTGAAAAAGAGCGCCTGATCCATTATATTAAACGAACGTTGAAAATGGGAAGGGAAGCATTTGAAGGGAAAGAATCTCTTTCTTTCGGAAGGCTAACAGCGCAGGAATGGAACAATATGTTTTACAAGCATTTAGATCATCATTTAAAGCAGTTTGGTTCATGAAACTCATCTGTTGTTTTATAGGAGTCCTGCTTCTTGCAGGTTGTTCAAAAAAAGTGCGCTCAATAGACTTTACAGAGGATCGTGATTTCAGAATCGTTAATGTTTTTAACGAGCTAAAGTATGAAGAATTAAAGAAAAAGCTGCCTGAGGGAGTAGCTCCAGGGAAAGAGGCTCCGGAACCTTATGTGGCTTATTCCTATCTTTCTTTAAAACCGGATGATACCTATACCTTCTTATTGGGCAACCAGTTCATGTATGGAACGTATACGGTAATAAATAGCAATGAAGTTGTTCTGAAATCTGAAGAGTTTGGAGAAATGCCTTTAAAGATACTGGACGAGCAGCGGAATGCAGTGCAGATTCTTGGTGATTTTAAAAAGTTTAAAAGTGATTTTATGGTCGAACTCAATGGGAGTACAACATATTATCTGAACCTTAAGACGGACTTTAAGAAGCTGGGAAAAGAAAATGATATCCGGTCTGTTCGTTTTAACAAATGGCGGTTTAAACCAACCCATAAAGAAAGTGATGCCGAAATTAAAGAAAGACTGATATCGAACTTTACATATATTGCGGCTTATATGCGGGTTTATTTGTATGGAGATTTCGACAAAATATATACACAGGGAATACATTCACCTTTTCATCATGCTAAAAATGGTTTGGTTTTGCTGGAATGGAGCTATGTTCCTTATTTTTGGAAACATATGTTCTATGATGAAAAAGATGCGGAAAGAGCGCATAAAATGCTGAAGAGGGCATTTATCCTTACAAAAAGCCCGGAATATATCGATAACTGGCTGGCTTATAACGAGCGTTGTATTCAGAAGTTAATGGAAACCATTGAAAATATGGAATAAAATACGTAAATTGAAATAAAAAAGCCATGAAAGAATATACATTGGTTATGGGGGCTTCAGAAAATGTTCAACGCTATGCGAACATGGCCGTACGTAAACTTTTAAATCATAACAAAAAAGTTAAAGCTTTCGGAATAAGGGGAGGAGAGATTAACGGGATAAACATAGAAAAAGTACCGGTACACTATGATGATATCGATACGGTTACCCTGTATCTGAACCCTGCGAATCAAAAGCCCTTTTACGATTATATTTTAAGCCTGCAGCCAAGCAGGGTAATTTTTAACCCGGGCACCGAAAATCCGGAGTTCCAGCAAATGCTTCGGAACAAGGGAATTGAATTTGAAGAAGCTTGTACGCTTGTGCTCTTAAGCACCGGACAGTATTAAACAAAAAACCGAACTTAAGCAAGTTCGGTTTTTTGTTTATAGCTGATTGCCAGAAGCAGTAGCGTAGTAATAAGTCCGTTGATGATGATGAGCTCATTGTCAAAAACGTAGCCGTTGAACAAACGGGCGGAATGATTACTCAGATACAAGGTAATGAAGGGCGAAATTAAACAGACAAACGGAACAAGCTTGTCGTGTACTTTCCTGGATTTAAAAAACATGCCGAAAATGAACAGTCCAAGCAGCGGACCGTAGGTATAGGAAGCTATCTTGAAAATCATGCTTACAACCGAAGCATCGTTGATGGCGTTGAACAGGACAATAACGGCAAACATAATGAAGCAGAAAGCCAGGTGAACCGATTTCCTCATCCTGATATTCTTAGAATTATGGATGTTCTGCGGTTTGTCCATTCCCAGGAAATCAATACAAAAGGAAGTTGTGAGTGCAGTAAGGGCCGAATCTGTAGTAGCGAAAGTCGCAGCAATGAGACCCAGTAAAAATACAATGGCCGGAATTAACGCCAGATGGTGGAATGCAATTTCGGGAAACAACAGGTCCGTTCTTGGTTTTCCGGTTATAAGATCGGTAGGAACTTCAATTCCGTTTGCATTTGCGTAGATATAAAGCAATGCTCCGACCCCTAAAAAGAAAATATTGATAAGGACAAAGATTCCCGTGAATGTAAACATATTCTTCTGAGCATCCTTGATGTTTGCGCAGCTGAGGTTTTTCTGCATAAGATCCTGGTCAAGCCCGGTCATAGCTATGGTAACGAACATTCCTCCAAGGAACTGCTTGACGAAATGAAATTTACTTCCGGCAAAATCCTCCCAGAAGAAAATTTTGCTGTAACTGCTGTTCTTTACGGTTTCAAATGCTTCAACAGCGGAAAGGTCAAGGCTATGACATATGAAAACGATGGTAAGTATCACGGAGCTTATGAGGAAGAACGTTTGCAAGGTGTCGGTGATGATGATGGCCTTAAGCCCTGACTTATAAGTATAGGCATAAATGAGTGCCAGTGAAATAAGTCCCGTCACGGCAAACGGGATGTTAAACGCATCAAAGACATATCTTTGAAAAACGATGACTACGAGGTACAGTCGAAATGCTGAACCTATGGTTCTGCTTACAAGAAAGATCCCTGCAGCTGTTTTATAACTGTAAAATCCCAGCCGTTTTTCAAAATATTCATAAATGGAGACCAGGCTTAACCGGTAATAGAGGGGCAGCAGTACAGTGGCAGTTACGAGGAACCCCGCCGCATTTCCCAACACAAACTGGAAATACTTAAACTGTTCTCCGGACGGAGCTCCTACTTCTCCCGGAACAGAAATAAAGGTGACACCCGACAACGCCGTTCCGATCATTCCAAAAGCAACAAGATACCATTTGGAATTTTTATTAGCTGAAAAAAAAGCTGCGTTGCTGCTGTCCTTCCTGCTTACAAAATGAGAAATACCGATTAATATACTGAAATAAACGATTAAAATAGATAAGATGATTACAGGCGTCATTTCTTAATGAGTTTTACCAAAAGTAATTATTTTATTGCTGTTGAACTGAAAAGCAGCATGTATTTTTTTACTGGAAAATGATTAATTTTGCCATATGGATTTTCCTTCAAAATTATTAGAAAACGCAGTGAACGAAATGGCCCAGTTGCCGGGAATCGGGAAAAGGACCGCATTGCGTCTGGTACTGCATCTGCTACGTCAGCCTGTAGAGCATACCAGTGCTTTAACTACCTCGCTTGATCTGTTGCGTACAGAGATTAAATACTGTAAAAGCTGTCATGCTATTTCCGATACCGATTTATGTGAAATCTGCTGCAATGAATCCAGGGACAAGGGGACCATTTGTGTTGTGGAAGATGTACGGGATGTAATGGCACTGGAAAACACCCAGCTTTATAAGGGGATTTATCACGTACTCGGAGGTAAAATATCTCCAATTGATGGGGTAGGGCCCGGTCAGCTTCATATACAATCCCTTATTGAAAAGGTGAAGAATGGCACGGTAAAAGAGATAATATTTGCATTGAGTTCTACGATGGAAGGAGACACAACCAATTTCTATATCTATAAGCAGATTAAAGATCACGAGGTGGTGACCTCAACGATTGCCAGGGGAATTGCTGTTGGGGATGAACTGCAGTATGCTGACGAGGTCACTTTAGGACGCAGCCTGGTTCACAGGGTTCCTTTTGAGACAAGTTTTAAAATCTGATACAGGATTTTCTGTTAAAAGAATGGTAACAAAAGATTTAGGATGACGCAAAATATATATTTTAGATTCCTAAACCTTATCACCTATGAGAAAATATATTTTATGGTGCTGTTTTGCACTGACTTTATTATCCTGTAAAAAGGCAGAGAATTCTTATGCGGAAACGGCAGCTGTTGAGTTGGCCGAAGCAGAACCTGCAGCATCAGCAGACAAAGTTCAGAGCACAAAAGCTTCCGAACAGAAGATCATCAAAAACGGCAGGATGCGCTTTGAAACGCAGGATATTTCCAAAACAGCAGATCGCATCTACAGCGCTGTGAAAAAATATAATGGACAGATTCAGGCCGACAGTGAAGGAAAAGATTATAATGCCGTTACAAGAACGATGGTGATAAGGGTTTCCAATGAAAACTTTGAAAATCTTGTCCGCGATGTAGGCTCGGACGTTTCTTACTTCGATGAAAAAGATTTATCATCACAGGATGTTACGGAGGAATTCATTGATGTTGAAGCTCGTTTAAAGGCAAAGAAGGAATTGGAAAGCCGCTATCTGGAACTCCTTAAAAAAGCAAACAAGATTTCAGAGATTCTTGAAATAGAAAAAGAGCTGGTAGCGGTAAGGGAAGAAATAGAAGCCAAACAGGGCCAGTTAAACTATATGCAAAACCGGATTGCGATGAGCACATTAGAAGTCAGTTTTTATAAACAGACCACAGAAACAGGTGTAACCGCATCATATGGCTCTAAAATGTGGAATGCAGTGAAGGGAGGGGTAAGCTGGATACCTGGATTTTTTCTGGGAGTCCTTTACCTGTGGCCGTTGTTCGTTATCGGAGGTTTGACCTTTTATATTCTGAAAAAGCGCAAAAGTAGATTGAAAGATAAATAAAAAAGCGGGTGATGAGCACCCGATTTTTTATTTTATAAAATCCGTTCAGAAACATAATCCAGTTTTACAGTAGGATATTTGCTCTGCGTCATCTGAATGGAAAACTCTGAATCAGACAGAAAAACAAGTTGTCCGGACTTATCTTTGGCCAGGAATTTCTGTTTAACCCGTTTGAATTCGGCAAATTCCTCATTTTTAGGATCCTCTGGTCTTACCCAGCAGGCCTTGAAGGCCGGGAAGTTTTCATAGGTACATTTAGCTCCGTATTCATGTTCCAGACGATACTGAATTACCTCGTACTGCAGAGCTCCAACGGTCCCGATAATCTTCCTTCCGTTTAATTCCAGCGTAAACAGCTGTGCAACACCTTCATCCATTAACTGATCAATTCCTTTTTCCAGTTGCTTGGCTTTCATTGGATCGGCATTGTTAATGTAACGGAAATGTTCCGGAGAGAACGATGGAATACCTTTGAAGTTCATAATTTCTCCTTCGGTCAGGGTATCCCCGATTTTAAAGTTTCCTGTATCATGCAGTCCTACAATATCTCCCGCATACGAAATATCCACGATTTCCTTTTTTTCAGCAAAAAAGGCATTGGGAGAAGAAAATTTAAGGTTTTTACCTAATCGGACATGGGAATAAGGTTTGTTTCGTTCGAACGTACCGGAAACAATCTTAATAAAAGCCAGACGGTCGCGGTGTTTGGGATCCATATTCGCATGTATTTTAAATACAAAACCGGAAAATTTATTTTCATCAGGCTGTACCACCCGTGTATCGGATTCTTTTGAGCGAGGTGAAGGGGCAATTTCGATAAAGCAGTCAAGAAGTTCGCGTACTCCGAAATTGTTCAATGCAGATCCGAAAAATACGGGCTGAAGGTCTCCATTTATATAGGCTTCACGGTCAAAAGGAGGGTATACTTCTTCTACCAGTTCCAGTTCTTCTCTTAATTTTGCAGCAGCCTTTGTTCCTACAAGCTCATCAAGTTCTTCAGACTGAAGATCGCTGACGGTAATGACATCGTCAATGTTCTTTCTGCTGTCCTCAGAAAAAAGATTGATGTTTTTTTCCCATATATTGTAAATTCCCTTAAAGTCATACCCCATTCCGATCGGGAATGATAAGGGGGTAACTTTAAGACTGAGTTTCTTTTCTACTTCATCCAGCAGATCAAAGGCGTCTTTTCCCTCACGATCCAGTTTGTTGATGAAAACAATCATGGGAATATTACGCATCCTGCATACTTCCACAAGTTTTTCCGTTTGTTCTTCCACCCCTTTGGCAACGTCAATTACAACGATTACCGAATCAACGGCAGTAAGAGTCCTGAATGTGTCTTCTGCAAAATCCTTATGTCCCGGTGTATCTAAGATGTTTATTTTGCGATCTTTATAATTAAACGCTAAAACTGATGTTGCAACCGAAATTCCCCTTTGGCGCTCAATTTCCATAAAATCAGAGGTAGCGCCTTTTTTAATTTTATTGCTTTTTACGGCTCCGGCTTCCTGAATGGCGCCTCCGAATAAAAGCAGTTTTTCGGTTAAAGTGGTCTTTCCGGCATCAGGGTGTGCAATCACACCAAAAGTTCTTCTGCGTAAAATTTCGTCTTTAAAACTCATTATAATATCTTTAAGTGTGCAAAAGTACTATTTTTTAGTGTATTTTAAATTATTTTAGTGGCGAAGCGTTATTTAATAATTATAATTTGGTATGCTTGCTTGTTTTGTTAATTTTGTTGAAAACAACTGCTTCATGTTCATGAAAATTAAAAACAGGTGCCTTCAATTTATGATGCTGTTTAGTACGATGGCCGTTTTCGCCCAGAGTCCTGATGATGTCCTGGTTAACATTAACGACAGTATTTACCGTGTTTCCGATTTTGAACGGCTGTATAATAAAAATATTGATATTGTAGCTGATGAATCACAAAAGGACGTCGACACTTATTTTGAACTTTACAAATTGTACAAGCTGAAACTTCAGGATGCATATAGTGAAGGATACCATCTTTCAACCGGATTTCTTCAGGAATACACCTCTTACCGTAAGGAATTATCTGAGAAATACTTTATCAACGAAAAGCAACTGGACAAATTGTTAAACGAGGCGGTTGAACGTAATGAGTTTGAAGTAAATGCCTCACATATATTAATTGCTGTGAGCCCATTTGCTGGTCCGGCGGATACGCTGGCAGCTTACAAAAAAGCCCTTGATGTAAGGGATAAATTACAGAACGGTTTATCTTTTGAAGAGGCTGCCCGCAAATATTCAGATGATTTAAGTGCAAGAACCAATAACGGGAATCTCGGATACTTCAGTGTTTTCAAAATGGTATATCCTTTTGAAAGCGGAGCCTATGAAACAGCTGTTGGAAGCATTTCAATGCCTGTGCGTTCTGATTACGGTTACCATCTCATAAAAGTTCTTGATAAAAGACGTGCGCCGAAAATCAAATCAATTGCACATATCCTCATCGAAACAAAATATCTTTCCGAGAAAGAAGCAAAAAAGAAGATTGATGAACTTTATGACAAGCTTCAGAAAGGGCAGAACTTTGATGATCTGGCATTTCATTTTTCAGAAGATATCTATTCAAGGGACAAAGGCGGATTGCTTGGGGTATATACAGAAGGAGCTTTAGATATAAAAGGTTTGTCAGACATCGTCTACGGGCTAAATTATAAAGATGCCATCTCGAAACCGTTTTTAAGTCAGTACGGCTGGCATATAGTCCGTATTGCCGATATCCGGGAGCGACCTGCGGAAGCATCGCTGAGAGACAACTTTCTGCGCAGGATAAAATCAGATCAGAGATCAAAAATACTGGAAAAGGATTTGATAGATCATTTAAAGGATATGTATCATTTTGAAATGAACCGGGACAATGTTTTAAAAACGGCAAAGCTGCTGAACCGTGAAGAAATGGTAAATGATGTAAAGGTTGAAGACAATGCACAATCTAAAATGATTCTGGCAACCTATGCGGACAGATCAATTACGGCAAAAAATATTCTGGAACATATTTATTCTTTTCCACAGTTGTACGTGTCTGTAAAAACGGATGAACTACTTGTACAAACGGCTTTTGATTTTTACGCGTTGCAACAGCTGAAGGCACAGTACAATAATGATCTGGAAAAGAATTTTCCTGATTTTGCACATACTATGGCGGAATACCGTGAAGGACTGATGCTTTTTGATCTGCTTGAAAAAAAAATATGGAAAACAGCGGCAAACGATACATTGGCGCAACAGATGTACTATAACCGGCATCTTACAGACTATGTGAAACCAGCGTACTTCATAGGCGAAGTTTATGTTTTTAAAAGCAGGGCGGAGGCAAACTCTTTCCAGCGCGCTTTAAATGGAAATTTTCCGGTTCGTGAAGATGATTTCACCATAGTGTATAAGTATCAGGGAACTTTTGAGATGGATGATAAAAGGTTACCGCCGGATATCGGATTAAAGGATCTTGGCAGGAAGGTCGTCCGCTACAATAAGAAGTACTATGTATTTAAAGTACGTGATTTAAAAGAAGCCGTTTTGCCAACCTATTCCGACGTTAAAAGCAAAGTATTGTCTGATTATCAGAACCAGTATGAAAAGGAATATGGAAAAGGATTGTCGGAAAAAGCAGTAATAAAAGTAAACGAGCCGGTTCTGAACCAGTTGAGAACGAAATACAATAAAAAAAGTCTTAATTAAATTTAAAAAAAGATAAAAGTTAGTTGCAGCTATGTATCTTTGCTTGAGTTTGTAAAAATTAATCATAAAACATGAAATTATTTCTTAAAAATACTTTGATGGCACTTGCAGCTGTTGTAAGTTTTGTCAATATGCAGGCACAGGAAACCGCAAAAAAGCGTATTGACGGAGTTGTAGGTGTAGTAGGGGATTATGTTATTCTGGATTCAGATATAGATAATGCTCTAATACAGGCCAAAGCTACAGGGTATGATGCTTCAAAATTAAGCCGTTGTGAACTGTTGGGAACCTTGTTGGAAAATAAGCTTTTTACGCATCAGGCCATTCAGGACAGTATCGTAATCGCCGATGAAGAAATAAATTCCATGATGGATAATCAGATAGACAGGATGGTAGAACAGGTAGGTTCTATAGATAACGTTGTAAAGTATTACAATAAAAAAAGCTATGAGGATTTCAGGGAGTATTTTTTTGATATCATGAAACAGAACCAGCTGGCATCGCGCATGCAGGATAAGCTGATAAAAGACGTTACCATCACGCCTGAAGAGATCCGCCAGTTTTATACAAGCATTCCCAAGGATTCCCTTCCAATGGTAGGGGATGAACTTGAGTTGTCTGAAATTGTAATCAAGCCCGCGATTTCTAAAGAGGAGCGTCAGGCGGTAATTGATAAGCTGAATGAAATACGCGAGGATGTTCTGGACGGGGCTTCGTTTGCAAGTAAAGTATATGTGTATTCTGAAGATAAAGGATCCATACAGACAGGCGGTTTTTTTACCATGGATAAGAAATCCCGTTTTGTAAAAGAATTTAAAGATGTAGCTTTTTCATTGAAGGAAGGCGAGATTTCCAAACCTTTTGAAACCGAATACGGCTATCACATTATTCAGCTTGAGAAAATTAACGGTAAAAACCTGGAGCTGCGCCATATACTCATTTCCCCGAAACCTACCCAGGAGTCTCTGGACAAGGCCAAAAAAGAACTGGATGAATTAAGGATACGTATCCTGAATAAAGAGATTGCGTTCGCCGACGCGGCCCGGCAATATTCCCAGCAAAAGGAAACAAAGAATAATGGTGGGGTGGTTGTAAATGAAAAAGGAGAAACCCGTTTTGAACTCAACAGGATGGAGGACAGGGTATTGTATTCGATGGTTTCGAACCTTAAGGTAGGAGAAATTTCTCCGACTACTTTGGTAACAGACCGAAGCAATGTTTCGCATTATCAGATTGTTCAGGTAACCAATAAAATTCCTGCACACGTTGCGGACTTTTCCAATGATTACCTTAAAATAAGTGGAGTAGCATTAAGAACGAAGCAAAGCGAGGCTATAGGAAAATGGATTTCTAAAACGATTGACGGTACTTATATCTATATTAACGATGAATATAAAAACTGTGAATTTAAAAGTAACTGGCTTAAAAAATAAAAACGCGCCCTTCAACATCTGAAGGGCGTTTTTGTTTATTTATCAGTTTTAAATAGCTAATGATATCTATATGACAAAAAAAAAGTATTTTTTTTTATTATCTGCAGAGAGCTTCCTTAAAATATTAAATAATATACATCAAAATAGAATGTTTATAAATAATAATTCTTTGAAATCAGCTTTTTATTAAAAATTTTAAAATTTGAATTCCTTTTCGTAATTTTGTACAGGAAACTGCGATAACGAATTAAGTTCTTTTTACTTATTGTCTTTTCTAACACTGAATAACAATTATAAATAATAGTTCCGGACTGTTTGTGGAACGCGGTGATACCTGATTTTGTGAACAGTCATTAATACCAATAATAAATTATGAACCTTTATAAGGATTACATCAACGAAACTGAAGAAAGAAAAGGTCAGGGATTAAACCCTAAACCAATTGATGGTGCTGAATTATTAAGCGAAATTATAGCACAGATTAAGGATTTGAATAACGAACACAGACAAAATTCTTTGAAATTATTTGTTTACAATACCTTGCCTGGAACAACACCGGCGGCGGGCGTTAAAGCAGGTTTTTTAAAGGAGATTATCTTGGGGGAATCTGTGGTGGAAGAAATTACACCTGCTTATGCTTTTGAATTATTGTCCCACATGAAAGGAGGTCCTTCTATCAGGGTACTTCTTGATCTTGCTTTGGGAACTGATGCTGAAACTGCCAAGCAGGCTGCTGAGGTCCTTAAAACACAGGTGTTCTTATATGATGCAGATACGGCGCGTTTAAAAGAAGCTTACGAAAGCGGAAGCGAGATTGCCCGGGATATTTTAGAAAGTTATGCCAAGGCAGAATTCTTTACTAAATTACCTGATGTTGCAGAAGAGATTAAAGTAGTGACGTTTATTGCCGGTGAGGGGGATATTTCTACGGATTTATTGTCACCGGGGAATCAGGCGCACTCCCGTTCTGACCGTGAGTTACATGGTAAATGCATGATTACGCCACAGGCACAGCAGGAAATTAAAGCCTTACAGTTGCAACATCCTGACAAAAGCGTGATGTTAATCGCTGAAAAAGGTACCATGGGTGTTGGGTCGTCCCGTATGTCGGGTGTAAACAATGTGGCATTATGGACAGGTAAACAGGCTAGCCCTTATGTTCCTTTTGTTAATATTGCACCTATCGTGGGAGGTACAAATGGTATTTCTCCGATTTTCCTTACTACGGTTGACGTAACAGGAGGTATCGGGATTGACCTTAAAAACTGGGTGAAGAAGGTAGATGAAAACGGAAATGTTGTCCGCAATGAAAAAGACGAGCCAATACTGGAAGAAGTTTATTCTGTTGCTACTGGTACCGTCCTTACCATCAATACCAAAACTAAAAAGTTATACAACGGCGGGCAGGAACTAATTGATATTTCAAAAGCTCTTACTCCACAAAAAATGGAGTTTATCAAGGCCGGAGGTTCTTATGCAATCGTTTTCGGTAAAAAGATCCAGACATTTGCAGCTCAGACCTTGGGAATTGATATTCCGGCAGTATTTGCTCCTTCAAAAGAAATAGCTGTTGAAGGACAAGGATTAACGGCTGTAGAGAAAATCTTCAATAAAAATGCAGTGGGTGTTGCTCCGGGTAAAGTTTTACATGCCGGATCCGATGTCCGCGTAAAGGTAAATATTGTAGGATCTCAGGATACAACAGGTTTGATGACTGCGCAGGAATTGGAGGCAATGGCTGCAACGGTTATAGCTCCAACGGTTGACGGAGCCTACCAGTCGGGATGTCATACGGCTTCCGTATGGGACAAAAAGGCTCAGGCCAATATCCCTAAACTGATGAAGTTCATGAATGATTTCGGACTGATTACAGCGCGTGATCCTAAAGGCGAATATCATTCAATGACCGACGTGATCCACAAAGTATTAAACGATATAACGATTGATGAATGGGCCATCATTATTGGTGGAGATTCCCATACCAGAATGTCGAAAGGAGTTGCTTTCGGAGCTGATTCAGGAACTGTTGCGTTGGCACTGGCTACAGGTGAAGCGTCAATGCCGATTCCGGAATCTGTCAAAGTTACATTTAAAGGTAATATGAAGCAGCATATGGATTTCCGCGATGTGGTTCATGCTACACAAGCACAGATGCTGCAGCAGTTTGGTGGGGAAAACGTATTCCAGGGTAGAATTATTGAGGTGCACATAGGTACTTTACTGGCTGATCAGGCCTTTACATTTACTGACTGGACCGCTGAAATGAAAGCGAAAGCCTCTATCTGTATCTCTCAGGATGATACGTTGATCCAGTCGTTGGAAATTGCCAAAAACCGTATCCAGATCATGATTGATAAGGGAATGGAAAATAAAAACAACGTTCTTCATGGATTAATCGAAAAAGCAAACAAGCGCATCGAGGAAATCAGATCAGGCCAAAAACCAGCTTTAACTCCGGATGCCAACGCTAAATATTATGCGGAGGTTGTGATTGATCTTGACCTTATTGATGAGCCGATGATTGCCGACCCGGATGTGAACAATGAAGATGTTTCTAAACGTTATACACACGATACAATCAGGGATATCTCTTATTACGGAGGTGATAAAAAAGTAGATCTTGGTTTCGTAGGATCTTGTATGGTTCATAAGGACGATTTGAAAATCGTTTCACAGATGCTTAAGAACATTGAAAAACAAAAAGGTGAAGTTAAATTCAACGCACCGTTGGTTGTTGCTGCCCCTACCTATAATATTATTGATGAACTGAAAGCAGAAGGAGATTGGGAGTATCTTCAGAAATATTCCGGATTTGAATTTAGCGACCTGTTGCCAAAATCAGCTGCGCGTACAGAATATGAAAATATTATGTATCTGGAGCGCCCGGGTTGTAATCTTTGTATGGGGAATCAGGAAAAAGCGGCAAAAGGAGATACGGTAATGGCTACTTCAACCCGCCTGTTCCAGGGACGTGTGGTGGAAGACCGGGAGGGTAAAAAAGGAGAATCCTTGCTTGCCTCTACACCCGTAGTCGTACTTTCTGCCATTTTGGGAAGAATTCCGGATATTGAAGAATACAAATCGGCGGTAGAAGGTATCAACCTGACAAAGTTTACTCCTGTTTCAAGCAGTAAGTAACAGCAGCTGTATCATAAAAAAACAAACAACAATAATATAAAAAATATGGCTTTTGATATTGAAATGATTAGAAAAGTGTACGAAAGTATGCCTGCACGTGTTGACAAGGCACGTGAATTGGTAGGACGGCCGTTAACACTTTCCGAAAAAATCCTATATGCCCATTTATGGGAAGGGATGCCTTCTTCAAAATTTGAAAGAGCGAAGGATTATGTAGATTTTGCACCGGACCGGGTAGCTTGTCAGGATGCTACTGCCCAGATGGCCCTATTGCAGTTTATGCATGCAGGAAAACAAAAGGTAGCAGTACCAACAACTGTTCACTGCGATCACCTTATTCAGGCAAAAATAGGTGCAGATAAAGATTTGGCGGTAGCCAATACCCAGTCCAGGGAAGTATTTGATTTCCTTTCTTCTGTTTCCAATAAATATGGGATCGGATTCTGGAAACCCGGAGCAGGAATCATCCACCAGATTGTACTTGAGAATTATGCATTTCCAGGCGGGATGATGATCGGTACCGATTCTCACACGGTAAATGCAGGCGGATTGGGAATGCTTGCTATTGGTGTAGGAGGAGCTGATGCTGTAGATGTGATGTCGGGAATGGCGTGGGAACTGAAATTTCCTAAATTGATTGGAGTTAAGTTAACCGGTAAATTAAACGGATGGACTGCTCCAAAAGATGTTATCCTCAAAGTTGCGGATATCCTGACAGTTAAAGGAGGAACCGGAGCCATAGTGGAATATTTCGGTGAAGGGGCTGTTTCGATGTCCTGTACCGGAAAAGGTACTATCTGTAACATGGGTGCTGAAATTGGCGCAACGACTTCTACTTTCGGATATGATGATTCAATGAGAAGGTATTTAACAGCCACAGGTAGGGCAGATGTTGTGGAAGCTGCTGATAAGGTAGCGGAATATCTGACTGCCGATGCGGAAGTGTACGCGGATCCTGCTGCCTATTTCGATGAATTGATCGAAATCAACCTTTCTGAACTGGAGCCTTATATCAACGGACCGTTTACGCCTGATAGAGGAACGCCGGTTTCAAAAATGAAAGAAGAGGCGGTCGCTAATGATTGGCCACTTAAGGTAGAGTGGGGACTTATAGGATCGTGTACCAACTCTTCTTATGAAGATATGTCGCGTGCTGCATCTATTGTGGAGCAAGCCGTTGCTTTGGGAATCTCTCCAAAAGCCGAATTCGGGATTAACCCGGGATCTGAACAGATCCGTTATACGATTGAAAGGGACGGAATCATTGAAACATTTGAAAAAATGGGAACCAAAGTATTCACGAATGCCTGCGGACCATGTATTGGACAGTGGGATCGGGAAGGAGCTGATAAGGGTGAAAAAAATACGATTGTTCATTCGTTCAACCGTAACTTTTCTAAACGTGCAGACGGGAATCCGAATACACACGCATTCGTAACCTCCCCGGAAATGGTTGCTGCACTTGCAATTTCCGGACGTCTTGATTTTAACCCGATCACAGATAAACTTTTAAACGACAAAGGAGAGGAAGTAATGCTGCAGGCTCCTAAAGGCGATGAACTTCCATCTAAAGGTTTTGATGTGGAAGATCCGGGATACCAGGCGCCGGCGGAAAGTGGAGCAAACGTGCAGGTGGTAGTGAATCCGGAATCGTCGCGTTTACAGTTACTTGAGCCTTTTCAGCCCTGGGATGGAAAAAACATTACAGGTGCCAAATTGCTGATCAAGGCTTTCGGAAAATGTACAACAGACCATATATCGATGGCCGGACCATGGCTGCGTTTCCGCGGACATCTGGACAATATCTCCAACAATATGCTTATAGGGGCTGAAAATGCATTTAACGGAAAAGCCAATTCAGTTAAAAGTGAATTAACCGGTGAATACGGGGAAGTTCCGGCTGTACAGCGTGCCTATAAAGCTGCGGGGATACCTACAATAGTGGTGGGAGATCAAAACTATGGAGAAGGTTCTTCCCGAGAACATGCGGCTATGGAACCGCGACACCTGGGTGTTAAGGCAGTACTGGTAAAATCATTTGCCCGTATTCACGAAACAAACCTGAAAAAACAGGGAATGCTGGCTCTGACTTTTGCCAACGAATCAGATTATGATAAAATTCTGGAGGGAGATACAATCAATTTCCTTGATCTTGTGGATTTTGCCCCTGGAAGACAGCTTACTTTAGAGTTTGTTCATACGGACGGATCTAAAGACATCATCATGGCAAACCATACTTATAATGAAAGCCAGATCGACTGGTTTAAAGCAGGTTCAGCCTTAAACCTCATTGCGGCCGGTAAATAATAATACAGTTTATATTTAACAATAAAAAAACCTTCCTTATTTTAAGGAAGGTTTTTTTGTTTTGTTGAAATGAACGATATTTACCATACAATTGTGGATTATGACGTTTTTACAGGCTATATTATTGGTTGTCGGTATATCGATGCTGTGTTTTTTGGTCACCATTATCGTTTTGGCAAGCCGTAAAAAATTTTTCAGGGTCATTACGCTGAATACTCTTCTGTTTGTAGGATATTGCTTTATAGCTTATCATTATGAAACCTTCTTCAATAAAGATATTTTCGGAAAGGGAAGAATTATTTTTCTTCTTTCATGTATTTTTCTTCATGCAGTAATATCCATGATAATAGTCATCAGAAGTGAAAAGATATACGTTCCTTTTCTTAATGAAAATCCGGGTAAAACAGCTAAAACCGAAAAAGAGGATGCTGAATCGGATACCGATTAAAGTGCGATATCCTTTAATTCTGCTAAACTATTTTCAACAGCAATAATCGTTTGTTCTATAACCGGTTTTATATTATCGTCGGAAATTTCATGAAGACTTCTTTCCAGAATAACCAAAAGATCAATACATTCCTGCATTTTCAGCTGTCGGAACATGGGAAGCATTTTATGCGCAATGTTTTTGATTTCAGGAAAATCTTGCTGTTCGTACGCGTTTTTTAACCGGGCTACATCATCAGCTGCATTCGTTACAAACGAATCAATGATCTGTTTAATGGCGCTTTTATCGTTTTCGAGTAATGCAAAAAGATCTGTAAGGTCAAAATGGATCCCTTTATAAAGGGAAGGGATATTTTCAGAATGAGTCACGATATTTTTCTTGGGTTTTATGCGCAACATCTTGTAAATGACATTGTACATATTGTTGATGTTTAACGGTTTTTGCATGTAAAGGTTGAACCCGAGCTTTTTATATTCGTGTTCGTCAAAATCAATTTTTCCTGTAAGCGCAATAACCGGGGTATGCGCATATTTTTCCAGAGAACGGACATCCTCAATTACCTTTATACCGCTGTAATACGGCATCTGCATATCGGTAATGATGAGATCGTATTGTTCCTCTTCCAGAATTCCTTTTGCCAGTTTTCCGTTTTCGATAGCCGTAATTTTAGCTACTTTATTACCGAAAATTTCTTCCAGCAGGCGCAACTGTAAAGGATCGTCGTCAATAACAAGTATTTTCTTGTTCTGAAGTTTCTTGTCATTGTCGTATTCAAATTCTTCTTCAATTACCGGAACTTCTTTTTCCTTGAAAATCTCTAAGGGGAATTCGATATAAAAAGTAGTCCCTTTGCCAATTTCACTGGTAAAGGAGATGCTTCCGTACAGCAGGTCAACAAGCCGTTTGGTGATGTTAAGTCCAAGACCGGAACCTCCATACATCGTTTCATTTGTATCATGTGCCTGTACAAATGCACCGAACAGATCGTCCTTGTTTTCAATATCGATACCTATTCCGGTATCAATGACTTCAATGGCTACCTTATTACCTACTGCTTTGGCTTTTATACTTACGCTTCCTTTATGGGTGAATTTAACGGCATTTGATACCACATTGGTTAAAACCTGCTGGATCCGGTAGGAATCCGAATTGTAATTCTGATCTAATTTCTCATCAATTTCCAGATTCAGGGCAACATTTTTTCTGTTGGCATTGTCCTTCAGATTATCCACCACATTTTTGATAAGATCGGAAAAATTGAATTTTGCTTTTTTGATTTTGATCTTGTTGTATTCAAGATTCGAAAAAAGGGATAAATCGTCCACCATGCTTTTGATGTACTTGGTAGACTGTACCATGTTCCTTAGGTATTCTTTCTGTTTCGCGGTTTTTAAAGTATTTTGAAGCAATGTTGAAAAACCGATGAGCGAATTAAGTGGCGAAACCATATCGTGGGAAATAGTCGCCATAAAAAAACTTTTTTGCTGGGCAAGTTCCTTCATGGTCTTGTTAAGCTCTTCCAGCTTCTGCTTGTTCCGAGCTGATTTATTGAGGTCGCGGAGAATGATCATACCAAAGAATAAGGCGATGATGGAAATTGCAATTCCTATTTTAGCAATATTATTGCTGACCTTGTCAATGACATTTTTACTGAGTTCATATTTGCTGTTGGATGTTTCCAGAATAATCTTCTCAACCTCTGCAAGAATGTTTCTTAACTGGGCACTCAGTTCCTTGTTGCGTTCAATAAGCAGTTCCTCTTTTTCGTAATACTTCTTTAAGAGTTTCAGTTCATTTTTTTTAGCACTTGACAATACAGATTCTGTTGCGCGGTTTAAGCTGTCCTGTATGGTTTTCTGCTGTTGAGCGATCTTATTGTTTTCATTGAGCAGCTTTTCTTTTTTAACTTCTTCATCATTGCGGAACGATTTGATGACGCGTTGCAAAAAATTTGACTTTTCCACAGTGGTGTCAATTTCAATTTTGGAATTCTGACCTGATATCTGAATTTCCTTTATTTTGGACTGTGCTTCTGTATAAATATCAAAGTTGGTGTATTTCGATTGTACTTCAAGTACCTGGTCAAACGTAAGGCTTTTAAGCTTGATAAGGTCCACAATAGTATCCAGCTTTTTCTTCAGATTTTCGTCTTCTACGTTGTTGGCCTTAAGTTGCTCTATTTTATAAATAAGGGAGTCCAGCTGAACGTGGTAGTTTTTGGCTTCCCTTCGATCATAGGACAATAGCGCAAGCCTTCCGGAATTTTCAGTGGCATACAGATCGCTTACAATGTTTCCAAGCTGTATCACTTTCGTGTTTTCTACGAGGATATCATCCTTCGAAACATTAAGGTTTTTGACCTCGCGAAGGATGTAAAGAATAGACAGGGAGAAAATAGCAATTAATAAAATATATCCGAGCGTTAGCTTTAACTTTAAATTCTGTTCGGTGGTCATATTCAAAATTTTTACTAAAATAAAAAAAGACTACCGAAAAAGATAGTCTTTTGTATAGAGATATTCAAAAGGATGTTATTGTTTCGCAATTCCTCTGGAGATTACGATCTTTTGAATTTCAGATGTACCTTCATAAATCTGAGTTATTTTTGCATCACGCATCATGCGCTCTACATGATATTCACTCACATACCCATTACCTCCATGGATCTGAACCGCTTCAACGGCCGTATCCATCGCGGTTTTGGAAGCAAACAATTTAGCCATAGCTCCTGAGATAGAGATGTCTTCACCATTGTCTTTTTCTGCTGCAGCTTTAAAACATAGCATACGGGCAGCAGTGATATTAACAGCCATATCTGCAAGCTTGAAAGCAATTGCCTGATGGTTGATGATCTCTGTTTTGAATGCCTTACGCTCTTTCGCGTATTTCAAAGATAATTCGTAAGCTCCCTGTGCAATACCCAGTGCTTGAGAAGCAATACCGATACGTCCTCCGTTCAATACATTCATGGCAAAAGCAAAACCGAACCCGTCTTCTCCGATTCTGTTTTCTTTAGGAACCTTTACATCCGTAAACATTAAAGAATGTGTATCAGACCCTCTGATCCCCATTTTTTTCTCTTTTAGTCCGATTTCAAAACCTTCCCATCCTTTTTCAACGATGAAAGCATTGATTCCTTTATGGCCTTTTTCAGAATCTGTCTGGGCAATGACAAGATAAGTAGAAGCTGTACTACCGTTGGTAATCCAGTTTTTCGTACCATTTAAAAGATAGTGGTCACCCATGTCAATAGCCGTAGTTTTTTGTGAAGTAGCATCAGATCCCGCTTCAGGTTCCGATAAACAAAAAGCTCCGATAACTTCGCCTTTTGCAAGCGGCACTAAATATTTCATTTTTTGTTCTTCAGAACAATATTTTTCCATCCCGGCACAAACAAGTGAGTTGTTAACCGACATAACTACTGCTGCAGATGCATCAACCTTTGCAATTTCTTCCATTGCCAATACATAAGATACACTGTCTAAACCGGCACCCCCATACTTAGGGTCAACCATCATTCCTAAGAAACCTAGTTCCCCCATCTTTTTTACAGCATCAGCAGGAAATTTTGAGTGTTCATCACGTTCAATAACTCCTGGTAATAATTCAGTTTGCGCGAAGTCACGAGCCGCTTGTTGAATCATCAATTGCTCTTCAGTTAATTTAAAATCCATCCTGTTTAATCTTGTTTTTAGAATTCATTAATTTTCTGTTCCAAATATACTTGAATATTGCTAAAAATTCAAAATATATGAGTATTTTTAGTTTATGAATTTGCAGAAATATAAAATACTCGGTGTAATGTCCGGTACTTCTCTGGACGGCATCGATTGTGCAGTAGTGGAATTATGGATGGAAGGAGCGGTATGGAGGTATCGCTTTATAACAGGAGAAACCATCCCTTATCCGGAAAAATGGTATGAGCAATTAAAGAATGCCATGCATCTATCCGAACCAGACCTGCATCTTTTAAATATTGAATACACTTATTTTCTCGGGGAGCTGCTCAACGATTTCATATCAGACAATCACCTGAATGACCTGGATTTTATTGCTTCGCACGGGCATACCGTTTTACACCAGCCTGAAAAAGGGATTACACTTCAGATAGGGAATCTGCCCATTATGGCTGATATGGTTGCTCTTCCTTTTATTTGTGATTTCAGAGTACAGGATGTGGCGCTTGGAGGACAGGGAGCTCCGTTGGTTCCTGTTGGCGACCGGTTACTGTTTGCTGATTTTAACTATTGTCTGAATCTCGGTGGGTTTTCTAATATTTCTTTTGAAAAAGAAGGAAAGCGGGTCGCTTTCGATATATGTCCGGTAAATACCTTATTGAATCATTTTTCACGATTAGCCGGGAAGGATTTTGACGAAGGAGGAAGGATCGCAGCTTCGGGTGTTGTTAACGAAGAACTTTTAAAAAACTTAAATGATTTAACTTTTTACAGGCAGAAGGGGCCGAAATCGCTTGGGGCGGAACAGGTAGAGCAGGTTTTCCTGCCTCTGATTGGACATTCTAACCTTGCCGTTCCGGATATTATGGCCACCTTAACCGATCATATGGCATTTCAGATGGCACGGTCGTTCGGAGTAGCCGGAAACGTACTGGTTACGGGTGGAGGAGCTTACAATACATATCTTATAGAAAGGTTAAGGTTTTATGCACCGGATTGCGAAATTGTGCCCGGATCGGGAGAACTCATTGAATTCAAGGAAGCTATTATTTTCGCGCTTCTGGGTGCTTTGAGGAGGGAAAATAAAATAAACGTTTTGTGCAGCGTTACAGGAGCGTTACATGATCATTGTTCCGGAAATATATTTAACGAGTATTTGTTGGCAAGTAATTGCGAAAATGCTAAGTAATGATTTATATTTGTGGAAAATAAAATGTAATCAAAAAATGAAAGATTTATTAAAGAAGTTTGAAGATAAAAAACCTGAAGTTGTATTCCATTGGTCTGATGCTGAAACAGAAGCAGAAGGATGGGCTGTAATCAATTCTTTAAGAGGTGGAGCTGCCGGAGGTGGTACCCGTATGCGTAAAGGATTGGATATGAACGAGGTTTTGTCTTTGGCTAAAACAATGGAGGTGAAGTTTACGGTTGCAGGGCCTGCTATAGGTGGAGCAAAATCGGGAATTAATTTCGATCCGAACGATCCACGTAAAGAAGGTGTTTTAAAACGTTGGTATAAAGCTGTTTTTCCGCTGTTGAAAAATTATTACGGAACAGGAGGGGATTTAAATGTTGATGAAATTCACGAAGTAATTCCAATGACAGAAGATTGTGGATTGTGGCATCCGCAGGAAGGGGTTTTTAATGGCCATTTCAAACCGACAGAAGCAGAGAAAATTAACAGGATAGGTCAGTTGCGCCAGGGGGTATTAATGGAAGTACTTGATACTGCCTATACACCGGACGCGTCTAAAAAAATAAAGGTAGCCGATTTAATTACAGGTTATGGTGTTGCCGAAGCGGTACGTCACTTTTATAATATTTATGGAGGAAATGTAGAGGGAAAAAGAGTAATTGTACAAGGTTTCGGAAACGTAGGGGCAGCGGCAGCTTACTACTTTGCCCAGATGGGAGCAAAAGTAGTTGGAATTATTGATCGCGATGGAGGAATCATGAAATCGGAAGGATATTCTTTTGAAGAAATCAAGCAGTTGTTCTTAAACAAGAATGGGAATACACTGGTGGCTGAAAACATGATCCCTTTTGCTGAAATCAACGAAAAAATATGGTCAATGGGAGCCGAAGTATTTGCACCTTGTGCCGCTTCACGCTTAATCCAGAAAAATCAGGTAGATGCTATGATCAGTTCAGGACTTGAAGTTATTTCATGTGGTGCCAATGTTCCTTTTGCTGACAAAGAAATCTTTTTCGGTCCTATTATGGAATACGTTGATTCTAAAATCAGCCTGATTCCTGATTTTATTTCAAACTGCGGTATGGCACGTGTATTCGCATATTTCATGGAAAACAGAGTGCCTATGAACGATTCGAAAGTATTTGAGGATACTTCTGCTACCATCCGTAAAGCAATTGAAAAAGCACATGCTGTAAACAGCGGAAAAACGGATATTTCGGCTGCTGCATTCGAAAATGCGTTGAAACAATTGGTATAATTGTTGTTTAAAACATATATAAATACAGTAAGCAAGTAGAAATACTTGCTTATTTTGTAAACAAGTATTTGTTTTCGTTTAAATAAATACAATAAAATGTATATTTACTTAAAATTTAAATTATACTAGGAAAGTATGATGTTGCAATTTACAAATGAGGAAAAGAAATCAATGCTGATCACCGCAGGCGTTACAGGTGCTCTCTTATTGATATTGTTGTTTGTCCGTTTCATTGATTCTGTTTCAATAACTGATCTTGCCGGAGGTGGAGGTGGAGGTGTAGAAATCAACTTTGGGGATAGTGAAGTAGGTATGGGAAACGATTTTACAAGTGAAGTTTTAAATGTAACCGATGCCGGTAAAAAAACGAATACGGCTTATGAGCCAGAAGTGGAAGAGGAGATTCTGGCACAGGAAAATATAAAAGAGGAACGGGATTTTACTGTAGTTAAAAAAACAACAGTGCCAAAGGAAAAACCTAAGAATACCAAACTTGTTGTGAAGGAACAGCCTAAAAAACAGGAGGTTTCTGATTTTACAAAGAACGCCTTAAACAGTTTTGCAAACGGAAAAAATAAGGGCGGTGATGGAGATGATCATGTGGCGGGTAATAAAGGAAAGCGTGACGGATCTTTAACCTCCGATAACTATTACGGAAATGGAGGATCGGGTGGTGGAACCGGCGGAGGTCATGGTACCGGCAACGGAACCGGAATCGGAGCCGGATCAGGGTCTGGTACCGGTGGAGGAACGGGGTATTCTCTGGCTGGAAGAAAGGCAGTAGAGCGCCCGGCACCCAACAATAACTGTAATGAAGCGGGAACTATTGTAGTGCGCGTTACGGTAGACCGAAACGGAAATGTGATAAGTGCACTTCCGGGAGTTAAAGGGTCTACAAACAGCTCAAGTTGTTTGCAGGGTATTGCCAAAGATGCTGCCATGAGAACCAAATGGGAAGCCAAATCATCCGCTCCTGATAATCAGGTGGGAAGTATCGTTTATAATTTCAGACTTAAATAGATTAAAATAAGCATTAAAAAAAGCCGATCATATGATCGGCTTTTTTTAATGCTTATTAGTAGCAATTACAAATTTTAAATTGTTTTTTACACCTATTTGTAAAACGTTTACAAGATCCTGAACCTGCAAATTGTAAGGAATTCTCACAACGACTGTTTGTGTTTTGTCTCCTCCGAGTTTTGCCAGCAAATGGGCTTCAAGGTCCTCGGGGTTTACTTGTTCCTTATCGATAAAGAACTCTTTGTTTTCGTTTACTGAAAGGGTAATTAATTGTTTGTTCGTTTTTTCCGTTGATTCAGCTTTAGGAAGTGTCATTTTAATGACATTTGGATTGGCTAAAGTTGAAATGATAATAAAGAAAAGCAACAGGAAAAACATGATGTCGCTTAACGATGAAGTTGCGACTTCGGCATGGAACCTTTTATTTCTCTTTATGGCCATTTGGACGTTGTATTATATTAATGAATTTCAAAATAATTTTTTGAGCCTGTAAGGCAAAGGAGTCAATCTTTCCATTTAGAACGTGGTATGCGGCATAAGCGATGATTCCTACAATTAAACCGGCACCACTGCTGATCATTTTTTCGTATAAACCTCCTGAAATATTCGCGATGCTGATGTTTTCGGTTATGGAGATGTTGTAGAAGATCTTAATTACCCCGGAAATAGTTCCGACAAATCCCAAAGTAGGGGCAACACCGGCAATAGTACCTAAATGGTTCATTTTCTTCTCCATATTGGCAATTTCAATGTTGGTTACTTTTTCCATATTGGATTCAATTTCAGAAATAGGTCTGCCAATAGTCAGTAATCCTTCATGTAGTACTTTTGATTCTGCGGTATCTTCTCTTTGAACAGAGGCAATAGCGAGATCCAGATTACCTGAATTCAATTGAGTGCTAAGAGAATCCATTAACCCGGAACTTGTTTTCTTGGTAACTTTCTGTATATATAGGTATCTTTCAATAGTGATATACACAGTATATACAAATAAGATTACAATCGGGATTAGGAAAACCCCACCTTTCATGGCAAACTCAAAAAGAGATAATTCTTTGGTAGTTGCTACGTTTTCTACCATTGCTTGTGTAGTTTGAGTTAAACTGTCAGGTGCGGCCTGCAAAAAAAATGTCATCATAAAGTTTTATTTAACGCTTAAAAAAATGATTTTTGTAGATGATTATTTAAGAACGATTATTTGTGCTAAATAATGAAAAAAATATTACATATTTAAATATAAAGTATAAAAATTACCTGAGATGAAAACATATCATGAAACGGTTGAATGGATGTTTAACCAGTTGCCGATGTTTCAAAAGATTGGAATAGATGCCTTCAAAAAGGATCTGGTAAATACATTGAATTTTGCAGAACATCTCGGACATCCTGAGAACGGGTTCAGATCTGTTCATATAGGAGGTACAAACGGGAAAGGATCTACTTCTTCACTGGTTGCTTCAGTTCTTCAGGAAGCGGGATACAAGGTCGGACTGTACACATCACCGCATTTAACCGATTTCCGCGAACGTATAAAAATTAACGGGCAGGAGATTTCTGAAGAATTTGTAGTGAATTTTATTGAAAAGAATAAAGAATTCCTCGGAAAGAACCATCTGAGCTTTTTTGAAATGACGGTAGGAATGGCATTTCAGTATTTTGCAGAATGCAGGGTTGATGTTGCCGTTATTGAAGTAGGGCTTGGCGGGCGTCTCGATTCAACGAATATTATTACTCCTTTAGTTAGTGTTATCACCAATATCGGATGGGACCATATGAATATATTGGGAAATACTCTTGAAGAAATTGCTTCTGAAAAGGCTGGGATAATAAAGCAGAATATACCCGTTGTTGTCGGGGAATTTACGGAAGAAACGAAAAATGTTTTTGATAAGGTGGCGCACCTTCGTCAGGCACCTGTGTATTATGCTGCTCTTAATGCCGGAATTCCGGATCTGGAATCGGATCTGAAAGGGAACTATCAGCAGCATAATAAAAGAACGGCTTATGAAACATTGCTTCAGTTAAGAAGTACGTTTGTTATTTCAGATGAACACATAAAAAAGGGATTTTTAAAGGTTGGTGAAAATACAGGATTAAAAGGAAGATGGACTGTTTTGTCGGATGCACCCCTTATTGTAGCCGATACTGCTCACAATAAAGATGGACTTTCTGTTGTTATGAGGCAGGTACAGGAACAGAAGTTTAAAAGGTTATATATGGTGTTCGGTGTAGTGAATGATAAGGATTTGGACTCCATTATGCCTTTTTTACCTAAATCTGCAGAATATTTTGTGGCAAAGCCAAATGTCCCAAGGGGGCTGGACGCCGCCGTTTTGAAAGATAAGCTTGAAAAAGAAGGTTACAGTGCTACAGTATTTGATTCAATTCCTGAGGCATTGACACATGCTCAAAAGATAGCCTCCTGTGAAGATATGATCTATATCGGGGGAAGTACCTTTGTTGTTGCTGAAGTAATCTGAAATTAAAAGATAGAAGAATTCTGGTAAATTTAATGTTATAAAAAGAAGAACAGCTTTACAAGATGTACAGCTGTTCTTCTTTTTGTGACTGATTTTAGAAGGTTTTTGTTTTATTGGGTAAAAAAAGTGTAATGTAAGGTATTGATTGGTAGGGATTAAAAAATAAGATTAAAAAAAGGTTAAGAAATATTAGGAAGTAGGGAAAAAAAGGGGATATCTTTGCACTCGCAATACCGAAGCAA